>PVMK01183645.1_pt1 | contig 62596 bp, 69 predicted proteins | sample 1853481 | NCBI WGS metagenome assembly PVMK01 (sample SAMN08533507, study PRJNA380276) | Marine sediment metagenome, whole genome shotgun sequencing project.
CGCGGATTCGAGTCCAAAATTAGTGCCGGGCAGATGGAATCCTTCATGGAGTCCGAATGCGTTTCCTGCGGTGCTTGCGTGAGCAGTTGCCCCACCAATGCGCTGGAAGAAAAATCGGTCATCAAGTTGGGCCTGCCGGAAAAAAGTACCGTTACGACCTGTGCCTACTGTGGTGTTGGTTGTACATTCAATGTCGAGACCCGGGGCGGTGAGGTGGTGCGGATGACACCGTGCAAGGATGGCAAAGCCAATGAAGGCCATGCTTGTGTCAAAGGACGGTTTGCCTTTGGCTATACCAATCACAAAGACCGCATCACCACACCGATGGTCCGCGACAGCATTGATGAACCCTGGCGTGAAGTCAGCTGGCAGGAAGCCATTGATTTCACCGCCCGGCGTTTTCGCCAGATCCAGGCTGAGTACGGCAGGGACAGCATTGGCGGGATCACGAGTTCGCGTTGCAGCAATGAAGAAACCTTCCTGGTGCAGAAACTGATCCGCGCCGCGTTCGGTAATAACAACGTCGATACCTGCGCGCGGGTCTGCCACTCACCCACTGGTTATGGTCTGAAGACAACCCTGGGCGAGTCGGCCGGCACCCAGGCATTTGATTCGGTGGACAAGGCTGATGTGGTCATGCTGATTGGCGCCAATCCGACTGTGGCCCATCCGGTGTTCGCCTCACGTCTCAAACACCGTCTTCGGGAAGGCGCACAACTGATCGTTGTCGACCCACGCAAAACTGAACTGGTCAACGGTCCGCATGTGAGGGCCGCCCATCATCTGCAATTGCTGCCGGGCAGTAACGTGGCGTTTTTAAATGCCATGGCCCACGTCATTGTCTGCGAAGGCCTGGCGGATGAAAAATACGTCAATGAGCGCTGCGAGATACCATCCTGGGAAAACTGGTGCGATTTCGTGCGACTTGAAGAGAATTCACCCGAGGCGCTGCAGTCGGTGACCGGTATCCCCGCCGAAGAATTGCGTGCGGCAGCCAGGCTCTATGCCAAGGCCGGTAATGCCGCCATTTATTATGGCCTTGGTGTGACTGAACACAGCCAGGGTTCGACCGGTGTAATGGGTATTGCCAACCTCGCCATGGCGACCGGTAACCTCGGCCGCGAAGGTGTGGGTGTCAATCCGTTGCGCGGGCAGAACAACGTGCAGGGCTCCTGCGATATGGGCTCTTTCCCGCATGAACTGCCCGGCTATAGGCATATATCCGATCCTGAGGTGCGCAGCCTGTTTGAAAACGAGTGGCAGGTGAAACTGCATCCGGAGCCCGGTCTGCGTATCCCCAACATGTTTGATGCCGCCCTGTGCGGGAATTTCAAAGGTCTGTATTGCCAGGGCGAGGATATCGCCCAGTCCGACCCGGACACCCACCATGTCGAGGCGGCACTGAAAGCACTGGAATGCCTGGTTGTACAGGATATTTTTCTGAACGAAACGGCCCGTTTTGCGCATGTATTTTTGCCGGGCTCGACCTTCCTTGAGAAAAACGGCACATTCACCAACGCGGAACGGCGGATATCAATGGTGCGCAAGGTCATGCCTTCGAAAAGCGGCAAAGAGGACTGGGAAATTACCGTCGACCTGGCCAATGCGCTCGGTTACCCGATGGCATATTCACACCCGTCGGAAATCATGGACGAAATCGCACGCCTGACACCGACCTTCAGCGGCGTGAATTATGCCAAGCTGGATCGCCTTGGCAGTATTCAGTGGCCCTGTAACGAGGATGCGCCCGAGGGTACGCCGACCATGCACGTCGACGAGTTTGTGCGGGGTAAAGGCTATTTTGCGATTACCGGTTTTGTGCCGACCTCTGAACGATCAACACGCAAATACCCGCTGTTGTTAACCACCGGCAGAATTCTTTCCCAATACAACGTAGGCGCCCAGACCCGGCGCACGAAAAACACAGCCTGGGCGGACCAAGACTGGCTGGAGATTCACCCGGTGGATGCCGAGGACCGGGGTATCAGCAGTGATGACTGGGTCGGTATCCAGAGCCGGGCAGGTGACACGGTATTGCGCGCAGTGGTTACCGAAAGGGTTCAACCGGGCGTGGTTTATACCACCTTTCATTTCCCGTCGACCGGCGTCAATATCGTCACCACTGAAAATTCAGACTGGGCCACCAACTGCCCGGAATACAAGGTTACCGCGGTACAGGCCACGAGGGTTACGCAGCCTTCGGAATGGCAGAAACAACAGGAGGTTTTCAACCGCCGGCAAAAGGCATTCCTGCACAAGGCCAGGAGCGGGGGCGTCTAAGCCGCCTGCCGTAACAGCCTCGTGTCCATTTCACGCCAGGTTCCGGTTTTAAACTGGAGAAAGGGTCATCACAGCAGCCACGATGACGAGGTTGCAGCGGAAGCGCCGGTCGCCTTGACCTATAACAAGCGTTCGCACGTTGTGATGATGGTTACACCGGCCGATCTTGAGGATTTTGCCACCGGTTTCAGCCTCACCGAGGGCATTGTCACGCGGCCATCGGATCTGTTGGATATAGCCGTTATTGAGCGTGAAAAAAGGTTTGGAACTCGCTATAACCGTTGACCAGGAATCTTTTGCCCGGCTTAATGAGCAGCGCCGCAACCTGGTCGGACGCACCGGTTGCGGCCTTTGCGGTGCGGAATCGCTTGATCAGGCCATGCGTAATCCGGCAGCTGTGGCCAGCCGGGTGTCCGTGCCGGCAGCAGCTTTACAGGCGGCGATTCAGTCCCTGAACGAACACCAACCACTACAGGTGATCACCGGTGCGGTACACGGCGCCGCCTGGTGCAGCACCAGCGGCGAAATTTTGGCTTTACGCGAGGATGTGGGGCGGCATAATGCCCTGGACAAATTGATCGGACACCTGCACAGGACCGGTTTTGATGCTGCTACAGGTTTTGTACTGATTTCAAGCCGGGCGAGCTATGAAATGGTCTATAAGGCCGCCGCTGCCGGTATGGAAATCCTGGTAGCAGTGTCGGCACCGACTACACTGGCGATTGATTTTGCCCACCGCAGCGGCATCACTCTGGTTGGTTTTGCACGACCGGGAAGGCACAATGTCTATACCTTCGCAGACCGTATCAATGATGCCTGATTGGAGTGACTCAAATGGCAAGCAATAAAGCAGTAACGCGGGAGGTGGCCCACCTGGTGTCGATGGCGAATGATATTGCCGTCAACCTCAGTTTTCACGCCGATGCCGACGAGAAAATTGCAGATCACATCAATCGTTTCTGGGCTCCGCGTATGCGTGCCCTGTTGCTTGAATATGCTGCAGGTGGCGAGCAGGACCTTTCGGAAGCATTGTTGCCCGCCCTCAGTAAGCTGAGAAAATAATGAAAGCAGGCAAGCCGGCAGGGGTCATTCTTGCGGGTGGCCGTTCCCGGCGCATGGGTGTCAGCCACAAGGCATTACTCGATCTCGGTGGCCGGCCTTTGCTGACGCATGTCATAGATGTTTTGCAATCACAGTTGGATCCGTTAATGCTTAGCTGCGGAAGTGATGCAAGCGGATTCGATGATTTTGCTTTGCCGCTGGTCCCTGATCTTTTTCCAAGTTTTCGCGGGCCATTAATGGGTCTGTATTCCGCCTTGCAATACCTGGCTGACCAGGGACAAAACAACGGCCTGGTGCTGTGCCCCTGCGATGCCCCGTTCATCCCCGCCACACTTGTACAAACACTGCTTGACGCATGTCAGGGTGAAACCGGGCCGGTGGTGGTAATTTCTTACCAGGGGGAATTGCAACCGACGTTTTCATTGTGGCAAAACCACCACCTGCCGTTGATTCGTGAGGCCGCCGTCAACCGCAGTCAGGGTGGTCTGAAACATGTGCTGGATTCACTACCGCACGAGATTGTGGAATGGGCCAGCGCCGAGCCACCGCCGTTTCTCAATATCAACACACCCGAAGAGTTGCAAAACGCAGCGGTATGGCTTGACCGCCAGAGCGCATAAACGGATGATGATGGACGCTATTTTTATACTTCAAAAGGTACAGGACATTGCATAAAGACGCTGAATTTATACCACTGAATATTGCCATTCTCACACTGTCGGATTCACGCACATTTGAAACCGATACCTCCGGCCAGGCACTGGAGGATTCACTGAAGACCGCAGGTCACAAACTGGCCGCGAGAGAGCTGTGTAAAGACGATATTTATGCCAGTCGCGCGATCGTATCCCAATGGATTGCTGACCCCGGTATCGATGTCATTATTTCGACGGGTGGTACCGGTTTGACCCGGCGTGATTCCACCCCTGAAGCATTGCGGCCATTGTTCGATACAAATATCGAGGGTTTTGGTGAGTTGTTCCGGCAACTCTCCTGGGAGGAGATCGGTAGCTCTACCGTCCAGTCCAGGGCGGTTGGGGGTCTGGCCAACCAAACCCTGATATTTTGCCTGCCGGGTTCGACCGGTGCCTGTCGTACGGGTTGGAACCGGATTCTGGAAGATCAACTGGATAGCCGGCACCGGCCATGCAATTTTGCCGCACAGACCCGTTCGGGTGAACATTTGTTATGAGCATGATCAGTGTCGCCGAGGCCAATGAACGCCTGCGCGGCAACAGCCGGGTTCTGGTCGCTGGCGAGACGGTTGCTCTGGGCGATTGCCTGGGACGAGTACTGGCCGTTGATATCGTATCTGCCATCAATGTGCCACCGGCGGATAACAGCGCCATGGATGGTTACGCCTTGCGGCGGGAAGACTGGCGCGGACCGGACCATGCCCTGGAAATCAGCCAGCGGATTACCGCCGGTACACCACCGCTGGCACTCAGCAAAGGAACTGCAGCGCGAATATTTACCGGTGCGGAAACACCCGAGGGTGCCGATATTGTCGTTATGCAAGAGCGGTGCAAAGCGGATGATGAAACGGTATTGATCGAAGTTGTAGGTGATGTTGGCGCCAATATCCGGCCCAGGGGCCAGGATATAAGACAGGGTGCAATCGTATTGAAAGCGGGACACCGTCTGCGTGCACAGGACCTGGGGCTGATTGCATCGCTGGGTGTCGCCCGGGTTGAAGTGATGCGTCGATTGAAAGTTGCCATTATTTCCACCGGTGAGGAATTGGTCGAACCGGGTGATGTTGTCCAGCCCGGCCAGATTTACAATTCAAACCGTTACATACTCGACGGATTGCTCAAAACCTGGGGTTTTGAGGTGATGGATTTTGGTATCACGGTGGATGATCCCGGGGTTATCAGCGATGTCATGAGCGAAGCCAGCCGTGCAGCAGACGCCATTATTACCACGGGCGGTGTATCTGTCGGCGAGGAGGATCATGTCAAGGCCGTGGTTGAATCGCTTGGCCATATTGATCTGTGGCGGGTTGCGATCAAGCCGGGTAAACCATTTGCGTTTGGTGAGGTTCTCGGCACACCGTTTCTCGGCCTGCCCGGAAACCCGGTTTCGGCATTGGTGACCGCGCTTGTCATTGTCCGGCCGTTTCTGTTTGATTGCCAGGGCATCGATCACCACGACATTGTTCCGACCAGGCAAACCGCCTTGTTTGACAAGAAAGGCAGTCCCCGCCAGGAATATATACGTGTCCGTTCAAGCGTGAAAGGTGTGGAAATCCATCAACAGCAAAGCAGTGGTGCATTGTACTCAACCTGTTGGGGTGACGGCATGGTGGTGCAGAAACCCGGCGAGGATATTACCCGGGGCTCCATGGTGGATGTCATTCCCTACGTGTTGTTTAACTAAACACATGTCTTCAAAATCCTGGTCTTCAAGCCCTGTTTTTTTCAGCCTGCCCGACGGCCTGGTGCTTCTTGATGGTGGCATGGGCCAGGAGTTGATCAACCGGAACGCCTCGGCGCAGGGCGTATTGTGGTCTGCAAAAGCCCTGTTTGATGCACCCGAAGCAGTAGTGGCGGTGCACGAGGACTATATCCGCGCGGGTGCTGACATCATCACAACCAATTCCTATTCGTGCATACGGAATAATTTTGAACCCGAAGGTTTGCTGGAACGTCTCGGTGAAATGAACCGCCTGGCCGCAGAACTGGCACAGCGTGCCAGGGATAATGTTGGCAAGCCGGTATTGATCGCGGGTTCTATGGGTCCTCAAAACGGCAGTTACCGACCGGACCTGGTGGGTTCATACACCGAAACCGAGGCTTTGTACTCAGAGCAGGCCGAATTCCTTGCACCCCATGTGGATTTTTTTATCTGTGAAACCCTGTCCTGCCTGTTGGAGGCACGTGCTGCCGTAACGGCCGCCACTTCCACCGGAAAACCGGTGTGGTTGTCATGGTCAATAGAGGATTCGGGTGTTGCGAACCTGCGCAGCGGTGAGCCCATAGCGGACGCATGGCAGGATATTGCAGGCACAGGTATCAGCGCGGTCTTGCTCAACTGCTCGCCACCGGAGGCCATCAGCAAGGTGTTGCCCGAACTGGTGTCCATGTGCGATCTCCCCGTCGGCGCCTACGCCAACGCCTTCACACCGATACCGGAGAAGTGGGATTTTCATGGTGATGCATCCATCCCTCCATCAAGAACGGATGTCACACCACAGGCATATGCAGATCACGCAGCCCAGTGGCTGGCAGCGGGTGCACGCATTATCGGTGGTTGTTGTGAGGTAGGACCAGCCCACATAGCGCAATTACACCGTTTCAGAAACCTGTCGCCCGTTGACTGACATGGGTACTAAAAGCTAGTTAAGATCTTCGTCGGCCCAGAACTTGGTACCTTTTAAAGTAGCCTGCAGGGCCAGACCAGCTTCGGTTAGCTGATAGATCGAGGTGCCGGGTATCACGGTCTCGGCAGCTTCTGCTCCCATGCCTTTATCACCCGATTCCGCGCTCGCATCTGCCTGGCCGGAAAAATCCCATCCTTCGCTTTGAAAATTCTCCATGGCCTCAACTGTATGGAAGACGAAGATCAGGCTGAAATCCTTGACACCCATACCTATGCCGCCTCCGGCCGAGAACATTTTCATATAGGTGTCACTACCGTCACGGTTGTCACGTAGAATCCCCCCACCACGTTCTGTAGAAACCAGAAACAAATTAATGCCGATGGTGGAAAAAACCGCGTAACCTTTGGCGGATTTGAGTTGTTCCTGTGTGCTCGGCTTTTCCGCATACAGCTTTTCCAAAGCAGCCGTACGCGACTCCTGTAACCCTTCGCGGAGTTTATCCGGATCTTTTTTGCCAAATATCGCCTGGCTCGACAACGGGATTGCCAATAAACAGGTGGATAGTATTATTGATATAAAGTTTTTCATGAAAATTGCCTGGTTTATTTTTCTAAATTTGTAATAATTGAAATAGGTTCCTGCCAAGTATAATAAATTATCTGTTAGTCGATCATTATAATTTTATCTTCCGTATGCGCTTGATCATCCTCGAAGGCGTTATCCATACTAAATTGAGCGCCCATTTAAGCTTTATGCGTGCGGGGATTGAAGTACAATTCATGCACAATCCTGTTTCATGCAGGTGACTTCAAGCGGAAAAACCAAATGTACAAACTACGAACCTTTAATGCCCTGTCTTCAAAAGGCCTGGACCGCTTTTCCAGGGACATATACGAGGTTGGGCCTGATGTCTCACCGGCCGATGCCCTGATGCTTCGCAGCCACAAGTTACACGATGAGAACATTGATGAAAGTGTGCTTGCCGTGGCGCGTGCGGGTGCCGGTGTGAACAATATTCCGGTAGACGAATATGCACAACGCGGTATCGTGGTTTTCAACACGCCGGGGGCCAATGCCAACGCGGTCAAAGAATTGGTTGCTGCCGCGCTGTTACTGGGTTCAAGAAATATTTTTGATGCAATGAATTATGTGCAGACGCTGGATGACGTTAATGACAGCGTCGAGATGCATAAACTGCTGGAAGCAAATAAAAAGAATTTTGCAGGTTCGGAGATCACGGGCATGACCCTGGGTGTGGTGGGTCTCGGTGCCATCGGTGCCCTGGTTGCCAATATGGCGCTGGAACTGGGTATGAAAGTGGTTGGCTATGATCCGGCGATCTCGGTCGAATCTGCATGGCGGTTGTCGAGCCGGGTTCAGAAAGTGGATAGTTTGCAGGCCCTGGTCGGTGTTTCCGATTTTCTGACCCTGCACATACCGGCAATCCCACAAACCCGTGGCATAATCAATACTGAAATTCTTGCCCGTTGCAAACCGGGCATGCGTCTGCTCAATTTTGCCCGTGATGAAATTGTGGATTTGCCGGCGGTCATTGACGCACTCGACAGTGGCAAACTGACAGGCTATGTCAGCGATTTTCCTCACCCTGAATTGTTGGGGCGCAAGGATACACTGCTCTTGCCGCATATCGGTGCCAGCACGCGGGAGGCCGAGGAAAATTGTGCCGTCATGGCAGCCGACCAGTTGATGGACTTCCTGGAAAATGGCAATGTCCGGAATTCTGTAAACTATCCCGATACCAGTATGGCGCGAAACGGTGGTTTCCGAATTACCTTTTGCAATAAAAACGTTCCAAAAGTACTTGGTCATGTTTTGACCGTGCTGGCCGATCACAACATAAACGTAATCGACATGGTAAACCTCAGTCGGGGTGATTTTGCCTACAGCATCATCGACGTTGAGAACCAGCCAGGTGCCGATGTTATCAATGCGATCAACAATGCCGAAGATGTTATCAGGGCCAGGTTATTACCACCGGGGCGATAAAAAACGGGCTCGACCAGGGTGCGCCAAGTGTTAACATGCCCTGGGCAGAGGGAATAATATGAGACTGTTTTTACGACTGAATTTGTTTTACGGGGTCCTGGCCTTGCTTATCTGGGGCGGTTATCAGCTGGTTCCCGATCTGCATCGTTACCTGCCGCTGGGTGTAGTGGAGACCCTGTTTAACCAGGGGCAGGGCGGTGATATTGGCGGTATTGTCATACATGCCTCAAATGTTACTGATGAAGTTGGCGGCCTGCTGTGGCTGTTCATCGCGATTGTCGGTGCTGTCATCCTGATGATCCCGGTTTCATGGACATATATAGCGGTGCGCAGCAAATCAAAAATGGATCAATCCTTACTGGAAACCATACTGATATTGCCGATCGCGGTAACCGGTATTGTCTTGATCGTACACAACAGCCTGGCCATGGCTTTCAGCCTGGCCGGTGTGGTGGCCGGCGTCCGCTATCGTTATGCGCTTAAAAGCACGGCCGATTCCCTGTTCATATTCATGGCTGTGGGTGTCGGGCTTTCCAGCGGTGTGGGTATGTTACTGGTCGCAGCCGTGATGTCGGCGATCTTCAATTACACTTTCCTGATCCTGTGGGAAATGAACTATGGCGGCCATGAAGATTCAAAAACCTATATGCGTCAAAGTCCACGTGAAATTGAACGGCAAAAATCCCAGCAGAAAGACACCGGTATTTTTGACTGAAATTTAATTCAGCCCCGGAACCCGATATGAAATTAACCGCATTTGTTTTGTTTTCGTTGTTGCTTGCCCCCGGGCTCGCAAGCGCCAAGGCGAAGAAAGTCGATGATTATCACTGGACCGGTGTGGAACGTGTGGTGGCCATTGGTGATCTGCATGGCGACTACGGGCAATACATCAAGGTCATGCAATCAGCCGGGCTGCTCAACAAAAGCGGCAAATGGAGCGGTGGAAAAACCCACCTGGTCCAGACCGGGGACATTACCGACCGTGGTGCCGACAGCCGCAAAATAATTGATCACCTGGTAAAGTTGGCTAAACAGGCGAAGAGAAAAGGTGGTTATGTGCATTTGCTGATTGGCAATCATGAAGCCATGAATGTTATCGGTGATCTGCGTTACGTCAGTGAAGGTGAATTCAACGCATTTACAACCCGCAATTCCCGGCGTTTGCAGAATTTGCAATGGGAACGGCAGCTTGAGTGGATGCGTGCCAATACGCTTACGTTTGAAGAACTGGATCTTGACGTTTATCGTATAGAATGGGAGCAACGGGTGCCCCTGGGTTGGGTTGAACACCGTATGGGTTGGGCCCTGACCGGTGAGTATGGAGGCTGGGTCAAAGATAACCCGGTAGCGATCCAGGTCAATGACACCATATTTCTGCATGGTGGTATCAGCGCGGAGTATTGCAAGTTCAGTCTCCAGTCACTGACCGAACAGGTCATGGAGGCGATGGAGAGCTATGACCCGTCCATCACCACGATCGTGAATGATGATTTAGGGCCGCTATGGTACCGGGGGCTTGCGCAGGAAGAGGAAGAAGATATTTTCAGCCAGACCCTGGACAATATCCTCGACCGCTACGGGGCCAAACGTATCGTGGTTGGGCACACGCCTACCGGTGGTGTTGTGTGGCCGCGTTTTGACCAGCGCGTTGTTGTTAATGATACCGGCATCGCCGCATACTATGGTTCACACAAGGGTGTGCTGGAGTTAACCGCAGATGGTGCGACAACCATTTACGGAGATAAAAGAATTCCATTGCCGGTCAAAAACAGCGGGCGGGAAGACTATTTGCGGGCAGTGATCGAAGCCGATTCTAATAACGCCCAACTCAAATCACGCCTGGCGCGTATGCTGGCGCCGCCAGTGGAAAAACCCACTGACAGTAACGAAATTGATACAGCGGATCAGACGGAAGATACGCAAGCAACCATGGTTGCAGTCACCCCCGGCATTTGTCAGTAAGTTCTTTTTTGAAACGTTTCGGGTTGTTGAGCACCGCGTAAAATTCTTCCATGTATGCGATCGCCCTGTCACGGGTCTTGTCGGTCAAATGGGGGTTGTCTTGAAATAGCGCGAAAATATCCGACTTCTTTTCCCTGAACTGTGTAGCAGTCTGGACGAGCAGGTCGTTGTGCCTGCAAAAACCGCGGAATAATCTTTGGCGGACAGTGCGCACCCTCAGACCGTCGGGAGGTACAGCATAGTGTGCATTGACCAGGCCGGATGAATCGAAGTCATACGGGATACCGTACTTCGGGTTTTCATTTGCGCCTTTACCGATCAACCTGGAATTGTGGCAACAACGGACTTCACTCGGCCCTCCGGTTGCAGCCCAGTCAAGGTTTCCAATCAGGTACTGGAATAACGAAAACTGGCTGCTCAAGACCGGGTCCAGGTTTTTTATCGGCACATTGGGAATGGTCAGTTTTTCCATGTCATTACGTTTGGCCACGTCATCTATGTCTTCGATCAGAAAACCGAAGCGTGTTATCGAATCCCTACTTTTTGCACTATCCTTGTATTCGATCATCAGTGGTTTGACCCTGAAACTTAATTCGCTTAGCAGGTTAAAAATGCGATAAACCAGGTATTCCTTGATGTAATACTGCTCGTATTTGCGGTTGGTTTGACAATAGGTCACCAGTTTCAGGGATTTATTACCCCTGAATTCTGTGCCTTTCATTTTTTTCTTGTCGAAATGAATTTTCAGGGGAGGAAACTTACATACCTCCAGGCGGCGGGAAATTCCTCTCGGTGCAACTTCGACATCTATCGTATTTTGCTGCCCGTCTGCACCCGTATAGGTGATCGTTGCAGGATAGAGGGCATCTTTTTTTATGTTCCTCTGGATGTTACGCCAGGGTCCTGAAAGCGTAATCGTCATTTCAGTGTTGTCGCTGAATAATTTTGGTGGTTTGGAATCCTTGGCTGCGGAGTAGGATGAGTTGATCAATAAAAAACTGATCGGGAGTATGAATATTGCAAAGCGCCAATTTACTTTCATCGATCTGCCCACCTATTTATTAAATCAATCATTTCAAGTCAGGTAGGATACCTGATAATGAAAGCGTGACGTAATTCAGTTTAAAAGCAACCCTGATTTCAACCGGAAGTGTCGAATGCGAGCGGAACAAAAACATCAACGTATAAACCTGCTGAATACACATTGCCCGGGACTGGAGATCAGCACTGAACCGGCAGTCCTTGAAAGCCATGGATGTGACTGGACCCGGTTTCGCACACCGGATCCGGCGGCCGTGGTATTTCCCCGTTGTATTGAAGATGTCGCGAATCTGGTTGCTGTTGCTGTAGAACACCGGCTGCCCCTGGTCCCGTCCGGTGGGCGTACAGGTCTCAGCGGGGGTGCGATAGCCGGCGCCGGTGAGATCGTGGTTTCATTTGACAGCATGCGACAGATCCTGGATTTCAATCCGGTTGACCGGACATTGACGGTGGAGTCCGGGGTGGTTACACAGGCGGTACAGGAATATGCATTGCAGCAAAATCTGTACTACCCGGTTAGCTTTGCTGCAGAAGGTTCATCCCAGATCGGCGGCAATATTGCGACCAATGCCGGCGGTATTCGTGTTTTGCGTTACGGCTTGACGCGGGACTGGGTGGCGGGTCTTAAAATTATCGACGGTCGTGGTGATTTGCTGGAATGCAATGGCGGCCTGGTAAAAAATGCCAGCGGCTATGATTTCAGACATTTGTTCATTGGTAGCGAGGGTACTTTGGGCCTGATTGTCGAGGCAACTTTGCGATTGACCGACTTACCTCCGCCGTCCTGCGTGATGCTGCTCGGGGTTACCAGTCTTGAAGCGATGATGAATGTTTTCCGGCAATTCAATGACGCACTGACGCTAACCGCTTTTGAGTTTCTGTCTGACGCTGCCATGGACTATGTTCGACGCGGGCAGGATTTACCCGCACCGATGGATACCGACACACCCTTTTACACCGTGCTGGAGTTTGAATGCCCTGATTCCGCAACCGAAGACCTGGCACTTCGGTGTTTTGAGCACAGCCTTGAAGAAGGTTCTGTCGCTGATGGCGTAATCAGCCAGAGTGGAGCACAGGCTGCGGATCTGTGGCGATACCGGGAGGGAGTATCAGAAGCCATAACGCCATTTACACCCTATAAAAATGACCTGTCCGTACGGATTTCATCGGTACCGGCCTATTTGCACGATCTTGACCAGCTTGCCAGAGAGCAGTACCCGGATTTTGAGGTGCTGTGGTACGGGCATATCGGTGATGGCAATCTGCATATGAACATATTGAAGCCGGATAACATGGCGGTGGAAGATTTTGAAGAAGCATGCCGACGGGTCAATCCGGAAGTCTTTGCCTTGACGCAAGCCCACCACGGCAGCATTTCGGCGGAGCATGGTATTGGTTTACTGAAGCAGGCTTATCTTACCTACAGTCGCTCAGAAGCTGACATTGAGAGGATGCGGGGTATCAAGGCCGTGTTTGACCCGTTTAATATCATGAACCCCGGGAAGTTACTGGGCTAATAGTTTTGTGCTTGACTAAACGTCCCCTAACGGTGAGAAGCAGTCCTTGCACGCCCTTCGCTATATTTTTTTGGAGCCCCTGGTGGGTCGTGGCTGGCAGGAAGCAGCTAATCGAAGAATACAAAATTCCATGACGGGCACTGTTCGTATGACCTTTCCCGACGGCTCAACAGAGGACGTGCCCTCGGAAGTCGGTGTTGCGATCTGGTCCGATGCAGAAGAACATTTGCCGGAAAACATCAGCGACAAGTCATTGGAAGTTGTTTTGATCGAACTAAAGGACTAAAGCTGGCCCCTGGTCGATTCAGAAGTTCTGAAATTGTGTCGTACCGATGCCTTTTTCTTCCAGTAAAATGGGGATATCGTCCTGTACCGGATAAATCACTTTGCCATCTGCTGTGATCAAGCCTTCCTGAAGCGATTCAGTGACCTTCTCACCGTCGACAAACAGGGCTTCATGATCTGCAATGGCGCTATTCAATTTATCCAGTTTTTCCTGGCCAAGTATGGTCAGCGGGGTTTTGCTGACAGGGCAGCACAATATTTCGAGTAATTTTCCGTCAACGGGCATGTCTGGATCCGGGTTTTGGTGATGCGGGTATTGTATCAGGCATACCCCGCTTGAAAAACGCCCCTGTTTGCCGAACCGGGACACTGGTACAATTATTTACTTTCCTGCCGGAGAGCAAACGTGGCAAATGAACAAGCATTGGTTGGCCTGATTATGGGCTCCCAGTCTGACTGGGAAACTATGCAGAATGCAGCTGATACCCTGTCAGCCCTGGGCATTCCCTATGAAACCAAGGTGGTTTCAGCCCACCGCACACCTGATCTGATGTTTGAATACGCTGCGAGTGCGGTAGACCGTGGGCTGGAGGTCATTATCGCCGGTGCCGGTGGTGCGGCCCATTTACCCGGTATGGTCGCAGCCAAAACACCTTTGCCGGTACTGGGTGTGCCGGTTCAATCGAAAGCCCTGAACGGCATGGACTCGCTGCTCTCCATTGCACAGATGCCAGCCGGCATCCCTGTCGCCACGCTGGCCATCGGCAATGCCGGGGCGACCAATGCCGCTTTGCTGGCCGCTTCCATCCTGGGCATCAAATATCCGCAAATTCGCCGGGCGCTGGAGGAATTCAGAGATTCACGGACAGAAAGCGTATTGAGCCAAGCAGATCCTGGATGACCAAAACTGTCGGTATTCTGGGTGCTGGCCAGTTGGCCCGGATGCTGGCCCAGGCGGGAATACCTCTGGGCCTGGAGTTCTTATTTCTTGATCCGGCCAAAGATGCCTGCGCGGCAGAATTTGGTGAACATATCTGTGCAGATTGGGATGATGAAACCGCCTTGAAGGAACTGGGGCAGCGCGCCGATGTTGTCACCTTCGATTTTGAAAATGTTCCTGAATCCTCGGCCAGCCTGATCGAATCACTGTGCCCGGTTTACCCGCCGCCCCGCGCACTGTTCAAAAGCCAGGACAGGTTGCGCGAAAAAACCATGATGCAGGAACTGGGTATCCCGGTTGCGCCGTTTCATCCGGTTGCTTCCCGGCCCGAGCTGGTTGCCGCGGTGGAAACAATTGGATTGCCGTGTGTCCTCAAAACCCGTCGTTTTGGTTATGACGGAAAAGGACAGGCAGTTTTAAGGTTTCAGGAGGACATGGAGCGTGCCTGGCAGGTGCTCGGTGATCATGAACTTATATGTGAGGCGTTCGTAAGTTTTGAAGTCGAATGTTCGATCATTGCTGCGCGTGGCAAGGACGGCCAGACCATTTTTTGGCCGTTGACACGAAATTTGCATCGCCAGGGCGTACTGGCAATCAGCATGGCCCCGTCTTTTGACCGGCAGTTACAGGCACGTGCAGAAGATCTGATTCAACGCTTGCTGGATCATCTCGATTATACCGGCGTGATGGCGCTGGAATTATTTCTGAAAGACGGCGAACTGCTGGCCAATGAGTTTGCACCCAGGGTGCACAACTCGGGTCACTGGAGCATCGACGCTGCCTGTACCTCACAGTTTGAGAACCATCTACGTGCTATTTGCGGCCTGCCACTAGGTGATACCGGCAATGATTTGCATGCTGTTATGTTTAATTTGCTGGGGGAAATGCCGCGCTGCGCAGATCAGCAAGCTGAGGATCAAACCGGTCCGGCGGGCGTGCACTGGCATGATTATCACAAGACCGCACGGGCCGGGCGCAAGATCGGCCATGTGACTGTGACTGCAGAAAGTCAGGCCGGACTCAAGGCCAGGGCGGCACAATTGGCCAGCCAACTTGGTGTGGCGGCGGAGTTGAATCTCGAGACCGTTATGCAGGGCCGCCGGGGAGCATGAGCAAACAGGCAAACAGGTCCCTCAACCCCGTTGAGCTGGGTTTGTTCTCCAGCAGGGTTGCAGCAATTTGTGAAGAAATGGGCGCCCTACTCGGCAGGGTGGCTTTTTCACCCAATATACGTGACCGCCTGGATTATTCCTGTGCGCTATTCAATCGACGCGGCCAGCTGTTGGGCCAGGCCACCCATATCCCCGTGCATCTTGGCAGCATGGCCTACGCGATGGTTGACCTGGTGGGCAGCCGGGATTGGCATGCAGGTGATATGTTGATCCTGAATGATCCCTACAAGGGCGGTACGCATTTGCCGGATATTACGCTGGTGGCCCCGGTTTTTGTGCGTGGTGAATTGGTGGGTTTTTGCGCCAACCGGGCACATCACGCGGATATCGGCTCGGATGCACCCGGCTCTATGCCCGTCAGCCGGGCACTGGCGGAAGAAGGCATTCTAATACCACCGACCTTGCTGATGAGGAATGGTGAAGTGGATGAGGACTTCCTGCAATCCATATTGGGGGAATTAGCCAGTCCGGATACTTCAAGGGGTGATTTCAATGCCCAGATTGCAGCCAATTTATTGGGTATGGGGCGCATGCAGGAACTGGTCGGGAATGCGGGATTGAATGAATTTGATCGTCAGGAAAGCAGATTGCAGTCCTGGGCACAATCCCTGGTATTTCAAAGCCTGGCAGCCATACCGAAGGGTCAATATCAATTTGAAGATTACCTGGATGATGACGGGCACGGGCAGACAGATATCCTCATTAAAGTGACGATCAAGGTTAAGAACGAGGGGGTGGAAGTCGATTTTTCCGGCACTGCAGCACAGGTTGAAGGCAACCTGAATTGCCCCATCCCGGTGACTGCTGCGGCGGTTTTTTATGTGTTTCGGTGTTTGATGCCCGCACATACGCCTGCATGCCATGGTGCCTTGCAGGGTGTAAGCATTACAGCCCCGGAGGGTTGCCTGGTCAATGCCGTTTCACCTGCTGCTGTCGCTGCAGGCAATGTGGAAACCAGCAGCAGGATAGTTGATGCTGTTTGCGGAGCACTGGCGCAGGCAATGCCGGAGCAATTCGCAGCAGCCAGCCAGGGCACCATGAATAACCTGGCAATGGGCAAACGCGGCAGACAGGGCTGGGACTATTATGAAACGCTGGCTGGCGGCATGGGTGCCGCAAATGACGGCAATGGCCAGTCTGCCCGTCACAGCCATATGACCAATACACTGAATACACCGGTGGAAGTGCTGGAACTGAATTACCCGTTGAGAATTGAGCAGTATGCAATCAGGCGGGGTTCCGGTGGAGCGGGGGCGTTCCGGGGCGGTGATGGCGTAGTACGTCAATACCGGTTTCTGGAGGATGCCGAAATCTCGCTGTTAACCGAGCGTCGAAAATTTCCGCCCTGGGGTCTGAAAGGTGGAGAGCCGGGTTTGTGCGGTCGTAACGTATTGGACGGCAGGGAGTTACCCGGCAAGATTCAATTCAACGCTGTCACCGGTCAGACCCTGACGATAATGACACCGGGTGGTGGTGGGTACGGGGACCCTACAAACCGGTAAGAATTTTCCAGCGGTTGACGATGGCACAGAATAGTTCGGCTGTTTTAACCGTATCGTATTCGGCCGAATGCGCCGATGATTCATCCCAATCGATACCGGCTGCCTGTACTGCGCGTGCCAGTACAGTCTGGCCGAACGCCAGGCCGCCAAGGGTTGCTGTATCAAAGGAACTGAACGGGTGGAACGGGTTGCGTTTGTAGTTGATGCGGTCGATGGCGGCGTTCAGGAATGACAGGTCAAATGCGGGGTTGTGGCCTACCAGTATGGCCCGCTGGCAATCGGTGGCACGCAATTCCTGCCGCACTGGTAAAAATATTTTTTGCATTGCCTCTTTTTCAGCGATCGGGTTGCGCTCCGGGTCATCGAGATCGATTCCTGTAAACTCGAGCGAACTTGGCTCAATACGGGAACCCTGGAACGGTTCGATGTGTGCGCTGATTGTTTCAGCAATTTTAAGACGGCCAAAATCGTCCATACACAGGATGCACGCGGCAATCTCCAGGATCGCGTCGGTTTTTGCGTTGAATCCGCCGGTTTCGACATCAACAACGACGGGTAAAAAACCTCTGAAACGATCACAGATTTGAGGCATATTGGATTCCGGCAACAAAGGCAGCGAGAATAAGGGAATGTGCTTCAAAATACTACGTAAAAAATTGCGTTTACCAGGATTGGCCGACTTTATGCTGGCTTTGTTGTTGGCGTTTGCTTCAATGGCGGTTCAGGCTGGTCCCGATCAGGGTGCAGACCGCGCACTATTCTGGTCCATCCAGAAAAACGGCGTTCAGGCTGGTTACCTGCTTGGCACCATTCATAGCGAAGACCCGCGTGTACTGGATTTTTCAGAGGCGTTTTTGCATAAGCTGAATAGCAACAGCATCTTTGCCATGGAGTTGGTTCCGGACCTGCCGACATTGTCCCGCCTGACTGAATATATGCACTACCCGCCGGGACAGACCCTGGAATCGGTGATTGGTGCTGAGCGCTTCAATGCCCTGGCATCGGCATTGTCTGCGTACAGGGTACCGGCTGAATTTATCAGCCGCATGAAACCCTGGGCAGCCATGATGACACTCAGTACACCACCTCCGGAAACGGGGTTCTTCATGGACTTGTCCCTTTCATTACGGGCGTCCGGAAGCGGGCTCAAGGTAGTGGGTCTGGAAACACTGGAGCAGCAACTGTCATTCCTGGAAAATATGCCGTTGTCGATGCAATTGGCCTTGCTGGACCAGGCTATCGCTGAATTTGACAAGGTCAAAGAGGCCCACGACCAGATGGTTGATGCCTACCTCGAAAACAACCTGATTCAGTTGCAGGCACTGGCTGATGAACAACTGCAGGGCGTCGGTGATGAGGCGAATGAATATTTCATCTCCGCTGGCATACATGCCCGGAACCTGCGTATGGCCGAATCCCTGTTGCCGCATCTTGAAAATAACAGGGTGTTCGTGGCTGTAGGTGCTTTGCATTTGCCAGGTGAAAAAGGACTACTGAATATACTCCGTCGGCAAGGCTTTGAATTAAGCCCCCTGGAAGTGCCATTTTTCAGAGCTTCTGAATAAGGTGGTTTAGCCTTTTCCGGTTATTTCCGGTATCGACATGGCCAACACAGCGGCAACCAGCAAACTGATGCCCCATGCGGGTTCGATCCAAATAGTTGAAAGACTCAAGACAAACAACGCCAGGCCGACGGATTGCAGGCCACCGGTATGGTCATAAATCTTGTTCCCACGGTCTGACATCTTGATCAGCAAGTGGTCCAGGGAGAATTTGCCACCGCCGTGGAATACCAGGGGTAGCAGCATGACCACGAATAACAAGGGTAGTTTGAAATTGCCGGCACCTTTGGAGGTGATGACATAGCCATTCCAGAGTTCTGCAAGACTGCCCCATTCCGCGGGCCAGTGAACTGCAGCTGTTGCAACCACGGTTACGACTATCAGGGAAATGGCGGCGAAGCGTGTGAACAGACCCAGCAACAACAGCACTGCAAAGACCAATTCACCCCAGGTTGCCAAAAACCAGTTCAGGTTGACGGGGATCTGCTCGAATGGAAACGGAAACCCTTTTTGCCAATCCGACCATGGGATATCGGCAAACCAGTTATCACCGTGTAATTTTGTCACACCGGATTCCCAGAATTCCCAGGCCATGATCAGCCTGAGTATCAACGGCCAGACGTAGTCGCCGGAAGCACGCAAGCGGGATGTGAGACTGTCATAAAAATTGATCACTGCCATGTTATTTGCACCAGGTTGTTAAGGATCCCTTCTCTGGAAGGCATCCTGTTGTGTTATCAGCGCCGGGTTCCGAGAATGATCTGTTTTTCTTTCAGTTCATTCAGCAGGGATTTTCCACCCTCTATAACCACATCCGGTTTCGGGTGGTTGATGGTCCCGGCAATTTCCGTCAGCAAATCAAGACCCGACCAGGCCGGTTCTTCTTTCATTTTTTGCAGCAGCAACAGCGAGATTTCATTCAATTGCATGAATCTGACCGTGTAGTCCTGTTGCCGCCAGACCAGCAGATGCGTGGGTTTATCTGGCGCGGTTTCCGGCTGAAAATCAACACGGATTTTGTGCACGGGGAATTGATAGCTGAGCGGCCAGGCCAATGGAGACAATACTGGAATACCGCTTAACAAGTCGCCGTCCGGGTCTATTTCGCTGGCGTCGGCTAAGGTCTCGTCAAGCGACAGTGCCAGTTCAATCCATTCGTAATGGGCCAGTTCAAGCATGAAGGGTGGGTCATCTTCATTGTATTGCCGGTGGTCCTGCAGGTATTGCAGGAATTCGCGGGGAATTTCCGGAAACAACGGTGTGTGGCAGCGGTATTCCCTGAAAAACTCCCGGCACAGGGATGTCCATGCATCCTCGCTGTACAGGGTTTTCAATACGGGAAAGTTTCCGGATAGAAAATTTCTTATATTATTGAAAAACAGGTCGCGATAAATCGCCATGCGACGGTCTTCAATGCCTTCCGGTGCCGCTACGGCTTCGGGGTCACGGATATGGGCTGCAAAATCGGTTTGCAACCTGGCCAGTGCCTCAGGCGGTATGTCGCCGACCATCTGTCCGTCCTTGTGTTTCTTCATCGTGGCTCCACCTGGCCTGGATGTCCTTGATTTTTTGCACCTCGGTAAGGAGTTCCTCTACCGGCGGAATATTGAAATCCCGTTCAAGCAGGGTAGGGAATACGCCGAAGAATTCGTAAGCCTTGTCCAGTAAGTCCCACACGTTACCGATAATGTTGGCGCCGTGGGTATCAATAATGAGGTCTTCAGCTTCATTGTAGTGACCGGCGATATGGCCGTAAGCGATCCGCTCACCAGGCAATGCCTGCAAAAACTCGAGCGGGTCATAACGATGATTAATGCTATTGACGTAAATATTATTGACGTCCAGTAACAGGTCGCAGTCTGCTTCGGTAATCACCGCGTTGATAAAATCAATTTCGCTTAGCTCGGCACCCGGTGCTGCGTAATACGATACATTTTCAATGGCCATGCGCTGACCGATCATGTCCTGCACCTGCCTGATCCGTCCTGCAACATACCCGACTGCTTCTTCGGTAAATGGAATAGGCATCAGGTCATACAGATGACCGTCATCGGTGCAGTAACTCAAGTGTTCGCTGTAAGCCAGGATCCGGTGTTCGTCCATCAATTGCCTGACTTTGCGGATAAAGGTCTGGTCGAGTGGTGATGGTCCACCAATGGAAAGTGAAAGTCCGTGACACACGAACGGGAATCGTTCGGTGAAATGCCGGAAAGCCTCACCTCTCTGGCCACCTACATTGATCCAGTTTTCGGGAGCGACCTCCATAAAACCAACAACTTCGTCGATAGTTTCAGGGTTATATGCTTGAAGCGGGCCCAAAAGAGCCCGCCTCAAACCAAGTCCCGCACCCGTTACCGGGTGTAAACGGTGACGCATGGGGTCAGTTCTCAGGCGTTGCCGCCGCAGGAACCTTCACTGCCCTTTTCGCCGCAGGAACCTTCACCGCCCTTTTCGCCGCAAGAGCCTTCACCGCCCTTTTCGCCGCAAGAGCCTTCACCGCCCTTTTCGCCACAAGAGCCTTCACCGCCCTTTTCGCCACAAGAGCCTTCAGAACCTTTATCGCCGCCGCATTTGCCTTCGCCGCATTTGCCTTCTTTGCCCTTTTCACCGGCCAGCTGGTAGCCAGCATCCAGGTCAGCGGTTGAGAAAGGATTGTCATCGGCAACCACGGTAGTAGACGCAGCCAGAGATGAAACAAATGCTATGCCGACAGCAGCAGCAACAGGATTAACAAACTTTAATTTAATAGCCATTTAGTAGAACCTCCACAGTTGAAAAAATACCCCGACTTAAGCGCTCGGGAACATCAGTTACGACACCTTAAGTGCCAGTCATTACAACCCGTTTAAGAGTTATTTACATCCTCCTTTAGCAGCGCTGCAGGAGTCAGTGTTTCGCCGGGTTATCCTCAAAGCCTAGCAATTCAGCCGGTGTTTTCCAAGGATTAATCCGTATACGAGCCAATAGACCGGTAGTGTGTGGGGATTATTACATTTGATTTGCAGATTGATATTGAGATGGGTTAAAGCGGTCATTTTTCGTGTCAGGATGATCTGAAACCCCTCAATATCCTTTTTGCTTTCCGATTCTGCACAGGTCGCGGACGATGCATTCCGGACAGTTTGGTTTGCGTGCTTTGCAAACATAACGGCCATGGAGGATCAGCCAGTGGTGTGCATTGAGCAGGTATTGTGGCGGTATGCTCTTCAACAATTTTCGTTCAATAATCAGGGGTGTTTTGCCCAGCGCCAGGCCGGTTCGATTAGCAACACGAAAAATATGTGTATCAACGGCCATCGTAGGCTGGCCAAATGCGGTGTTAAGAATGACGTTGGCCGTTTTACGTCCGACGCCGGGCAAAGACTCCAGGTCCTGTCGGAACGATGGCACTTCGCCCGCATGTTTTTGCAGCAGGGCTTTACAGGTTGCAATTACATTTTTGGCCTTGGAGTTAAACAGACCTATGGTCTTGATATAGGCCTTGAGTCCGTCCTCACCCAGATCCAGAATGGTTTGTGGTGTGTTGGCTACTCGATATAAGCGCCGGGTTGCGAGATTGACACTGATATCAGTGGCCTGCGCCGAGAGTATGACAGCGATCAATAATTCAAAGGTTGATTGGTATTCGAGCTCCGTTGTGGGGTGCGGGTCGATGGCCTGGAGGCGACGGAAGAATTCTATTCTGTCTTCAGCTTTCATGGGCGTCCGGAATCAGGTTTGTTACAGGCTGTGCCGGTGTGGCGGCCTGGCGTGCCTCCCAGGCATTACGTGCTGCAATCAGCAGGGCCAGCCCCAGAAAAGCACCTGGTGGCAGCATGGCCAGCAGAAAACCGGGGTGCTCCGGAATAATGCTTAGCGTCAGTTGACTTGCCCAGTCACCAAGCAGCATGTCCGCCCCTGAAAACAAGGTGCCACGCCCGGTCAGTTCACGAAATGCACCCAGTAAAACCAGCGTAATGCAGAAACCAAGACCGGTTGCAAAGCCATCCATCAATGATGGCAATGGTCGATTCCTGGATGCGAAGGCTTCGGCGCGTCCGATGATGGCGCAGTTGGTTACGATCAACGGGATGAATATGCCCAGCACCCGGAACAGATCATAGAAGAAGGCATGCATCAGCAATTCGATCACGGTGACCACCGAGGCGATGATCAATACAAATGCGGGTATACGTATCTCGGGTTTCAATAATCCGCGCATGACTGAAACTGCAAGGTTGGATAGCATCAGCGTCAGCATCGTGGCAAGACCCAGCGCCAGGCCGTTGATCAGGGTATTGGTGACGGCCAACAGGGGGCACAAGCCCAATAGCACTACCAGGCCGGTGTTTTGTCGCCAGGCCCCGTCTGCCAGTATCTGTTTCAGGTTGTTATTCATTGTTCTGCCTGGACGTGTCTGCTGGTTTTGTCATTGCCGGTGTATCAAAAAGCAATTGCCTGTTCGCTTCAAAATATAACAATGTGTTGTGTATGGCCCTGACCACTGCCCTGGGTGAAATCGTGGCGCCTGTGAACTGGTCGAACTGGCCACCGTCCCGCTTGACCGCCCAGTCGCTGGAGTCCGGAGTGCGCAGGGACGTGTTCGCAAAACCACGAATCCAGTCACTTTTTTCAATCTCGATCGGGTCGCCCAGACCGGGTGTTTCACGGTGTGCGATGACGCGTACGCCGAGAACCGTCCCGTGGGCATCTATGCCGGCCAAAAGACGTATATCACCATTGTAACCGTCGGGTGCCGTCACCAGCATCATGACTGCCACGGGTAGACCGTCCATACGCGCCCGGTAGACCTTGATAGCCGCTGGGTGATGAAAAAACGCCTCATCCTCAATTTCAATCATGTCTGCAAGCAAATCGTTATTGAATGAAGCGGTTGGCACAATCTCATTGAGTTGCTGCAAAACACGGCGTTTTTCCTGCTCGATGATGCGCTCATAGGTCAGCTCATTGACACCTGCCAGCATAGCGGTGCCCAGTAAGGCGATAATACCCAGCAGCACACTGCTGCGGATGATCGGATGTGAGGTACTGCTCATTCGCCATACATCCTTGGCCGCGTATAGCGGTCAATCAGTGGTGCCGCCATGTTCATCAGCAGTACTGCGAAGGCAACACCATCCGGATAGCCACCCCAGCGCCGGATGACCAATGTGATGATGCCAACCCCGGCACCAAAAATAAGACGGCCTTTGCTACTCACGCAACCACTGACCGGATCGGTGGCAATGAAAAATGCTGCCAGCACAATGGCGCCGGAAAATATGTGTTGCAAAGGAAACGGGTTGCTATCCGGGTCTGCCAGCCAGAATGGCAGGCTGAGGAAAATTACACTGCCGATGACAGCCATCGGTACCTGCCAACTGATGGCTCTTTTGTACAGCAGATAGAACCCACCTAATGCGAACCAGTTGGCAACCCACTCCCAGCCCAGGCCGCCGTAGTCGCCAAATAATGGTGAGTTGCGGATTTCAGTCACCATGCGGCCGGATTCAACACCGGTTTTCAGGGTGTCCAGCGGTGTAGCCTGGGTTACTGCATCCCAGCCGCCTGTCAGGGGTATCTGGCCGGTTAATATTGTAAGCAGGCTGTCAGTCAGGCTGAGGCTATGTTCGGCAAGGGCCAGTGGCGGCAACCAGGCGGTCATGGCTTGCGGGAAGCTGATCAAAACTACAACGTAACCTACCATGGCCGGATTAAAGACATTCTGGCCCAGGCCGCCATAAAGGTGCTTGGCAAAACCAATCGCAAACAACATGGCGATACAACTGATCCACCATGGTGCGAGCGGCGGTATGCACAAAGCAAAAAGAACGGCTGTCACCACGGCGCTGTAGTCGTTGATAAAAGGTTTCAATGGCCGACCGCGCCAGCGCAACATCAGGGATTCAAATAGCAGTGCAAATACCGTTGCCAGGATGATCTGTATCAGCACGCCGGGACCAAAGAACCAGGTGTAGGCCAGCACACCCGGTACCAGCGCGTACAATACCTGCAACATCACGTTTGCCACGGTCGTTTGAGGCGGTATATGGGGTGCACCACCGGTTTCGAAGCTACGTGTCATCCGGTTCTCCGCTATCCTGCCCTGTCTTTATTCGTATGGCCTTGTTTTGGGCGCGATCAATAGAGGCGCGGATCTGATCCTTTTGCGTGGCCTTGTCTTTCAGCGTTTGTTTGCGGCGCGCCATTTTCTCAGCACGTTCCTGTTTCAGTCTCAACAGGCGGGTTTCACGGTTTTCAAAGCGCAAACGGGCCAGTTCGACGGCTGCGCCTTCCCGGGTCCGTTTGCGCTGTTCACCCTTGCCGTAACGGAACCAGTCCACCAGCGGGATGTGGCTTGGACAGACAAAATCGCAACAACCACATTCGATGCAGGCCGCCAGTCCATATTCTTCAGCCTGCTCCCACAACTGGTTTTTAATCTGCAGGTGCAATTGCTGCGGCAACAGCGTGGCCGGGCAGACCCTGGCACATTCACCACAGCGGATACACGGCATTTCCGGCTGTGGCTCAGCAATATCCTGACGGGTGAGCGCCAGTAAGCAATTGCTTGCTTTAACCACAGGTGCAGCATCGCTGGCAACCGGGAATCCCATCAAGGGCCCGCCAACCACCAGCCGGGCGACGTCATCTGTGTAGCCACCACACGCATCCACAAGGTGGGAAAAGGGTGTTCCAAATAGTGCCTGAAAATTACGTGGGTGTGAGATCCCGTTGCCAGTGACGGTGATATATCTTTCGATCAGAGGCTTGCCTTCCACCACGGCATCAGCCACCGCAGCAGCGGTTGCCACATTCTGGCAAACCATACCGAGGTCAGACGGACGCCCGCCTGCCGGTACCTCCAGTCCGGTCAGCACCTGGATAAGCTGTCTTTCACCACCTTCGGGATAAATCGTTGTCACTTTAACCACCGAGATACTTTTGCACTCGACACTTTCTGCGGCGAGTGTGAGTGCCTCTTGTACCGCCCCCATCTGGTCTTCGATCGCGATGACCACCCGTTCAGCACCGAGTATCCTGCGTAAAATCCGCGCACCGAGAATGATTTTATCGGGTTGCTCGCGCATCAGCATTTCATCACAGCTGATGTAAGGTTCGCACTCGGCACCGTTGAGTATCAAGGTATGAATTTGCCGGTCGCGTCCGTCACGGGCCTTTGCATGGGTTGGGAATACGGCACCGCCCAGTCCAGCCAGGCCGCAGTCCTGGATCTGATTGATCAGGACGTCAGGGCTGGCGGTCCGCCAGTCGCCAACCGGACGGAGTGGCACCCATTGTTCCTTACCGTCGGGTTTGATAAGCACGCAGAGGCCTGGTTGGCCCGACGGGTGAGACATGGGCCGGTCCTCTATCGCCTCAACGCGACCCGAAACAGGGGAATGGACCGCCGCGCAAGGCTGGCACTGCCCGATTTGTTGGCCTTTGAAAACCTGTTCACCGACGCTCACAAAGGGTTCGGCAATATCCCAAGCATGTTGTAATAGCGGTACAACCAGTAATTCTGGCAAAGATGGCCGCTCAACCGGATTCTGGCATGAGATTTTCTTGTTGTGCCGCAGACGCAGACCGCCATGAAAATGATGGGTGTGTTTTCCTGCCTCACGTGCAAGTTCAGCCTGGCTGGCGGCGGTCATTTCGCCACTGCCAGTTTCTGACCGGTCCGGGGCCGGGGGCTGCGCCAACGCAGGATGTCCGTTTTAACTTCCACAATATCAATGCAATCCACCGGACAGGGTGGCAGACACAGGTTACAACCGGTACATTCGGATTCGATCACGGTATGCATCAACTTGGCCGCACCGACGATGGCATCCACGGGACAGGCCTGGATGCACAAGGTGCAACCAATACAACGTTGTTCATCGACAACAACCAAGGTCTTGGGCTGCTCTTCACCATTTTCGGGGTTTAACGGTTTGGGCTCACGGCCGAGTAAATCAGCCAGGGCGCGAATACCGGCATCGCCACCCGGTGGACATTGATTGATATCGGCTTCGTCCCTGGATATCGCCTGGGCATAAGGACGGCAGCCCGGGAAGCCGCATTGTCCGCACTGGGTTTGTGGCAACAGCGCATCAATCCGTTCAACCACAGGGTCCGATTTGATGCGAAAACGAATGGCGGCCCAGCCAAGACCCAGGCCGAATATCACACCCAGCAGAGTCAGTACCAGTACCGAGATCAACATGTCAAAGGCCGGGTGTTCACAGGTTGGCCAATCCGCTGAACCCCATGAAGGCCAGCGCCATCATGCCTGCGGTTATCAGGCCGATCGGCGCACCCTTGAACGGCAAGGGCACATCCGCCGTCGCGATGCGCTCACGCATTGCCGCAAATAAAACCAGCACCAGTCCAAAGCCTGCAGCTGCGCCAAAACCATACAAAGCTGATTGCAGCAGGTTATGCTGCTCCTGGACATTCAACAGTGCTACGCCCAGTACCGCGCAGTTGCTGGTAATCAACGGCAGGAAAATTCCCAGCACGCGATACAGCACAGGGCTGCTTTTACGCATGAACATTTCGGTCAGTTGCACGGTCACCGCGATAACCAGGATGAAGCTCAGGGTAGACAGGTATTCCAGGTGTAACGGTTTGAGCAGGTACTGGTGTAACAGGTAACTTGAAACCGATGACAGGGTCAGCACAAAAGCGGTTGCCACCGCCATGCCCATTGCACCTTCAAGCTTGTTTGAAACTCCCATGAACGGGCACAGTCCCAGGAACCGGACCAGAACAAAGTTGTTCGCCAATACCGTACTTACAATGATTAGTAAGTGTTCACTCATGCCGGATATTAAGTGATTCGCATACCCGGTACTGCACCTTCATCCGGGCTCAGTATGAACAGGTCGCTGCCGCCGGGGCCGGCTGCCAGGACCATGCCTTCAGATACACCAAAACGCATCTTGCGCGGTTTTAAATTCGCCACCATCACCGTGTGGCGGCCGATCAGGTCTGCCGGTTCGTAGGCGGATTTGATACCGGCAAACACGTTGCGGATTTCGCCGCCTATATCGAGCGTGAGTTGCAACAATTTGTCGGCTTCGGGTACTGCTTCGGCGTTGACGATTTTTGCAATCCGCAGGTCGACCTTCAAAAAGTCCTCGATCGTGATCTCGTCCGCAAGGTCCAGTGCCGGGGCTCCTTCAGCGGCTTGCAGGTTTTCTTTTGAGTCTTCAATCATGGCTTCAATTTTGAGCGGGTCAACGCGGGTCATCAATGGCTGGAAGCTGTTGATGGACACATCCAGCATGGGCTGATCCAGATCAGACCACCGGTCCAGTGACAAGCCAAGGAATTCCGCCGCCGTGCCGGCCGTGAATGGAACCACCGGTGCCAGGCAGGTCATCAATACGCGGAACAGGTTAATACCCTGGGTACAGATGGCCTGCACGACTGCCTGCTGGTCATCGCGTTTATTCAGTTGCCAGGGTTTGTGTTCGTCGATATACCGGTTGCCCTCATCCGCCAGCGCCATGATGCGGCGAATTGCTGACTGGTAATTGCGATGTTCGAAATCGTCCGCGATGAATTCACGTTGATCAATAAAGTGTTGATACAAGGCTGGCTCGGGTAATTCAGCGGCCAGCCGGCCATTTGAACCACGCTGGATAAAGCCGGCACAACGGCTGGCTATATTGACGACCTTGCCAACCATGTCAGAGTTCACCCGCGATACAAAGTCTTCGAGATTCAGATCGATATCTCCGAGACCGGTACCCAGCCGTGCGCAGAAGTAATAGCGCAGATAATCCGGGTTCAGGTGATCGAGATAAGTCCGGGCCCGGATAAAGGTACCCCGCGACTTGGACATTTTTGCGCCATCGACTGTCAGAAAGCCGTGAGCGAACACCGCAGTGGGTGAGCGGAAGCCCGACCCCATCAGCATGGCCGGCCAGAACAGGGTATGGAAGTAAATGATGTCCTTGCCGACAAAGTTATACAGTTCGGTTTCGGTATCCACCTTCCACCAGTCATCAAAATCCAGGTTTTCACGCTCGCTCAATTCTTTGAAACTGGCCATGTAACCAATCGGTGCATCGACCCAAACATAAAAGTACTTGTCATCGGTGCCGGGGATCTTGAAACCGAAATAGGGTTCATCCCGGGATATGTCCCAGTCACGCAGGCCATCCTCGAACCACTCCTGCATCTTGTTGACCACTTCCGGTTGCATAGCACCCGAGGTCATCCAGTTATGCAGACGGTTTTCAAATTCTGAAAGCCTTACAAAATAATGCTCCGAATCACGCATCACCGGCGCGGTGCCGCTTACCGCGGAACGGGGGTCGATCAGGTCGGTCGGGCTATAGGTGCTGCCACAGGACTCACAGCTATCGCCGTACTGGTCTTCAGTTTTACATTTGGGGCAGGTGCCCTTGATGAAGCGGTCGGGTAAAAACATGCCCTTTTGCTCGTCATAAAACTGGGAGATTGTACGTTTGACTATGTAGCCGGCCTCTTCAAGCCGGGTATAAATTGTTTCAACACACTGACGGTTGGCATCACCGTGCGTGGTCGCATAATTATCAAAGCTCAGTCCGAAATCCCTGAAGTCCTGCTGGTGTTCGGCATTCATCCGGTCTATCAGTTTTTCCGGCGTGATGCCCTCGGCTTGTGCCCGCAACATGATGGGGGTGCCGTGTGCATCATCAGCCCAGGCAAAATAACACTCATGACCCTGGGCCCGCTGGAAACGCGCCCAGATGTCCGTCTGGATATATTCCAGCATATGTCCCAGGTGGATCGCGCCGTTGGCGTAGGGAAGGGCGCTGGTTACAAGAATTCTTCTTTTCTGTTTGCTCATGGTGTTTTTAATGCTGCCGGTTTTCCGGCAATTATTCGAATTCGCAATTATGGCATGACGGCCAGTCAAGCTGTAGCGTCAGCAATGCAAATTATCCATGGAATCTTATCACCACAAATTCGCTAATCTGACTTGGGTCTGAGTTAACAGCCCCAAACATAAGGCGTACAATGTCACGCTTGCTGAAATGGCGAGTAACTAAAAAGAGAGCGATCAATTGATGAACAAAGAATCCGTAATGGCCCTGCTGGGTGAAATTAAAGATGAAAATTCCGGCTGTGACCTGATCTCCGCGGGTGCTGTTCGCGAGGTCGGCATGCACGAAGACAGTGTTAGTGTCGATATCCGGCTGGGTTATCATCTCGCTGACGACGGCGAGGAACTCGCAGATTTCATCAAAACCCGTCTCGAAAGCGACCCGGGTATCGCTAAAGCGGGTGTCAATATCGATTGCAAAGTGATGCCTCACAAGGTGCAGGAAGACCTTAAACCACTGGAATCCATTGCCAATATTGTTGCGGTTGGCTCGGGTAAGGGCGGTGTGGGTAAATCCACTACCGCGGTCAACCTGGCGCTGGCATTGCAACGCGAGGGCGCTCGCGTCGGACTGCTGGATGCTGATATTTACGGCCCCAGCATACCGGCCATGCTGGGTGTAAAGGGGCAACCCGCTACTGATGGTGAACACATCATTCCCAAAGAAGCCTACGGGTTGAAAGTGATGTCGATTGGTTTCCTGGTCGAAGAAGATACCGCCATGATCTGGCGCGGACCGATGGTAACCTCTGCATTGCAGCAGTTGCTGGGCGACACGCTGTGGGGTCCGCTGGACTACCTGATCATTGACTTGCCGCCGGGAACCGGTGATATCCAGTTGACACTGGCACAGAAGATCCCGGTTGCAGGCGCTGTTATTGTCACCACACCCCAGGACATTGCCCTGCTCGATGCACGTAGGGCTGTAAACATGTTTCGCAAGGTCGATGTGCCGGTGCTGGGCGTGGTTGAGAACATGAGTACCCATATCTGCACCGCCTGTGGTCATGAAGAAGCCATATTCGGTCACGGTGGTGGAGAGCAAATGGCAAAGGATTTTGAAATTCCGTTGCTGGGCCAATTGCCTTTGGCGATGGAGATCCGCTCGTCACTGGATGCAGGTGAACCCACCATGATGAAGGACCCGGAATCATCACTGGCACAAAGTTATCGTAGCCTGGCCTTGCGCACGGCGGGTGTGTTATCGGTGATGCCGCGCAGCATGGTGATGCAGATGCCCCAGATCGTAATTCAAAATTAACCGGGAGCTGGCCCGGTGAGCATCAAGTCAGATCGCTGGATCCGCCGCATGGCGCAGGAGCATGCCATGATCGAGCCGTTTGAAGCCGGGCAGGTACGCACGGCGGCCAACGGCGACAGGCAGATATCTTATGGTACCTCCAGCTATGGATATGATGTCCGCTGTGCCAGCCACTTCAAGATATTCACCAATATCAACTCGGCCGTGGTTGACCCAAAGAACTTTGACGATAACAGTTTTGTCGATTTTCATGGTGACGTCTGCATCATTCCACCGAATTCGTTTGCGCTGGCGCATACGGTGGAATACCTGCGTATACCAAGAAATGTCCTGACCATCTGCCTGGGAAAATCCACCTACGCGCGCTGCGGTATTATCGTCAACGTGACGCCGCTGGAGCCTGAATGGGAAGGCCACGTGACCCTCGAGTTTTCCAACACCACACCTTTACCTGCGCGCATTTATGCCAATGAGGGCGTGGCACAGTTCCTGTTTTTTGAATCCGACGAGGAATGTGAAACATCCTACCGCGACCGCGCCGGTAAATACCAGGGTCAGACCGGAGTCACATTGCCGAAGGCCTGACCTAGCGCAAAGGCGGTTGCTGGATGAGCGTGGCGTAGGTTTCAAAAACTTCGGCGTCACGCTGGACCTGGAATTCAACCCTGGCGCCCGGTTGGCGCTGGGATATTGTTAATAACAGTGCCCTGGCGTCTCCCACTTCAACACCATCCATGCTCAGCAGGATGTCGCCAGCCCTGATGCCTGCGCTCCAGGCGGGGCCGTTGGGGGTTACATTGCGGACCTGGATACCGCGTCGTACAGAACTGCCATCGGTATGCAGTGACAGGGGCAGATCGCTGAACAAGGCACCCAGCGAGCCCCTCCTTACAGTGCCGTTATCAACAATTTGTTGCATGACATCCTTGGCCATCGCAATCGGAATGGCAAAACCGATATTCTGTGCACCCTGTACCTGGCCCAGGTTGCGGGTGTTGATGCCAATGACTTCACCGCGGTGGTTAATCAGTGCGCCACCGCTGTTACCGGCATTGATGGCGGCATCGGTCTGGATGAAGTCCTCGTAGAGAACAGATCTGAGGTCATTGCGGCCGGTTGCACTGATAATGCCCATGGTAACGGTGTGGCTTAGTCCAAAGGCGTTGCCGATGGCCAGTACGACGTCCCCCACCCGCACAGGGGCATCATCTGCCAACGGTGCTGCTGGCAGACCACTGAGATCGATTTTAAGTACCGCCAGATCCGTTTCCGGGTCGCTGCCGACCACTTGCGCTGCTGCAAAGCGACCATCCCACAGTCCCACGCTGATGTTTTGCACCTGGCTGATCACATGATTGTTGGTCAGGATATAACCATCTTCGCTGACCAGCACACCGGAGCCCATATCCTGGCGCGAACGGGCAATATACGAACTGCCAAGAATTTTCCGAAGACGCGGGGATACCTGCTGTAACTCAACTTTCCTGGTGTAAATGCTGACCACCGAGGGCGCGGTTCGATCAACTGCATCGGCATAGGAAACAGGTGCGGTTAGCACTTCGGTTACGAGCGCGGCTGGGCGGCTGAAACGTTCGCTGACATTCGGCCACAGGTATAAAATTACAAATGCCAATGCCAGGCCTGCGATCACCGAACGCAGCAGGAAGCCCGGCAGTGATCCCGAGCCTGTTTTTTTGTCTGGGTTGCGGGTCTCTGGTTGATTCATGCCGATCATTTATCCATCAATTCGTACTGGAAACCGATTTTCTGCAAAAACCGGTGCTTATAGTTGCAATTCTATCGGCAAATCGTTTGTCTCGCATGGTCTGTTTCGGTAAAATAAGGGATTGGTTCAGGTGAGGAACGGGATGATCGCTGCGAATGTTACAGGTTCCCTGTTGTCCGATGCCTGCTTTAGCAATAAGAATTCGAATTTCCTGATTACGGGTAGTCGTCCCTGTTTGGGGCATTTTTCTGTTGGAGAACTAGATGTCATCTGATGACGTGAACAAGGGGCGGCGCCGGTTTCTGGTTGCTACAACTTCTGTTGTAGGCGGTGTCGGCATTGGAATTGCCGCCATACCATTTATCAAGTCATGGATGCCGAGTGCCAAGGCGCAGGCCGTTGGCGTACCGGTTGAAGTCAACATTGGCAAATTGAAAGAAGGCCAGTTGCTTAAAGTTCAGTGGCGTGGTCAGACGATCGGTATTTTACGCCGTACACCGGAAATGATTACCGGTCTCGGGAAAGTTGATGATGTGCTGGCTGACCCTGAGTCAGCAACAGCTATTCAACCGGGTTATATTCATGGCGAAGAGCGTGCATTGAAGCCTGAGTTTCTGGTTGTCAACATGCATTGCACCCACCTGGGTTGCGTTCCACAGATGATCCCCCAGGTCGGTCCCCAGCCATTTGATGATAACTGGAACGGCGGATTCTATTGCCCCTGTCACAAGTCCAAGTTTGATTTGTCCGGACGTGTATATAGCGGTGTACCTGCACCTACCAACCTGACTATCCCACCTTATAGCTTTCTTGACGATCGCACTGTTCTGATCGGCGTAAACCCGCAGGGGGCAGTGTAATGGCTAAATTTGCAAGTAATATTTCCAAACAGGCAGGCGCACTTATGAACTGGGTAGACGACCGTCTGCCGGTGACCAGTTTCTGGAATGCGGTGATGACGGGTTACCAGGCTCCGAAGAATTTCAATTTCTGGTACTACATGGGCTCGCTGGCCCTGTTGGTACTGGTTATCCAGATTTTTTCCGGCATTCTGCTGGCGATGCACTACAAGCCATCGGCCGCCGAGGCATTTGCATCGGTTGAGTACATCATGCGTGATGTGGACTGGGGCTGGTTGATTCGATATATGCATACCACCGGTGCTTCGTTCTTTTTCATCCTGATTTACCTGCATATGTTCCGCAGCCTGTTGTACGGCTCTCACAAGGCCCCGCGCGAACTATTGTGGGTTTTCGGTATGTTTATTTATTTAGCCCTGATGGCGGAAGCATTCCTTGGTTACATTCTGCCCTGGGGGCAGATGTCCTACTGGGGCGCGCAGGTCATCATCAATCTGTTTGGAGCGATTCCGAAGATCGGTGAACCCCTGACGCAATGGATTCGGGGTGACTACTTCATATCAGATGCAACCCTGAACAGGTTTTTTGCACTACACGTTATTGCCGTACCGCTGGCCATCATGGGCCTGGTGCTGTTACACCTTGTGGCGTTACGTGAGAATGGCTCGAACAACCCTGACGGTATTGAAATCAAGAAAAACAAGGGGCCGGATGGGACGCCACTGGATGGTATCCCATTCCATCCTTATTATACGGTCAAGGATATATTTGGTGTCGGCATGTTCCTGATCCTGTTTTCCTTTATCCTGTTTATGTGGCCTGAAGCCGGCGGCATGTTCCTGGAACACGATAACTTTGTGCCGGCTAACCCGCTGGTGACACCAGAACATATCAAGCCGGTTTGGTACTTCACGCCGTTTTATGCGATTTTGAAGGCGGTTCCAGACAAGTTAATGGGTGTGGTTATGATGGGTGCATCCGTTGCCATACTGTTTTTCCTGCCCTGGCTGGACCGCTCACCGGTTAAATCCATCCGCTACAGGGGTATGTGGTACAAGGTATTACTGACCCTGTTTACGATCGCTTTTGTACGGCTTGGCTTGCTGGGTATGGCTGAAGGTACACCTGCACAGACCTGGGAGATGAGGCTCTGGACACTGGTTTACTTCATGTTTTTCGTACTGCTGTTTTTCATGAGTCCGAAGGGCAAAACAAAACCAGAACCGGATCGGGTGACACACTGATGAAAAAATTAGCCACATTCCTGTTATTCGCAAGCTTACTACTGCCGGCGGCAGGTTTGGCAGCCGGTGGTACGGGTGTTGAACACTCCGGTGCCAATATTAGCGATACCGCTTCATTGCAGCGCGGTGCCAAGTGGTACGTAAATTACTGCCTCGGCTGTCATACGCTAAGCTATATGCGCTATAACCGCTTGTCGGAAGACCTGGATTTGAGCGAAGAGATGGTCATGCAAAACCTGGTTTATTCGAATGCAAAATTCGGCGAAACCATGGATATTGCGATGGATGCTGACCAGGCCGAGTCCTGGTTTGGTAAAACCCCGCCGGACCTTTCCCTTATCGGGCGCTCACGTGGTGCTGACTGGCTGTATTCGTATCTTCGTGGATTCTACCAGGATGAAAGTGGCGCATGGAATAATACCTTGCTGCCCAATTCTGCCATGCCGCATGTCTTGTGGCGCTTGCAAGGTATCCAGACGCCGGTCTACCGGACGGAAACCAGTGAAAGCGGGTTTACCCTCGAAGTGATTGATCATTTCGAACTGACCACCCCCGGTATCCAGTCTGCGGAAGAATTTGAAGAAACCGCCCGTGATCTCGCGGCATTTCTTGAATACGTGGGTGAGCCGGCCAAGTTGAAGCGCAAAGGCATCGGTGTCTGGGTGATATTGTTCCTGGTGTTCTTCACCTTCATTGCCTATCTGCTGAAAGTAGAATACTGGCGCGATGTTCATTAATTTAAAACCAGAGGCAGGGTACTGCCCGATAAGTAAGCCAACAGGAGAAATTCGGTGACAGCAGCAGTTAAAGGGCGCTCTACGATGGCGCTATACTCTTCCGATCGCAGCATTCATTGTCACCGGGTACGATTTGTACTGGCTGAGAAGGGCATTAATGTCGATATCATTGATGTCAGCAACAATGAGTCAGCAGCCGCTGACCTGGCTGAATTGAACCCTTACAACGAAACGCCCACACTGGTAGACCGCGACCTGCTGTTACACAACGCCAGTGTTATTAACGATTACCTGGATGAACGTTATCCTCATCCCCCGTTGATGCCGGTGGATCCGGTTTCACGCGCTCGTCTGCGACTGGTCCATCACCGTGTCTTGCGTGACTGGTACCCACTCGCGAAAGAAATTGAAAACGCGACCGACAAGGCCGACAAGTCCAAGCAACAACTGAAAGAAAGCATCATTGCGGCCAATGATTTATTCAAGCACTCTGACTTCATGCTTAGCGATGAGTTAAGCCTGGTTGATTGCACACTGGCACCATTGTTCTGGCGTTTGCCGGTCTATGGCATTAACCTGGGTAAACCGGCTACGGCAGTTCAGGGTTATATAAAGCGTCTGATATCACGTCCATCTTTTAAAACCAGCCTGACACGTGCCGAGCGTGAAATGGTTCTGAATGCGACTTGATGACTGTGTTTGCAAATGAGCTGAATTGATGAGTTCTTCGCCGGAAGGCATGACCACCAATAGGCCTTACCTGCTACGCGCATTGTATGAATGGATCACGGATAACGGCATGACGCCACATGTTCTGGTCGATGCCGAGGCTGACGGTGTGGATGTACCGGAGCATGCGATTCAGAAAGGCAAGGTGGTATTGAATATTGCCACTGGCGCAACCGAAAATTTACTGTTGGAAAACGAAGCGATCTGTTTCAAAGCCCGGTTTTCCGGCAAACCCTATCCAATCAACGTCCCCATGAATGCGGTCATTGCCATTTATGCCCGTGAAAATGGTCAGGGCATGATGTTTGCCCCTGAAGATTCGCCAACACCACCCCCGGTGGACGGTTCGGATGATCCACCATCCCGGTCACACCTGAAAGTCGTCAAGTAAGACAGCTCCCTAGCGACCCCATAAATCTTCAATTAACCGGCCTTCTTCCAGGTCGAGCGTGACTGTAAGGGCCGCAGGGAAACCAATGGTTACCACGCCGTTTCTGCGTATGGCACCGTTGGTTGCAAATTCAAAACTGTAGTTGACCAGGATCCGTGAACGCGGATCGCCAAGATTCCACGTGATCGAACTGAGAGAAACAGTGTCATCCAGCAGTTGCAAGCCATGATTGCTGCACACGTTGCCGGCCGCTCTTCGGGCTTTCTGTCTGCCTTGCATAAGTTGCCACCATGCGACAACAGATCCCGTAACCAGTAAAAAAATAAACAGCTCAAGCATTTTTTTTCAACAACACATCCACAGCGCCGCTACCGCCATCGGCCGGTTTGCAGGCGGTGAATGCCAGTACTTGAGGGTGCTCGCGCAGAAGCTGTCGTGCCATTAGTTTTAGCCGGGGTCCACTTTCTGAACGTAAACCTTTACCGTGAATAATCCTGATACATTCAAGTGCGCTGTTCTGTGCATCCGAGATAAACTTGAGTAACGCCGTGTGACCCGTTTTCGTATTCATATGGTGCAAATCCAATTGCCTGTCTACCGGAAAATGGCCTCTTTTCAGTTTTTGCATGATTCTTTTTTTGCACGCCATTTTTACGGTGTGATGAGCCATCGTCCGTATCAATATGTGCCCGATCATTTGCCGGCGGCGATAATGCCTGATCGAAAGTTGTTGGAACAAATTCCGCTGCGGGTTTCCGAGCCCGGGCTCGTGGCACCTTTGAGTCTGTTCTCGGGGAGGTTTTGAGCGGTTCAACGCCATCCATTTCCTGTCGGAACAAATGTTCATCCAATAACGGGTGATTTAGTTTTTTAACCACGTTTTACCCATTTCCGCGTTTCGGAAGCAGCTTTAAGTCCGTACAATATCATCTCGCAGGTTTTAACAGGTCCTGACAAGCATACTTGCGGATGGCAGCCATGATTTTCAACAAGGATTAGAATATTGGAATTACTGATCAGCAACGATGACGGCATTGAAGCCACCGGCATACGCATTCTGGCTGAAAGCATGCGGGGCCTGGGCGAAGTAACAATAGTTGCGCCGGATAAGAACCGCAGTGGCGCAAGCAATTCACTGACGCTGGATGCACCGATCCGGATCAAGGAACTGGAAGCAGGGGTTTACCGGGTTTCAGGTACGCCAACGGATTGTGTGCATGTCGCACTGACAGGATTGTTGGCCGAAGACCCTGATATTGTAGTTTCCGGTATTAATGCCGGCGCCAACCTGGGCGATGATGTTATTTACTCCGGAACGGTCGCAGCAGCAATGGAAGGGCGGTTTCTGGGTTATCCTGCGGTGGCGCTTTCGCTGGTATTTGGCGAAGGCCAGCAGCATCATCACTACGAAACAGCAGGGGAAGCAGCCATTCGAATGGTAAAACAGTTACAGCAGGACCCTTTGCCCGCCGACACCATACTCAATGTAAATGTCCCTGATTGCCCCTGGTCGGAAATCAGGGGTTTTGAAGTGACGCGTCTCGGCCACCGTCACCGGGCGGAACCGGTCATCAAGACCACTGATCCCCGTGGTCGTGAAATGTACTGGATCGGGCCCGCCGGTGCTGAACAGGATGCGGGGCCGGGTACGGATTTTGATGCCGTCAGGCGAAAATTTATTTCAGTAACCCCGATTCATGTTGATCTGACCCGCTACCAGGCACTGGAACAGGTTGCCGGCTGGGTGACCGCCATCGACACTGACACGCCCCATGATTTATAAACGCAAACTCCATGTTGAAAACCGTGGTATCGGAATGACTTCCCAGGGTACACGCGACCGCCTGGTGCAGACTTTGCGCAATGAAGGTATCAGGGATGAACGCGTATTGAAGGCCATAACCCAGGTTCCGCGCCACAAGTTTGTTGATGAGGCCCTGTCCAGCCGTGCCTATGAAAACACGGCCCTGCCAATCGGGCAAAGCCAGACCATATCGCAACCCTGGATCGTTGCCTGCATGACCGAAGCGTTGCTGGATGGCGGTAGTCCCGACAAGGTCCTTGAAGTGGGTACCGGCTCCGGCTACCAGGCCGCAATACTGTCGCACCTGGTTCCAACGGTATTCACGGTTGAACGCATTGACGAGTTGCTCAAACTCGCACGACGGCGCTTCCATAGCCTGCGCCTGAATAATATTTATATGCGTTACGCAGACGGCCACCTCGGATGGCCCAGCCAGGCGCCTTTTGACGGTATCATGGTAACCGCAGCGGCACAGTCCGTTCCAAAGGATCTGCTGGATCAACTTAAGCTCGGCGGTTTGCTGGTGATCCCTATCGAGAAAAATGGTCAGCAACGACTGGTGTCTATCCGGCGTACCGAGGATGGCTTTGAAGAAACGAATCTTGGCGCGGTGGTGTTCGTACCGCTACTCAGTGGTTTGGTCTGAACCATGGCAAGTGTTAGCAAGCCCTGATGTTCCTGCGTTTATATGACCGCGTAATCGCTTTGTCCGCGCACCGCAGGGCGCCGGCATTTCTGGCGACTTTGAGTTTCACTGAATCAAGTTTTTTTCCGGTGCCCCCGGATGTGATGCTGATACCCATGTGCCTGGCCAGGCCGGCGAAGGCCTGGGCTTATGCAGCGTTGTGTACGCTGTTTTCAATCCTCGGTGGTATGGCAGGCTACCTGATTGGCAAGCTGGCGTTCGGGTGGATAGAACCCTGGCTGATGGACTCCAGCTACGCCGGTGCATTTTCAAGTGCTGTCACTTCCTTTGAAACCTGGGGTTTCTGGTATATTTTGCTGGCGGGTTTTACACCGATTCCCTACAAGGTATTTACCATCAGTGCGGGTGTCGTCGGTATGCCGTTTCTGGCATTTATCGGTGGTTCGGTCATCGGCAGGGGCGGGCGGTTTTTTCTGGTTGCAGGGTTGATCCGGCTTGGCGGTGAAAAACTGGCGGGACGTATGCGCAAGTATATCGATTTGATTGGCTGGCTGATGATTGTACTCGCCGTGATTGTGGTCGCTGTGTTGAAGTTGAACGGGTCATGAAACCAAATCCAGGTGATGTTGGATACGTACCGGCACATTCCGTTGTCAGGGGCTTGCTGGTCATTCTTTGTGTAAGCTTTCTGTCAGCTTGTAACCACAATCTGCCTGCTCCTGTAGAAGACCAATCCAGCGCCAAGGTAAAACGCCAGTTGAATTCAGACGGGACGTACTATGTCCGCTCGGGGGATACCCTCTATGCGATTGCATTCAACTACAACGTAGATGTGCGAAATGTGGCAGCATGGAATGGAATTTCCAGCCCGTATGTTATTTATCCCGGACAAAAATTAACGCTTTCAGAACCACCTGCCGGAAGTCGCAGTAGTGGAAGTTCATCTGCTGTGCGCATATCCACCGTGAAAACACCGGGCCGGACAACGACCAAAACCGTAAGCAATCCGGATAAAACACCATCGACCAAAGCAACGCCGGCGAATTCAAGCCCGGCATCAACCGCTGGAGGTTCCAGCAAACCTGTCACCCAGGGGAAAGTGCCTGCAAGCAATTCCGCAGACCCGAAAATCTGGAAGTGGCCCACCAGCGGGCGTGTGCTCAGAGACTATGTCGCCGGTGATCCGGCCCGAAATGGACTCGATATCGCAGGCAAGGAAGGCCAGGTTATTACTGCATCAGCCGACGGCCAGGTGGTGTACAGCGGCAATGGCCTGATTAGTTATGGTGAACTGATCATCATCAAACACAGCGAAAAAATGCTCAGTGCCTACGCCCACAACAAGGTACGCCTGGTGAAAGAAGGCGAGCAGGTTTCAGCCGGTCAGAAAATCGCTGAAATGGGCAGGACCGCGGGTAATCAACAGCTCCTGCATTTCGAGATCCGTGCCCGTGGAAAGCCCGTCAACCCATTAAATTATCTACCAAAAAAATAAGCTACCAACTTTTAATCCACTCGTTCGTAATTGGATTAGTAAATGATAATGATTCTTGGCTTTGTGACATTTACTGAAGTTTGTGATAGCGTGGCTAGTCCATCCTGCCGGAACCGTTCTGTCGCTTCGTGGCCAGGGTAAAATAATTGGCGGGGTGGGCCTGGTCTTTTGTGAACTACAGACATAAGGATGGGGGGGAATGAAAAAAGAAAATAAAAGCAACGGTGGCGTTGCGAAATTGAAAGACGGGTCTGCACAGACCGGTCTCAAGTTTACTCAATCCGGAAATGCCAAAGCCAATTGCAAAAAAAGGCTGCATCACGGCGATGTCACCCGAATCTACCTGAGTGAAATCGGGCGTGCCAAGCTGCTGACGGCAGACGAGGAAAAAGAACTGTCACGCGCTGCCCTCCGTGGTTGCATGGCCAGTCGTCAGCGCATGATCGAATGCAATCTGCGCCTGGTGGTCAAGGTCGCCCGTTCTTATATCAATCGTGGTTTGCCATTACTGGACCTGATCGAAGAAGGCAATCTGGGTCTGATACGTGCGGTTGAAAAATTTGATCCGGAAAGAGGCTTCCGGTTCTCCACTTACGCCACCTGGTGGATCCGGCAATCGGTAGAGCGCTCCATCATGAACCAATGCCGCACTGTGCGCTTGCCAATCCATGTGATTCGCGAACTTACCTGCTACTTGCGAACAACACGTGAACTGGAACAGGAGTTGGGCCGCCGTCCCTTGATTGAGGAAGTGGCAAACAAGCTGGATAAACCCAGTACTGCAGTACACACCCTGTTCACATTCAACGAACCAACCACATCTACTGACCACTCGTCAAACAACGGCAACAAATCAGTCATAGAATCGATTGCTGATGATCAGAATCACACGCCGGAAAATGAATATGCAGAACAGGCTGCGGGTAAACTGCTGGGTCACTGGCTGGACCTGTTGCCAAAGCAACAACGCATCGTAGTGGAACACCGTTTTGGCCTGCACGGCAAAGGGCGCCGCACACTGGAAGAAGTCGGCCAGTTGCTTGGTGTAACCAGGGAAAGGGTACGGCAGGTGCAGCTTGCGGCATTGACACGTTTACGGGAAATTTCCCGCCGCGATGGTGTGATGGAAACGCCATTTATGAAATAAGCGGCAGCAACGCCGCAACCACGTGGCGTCCTTCGGCCACCAGCACGTTAAAGGTCCGGCAGGCCGCATCCGTTGTCATGACCTCGAAGCCGATACTGCGGCGGAAGAAATGTGCCTGGATGGGTGGTGGTAGAAATACTTGCTTATTGCCGGTTCCAATCAATATCACTTCCGGCTGCAGGTCAAAAATCACCTGCAGGCCGGATTCAGTAATATCGCTGACCGATTCAACTTTCCATTCCGGAACAATGCGCTGACCCGATATTATGAATGCGCTGGTGTAATAATCATCGGCAACGCGGATACCCTCATCACTGAGTGAACGAATGAAGAACTGGTCTTGCGGTACCTCGAGATTGAACTCCATAGTACTAACTAACCTGGGTTGATAACCGGTTTTTCTGGATGTTTCTTGTAAAAACATGCGACCTGGCCGATGCTCTGGACCAACTCGGCTTTGCACTGCACCGCAATACTCTGTGCCCAGGCTTTGCGTATTTCACGGTCACCGCGCAGTTTGATCTTGATGAGTTCATGGTCGTTTAGTGCCCGCTCGATTTCAGTGATAACAGTTTCGCTCAGGCCTTTGTCGGCGACTGTTACCAGCGGTTTGAGATGGTGGGCCTGACCCCGCAGATTTTTTTTCTGCGATGCTTTTAATGGCATCTGTTTGTTCCTGATATGGCAAACTACCATTTTAACACCCGCAACCGGTTATGAATGGGAATATTCACTGATGGCCAGAAGTAAAAGCAGTCGCCGTTGGCTGGCTGAACATTTTGATGATCAATACGTCAAGATGGCCCAGCAACAGGGTTTCCGTTCACGGGCCGCGTTCAAGCTGATGGAGCTGGACGACAAGTACCACTTTTTACGCAAAGGTATGCGGGTGGTGGATCTCGGCTCGGCCCCGGGTAGCTGGACCCAGGTGGTGCAGCGGACCCTGGGTGATAGCGGGCAGGTTATAGCGCTGGATATCCTGTCGATGGATCCGTTGCAGGGCGTAAGCTTTATCCAGGGTGATTTCACCGAAGATGAACCATTGGCACTGTTGGAAAAAGCCTTGAATGGTCAGAATGCTGATCTTGTGTTGTCGGACCTGGCACCCAATATGAGTGGGATGGGAGCTGTCGACCAACCGCGGGCAATGTATCTTGCGGAACTGGCGCTCGCATTTGCAGAACAATGGTTGGAGCCTGGCGGCAGTTTTGTTGTCAAAGTATTCCATGGAGAAGGTTTTGACGATTTTGTAAAGCAAACCCGGTCTCTGTTTGAAAAGGTTCTGATACGTAAACCTTCGGCCTCCCGACCGCGTAGCCGGGAAGTTTATATACTGGGACATCGGCGCAAGCTACAATAAAGACATACAAGCGGTATTTAATATGTGTTTGTGGGTACTTTTGGAACTGAGGATAAACGATTGAATGATATGTTAAAAAATGTGATTACCTGGGGCATCATCCTGTTGGTATTGATGTCCATATTTAATCACTACAGCAGCGTCGGGAATATACCCGATGAACTCACTTATTCTGATTTTCTCAACAACGTGCGTAACGGCACCGTTGCTGAAGTAACCATAAGCAGCAGCCCTGAAGGCAATACGATCCATGGGCGTGATGTAAACGGCAAGGAATTCCACAGCTTTGGCATGCCGGATCCGCGCCTGGTCGATGACCTGGTGGAACACAACGTCGATATTACCGCCGAACCACCAGAACAGCGCTCCGTTATCCTTGATCTGCTGATCAATATTATCCCGGTGCTGCTTCTGGTTGGCCTGTGGGTATATTTCATGCGCCAGATGCAGGGTGGCGGCGGTGGCCGTGGCGCCATGTCGTTTGGCAAGAGCAAGGCAAAATTACAGGGCGAAGACCAGATCAAGGTTACCTTTGCCGATGTGGCGGGTGTGGAAGAAGCCAAGGCGGAAGTAGAGGAACTGGTGGAGTTCCTGCGCAACCCGGGCAAGTTCCAGAAACTGGGTGGCCACATTCCACGCGGTGTTTTGTTGCTCGGTTCGCCGGGTACCGGTAAAACCCTTTTGGCGCGCGCCATTGCCGGCGAGGCCAAGGTGCCGTTCTTTTCAATTTCCGGTTCCGATTTTGTAGAAATGTTTGTTGGTGTGGGTGCCTCCCGCGTACGTGATATGTTCGATCAGGCCAAGAAACATGCGCCCTGTATTATCTTCATCGATGAAATTGATGCAGTGGGTCGCCATCGTGGTGCCGGCCTCGGTGGCGGGCATGACGAACGTGAACAGACTTTGAACCAGCTACTGGTTGAAATGGACGGTTTTGAAGGCGGTGAAGGCGTTATTGTTATTGCCGCAACCAACCGCCCGGACGTGCTGGATCCCGCATTGTTGCGCCCCGGCCGGTTTGACCGCCAGGTGATTGTGCCATTACCGGACATACGTGGCCGGGAAGGTATCTTGAAGGTCCATATGCGCAAAGTGCCACTGAATGACGATGTCATCCCGCGCACCATTGCACGTGGCACACCGGGGTTCTCGGGTGCGGATCTTGCCAACCTGGTAAATGAGGCTGCACTGTTTGCTGCCAGGGAAGCGGCCAAGACCGTCTCCATGGATCACTTCGAACGTGCCAAGGACAAGATCATGATGGGTGCTGAGCGACGCTCCATGGTGATGTCGGAGAAAGAGAAGAAGCTGACGGCCTATCACGAAGCCGGCCACGCAGTTGTCGGTCGCCTGGTGCCGGAGCACGATCCGGTATACAAGGTCACCATCATTCCCCGTGGACGGGCGCTGGGTGTGACCATGTTCCTGCCTGAGGAGGATAAATATAGCGTTTCACGCAAGCAACTGGATAGCCAGATCGCCAGTCTGTTTGGAGGCCGGGTAGCCGAGGAACTGGTTTTTGGTATTGAAAATGTCACCACCGGTGCCTCGAACGATATTGAGCGTGCGACCTCAATCGCCAGGAACATGGTCACCCGCTGGGGCCTGTCCGACGCATTGGGTCCGTTGACCTATTCGGAAGACGAGGAAGAAGTTTTCCTTGGTCGCTCGGTGACCCAGCACAAGCATGTTTCCGATGAAACCGCCCGCAAGATTGACGTGGAGATTCGCCAGATCGTGGAAACTGGTCACAAGACAGCTACCGACCTGATCGTGGCCAACCGGGATAAACTCGAAATCATGACCGACGCATTGATGAAATATGAAACCATCGATGCGGGTCAGATTGATCAGATCATGGAAGGCAAGGTTCCGGATCCGCCCAAGGACTGGGATGACTCCGGTTCTGACGGTGGCAAGAAGGACAAAAGCAGTTCTTCCAGTGATGCATCAGCAAGTTCGGAAGACAGCCCTTCTATCGGTAATACGGCGGAACAGCACTGAGCCTGTTACCCTGAGGGAGCACTCGCCATGCGCGAACTTGATTGTGCGGGCCGGAAAGTAACACTCGACCGGCCCCGGATCATGGGCATCCTCAACGTCACGCCGGATTCATTCTCTGATGGCGGACGGTGGTTGGGAAAGTCCGAAGCCATTGAACAGGCGCTGGTCATGCAGGATGCCGGCGCGGATATCATTGATGTCGGCGGTGAGTCCACGCGCCCGGGCGCGCAGGCCGTGCCAGTGCAGCAGGAACTCGACCGTGTAATACCGGTGATTGAGCACCTCGCTGCAGAACTTTCGATACCCCTTTCCATTGATACCAGCAAACCCGAAGTCATGCGCGCGGCCGTGGCTGCAGGCGCGGGTATGATCAATGATGTTTATGCCTTGCGTCAGGGAGGAGCCATGCAAACAGTGGCCGACCTGGCGGTTCCCGTGTGCCTGATGCACATGTCGGGGGATCCGCGCGTGATGCAACAAAACCCCGTTTACGATGACGTTGCCGGCGAGGTAAAGCACTTTCTGCTGGAACGGGCACAACAATGTGAGAACAGCGGGATAGCAAAGCAAAATATTATGCTGGATCCCGGTTTTGGCTTCGGCAAAACACTGCAACAGAACATCACACTTTTTCATGGCCTGAAAGCGCTTGTTGCAAGCGGCTATCCGGTATTGGTTGGCCTGTCCCGCAAAGCCATGATCGGTCAACTGACCGGCAGGGAAATGCCCGGGCGGTTGCCAGGTTCCATTACCGCTGCGGTGCTGGCAGCGCAGATGGGCGCCGCGATCATCAGGGTGCACGATGTCGCCGAAACCTGTGATGGTTTAAAGGTTGCAACTGCACTTTGGCCTGCTTGAGCGTAAAATGACCGCCATGAAGAATAAATACTTTGGAACCGACGGCATCCGTGGCCGTGTTGGTGATACACCCGTAACTGCCGATTTCATGTTGCGTCTGGGGCGCGCTGCGGGAAAAGTACTGGCCGATGGAGATTCGCGGTCGGTCGTTATCGGCAAAGACACGCGGATTTCCGGCTATATGTTTGAATCGGCACTGGAGGCCGGTCTGGCGGCAGCCGGTGCCAATGTTGCATTACTGGGACCAATGCCAACGCCAGCCATCGCCTACCTTACGCGAACCCTGCATGCATGTGCAGGAATCGTCATCAGTGCATCACACAACCCGTTCTACGATAATGGTATCAAGTTCTTTTCCGCCGAGGGTGAAAAACTTCCGGATGAGGTCGAGCACGCCATTGAGGCGGAACTGGAACAGCCATTCTCAACCGTATCTTCTGAAAAAATGGGTAAGGCGGTTCGAATTGAAGATGCTGCCGGTCGTTATATTGAATTTTGCAAAGGGACAATACCGTTTACTACCATGTTCCGCGGACTGAAGATTGTGGTTGATTGTGCCAATGGCGCTACCTACCGTGTTGCGCCGGCGGTTCTGGAAGAACTTGGAGCGGAGGTGATTACCGTCGGTGTCGATCCTGACGGTCTGAATATCAATGAGGACTGCGGTTCCACCTATCCTGGCTTAGTCAGTCGGACTGTGCTTGAACATCATGCCGACGTCGGCATTGCCCTGGATGGTGATGGTGACCGGGTCATCATGGTGGATGCGAAGGGTGAGGTCGTCAATGGTGATGAGTTGCTCTACATTATCGCCACCGCGCGACAGGACAAGGGCCTGCTCCAGGGCGGCGTCGTCGGAACGGTGATGAGCAATTTTGGTCTGGAACTGGCGTTGAAAAAGCGCGACATTCCATTCGAACGCGCGCCGGTCGGTGATCGCCATGTACACAAAGCCCTGATCAGAAATGGCTGGACACTGGGTGGTGAAGCCTCCGGCCACCTGTTGTGCCTGGACAAAACCAGCACGGGTGACGGAATTGTCAGCGCCCTGCAGGTGCTCGAGGTCATGGTCAGCAAAGGAAAAGGTCTGGCCGAGTTGACCACAGATGTGGAAAAACTGCCGCAGACCATGATCAATGTACCGGTTAATGGCCAGGTGTCAGATATTGGAGATTCCAAAGCAATCAAAAATGCCGTCAGGTCGGTGCAGGAGCAGTTGGGTGATACCGGCAGGGTGATTTTGCGGCCATCCGGTACTGAACCGCTAATTCGTGTGACCCTGGAGGGTGTGGATGAAGGGCAGGTCAAACAGCTCGCAGCGGAGCTGGCGGATGTTGTGCGAGCCGAACTGGCCGGGTAATGGGTTCCCGGTATGTATATTCATCAGTCCTTTATTACACTCAGATCCTTGCCGACTTTAATAAAGGCCTCGACCACGCGATCGAGATGATGTTTTTCATGGGCGGCTGAAATCTGCACCCGGATACGTGCCTCACCCTTGGGTACCACCGGGAAGAAAAACCCGATCACGTAAATTCCTTCATCCAGCAAGCGGGTGGCAAACTCCTGTGCCAGTGGCGCGTCATACAACATGACCGGTACGATGGGGTGGCTGCCTTTTTTGATGTCGAAACCGGCGGCGCTCATCTTTTCGCGAAAATATCGGGTACTGCTCTCCAGTTTGTCCCGTAACGCGGTTGAACCGGATAACATTTCAAATACCTTGATCGAAGCGGCTACCAATGGTGGTGGCAGTGTATTGGAAAACAGGTAGGGGCGTGAGCGCTGGCGCAGCAGGTCGATGATCTGCTGGCGACCACTGGTGAAGCCGCCGGAGCCACCGCCGAGCGCTTTGCCCAGGGTCGAAGTGAAGATATCTATCTTGTCCATGACGCCGTGGTGTTCGGCAGAACCGCGCCCGGTTTTACCCATGAAACCCGTAGCGTGGCTGTCGTCAACCATCACCAGGGCATCATAACGCTCGGCCAATGCGGTAATTTCATCCAGTTTGGCGATGTAGCCGTCCATGCTGAAGGCACCGTCAGTGGCGATCAGGCGGGTTCGGCAATCCTGTGTTTCCTGGAGGATTTCTTCCAGCGCCTGCATGTCGCTATTGGGGTAACGGTGCCGTTGTGCTTTACACAGACGGATGCCGTCAATGATCGAAGCGTGGTTCAGGGCATCCGAAATAACCGCGTCGTCCGGCCCGAGCAGGGTTTCGAACAGACCACCATTGGCGTCAAAGCAGGAGGTGTAAAGAATGGTGTCATCGGTACCGAAAAACCGGGAAATGGTCTTCTCAAGCTGTTTGTGTAAATCCTGTGTGCCGCAGATAAAGCGTACCGATGCGAGTCCGAAACCATGGTCGTCAAGTGCCTTGTGTGCAGCCGCGATAACTTCGGGATTATTCGCCAGGCCAAGGTAATTATTGGCACAGAAATTGAGCACTTCTTCACCGCTTTGGACCTTGATTTCCACGCTTTGCGGCGTCGTGATTACACGTTCGGTCTTATACAGCCCGGCAGCGCGGATTTCTTCCAGTGTTTTTGTTAACCGGTCCAGTGAAACCATGAAATATCTCCTTGAGGAACCTCTGTCCCGTTCTAAATAGTACCCGTCCAGTCACAGACCACTTTGCCGCTTTGACCGGCACGCATGAGTTGGAAACCGGTTTCGAATTCTTCGATGGGAATATGATGGGTCAGGGCTTTTTGCAGGGGGAAGCCGGTCAGCACCATCTGCGTCATTTTGTACCAGGTTTCATACATGCGCCGACCATAAATACCATGCAATTCAAGACCTTTGAAGATGATCTCATCCCAATCAACACTGGTGCCTTCCGGCAACAGGCCGAGTAATGCGACCTGACCACCATTGAACATGTGGTGTAACAGGTCCCTGAAGGCCGACGGTTGACCGGACATTTCAAAACCGATGTCAAAACCTTCTATATCCAGTTCTTTGACCACATCTGCAATGGATTCGCGGCTGACATTGATGGTACGTGTCGCACCCATTTCCGCCGCCAGGTTCAGGCGGTAATCATTGACGTCGGTAATGACCACATGTCGTGCGCCTACGTGCTTGCATATTCCGGCCGCAATGATACCGATCGGTCCGGCACCCGTTATCAGCACGTCTTCACCAACCAGGTCAAACTGCAGGGCACAATGGGCCGCATTGCCGAAGGGGTCAAAAAAAGCGGCCAGTTCCGGTGCAATTTCGTCAGGAATCGGCCACAGGTTGGTGGCGGGGACGACAATGTATTCAGCAAAAGCACCATTGCGGTTAACACCTATACCGACCGTATTCGGGCACAAATGGCGTTTGCCGGCACGGCAGTTTCGACAATGCCCGCATATAATATGGCCTTCCGCCGATACCCGGTCACCCAACTTGTAACCGGTCACACCATCACCCAGTTCCACTATCCTGCCAACAAACTCATGCCCGATGATCAGGCCCGGCTTGATGGTTTTTTGCGACCATTCATCCCAGTTATAGATATGCACATCCGTACCACAGATGGCGGTTTTTTCGACCTTGATCAGTACTTCGTTGGTGCCTGCCTGCGGGATGGGGACCTCCTCCATCCAGATACCCTGTGCGGCTACACGTTTAACTAATGCACGCATGGTCTGGGACATGATTGCTCCTGTAATGGTAGGGCGAACTAGAACTTACTAATTATACTGGAGCGCGCGCTGGCCTGCTCATTTTCGCCGCGCCAGACCAGCCGCAATCGTCGTCAATGCATCGGCCGCTGTTGCTTTCAGGCTAAAGTGTGCTTCGGGGCTCAAAGAAGTTGGTAGCGGGTTTATTTCAATTACCACGGCACCCGCATTGAGGGCGATAAAGGGCAGGGAGGCGGCGGGCTGCACCAGGGTCGATGTGCCGATTGAAAAACATACATCACAGCCGTATGCCTCCGCCATCGCGTGACTCATGGAAGCCTGCGGTAATTCTTCACCAAACCAGACCACCCCAGGTCTTGCCAGGCCCTGTGGGTGATGGGGCGACGCGGGCGGCCTGCCGGGGTTGGATCTGAGCCATGTTTCATCGATCAGTTTTTTGGTCTCGCTGCAGATTGAAAGCATGATATTGCCGTGCAGTTCGATAACGCTGGTTGATCCTGCCTGCTGGTGCAGGCTGTCCACGTTTTGTGTCACCAGTGCGAAACTATCAAAATATTGCTCCATTTCAACCAGCGCAATGTGACCTGCGTGGGGACTGACTTCCCGGATTTTGTTACGGCGATCCATGTACCAGTCCCAGACGACCTGCGGGTGGTCCCGGAATGCTTCGGGTGTCGCCAGGTCTTCCGCCCTGTACTTTTCCCACAGACCGGTCTGGGCGTCGCGAAAAGTTGGAACACCGCTTTCCGCCGACATGCCGGCGCCGGTCAGCACCAGGACCTTGCCGGCATTTTCCAGAGCGGTAATCAATCCTTCGGGTAATTCCATCCTCATTGTTTCCAGTCATCGGGGAATAGCTAAGTGATGGTTCAGAGTGTATTCTATCGGGTTCACCAAAGGTGCACTAAAACAAAGGTTAGCGAATGAATGGCAAGCTGAAAGGCAAGCTCTTTATCAAGACACACGGTTGTCAGATGAATGAGTACGACTCCGACAAAATGGCGGATGTGCTGGCGGCATCACATGGCCTGGAATTGACCGATTCCGAGGCCGATGCGGATGTGATCCTGGTCAATACCTGTTCCATCCGTGAAAAAGCCCAGGAAAAGGTATTTTCACAACTGGGTCGCTGGAAAAAACTGAAAGCCAATGGCCGCAAGGTCATTATCGGCGTGGGTGGCTGCGTGGCCAGCCAGGAAGGTGAAGCGATCATCAAACGTGCGCCATTTGTGGACATGGTATTCGGGCCACAGACCTTGCACCGTCTGCCGGATATGCTCGATACGGTTCGCAATACAGGCAAACATGCAGTGGATATATCCTTTCCGGAAATAGAAAAGTTCGACAGCCTGCCTGCGGCAGGGGCCAAGGGCCCAAGTGCATTTGTGTCCATTATGGAGGGTTGCTCCAAGTACTGTACTTTCTGTGTGGTGCCCTATACACGTGGTGAAGAGGTCAGCCGTCCGCTGGATGACGTGGTGGCTGAGTGTGCGGGTCTGGCACAGCAGGGTGTCAAGGAAATCAACCTGCTGGGTCAAAATGTAAATTCGTTTGCCGGTGTATTGCATGATGGCGGCAGGGCGGATCTCGCCTTGTTGATTCATTTTGTCGCCGCTATTGATGGCATAGAGAGAATACGTTTTACCACTTCACACCCGGTAGATTTTTCCGCCAGCCTGATTGAAGCCTTTGGTGAGGTCCCCAAGCTGGCAAATTATGTGCACCTGCCGGTACAAAGCGGTTCCGACCGCGTGCTGGCCATGATGAAGCGCGGTCATACGGTGCTGGAGTACAAACAGAAAATCCGTCGTTTACGCGAGCAACGGCCTGGCATCAGCCTGTCATCTGATTTTATCGTTGGGTTCCCCGGGGAGACCGAGCGCGATTTTGAAGCCACGATAAAACTGATTACGGAGATGAATTTTGATCAGAGCTTCAGCTTTATTTATAGCTCCCGGCCTGGCACACCTGCGGCATCGTTGCCGGATGACACCCCGATGGAAGTCAAAAAAGAACGTCTGTCACGTCTTCAGGCACTGATCAATCAGCAGGCGCTGGTTATCAGCAAGGGCATGGTTGGCGGTGTGCAGCGCATTCTGGTGGAAGGCTTCAGCAAGAAGGATCCGCAACAACTTGCCGGGCGCACGGAAAACAACCGGGTGGTGAATTTTGATGGCAACCCGCGCCTGATCGGGCAGTTTGTGGATGTGACCATTACCGAGGCACTCAATAATTCTTTACGCGCCCGGATGTTTGTCACTGAAACACAATCGGCCGCCGTAGCCTGATCTCCATATGAGCCAAAGATTAAACCTGGAACTGGAGCCCGCTGATACCGAACGGCTGGCCAATTTGTGCGGGCAATTCGACCAGCACCTGAAACAGATGGAAAGCCGTTTGCAGGTGGATATTTTTTGCCGCGGAAACCTGTTTACGGTGCAGGGTGAGCCCCGCCAGACCCGTGTAGCCACTCACTTGTTAAAACAGTTGTACAAACTGTCTGAAACGGAATTGCTGTCGCCGGAATTGATCAATCTTCATCTGCAGGATTCAGGAGTTGCTGAAATTGCCGATACTGATGAAGACCTGTCCCACGCTGACGAGATCACTATCATTACCAAGCGTGGCGCCATTCGCGGACGTGGCCCCAATCAAAAACGTTATTTGCGCAATATCGGTAAACACGCTGTAAATTTTGGCATCGGGCCGGCCGGGACAGGTAAAACCTACCTTGCTGTTGCCAGTGCCGTGGCCGCATTGCAGGCGGATCATGTACAACGGATCGTGCTGGTCAGACCGGCGGTGGAGGCAGGTGAACGTCTCGGTTTCCTGCCCGGTGACCTGGCCCAGAAAGTCGACCCCTATTTACGGCCCCTGTATGACGCCTTATATGAAATGCTTGGTTTCGACCATGTGACCAGGCTGATGGACCGCAATGTGATCGAGGTTGCGCCGTTGGCGTTTATGCGTGGCCGTACCCTGAATGATGCTTTTATTATTCTTGACGAAGCCCAGAACACCACTACCGAGCAGATGAAAATGTTCCTGACCCGCACCGGTTTCGGGTCAACCGCCGTCATCACCGGGGATGTAACGCAAATCGATTTGCCAAAACACCAGTTATCGGGTTTGAAACAGGCTGCAAAAATCCTCAAGGATGTTGATGGTATCAGTTTCAGTTATTTCAGTGCCCAGGATGTGGTCAGGCACCCGATGGTACAACGCATTGTGCAGGCTTATGACAAGGCAGGCTCAGATGGCAGTTCTGATGCCGGTTGAGCTGGAAGTCCAGCGTGCGACAACATCTGTCAGCGTTCCGGGTGAAGGGCAGTTTCAGCTTTGGGTAGAGGTTGCACTTGCCGGGAAAGGAAATGATTTCACACTGGTCATACGCATTGTTGATGAGCAGGAAGCGCGGCGTTATAACCGGGAATATCGAGCCAAAGACCATGCCACCAACGTCCTGTCTTTTCCTGCTGAACTACCGGAAGGCCTGCCGGCAGAGATCAGAAAGACGCAGATTGGCGACTTGTTGATTTGTGCGCCGGTGGTGGCCCGTGAAGCAACACAACAGCATCGGCCGGAAATTGACCATTGGGCGCATCTGACTATTCACGGCGTTTTACATTTGCTTGGATATGACCATCAGCAGTCCGAAGATGCGGTTGCGATGGAATCTTTGGAAACAGAAATCCTCCGGAATCTGGGGATTTCCGATCCATACCAGGACCTGATTGAATAATTTTTCAGCCTGTATTGCTGAAATATATGCAGGCTTCTGGTAAAACAGTTGTAATCGGGCGCAATTGGCGTCGTCACTAAAACGAAAATGAGCGAAGATCAATCGAGCAACGGTTCCGGGCGGAAATCCTGGATAGGGCGCATCAGTAAAGTGTTTTCATCCGAGCCCCGGGATCGTGAAGAATTGATAGAACTGATTCGGGAGTCCTGTGAGAAGGGCATACTGGATGCCGAAGCGGTTGCCATGATCGAAGGCGCACTCGCCGTATCTGAAATGCAGGTTCGCGATGCGATGGTGCCGCGCTCCCACATGGTCGTTATCCCCCTGGAAATCCCACTTGACGAGTTCCTGCCGCTGGTACTCGATTCCGGTCATTCACGCTTCCCCGTGATTGGTGAAGACCGTGACGAAGTCGAGGGTATTCTGCTGGCCAAGGACTTATTGCGCCACTACGCAGAGAACAGTGGTCCGCTGGATATCAAGGCCCTGGTGCGACCGGCCGTGGTGATTCCGGAAAGCAAACGTCTGAACATGTTGCTAAGGGATTTCCGCGCCAGTCGCAATCACATGGCCATCGTGGTTGATGAGTACGGTGGAGTTTCCGGCCTGATCACCATTGAGGACGTGCTGGAAGAAATCGTCGGTGAAATCGACGATGAGCACGATGAAGAGGAAGAAGCGCCCATCAAGCCACTGGGCAAGTATCGTTTTCAGATAAATGCACTTGCTGAAATTGAAGAATTCAATGAGGCCTTTGATTGTGTTTTCAGTGATGAAGACTACGATACCGTGGGTGGTCTGCTACTGGCAGAGTTTGGTCGTGTCCCGGAGAAGGGCGAGGAAGTCGTACTCGCAGAGCGCTTCCAGTTCCACGTTACCGCTTCTGATAACCGTCGCATCATCATGCTGGAAATGAATGACCTCAAGGCGGAATAGCCCGCAACCCGGAAATATACGGGCTTCATGTGAGCGTGCTATTTTGCTGTTCCTGTGCGTTGTCTCACTGGCCTGGTCCCAGGCAGGTTCTGCGTCTGAAGTTATCGAAATCCCTGAAGTACCTGCCAATGGTACCGAAGCCTGGCTGGTGACATTTGGCCCCGGCCATCTTTACTGGGAGCGGTTCGGTCACAATGCCATATGGTTGAGGGAACCGGCGGCAGGTTTGGACCATACCTTTAACTTCGGTTATTTTGATTTCAAGCAGGAAGATTTTATCCTGAAGTTTATCCGCGGTCAGATGCTGTATTATTCCATCGCCCAGCCTGCATCCAGGGAGTTTGAGTTCTATCGGGCGGAAAACAGAAGTATCCGGGTACAGAAGCTCAACCTGACACCCTCCCGGTACCGGCAATTGCGCGACTACCTGCTCAATGAAATCAAGCCGGAGAACCGTGACTACCGCTATGATTACTATCTCAATAACTGTTCAACACGTGTCAGGGATGCACTTGATATAACATTGGCTGGTGCGTTGTCAGCACGCACAAACACTGTCCCCGCAGAATTGAATTTCCGTGATCAGACCCGTCGTCTGACGCAGATGCAATTCTGGTACTACCTGGGGTTGGAACTCGCGCTTGGTTCCCCGGCGGATCGCGCTGTGACACGTTGGGACGAGATGTTTGTTCCGATGGTAGTGGCCGATGAAATAGCCGCTATGTCACAGGCTGCAAAAGAGGCCGGGAATCCGTTGATTTCGGTTGATACGATGTTGTTTACAAGCCCGGTACCCTTACCACCGGAGACACCGGATGCCGTCTGGTATCGTTACCTGCTTTTGGGTCTGCTGATTACCGGTCTTGCCTGGCTAAGCGGTAAGTTCATGCCACCAGCGTGGCTGGAAGCATTGTGTCAGGCCTGGGTGCTGATCTGCACGACAAATGGCCTGATACTGGCTGCCATGTGGTTATTTACCGATCACGAAGTTGCCAGGGCCAATGCCAACCTTCTGTTGTTTAATCCACTGGTGATACTGGGGCTCGTGTCTGTTCTCCGACGGGTCGGGGCAGTTGTGATGGCCGGTGGTGTTGCTGTTGCCTATCTTTTGCTGTTGTTTCCAGGACATCAGTACAACCTTGATGTGCTGGCTTTATTGACGCCTGTTAACTTGGCGGTCGCTGGTTTTTTAATGTTCAGAAGAAGGTAAGAATAGGCAACCGGTCAAAGCTTTCTCTTCCAGATTCGCACAATTCGGTGGGAGTCGGGTGCTCCTCCAGAGACCTTCAAAAATAGGGAGGAGGAGAGACCGGGAACCGGTCGAGAGGCTGGCCTGGGCCATGTTTTTGGAGAGCCTATAGGGACATACTGTGGCGTGTCTCAGTAGAGGGTACCTGGATCGGACTGGTGTTCTGTGCGAGATTGAGTGATAAGAGCAAATGGACCCCGGAGCTACCCGGGGTGACGTTGTCGTGGGGTTACAAGGCTTCTGAGGCAAAATCGGCCAGGCGTGAGCGCTCGCCACGCTGCAGCGTGATGTGCGCTGAGTGTGCCCACTGTTTGAAACGGTCTACGGCAAAGGTCAGCCCTGATGTGGTTTCTGTCAGGTAGGGCGTGTCGATTTGCGCTACGTTGCCCAGGCAAATCATTTTTGTTCCAGGCCCTGCGCGGGTCAGTAAGGCTTTCATCTGCTTGGGCGTGATGTTTTGCGCTTCATCGATAATGACATAACGGTTGAGGAAGGTGCGACCGCGCATAAAGCTCATTGACCGGACCTTGATGCGATTGGCGAGCAGGTCGTTGGTGGCTGCGCGCCCCCATTCTCCGCCTTCTTCAGATTGGGTCAGTACCTCGATATTGTCGGTCAGTGCTCCCATCCAGGGTGTCATTTTTTCTTCTTCGGTACCGGGCAGGAAACCGATATCTTCACCGATTGAAACCGTGGCACGGGTGACGATGATTTCTTTGTACATTTTTTCGTCCAGGGTCTGGGCCAGGCCGGCAGCCAGGGTCAGCAGGGTCTTGCCGGTACCGGCGATACCCATCAGGGTGACGAAATCTATTTCCGGGTCCATCAGCAGGTTCAGGGCGAAATTCTGTTCACGGTTACGTGCCTGTATGCCCCAGACGTTGTTTTTGCCGGACTGGTAATCGGTTACCAGTTTAAGCACTGTAAACTCTGCGCTGAGCTCGACCACGATGGCCTCGATGCCATCACCCTCACCAATCACGATGCACTGGTTGGGGAACCAGTCGTCACCTTCTATCCGCTTGATCCGGTAATAGGTCGATCCGCTTTCGCTCCACGAGTCAACCTGGGGGTAACGCTCCCAGAAAGAATCGTCTTCGATACTCATGCCCTTGTAGAGCAGGTAAACATCATCCAGTGCCCGGTCGTTGTAATCATCTTCCGCCGGCACATTCAGGATGGCGGCCTTGATGCGCAGGTTGATGTCTTTGGATATTAGTACAATTTCGTGGTCCTTGTGGCTTTCCTGCAAGGCCACGGCGGTGCTGAGAATTTCGTTGTCCGCGAATGATCCCTCGCTCAACAGGCTGGGATGGGTCTCGGTCGTGCTGGTTTGAAAATACAGGCGGCCACGGGCGACGGGCAAATCCAGACCGTGCGGGATAAGCAGTTCCAGGCCGTCTTCCAGTTGTTTGGCACCCTGGGAATTCATCATGTCGCCGATAAACCGGCTGACCTGGCGTACGTTCCTCGAAACTTCTGTCAGGCCCTTTTTGGCAGCATCAAGTTCTTCCAGCACGATCATGGGCAGAAATACATCGTGTTCTTCAAAACGGAACATCGACGTTGGATCATGCATCAGGACATTGGTATCAAGGACATACAGACGTTTGGTTTTTCCCATCGGGGTTGCTATTCCTTTTGTTGCAGCCGGGTTAAGCCAGGGCTTTCAATGCGTCCAGCACGGCCTGAGCGTGGCCGGGCACCCTCACTTTACGCCATTCCTGCTGCAAAACGCCTGCAGAATCTATCAGAAAGGTACTGCGCTCAATACCCATATAAGTTCGGCCATACAGTTTCTTTTGATGTATCACATCGAATTGCCTGCACAGCAACTCATCACTATCCGATAACAGGTGGAATGGAAATTCATGTTTTTTTCTGAAGTTCCCGTGGGTTCTGACCGTATCCCGCGATACACCGAGTATCTCAGCGCCGGCTTTTTTGAACTGCGGGTAAAGGTCACGAAAATCCTGACCCTCACGGGTGCATCCAGGGGTATTGTCTTTGGGGTAAAAATAAATAATAAGGCTGCGATCGCTGAAGTCGCTTAATGACAGATTTTGTTCGCCGGTGGCGGGAAGGGTGAAATTTTCTACGCGCTTTCCTACGCTGACCATAAACACTCCCAAGGTATGGTAAATTGACTGCCGGCGGTGACATTATCCGGAGCCTGGTCACCGGCTCTTGAAAGCAGGATACTTGTCAGCCAACAGGTCCGCAAGTACTATTGCGCGACGCTTGAATTGCACAGGTTTTTTTATGTTCCACGGCAGCATTGTTGCACTGGTAACACCCATGGATAAACATGGGCGGATTGACTTTGATGCCCTACAGCGCCTGGTCGATTTCCATTTGCGTTCCGGCACGGACGGCATTGTGGTTGCCGGTACTACCGGTGAATCGCCTACGCTCAGTGGAAGCGAGTTCAATCAACTGCTTTCACATGTGGTGCAGCAGGTTGATTCCAGCATACCTGTACTGGCCGGTACCGGTGGTGCAGATACTAAAAATGCGATAGCGCAAACGCGACTTGCGGCTGAGCTTGGGGCTGATGGCGCGCTGGTGGTGACACCATATTATAATCGCCCGATGCAATCCGGCTTGCTTGCGCACTACAACGTCCTGGCTGATGAGACGTCGATCCCATTGGTAATTTACAACGTCCCATCGCGGACGGCGGTTGATATATTGCCGGAAACCGTTGCCGAGTTGGCGCGGCGTGATGAAATTGTTGCGATCAAGGAAGCTGTTCCGGATATGGCCCGGATCGAGGCGCTGGTTAGCATGTGCGGGCAGTCACTGACGATTCTCAGTGGCGATGATCCAAGCTGTCTGGATGCCATGCGCCACGGTGCGCAAGGTGTTGTATCGGTTGCAGCCAATGTTGTCCCCCGTTTGTTCCGGGATATGTGTGAGAATGCTTGTAACGAAAACTGGCCGGCAGCGGTTGAAATTGATGACAGCTTGCGCCATCTATACGGCATACTGGCACTTGAAACCAACCCCATTCCTGTAAAATGGGCATTGTATAAAATGGCATTTTGCAGACAGGGTATTAGACTGCCCTTGCTGCCATTGAACGAAAAATACCATGAGAGACTTGAGCAAGGCCTGCAACAACTCGGGTTGGCCTGAATTGACTGGAACTAAAATAATATGATGATTTACTTCTACCGGGCGGTGATGGCGTTGATCGTGATTGCGGCTCTTTCCGGATGCAGCCTTTTTGGTAAAAACGAACCGGAATACCTTGCAAGCGTCGAGACCTATCCTTTGAGAGTTCCAGAGGGCCTGGATGATCCCACAGGACCCTCGCCGGTCTTCATATCGGTGCCGATGATGAGAATTCCGGCGGGTGATGAGCTTGAACCGAAGCCACCGCGCGTGGTGAGCACGGCTGGTCAACAGGATGCCAATGCTTATTTGGCCTGGTCTGCTGAAGGTGCGTACCTGTTGGTTAAGGACACGTCTGAAAGTGTTGCCAGAAGACTGCGTTCCGCAATTCAGAACAGCGGCATGACCATGCTGAGAGAGGATGAAACAGGCGCACACAAGTTTCATTACAAGCAAACGATGGAGACCGATGAGGGTTTTTTCTCAAGTATGGCGTTTTGGCGCAGCAAACCCTTTGATTACTCGGGTACCTTTATGACCCTGCTTAGAGCTGATGGCGGGAATACACGTGTATACCTGCTTTTTGGTACCGGCGAAGCTGTCGATACTGCTGGTTCGGAGCACATACTGGGTATCTTCATGGAGCGCTTGGGGTAATCGGGTAGGCCCAAGAGTGTTAACTGCTCCTGGGACACGCTGTGAATACATCCATGTACGCTCTGCCGCCAACCTCCATGTTGGCGAAGGTCCCAGGAGCAGTTAACACTCTTGGGCTGTGGGGTTTATCGAGGGGCTAGCGCTCCAGTAGCGATAATTTATCCGGCTTGCCGTCCCATTCGGTTGCATTATCCGGTGGTGTCTGGGCTTCGGTGATAACCGGCCAGATCAACGATAATTCGGCGTTGAGCTCTGTGAAGTGTTGCTGACCATCCGGCAGGTCGTCTTCAGGGAAGATCGCTTCAGCAGGACACTCAGGCTCACACAACGTGCAATCAATACATTCTTCCGGGTCAATGGTCAGGAAATTCGGACCTTCATGAAAACAGTCCACCGGGGCAGACTTCAACGCAGTCCGTATATTTACATTTGATGCAATTCTCAGTAACAACGAAAGTCATTGCGCCTGTATTCCTTTGTTTATTGGTCAGCGACCGGGTATGTACGAGGCTCTGTCAGTCACGGCAGGCTAAACCTCAAGGATACTAAATTTCTCCCTTTCATCACACATGTTTCGTTGTTTCCGTTACAATCTGAACCCATCATTTACAGATTCAACTCCGGGTGTGAAACAGAATGCTCAGTATGTTTAAAGGCATTGCATTAATTGCAATTCTAATCGTTACCAGTTCCACAGTAGTGGCGCAGTATGACAACCAGAGAAAGGAACGTTCTCCTTCCGCTGCCGGTTCGCGTGACACACGTTTTGAAGTCAGCGTAATCCTGGCCTACCAAAATGGTTTGGATGAGTCTTCAGAAGGCGGATCTTCAATCGATGTCGACGGCGGGTTTGGTTGGGGTATCGGCCTGGGCTGGAACTGGACTGAAAAGTTGAACCTGTCATACAGGTTTGTGGCCACAAAGCCCGGTTACCTGGCCGTTGTTGTGCCGGAAGATACGGAACTGGGTCCACAGACTGTTGAGCAAAAATTATCAAAAATGTCACACCAGTTCAATGTGACTTATAACTTCAGGGAAAAGGCCTTTACCCCGTTCGTCGTTGCGGGTGCCGGCTTTACCAAACTGGATTCCAATGTCATTGCCGGACCACCGACCACCGGTTGCTGGTGGGATCCCTGGTGGGGATATATATGTTTCACGGATTGGGAGACTTATGGGGATACGAAATTTTCCTATAACCTGGGCGTAGGGGTGCGCTGGGATATCAACAATGCAATATTCACAAAAGCCGCCTATAGCCGGGAATTTATCAGCGTGAAAAACGGTACGCTGAACTTTGATATGGCGATACTGGAATTTGGCCTGATGTTCTGAATTATTCTCTGGCCGACATGGTCAAACAGAAACTGGAAAATGTACTCGCGGCACTCTAGGTATATTTTCGAAGGGATAGAAACCCCGGGCCGGGCGGCCCGGGGTAAACTCGATAGTTCTTAACGCCAGCCGAAGCTGAATTCAATTTCCCATTGATCCATATCTAAAGTAATAGTCTGGGTCGGGTCAAATGGGTTAGCTGATGAGAACGGATCCATTGGAGTGGCTGGGCCGCTTACCTTGTTGCTAAAGGCGTACATAAAGGCCAGGGTCCATTCGTTACCTGAAGTCAGTTCGCGCGTAAAGCCAAATGTTACGTGATCTTCGATGGTTGCGGGTGCCAGGATGTTGAACATGGCTTCATTTTCCGGAATTGGCTGATCACCATGACTGAAGCCGGCACGCCAGGTCCACTCATTGCCAGAAGTCCATTGTGTACTAATTTTATATACCGTCATGTCTTCCCAGCCAAAACCACCACCGTTATCTCCGCCGAAGCAAAAACTCGGATCGGTGCCACCCAGACCGGCTGACGGGCAGCCATATACATGGCGTACTGGTTCAGCGATAGACTCGATATCACCATACCAGATGTGCTCAACATCAAAGTTTAAAGCCAGACCGGGATTAGGCCGGTAAGTAATACCGGCTTTCAGATCTGCCGGAATGTTAAAACTGCCCTGGTCCCGGAACAGGTCCGCATATTTATCAAATTTGCTCATGCTGATTTCGGATTGGTAACTGGTTGCAAAAGCAAGTTTTTCAGTCATATCCCATTGAAAACCGAATTTAGCACCAAATCCATAGGATTGGTCATGACCATTATTTGTCAGGTTTTCTACGGGCGGTGGGGGCTGGGTGGGATCGAAATTGAGATTAAAGGATTCCGTAAAGCCTCCAAAAGCAGCCAGACCCCTGGCAGCAAAGACCTGCATAACACCGATAGCTGAAACGCCCCAGGTAAATTTCTCACCGCGCTGCGCGCATAGCCTACTTCGAGGAAGGCCTGGCTGAGATCAACACCAGTTCCTCCATTGTTACCCATAATTCCACCACCGAATGTGCCGGGAAAAGTTGTAACAGGTGCCGGTCCGGGGCCATCCGGATCAAAAGTGGCCGTACCACCATCCCATTTAGTGTTCATTCCGCCTTTGCCGTAAAAAGCAGCAGACCAGGCACTTTCATCATTGATTTTCCATGCACCCGCCATGTGTGGGACGAAAAAGAGCTCGTTACTACTGTCAAGATCGTTGGGGCCAATTGTAAAAGCTCCGCCGTGACCGTTGGCCAGGCTGTCACCGGACTTATAGCTGCGCATTGGGCTGAAAAATGCGAGACCCAGGTCATATTTGCCCGCATTGGCCAAAGCCGCTGCCGGGTTATTAGCTACTGAAATCGCATCTTCAGGCATTGCCAGGCCACCGCCCGCTAATCCCTTGTTCTTGGATCCGGTACCGTGCATGAAATAACCGTTGGTTGCCCACAGGGGTGTGGTGACTAAAAGCGTGGCAATAACCGTAGCCAGCTGTGTAATTTTCTTGCGCTGCATGGTGGCGCTCCTCTTGATGTCCCTTGGTGTTTGAGTGAGTGCGCATTCAACAAATGCGCACTGCTTGCTTATTTAAGAAAATCTTAATGTAAGTAACACTACTATAAGTATTTGCGCTTAGAAATCAAGCTGATTTGACACTCAACGGGATGTTTCTTGATCTATGTCGTGTGGAATTTCGATAATATATTTAAACGCTACAGCCTTCGGGTTCGCAAAATAATTCATACAGCACTTCCACAATTCGTGAGGCTTCACCGCTTTTAAGTGAGTAGTAAATTGTCTGTGCTTCTCTGCGTGTATCCACCAGCCCTTCTTTACGCATTCTCGACAAATGTTGAGACAAAGGAGATTGGGAAATTTCAAGTAAATCAGCAATTTGTCCAACAGATTTTTCCCCGTTGGCTAGATGGCACAGTATCATAAGGCGATCTTTATGACCGAGTGTTTTCATCAGGCTACTGGCGCGGGTGGCCGATCGAGCCATTTGTTCCAGGTCTATGACAGCATTGTGTTTCATGTGACGGGTGTCCTTTCAAATTTAAATTTCAACGCAATCCAGATCGTGTGCGATCACCACGGTTCCGGTATATCGGGAATGAATCTCATTCAGATT
>PVMK01118991.1_pt1 | contig 62578 bp, 66 predicted proteins | sample 1853481 | NCBI WGS metagenome assembly PVMK01 (sample SAMN08533507, study PRJNA380276) | Marine sediment metagenome, whole genome shotgun sequencing project.
AATGATGGGCAGGCAGACCAACGCCATAAGCGGCAAGGCCATTACAGCCAGGCAAGAGCTCGGAACCACCTTAACAATGACCATGTTTGATAATTTGCGCCTATCTTTTCAGCTGATAGGCGAGATCAAGTTATCCCTTATCGAACAGTTTTACACCGAAGAAAAAACTATCAGGATCCAGGGAGCTCCGAGTCAATATGATTTTGTGGATCTGAATTACCAGGATCCGGATACCGGCGAAATGCTAAACGACATAACCGCCAGCCAGGCGGATTTTGTTATTGATAGCCAGAATTTCACGGCCACCATGAGGCAGGCAGCCTTTGAGCAATTAACCAAGATGCTCGAAAAATTGCCACCGGATTTAGGTATGGCCTTACTCGATATTGTTGTGGATATGTCCGACGTACCTCTAAAAGAGGCATTAGTACAAAGGATCCGCGATATAACCGGTCAAAAGGATCCAAGCAAGGATCCCCAGGATCCAGAGGAAGTGGCAAAGGCCGAGGCCGAGGCAGCCGAGGAAGCAAAGCAAAAGGAATTGATAGAGGCAATCCAGATGCTTGAAATTCGATTGAAAGAGGCCCAGGCCGGCAAGACAGAGGCTGAAATTGACGATATAAGCCTTAAAACACAAGTGGGCGCCGATAAGATAGGCGCCGAAGTTGAAAAGATCGAGGCCGAAACGATGGCCACCGAAACCTCAGTCGAGCTGGCCGATGAGGAATTAGACTTTAAAAAGAGCGACGCAGCAGCCGGCAGGCAGATTGATAGGGCCAAAGTCCTGGCCGATATTGAAAAATCTAAACGTGATTTATTAAATAAGAACAGATCGGAGATAAACCCAAATGCCAAGACTAAGACCACAAAGAAAGCAGTTTAGCGGGAATGGAGTAAGGGCGGCAGCAGCCGGCGGTATGGGCAGGAATGTAGCACCTGGCGGCCAGGAAGTAGGACCGAGCAGAGGGCGCGGATTTGGCCGCGGCGGTCCACAAGGCCGGATGCTCGGCCGCGGAGCTCCGACGCCGGATATGGAACCCAGGCCAATGGTGGGCCCTATGCCAGGCCGGAAGTTGGCAACCGGATCGGGCCAGGCCGAAAGGCCGACAATCGAGGCACCTATTCCCGAAATTGGACCGGTACCCCGAGGCGTACAGGATGCAGGCGCCGGAGCTGGTGGGAAGTTGGCAAGCGGAACCGGTATGCCAAGGCCAGCGGCCGGACCTATGCCAGTGGCCGGAGCCGTCGAACCAGGAGCGGGAGCAACCGCGCAAGGCCTACAAGCCAGGATGCAGGCACAAATGGGCGGCGGTCCGCCAGGCATTAGACCAATGGGCCCAGGGCAGGCCGGCGTAGCACCCATACGAAACAGATCCTTAATGGCATCCCGAATGGGCCCGCGGAAAAAGCCAGGGCGCGGCGGGCGGTTTTATACCGGAGCATAACCATGGCGGAACAAATTAAAAAGAGCGAAGTCAAGAAGATTGAGCCGGTTAAAAAGATAACAGCCGGCGAGGCCTATGACATTAAACGCAAGGCCAAAGAAAGCAAAAGCTATGGTGGAGTAGGCAGAGCAGCAGGATCGAGCGCGGCCGATAAAAAGGCGAAAAGCAAAGAACGTCTGGCCAAAATGCAATCAATGATAGCCGAATTACGATCAAGGCGTGAGCGGCGATCGCAAATGGCATCCAAACTTAACCCATTTAAAAAATAAGGAGATCTATTATGTCTGGCGAGGGCACAGCACCATCACAACACAGCAGGAAACCCCAAAAGGATGATATGAGCGGCAAACCGGCAGGCGGACAAACCGCAAGGGCAACCGCGACCGATCGCGGATCCGGCACCACCACTGGCAAGAGCCCGAGTAAAAAGAACGTGCCTGGTAAAAATCCAGTACACAACAAACTCAAATACTAAAACCAGTACACAATAAGCGCATACACAACAAGCGTAAATACTAAACCGGAGCATCTACCATGCCATTATCTAAAAAGGGCAGCAAGATTAAGGCTGCTATGGCCAAGACCTATGGACCGGAAAAAGGCGAGCAGGTTTTCTATGCCAGCGTGAACAAGGGCACGATCAAAGGTGCCAAAAAGCCTGGTTATAATCCCGGTGAACGCCATGCGCGCATGAAAAAGATGCACAAGAAGATGATGGGCGGCCGGCGCCCGATGAGCGCAATGATGCACAAAAAGATGATGAAAGAATACTAAAACCATCTATAAAGGAGTGATGTTATGGCAGATCCGACCCAGGAAGAAATTGATAAGGGTGTACGCGCAGCCGGCAGAATTGGCGCCGAGGCTGGCACCGAGGCCTTGAAAAAACAGAAAAAGAAAAAGCGCGGCATTGTTGACTTTGCTAAAGGCCTTTACGGCACTTATATGTCAGCCCGTAAGCAGATGGCAGAAACGCGACCGCAAACAGGCGTCCGCAAGGTAGCGCCCCAGGCACCACGGCCGGAACCAATCACGGAAACCCCGCCCAAAAAGAAAAAGAAACCTGGCGGAGTCGGCGCCGTGATGGCCTTGATCGAGGAACGAAAGCGCCGGCTGCGTGAGGCACTTGGCGATTAACTATTAACCTTTAAAAAATACAGGAGTATTGAGCTATGAATCAGAAAGCCGAGGAAAAGGCAGCAGCACCGACCGGCGACGGTCGGACCGATAAAGAGAAACTATCCGATATTGGTTTATCCGATGAGGAATTGGCTGCATTAGGTGAAAAGGACGATGAAACGGCAGCCGACAAGGGCGAGGCCGGCAAGGATGCAGGCAAACCCACTGAAAAAAAGGAGATCGAGGATGCCAAAGGGGAGAGCGAGGCCGAGAAAGAGGCCGCGGCGGCAGCAGAGGCAGCTAAAACCGGTGAGGAAACCAAAGCCGAAACGGTACCCGACCACTTTACCCCGATGGCAGAAACGCTAAGTGAGGAAGATCTAACCGCGATCGATACCGAGTTGCAAGGCCTTAAAACTCAATTCGATGATGGCGATATTGATTACGAGAAATATACCGATGAGCGCCTAAAGCTGGAAAAGGTAGTTTGGCACCATGAGCAGGCGGAAATTACAAACGTGAACGCCGTCGAGCAAAGGTGGCAGTGGGAACGCGATTGGTATATGCAAAGCAATTCCGAGCTCAATCAATCCCAGGTGATTTACGGCGCCTTTGCATCCCAGGTGAACGCCTTATTAGCCGATGATGAATTTGCCACCGCCGCGGGTTTTGATCTTTTAACCGAGGCCCACAAGCGGGTAGCAGCTGAAATTGACAGCCTGGTGGGCCCGGGATCCGGCGGAACGGCACCGACCGGCAGGCCTGCAGCTGGTGACAAACAAACGGCGGACGAAAGGGCAGCGTCAGCCCTGGCGGCGGCAAAAGCGGCCGAGTCCGGCAAGCGGCCACCGGAAACCCTGGCCAAAGTGCCAGCGGCCGAGGCTAATAAAGATGTTAGCAAATGGGCAGTTATCGACTCCTTAGAGGGTGAGGACTTACAAAATGCGATCGATAAGATGGGCCCCGCGGAGCTCAAAGAGTACGAGGACAACCATTGATTGAACCCACCGCGATAATTGATAAGGGCGCTAAGATCGATGTATCGGTGTATGTAGCTCATTTTTCATACATAACGGCCAGTGCGATAATAGGGCCCTGGTGTATCGTCGGCGCTTACGTTTTTATTGGTGAGAATGTGGACCTGGCCGAGGGAGTGCAGATAATGTCACATACCACCATCGTAGATTGCGAAGTCGCTAAAGACGTTTTTATCGGACCAGGCGTAAGGATTTTAAACGTGATGAGGCCCACGGTAAGCAATCCGAATCCTAAAGTCGATGCAGTATCAATCGGAGAGGGCGCGGTTATCGGCGGCGGATCCGTGATATTGCCAGGCGTGACAATAGGGCCTCGCGCATTTGTGGCAGCTGGCGCGATCGTTTCAAAGGATTTACCAGCCGGCACAATAGCCAAAGGGCAGGCAGCCCAAATTATGTTAGAGAAATAATGGCGCTCATAACGGACGTTACCAAAGGCGAATCAGTACATTTAACCATCGATAAGATCTTAATCGAGCTGCGAGTGGTAAAGAAAAGCGGCAAAAAGGTTAGGATCCGGATCGATGCACCTAAAGAAGTTGATATATCCAAACAGGATATAGAGCAAAAACAAGGCCCAGGTTCAAAATAGCCACCTGTTAAAACAGAGCAGGTTAGATGGCCATCGAGGGCGCCGATGATAGGCGCCGGCGAGTGCAGGAGCGAACTTTTAACCCTGTAAACAACTATCTACAACTTAATCTGAACAGGAGGCTATTAAAATGGCACAAACAATAATTGGGGTAAATGACCCTAAAGCCGTCAAGAAGTATTCGGCATTTCTGGCCGTCGATGTTGCGCGGACTTCATATTGGAGTCGCAAGTTTTTTGGCCAGGGTGTTGAATCCGGCATGCCGATCCACCAGCTTAACGAGCTGGAAAACGATGCCGGCGAGTACATTTCCTTTGATCTTTCCATGCAGCTGAAAATGCAGCCGGTCGAAGGTGATGATGTACTCGAAAACAAAGAGGAAGAACTGAAATTTTACACCGACGGCGTTTATATCGATCAAATGCGCGGCGGTGTGAATTCCGGCGGCCGCATGACGCGGAAACGGACCATCCACAACCTGCGGAAAATAGCTCGCAAGCGTCAATCCGAGTGGTGGGCCCGGGTATTCGATGAGCTCCATTTCATGTACCTTTCCGGAGCTCGCGGCGTCAATGCCGAGTTTGTTTTTCCGACCACCTACACCGGCTTTGCCGGCAATTCCTTTACCGCACCGGACGCCGAGCATATCCAGTACGCAAACAACAAAACAAAGGCCACCATCGTAGTCGGTGACACCATGAACTTGACCGAGATCGATAAGGCCAAGGCAGTGGCAACGATGATGGGCGGCGGATCCGGCGGCGGTGATGCTGGCACCGACGGCAACACGCAAACGCCTAAAATCATGCCGATTATGATTAACGGCGAAAATCATTATGTCACGATAATGAACAGCTGGCAGGTGTATGACCTGCGGACCGTGACCACCACCGGCCAATGGTTAGACATTCAAAAGGCGGCCGCGGGAGCCGAGGGCAGACAAAATCCGATTTTTAAGGGATCCCTGGGTATGTATAACAATGTGGTGCTCCATGAGCATGAAAACCCGATCCGGTTCACCGATTACGGATCCGGCGGCAACATTGAGGCCTGCAGAGCCCTTTTCCTGGGTGAGCAAGCGGCCGTTTGTGCGTTTGGATCTCCCGGTACCGGCCTGCGTTTTGGATGGTTTGAGGAAACCCGCGACAATGGCAACCAGCTTGTGATTTCGACTCATTCCATTTTTGGTGTGAAGAAAACCACCTTTAATGGCAAGGATTACGGGATCATGGTTATCGACACCGCGGCCAAGAATCCGACTACCTAAACCGGCGCTTTTTCGTAAAAGCGGCGATATTTCGTAAAACCTTAACTACATTAAACCGATATTTTACAGGAGGATTTGAAAATGCCTAATATTTATACAGCAAATATGGCGGGCGAAAAAGCCCCAGGGAAAAGCCCTCATTCCGCGGGCGAGGTATATGTCAGTGATGGCTATATCGACCTGGTAACGGAGTTAGAGGCCGATGATCTTATCCAGTTGTGCATACTTCCGCCGAAGTGCATCCCGCTCGGATTTGCGATCGAGTGCGAGGATCTGGACTCAGTGGCGGACCTCACCTTAACGGCGGCGCTTATGCTGCGAGCTGGTACCGACATTTTGACCAACTATAATTTCTTTGTCGATTCAGCAGTGGCCCAGGCCGGCGGACTTCAAGGCAAGGAATGGATCGCAGCGTCTTTTGATAATCTGCGAACGATTTATTCCGATACCGTCGAGGCCCTTGTGGCGCTGAAAGTGACCACAGCACCGGCCACCTGGGCGGCCGGCGCAGTACGCGGCGCATTGACCTATCGTTCAGTGGAGCAACAGGACCGATAAGAAATTATTAGTTTACCAGGCGATCAACTCAGGGGCCCCTGGCAGGCAGGGGCCCCGCAACCCATAGGACAGGAGGCCTACCCGATGATTATTAAATGCACGATGCGCGAGGGAATTACCGAGGCAGACATTGAGGGATTTCGTTACACTTTTAGACCGGACGAGGCCGGCAATCCTCTATGCAGCGTTACCAAAGAGGGCCATATCAAACAATTAATGCTTATGGGCCCGCACTGTTACGTCGAATTCAAGCCAAATTTGCCTTATGAGCAGATGAGCGCAGATGAGATTATGGCACTGCCAGACGGCCAGGCGGAGGATCATAAGATCCAGATCCGCGACGAACGGGCGAGAGCCGATGCCATCGAGGCCGAGCAGGCCGAAAAGAAAGCCCAGGATCCGGAGGCCAGGCTGAAAAAGCTGGAAGAAAAAGCGGCAGCCGGTACCGGCGAGGATCCACCGACTAAACAGAGCGCGGCAGCCAACCTGGCCGAGGAACGAATTAGATCAATTATCCAGAGTTTTAGAACGCTATCTAAAAAGCGGTTTGAAAGCTGGATTGACAATAACCGAGATCAAATTGCAACCATGCCCGAAGATGTTAAGGCAGCCCTGGCCGCGAAACTCATTAAGCACTGGCCAAAGAGCGATCCGGAAATACCCGGGTTGAATTTGGAGAAATATGCCACAAGCGCCGACGACACCGATAAAGGACATAGTAATAACAAGTGAAGATCCGGAGCTGATCGAGATCCTTAAAGAGATCAAGCAGACGATCGATATACGCGAAGGCCGGTTAGGTGATACCGGCTTTCGCTTCATTGATTATTATGAACTTATCGAGCTCTTAGCTGGTGATGAAACCATTACAATCACGGTTTTGCCAGGGGCCCATAGTCACGCGCACAACGATTTGACCACCATCCAGGGCGGCAGCGCCACCGAAAATTATCACTTAACCCTGGCAGAATATGGCGCCCTGGGGATCCCCGATCATAACGACCTGGGATCCATCCAGGGCGGATCCGCAACCGAGCGATACCATTTGACCGCGGCGCAGCATGGCAACCTGCACCCGCCGGATATAATTACCGAGGGCAATTCATCCGTCGAGGTTATCGACGCCGGCACCGGCCAGGTGGATATAACCGTCGATGCGCAGCTGGTCATGCGATTTTTAACCGATCGAGCGCAGATCCCAGGCGGCCTGCTTGAAACCGATACCGGCACACCGATTGATTTAGAGATTAATTGTGGCACTCAAAAAACGCTGAAACTTACCCAGGCGGTTTGGAAAGATATTTTTGTTGGCGGCGCTCAATTAAACCCGATACCGGCCTTTGCACCGGACCTGGAAACCTTTGACGATGAGGGCGGCACCGATACCGGCATTTACACCCTGGCCTTTGCCGTGGGCGAGAGTGCATCCGGATCTTTTGAGCTCCAACACGATTACAAAGAGGGCAGCGACGTATCATTTCATATCCACTGGCAGGGCAAAGCGGCGCCGAGCGGCACCGACAATGTTAAATGGGAGCTCACTTATGTTTTTACCAGGGATGGCCAGACCTTAGATGCACCCACCACCATATCGATAGAAACCCCTTTTGATACTCAATACGCGGTTGTTAGATCCACCTTCCCGACCATATCCGGATCCACCGCCGGCAACAATGGCGGACCGCTTCAAATAGCCGATCAAATGCTGATTAAAGTTGAGCGGGTGGCGGCGGCCGGTGATGCTTATTTAGGTGATGCCCTGGTGGCCACCGCCGGCCTGCATTACCAGGTTGATACTTTAGGATCCAGACAAATAGGAGTTAAATAATGGGCACAATATCAGTAGGCAGCGTCATTGACCAATTTGAAAAAAAGATTCTCGATGAGAGTAACGAGGATAATTCCGAGGATGATAACATATCTTTGTTTAATAATTGCATCCGGACCATAATTTTATTGGTGCCCAGGCTGCATAGTGATACCGAGGCCACCTTACTGGCGCCTGGTTCGTTTCAGTATTTGCCGGCAAAGGGCATCGAAGTTGTCGACATTCCCTTAAATATGGGATCCGACGGCGCCACCCCAGGCCTGCCCCTGCGAGAAACCACCTTGAAAATATTTAATGATGTATATCCACAATGGGCCACAACTCCCGAGGCCACCGTTATTGAGCACTATATGAAAGACGATAACGACCGCAAACGCTATTATGTTTACCCGCCGGTCCATTCAACCACGCAAGTATATATTTTAATTCAAATGAGCACCTTACCGACGCCTGTAATTTTTGATTCAAGCGGCGATTGGAAACTGCTAACGATCCCTTTAGAGGATCAATATATCGATGCGATCATTAACGGTATGCTCTATATGTTTTATGATGATGATTCAGATAACCCAGGCAACACTCCGCGATCGCAGATATTTTACCAACGATTTGCAGTGGCCTTGCAGCTGGATACTGGCAGGCCCAGGCAAAGGCAAACTTAGAATTTAATTAACTAAAAAGGAGAATAAGAAATGGCTTTAACAGAACTTCAATTACCGATAAAGGACCGCTTTTACAGGGCATTACAAGCGGCGGCTACTGAAATGGATAACCTAATGACCCGCTGGGCTAATTTGGCTGAGTTTGTTACTCTTGTTGAAACAATCGATCTCGATGCTATGGGAGTGCCATCCGGTCAGATTAGAGCTGATATGGTTGAGTTTAGAACTGTATTGGAGGAAATGGTTTCCTTATACAGTGGAAATGCCGTAGACCCCACAAACGCGCCTAATCAAGTGATTGATAACATCCGGACACTCTAAGGCTGAGTAATGGCCATTCGAGGAAAAGCTGTATTATCTCCGACCGCAGCGGACCCAAGCACGATTACCATAACTGAACCCACAGTCGGAAATTTATTAATAACTTGGGGATCTGAAAGAAATGGAAACCCTTATGGCGATTTTGTGCTTTCTGGAATTACAGGATGGTCATTCGGTTTTGGAGTAGATCATAATTTAGGGAATAGTGCCGAACGCTATTGTTTGGCGGTCTGGTATAAAATATCAGAGGGCAGCGAGGGCACAAGTCTTACTCTTGATAATGGAGATAGCACAGACAAGGTTTTAGCTTTCCAAGAGTTTTCATTAGAGAGTGGCGAAACAGAATTTACATTTTTAGAGAAGGCTTCAAATTCGGAAGGCGATCCAAGCTCTCCGATGGTCACAGGAACTACTACGGTAATTAGTGGCGATCAGTTTTTAATAATTCCCATAGTTGGTTACAAATACGCATCAACCGATTATCCCACGCAATCCGAATGGGATTATGCTGGTGGTGATATTTTATCAAGTGTGAGCCAGAATAATGAAATGCGGTTGGGATCGGGCCATACTACTGACACGACCACAGGAGTCCGTAGTGATGAAGTGGCTTTTAATGTTGAACTTAGAACTGCAATCACAGGGATATTGGCTTTTGATTTAGGGCCTCTGGCCGTCGTCGGTGTGGCGCTCCCGATATTCAGCGATCCAGGTATTCATTCCTTAATATTTGGCGGACAAGTTACGAGGTGAAGATATGTTTTTAGGGAAATGGGAAATAGACGATTTTTTAACCTTTGTGTGTAATACGCACGATCCAGCCGACGGCGCGGCCGCCGATGCCGATGGAGTGGCGACTTATCGCGTATATGAGGATGAAACCGGCACACCCATTTTGACCGGCAGCCTGGCGCTTTTTGATGCAGCCAACACAGTGGGCTTTTATTCCGAGAGGATCCAGCTCACCGCGGCCAATGGTTTTGAAAATGGCAAGCAGTACACGATTTATATAACTGCCACTGTTGATAGCATAGCGGGCACGATGAGCCATAATTTCCAGGTTGATAACCAGCTGGCCGGCATAGAAACCAAAATTGATACCATCGACACCAATGTTGACGCCATCTTAGTGGATACCGGCACGACCATTCCAGCCGATTTGAGCGCCATTGATGGTAAGATCGACATAATCGACACCAATGTTGATTCTATCCTGGTCGATACTGGCACCGATATACCCGCGACGTTGAGCACGATTGACGGTAAAATCGACACGATCGATTCTAATGTGGATCTGATTTTAGCCGATACCAACGAGCTTCAAACCGATTGGACTAATGGCGGGCGCCTGGATCTTCTGCTTGACGCCATTAAGGCAGTGACCGACCTACTTCCAGACGCCGGCGCTCTGACCACGATTGACGCGAATATCGATGCCATATTAGTAGATACCGGCACGACGATACCAGGCACTTTGAGCACCATTGATGGCAAAATCGACACGATCGACACGGTTGTTGACGCTATCAAGGCAGTGACCGACCTACTTCCAGACGCCGGCGCCTTGACCACCATTGATGGCAACGTCGATGCTATCCTGGTCGATACGGGAACCACTTTGCCCGCTGAACACGCCACCCTGGCCACGGCCGCGAATTTAGCCACCATTGATACGGTTGTTGATGGTATCAAAGCCGTTACCGATCTATTGCCAGACGCCGGAGCTCTAAACGACCTGGCAGCGATCTTAACCGATACCGGTACGACTTTGCCGGCAGAACACGCATTATTGGCCACGCCGGCCGATGTGGCGGCAGCCCTGGCCACCTATGATGGACCGACCAGAGCCGAGGCCACCAGCGATAAAGATGAAATTATCGCGGAAGTGGATGCAAACGAGGCCAAGATTGACATAATCGATACCAATGTGGATGCCATCTTAATAGATACCGGCACCGATATTCCGGCCACCTTGACCACGATCGAGGGCAAGATTGATACCGTCGATACGGTTGTGGATGCCATTCAAGCGGTAACGGATAATTTACCGGACTCCGGACAGCTCTTAGATCTGGCATTGATTTTGACCGATACCGGAACGACTTTGCCGGCGCAGATCGGAGCTCTTGAAAATCTAAGCGCGGCTAATGTTCAGACCGTCTTAGAAACAAACGACCTGGATCATTTGCTTAAAGTGGCCCATCCCACCGGGGATCCGGTCGCGGATACGATCTTGGACCTGGTTATGAACAAAGACGGATCACAGACCTTTGATAGAGCCGACGATTCGTTAGAGGGCCAGACCGACGGCGCCGGCACACCGCCGACAGCCGCAGCGGTCGCGGACGCGGTATGGGATGAAGCCATAAGCGAGCATACCGGCGGCACCACGTTTGGCGGTAAAAACCAAAAAGTGGTGCCCTCTGAAACCATTAACGACTACAAAGCCGATGTTTCCGCCCTGGCCAGCCAGGCCTCGGTTGATACGATCGATGGAAATGTTGATGCCATCTTAGTGGATACCGGTACCGACATACCCGCCACGCTTTCAACCATCGAGGGCAAAATTGATACAGTGGATACCGTAGTCGATGCCATCCAGGCGGTGACGGACCTCTTACCGGATGCCGGCGCCTTAACCACGATTGACAGCAATATCGACGCCATCCTGGTAGATACAGGCACCGACCTACCGGCGCAGATCGGGGCCCTAAATAACCTGGCCAGCTCCGACGTTCAAACGGTATTGGAAAACAACGATCTGGATCATCTGGCAAAAGTAGCCCACCCCACCGGCGATCCGGTTGTCGATACGCTGCTTGATCTTGTTATGAATAAGGATGGATCCCAAACCTTTGACCGGTCCACCGATTCATTAGAGGGCCAGACCGACGGCGGCGGCACTCCGCCGAGCGCGGCAGTGATCGCAGATGCGGTATGGGATGAAGATATAGCAGATCACACAACCAGCACTAAATTTGGCGGAAAAAATCAAAAGGTAGTACCGAGCGAAACGATAAACGATTACAAGGCAGATGTGAGCGCCCTGGCCACAGCGGCGGCCCTGGCCACAGTGGATACCGTAGTCGATGCCATTCAAGCAGTGACCGACAATTTGCCAGACTCCGGCCAGCTGCTTGACCTGGCGCTCATTCTAACCGATACCGGCACAACCCTACCAGGAGAACACGCGGCCCTTTCATCTGAACACTCGGCCCTTGCAACCTCGGCAGCTCTGGCCACCCACGATGGCAAGCTGGATACTGTTGATACCAATGTTGACGCCATCCAGGCCGTTACCGATAACCTACCAGATAGCGGGCAGCTGCTTGACCTGGCCGCGATCCTACTTGATACCGGCACCACCTTACCGGCGCAGATCGGGGCCTTAAATAATCTTTCCTCGGCCAATGTTCAGACGGTCCTCGAAACCAATGATCTTGACCACCTGGCGAAAGTGGCACACCCGACCGGCGATCCAGTGGCCGATACTTTATTAGATCTGATTATGAACAAAGACGGCAGCCAGACTTTTGACCGGTCGACCGATAGCTTAGAGGGTCAGACCGACGGCGGAGGCACCCCACCGAGCGCGGCAGTGATAGCCGATGCCGTATGGAATGAACTGGCCGGAGATCACACCGGCGGTACGACATTCGGCGGGAAAAATCAAATAGGTGTGCCCTCGGCCACCTTAAATGATTACAAGGCCGACGTTTCCGGCCTGGCCACCGCGGCGGCCCTGGCAACGGTTGATAGTGTGGTCGATGCCATTAAACTTGTTACCGATGCCCTGCCAGATGCGGGCGCCTTAAATGACCTGGCGCTCATTAAAGCGGTTACGGATCTGATACCGGATGCCGGCGCTATGAATGATCTGGCCTTAATACTGGCCGATACCGGCGAGCTCCAAACCGATTGGACAGACGGCGGGCGGCTTGATCTTATCCTCGATGCGGTCAAAGTAGATACGGCCGCAATTTTGGTTGATACCGGCACCACTTTACCGGCCATCCTGGCCAGCCTGGCCACAGCGGCAGCCCTGGCAACAGTGGATGCCAACGTCGATGCCATTCTGATAGATACCGGCACCACGATACCCGCACAGCTCACCAGCCAGGATAGCGATCTGGCGGATATTCTCACAGACACCAGCGACATTCTCACCGACACCGGCGATATTCTCGATGATACCGCAGACATTTTGACAGACACGGCCGCAATCCTGGCAGCGATCGGCGGCGGTCCGCCAGCCGGCGCGATCACCTTTGATTACAATCTCACCAACTCGCAAAACAGCCAACCGATTGCCGATGCCGATGTATGGGTAACGACCGACGAGGCCGGCACCAATGTAATAGCAAGCGGCAAGACCGATCAATTCGGTGATGTGACTTTTTATTTAGATGCTGGCACCGTCTATGTATGGAGTCAAAAGACCGGATTTGATTTTGATAATCCGGATACGGAGGTAATTAGCTAATGGGAACAGGACAAGGAACACCGGTAGCGCCACCGACATTTACTAATGTCAACATTTCGGAGTGGTATAATTATATCTGGCCGAATGTGCCGATGTGCCCAAACCCGAAGATCAAAGAGGCCCTTATCGATGCAGCGCGGAAATTTTGCAAAGCCACCGAATTATGGACAAAAAGGATCACTGATATTGATATTGTGGACGGCGAGCCCGAATACACAGTGGCCAGCTATGACGGCGATTTTGTATCAGTGGATCATTTTGAGATCCTGGGCGATACCAATTATGAACGCCGGACCGTCATATCTGAGATTGCAATATCGGAGAATCCAGACGAGCGCGAAGATTGGCGCTATCAAGAAGATAATCCGGATGCCGGATGGGTGGGCAGCAGCTTTCAATTACGGCTTACTTATGTGCCGGAGGAAGATATAACCGCCGGCCTAAGAGTTTGGCTTAATGTCATGCCTTTTGACAGCGCGACCGTATTCCCGGCTTTTTTGTGGACTCATTATAGAGAGGTAATTACAAGCGGCGCTCTTTCAAGTCTATTAATGATGGCAAATAAGCCCTGGTCTAATCCGGACCTGGGCAGCGCCCACGGATCCGGTTTTCAATCTGAGATTTTGCCGGCCAGACAAAAGAAGTTTTCCGGATTTGTACGGCATCGAACCAGGGATATTATCACAACTAAATACACTGATTATTAAGAGGTTACTATGCCTGTTTACAAGTTTGAAAATAATGCCGAGGGGCGCCTGGAAAACGCGATCGGTGCCGGAGATACGTCGGCCACCTTAGAACCAGGCGACGGCGCCTTATTTCCTACCCTGGGAGCGGGCGAGCAATTTAAGGCGCTCATTATTGAGGGATCTAACAGCGAGTGGGTAATTTGCACCGCTCGATCCGGCGATATTTTGACCATTACCAGGGGATCCCCCCCCCGCTCTTTTAATGCCGGCGCAGTGGTAGATCTGCGAATGGATGCCGAGATCTTAGAGCTGTTTTTTCAAAAGGGCAGCAACCGAGTTGTTACAGCCGATCCGGATGGATCCCTGGCAGCCGATTATTTTGGCGAGGAAGTTTACAACAGTGTCAATGGTAAATGGTGGAAAAGCACCAGCGGTACAGCCTGGCTGGAAATGGGGATCACTGACTAATGACTTATATATTTAACAATCGCGCATTGTCACACATAACCCAGGGCATAGCGAGCGGGGATACTCAAATTAGAGTGCCCTGGCCGGATTTTCCGATGTTTACGCGCAGCGGCAGCCAAGGCTATATGCTTGTGGTTTTGAGAGGACCGATAGACCGCGAGATCGTTAAAATCGATATAGCGGCCAGTGTGGATAATGAAGTCGATAAATATCTAACAGTGGAACGCGGCCAGGGCGGCACCGGATCCCAGGCCTGGCCGGCGGGCACACTGATATTTTTGAGCACCACCGCAGATCATTATGGAGATCTTTTACAGCCCGACGCTACCAGGCAAATTGATTTTAATCCTAATGGCGCTTTAGCGCCTAATTACGCGGGCGAAAAAGTCTTTCAATACGCCGGATGCAAAATCAGATGGTTTATGAGTTTTAACGCGGTTGATCCTTATTGGGCCCTGATAGCCGGCGAGCCATGCCCTAACGAGGTATGGTTGCAACCGCCTGGCTTTGATTGGCCTGTTTGGGGCCAGCCAGGCCTTTTGACCTCGATAGATAACCATGATGCCGGTACCGGTGATTATTACAGCGTTTTTAAACAAGGCGGTTTTATCTTCGTTGCCTGTACCTCTGGCGGGCTTAGATCTTACACGGTTGATGCAGAGGGCGAGCTTACGCTTGTAGATACAGACTTTCAAGCCGGTAGCAGCTATGTAGGCGTTTGGGGAGATGGAACTTTTATTTATTGTGCTTGTGCGGGTAGCGGCATCCGGTCTTATTCAGTAAATGGCGCGGGAATTTTAACCTTTCTCGATTCACATTGGGATGGCGGCAGCTATCGGCAAATATGGGGAGATGGGAATTTCGTTTATGCTGCTTGTCAAAATGCCGGAGTAATCAGCTATGGAGTTGACGGCAGCGGCAATTTAACAAAATTAGATCGCTATGATGCTGGCGCGTTCATAAATACCGGCTGGTATCAAGGCGTTATTGGAGTTGGAACTTTCCTTTATGTGGCCTGCCATTTAGATGGCCTGAGAGTGCTCACGGTCGATGGTAGCGGCATGTTTTCTTTCGTAAACCGGATAAGCATAGGTCTATACAGGATAAATCGGCTTTGGTTTGATGGCACTTTGCTTTATTCAGTAGGCAGCGGCGCTTTTAATCCGACTCGATACGGCGGAGTGCGGACCTATTCGCTCGCCACCCCAGGCACTCCTTTACTTATCGCCACCTGGCAGGATGCCGGGGCGACTACGACCTGGTTAGAAGTACATGGAGATGGCAGCTATATCTATGCCACCACCTATTCAGACGGCCTTTATTGTTTTTCATTACCCGATCAATTTGGAAATTTAACGCTGTTAGACACCGACAAACAAGGCGGATCCCCTGAGTACAGGGGCCTATGGAGTGATAATAATTTTGTCTATGTGGCTGACTCTCAAACTTTTAGAGGGCTTAGAAGTTATACCGTAGCTTTTAAATGAGGCAAATATGCGCGAATCGGTTGAAGTTTTCCAGGGAATTAAGCCAAGAGTGGGCGCGAGCCTTTTAGCACCCAATGAGGCCCAAATAGCGCGAATGGTCAAAATTACCCAGGGGCATTTAAGGCCCTGGGATAATCAGATCGTAGCTGATAATGCGGAAACCGGCGAGCTGGTGCGGACCATCTATTTATATCTGCAACAATATTGGCTTACTTTTAGCGCCGATGTTGACATTTTGCCTGGACCGATCGCGGGCGATACCGAAAATAAATTATATTATACCGGTGATGGGATCCCGAAAAAGACAAACGAGGATGAGGCCACCACCGGCGCCGGCGATATGCCGATTAATTATTATCCTATGGGAGTGCCGACGCCGGCAGTGGCGGCAGTGGCAGCCCTGGGAGCCGGCGGCAGCGGAGATGCGCGGGTGATAGCCTATGTGTGGACCGTCGTAACTTCCTGGGGTGAAGAAGGTCCGCCCTCGCCTGGATCCAACACGCTTACAGCATTACAGGGCCAACAAGTTAATTTAAGCGGTATGTCATTAGTTTGGCAGGCGGCCTTTGCATATACGACCGACGATTGGATTGTGCCCTCGGCCCTGGTCGATCACGTTTATAAATGTGTGCAGGCGGGCACTTCCGCAGGCGCCGAGCCGGCACCCTGGGGCACAGTGGTTGACGGCGATACGGCCGATGGTACGGTGATATGGAGAGCCTATAAAAAAGAGATCCTTTACGGATCCGGCGGCGGCAAAAGGATCTATCGAGTAAATACCGGTGATGCGTTTTCGCAATATCAATTTGTTGACCAGATCCCGCAGGCCACGACCGTTTATGCTGATACAAAGCTGGATACCGACCTGGCGGAGGCCTTATCTTCTCAAAACAACCAGCCCCCCCCCGATGGATTAATCGGCCTTGTTTCACTCGGCCGGTTTTTCGCCGGCTTTGTGGGCAAAGAGATTTATTTTTCAGAGGCTAATTTTATTCATGCCTGGCCGTCGGCTTACCAAATAACGCTTGATTATCCGATTGTGGGCCTGGGAACGATCGGAAATATCTTAGTTGTCGGTACAACAGAAAACCCTTATGTGATTTATGGCACTCATCCGAGCGTTATGCAGCCCCAAAAATTTCCGGATCCGCACCCCTGCCTTTCTAAAAGAGGCATCGACTCAATCCCCCAGGGCGTTTTATTTCCGACCACAGACGGCCTTTATTTATGCGGGCCCACCGATGGCCGAGTAGTATCAAAGGATTTTTTCACCAAAGAGGAATGGAAAGAGTTTGATCCGGCCTCGATGAATTCAGAGATGCACGATTCTAAATATTTCGCCTTTTATCGAGAAAACGACGATAACCAGGGCGGCCTGGTTATGCAGATTGATGGCGGATTTGTTGAATATGTTACCGAGCTTGATTTTCATGCAACCGCTGTTTTCAATGATGAAACCAGCGACATACTTTATTATATACCCAGGGTTTTAACAGTGCGGCTGCGCGAGGCGGGCACACCGTATCCGACCAGGAGCGGTATTAGGCTAACCGAGGCAGGCGGACACAGACTATTGGAGTAATATCATGGCCGACGATCTGAAAATTAGCGATATGGTAGAAGTCACAGCCGGCAATTTGCACGATAATCTGCAATTTGAGGTTATCGATCCAAACGAGGCGGCGATTGAAGATCAAAATAAGCGGGTGAAGCTGGTCACATTAGAGGCGTCATTCGGCGCCGAGGATAAAATTTTTGAGGGTAATTCAAGCGTAGAAGTTATCGACACCGGCACCGGGCAAATCGATTTTACAGTGGATGGTGGCCTGGTGGCCAGAATAACGGCCGCGGGATTACAATTCGGCGGCGCCGGCGCTATTGTCGATACGATCGAAACGACAATTACCGACGATGATACCCATTTTCCGACTTCCGGCGCCGTGGTCGATGCCCTGGCAGCCGATATAAAAGACATAATTTCCGAGGGTGATTCATCGATAGAAATTATCGACGCGGGTACCGGATCCGCTATCGTAACTATCGACGGTACGATTGAGGCGACCTTTGACCCGAATGGATTGAAATTGAAAGGTGGCGGCAGCGTTAATGAGATTGAAGCTGCCTTGACCAACGATGCCACCCATATACCGACTTCCGCGGCGGTATTCGCGGCGCTGATAGCCGATGTTAAGAATCTAATATCTAAGGGTGATTCAAAAGTCGAGGTTATCGACACCGGTACCGGATCCGTGGTTATAACTGTTGACGGCAGCCCGATTGCCACCGTGACGGCATCGGGCCTGCAATTAGTATCTGGCGCTATTGTCGATATTATCGAAACCACTTTGACCGATGATGATACGCACCTACCCACCAGCGGCGCGGTAGTCGATGCCCTGGCGGCCGATGTTAAGGATATAATTTCAGAGGGGAATAGCTCTGTTGAGGTTATTGACGCTGGTACCGGTCAAATTAATAACACCGTCGATGGCAGCTTAAAGGCCACGATGAATGTAGATGGCCTGCAATTAAAAGGCGATCAAACCGGCGGCGAGGCGATCGGCAACGCGGCCAGCACCGTAGCGATCACGTTTGGCACTGCTCACGCCGATGCGAATTACCAAGTATTAGCCACGGTTGAAAACATAACCGACGGCGGGCCCCTGGTCCTGGCCGCGATTATCACAGCAAAGGCAACGACCGGATTTACCGCGACCTTATCGGCCGCGACCGACTCCGTAAATTATGTGCTTAATTGGTTAGTTGTTAGGAGCTAAATATGGGCTTTGCTAATTATATTTGGGAGTGGGAGGGTGACGAAACGCAAGCCCTGGGCAATATGTTTTGGAAGTCAAAGGAGTTTCTTTATCCTAAGAAAATTCGCTTTGCAGCTGCCAGGATCATCTTTATAACCGGAGATCTGGACGATTACCAGGCGCTTATCGATGAGCGTAACGCTATCATATCAAGAAACCTGGATAAACTGGCCACCGGCCAGATCGGCACGATCGGCGGCACCGAGGGCGGATTTATCCATGCGCATTATCCGATCGCCGGTGACAACTTAGAAGATGTACCGGCAGAGCCTACATACGCGGGTGAGTTAGAGCTCACCTTTAAATTATATACAAATGATGTGCTCCGGCACACCAAACAGTTATATACGACTCAGGTTTTCAAATTGCCAGGAGGCTATCGAGGCAGACGCCATTATTTTACCTTAGAGGGAAATGTGGAACGGATCAAACGAATTGATCTTGCTACCTCGATTTGGGAATTGAAACACGATCAAGGCGAATTTGGAGGCTAAACATGACTACAAGGGCATGGATACAGTATCAGAGTAGAAAGCGGCAGCAGGCAGATAGGGATGAAGTGGCAAGCAGAGCTCGCACCGCCGACCTGGAAGAAATGCAAATGGGTATGATGCGGCAGGAAATGGACATATCCTCGCGGCAGGCGGCCGCTACCCAGGCGGCGGCAGAATCCGCCGCCCCGCTCGCTAAGAAATATATGGATATGTGGAATAAGTCGCTATCAACCACCACGGGAATGTATAACAAAGCTATGGAGGGAATTGATCGCGGGTGGGATGCCATTAAGACGATGCAGGATAACAAGGTGGACTTTTCTAAAATTTCCGCCGATCTTGAAAGCGAATGGGAAAGCATCAAGGGCAAATTTGGCGGGCTTTCCGACCAGGCTATTGAAATGGCCGGCGAGGAAATGACGCAAAGGCGCCAGCTCGGCAAGCAATTATCGTCACTCGCACAGCCAGATTATGAGGGCGCAGCCGGTCGAGCTATGGCCGATGTAACCGGCCAGGCGGAGAAAGGCCGACAATCAGAACAACGGCGTATGGCCAGCCTGGGGATCGATCCCACCAGCGGCCGAGGCCGGTCCGGTATGAATACGATACAGGCGCAAGAAACGCTTGCAAAGGCCACCGCGGCCACCGCGGCCCGCAGGGGAGAAAAAGAGCGCGTAGGCGGTGCAACAGAAAGGGCCATGGAGCTGATAGATCCATCGAAAACTTTTGGAGTTGCCAAAGATATACAGGGATTAAAAAGCGATATTTTGGGCCAGCGGGTACGCATAGGCGAGGCCGAGGGCAGGCAAGCGACAAACATAGCCGGCGCAATTACCGGCATGAGCGGCGCGGCCACTGGCCTGGCGCGAGGCATGGGCGAAACGGTAACGGCGCCCCTGGGTGAGGCCGCTGGTGTTTATTCGGGTATGGCCATGCAGGGCGGTTATGATCCAATTTCTGGTAAGGCCGCGGGGAATTACGGCAGGAGTGCCATGGGAACACAATACACCAGCGCACTGCAAGCCAGAACGGGAGCTATGAAAAGAAATTTACCATCAAATTATGCCGGTAGCCGATATTAAAAATAAGACATAGGAGGTAAATAAAATGGGTTTTGCATCTGGATTTAGAACAGGATTAGCCACCGGCGAGCAGCGCAGGAGCATGATGCCAATCGTTCAAGGCCTGGGATCCATGATCGATAGAATAGAGAGGCGCAATAAAAAAGGATCTATTAGATTTGGCGGCAGCTCCGGACCATCCTCTTACGATAAATATGTAGCTCGCAAGGATAAAGAGGAAGTTGCAGCCGAGGAAAAGCGGCGCTATGAGTCCGAGCAGGACCAATTAAGGCAGCGCGAGCAACAGGCAACCGACCTTGCAGCAACGCAGGCAGAGCAGGCGGAAGTAGTAGAACAGCGAACAGCAGAAACGCATGAATCAAAAATGGCCACCCAGGCGCAACAGCGCGAGAAAGCGGCAACCATGTTTGCGAGATCCGAGAAAAAGGAAAGCCGGATTGAGGCCTATCGAGGTTTTATTCAAGGAATTCAATCACGCAATAAGGCCTTAACTGAGGCATCATGGGCGGCACTGGCGCCGGATATGCCAGAGAAAGAGGCTGCAGAGTGGGCCCCGATTAAAGAGGAACCCTATCTCGATCCGGAAACCGGCCAGCCTGTTGTGGATCCGACAACCGGCCAGCCGATCCGTAAATTTACAACAGGCCGCGACGAAAAGGGCCAGGAAAGTGACAAGGCCATGCCGGCGCCGGCGGTCACTTATAACGACGATGGATCCATAGCGGTTGAATTTCCTGGTCAACCGGAGCCAGTAGTCTATGCCGATGCAAGGGAATTTTCTGAGCAAATAGGCTATGCCATGAACCCCGAATTTGAGAAAAAGCGCAGTGATGAGGAAACAAAAGAGCGGCGCTATCAGAAAAAGGAAAAGCGGTTAGATAGAAAAGAACGCCTGGCGCACGTTCAAACCAAGATCAAACGCCTGGAAAAGCAAAGGGCGAATGATGAAATTGAGGATATGGACAAATATAAAACCGATATGGCAGCCCTGGTGAAAAAAGAGGACAAATTAATGGGCAGCGCAAGGGCCAAAGAATATAAAACGGTCAAAGTAACAACGCCAGAGGGTGAGGAAATGCTGGCCTATGCCGACAAACAAAAGCCAAAGGGCAAATATCCAGCCAATTTACAGCAAGATGAAAACGGCGCCTGGTATTATACGGATCCGGAAACCAAGGCAAAGAACTACTTTTACCCACCAAGCAATTAGGTATTATTATGGCATGGAGAACATTTGCAGTTAAGCCGGCGGAAGAAGAAGAACCGGACCAGTGGAAAACCTTTGAGTCTAAAGCTCCGGAGCCCGAAGAAGAAGAAACCGGCGTTATAGCAGGCATTAAGCGCGGCCTTAAAACTGCTTACGAAAAATTGACGCCAGAGGACGAACCACAACCGGAGATAGCCGGCGAGGTAACACGAATACCGGCCGCGGCACCGGCCGCACCAGGCCAGGCGCCAGCAGGATCAGAATTTATGGCTGCCCCTGGGGCCCTGGGCGAGCCCATGCTCAAAGAGGATTTGCAAGCGCGGCCGGTGACGCCTTTTGAGCAAGCCTACCAGGCGGAAGTCGGCGCCATCGAGGGTGAGGACGAACTTGAAACCGAGCTCCGCGTGAACCGTGAGGATGAGGACGCCGGCGAGATACCTGCAGAGCCCCAGGTGGACAAAGACGGCCGTATAATAATCGAAAAAGATAGCGAGCCCTGGCGCTGGGAAAATGCCAAAAAGGACATAAAGGCCTGGACAGCGGCGCGTAAGGAAAAAGAAAAACGCCACCAGGTTAATATTAACAATGCCAAGAAAAGCATATTAGCAAAGGATCCATCTTATGAATTCGCAGAGGGCCAGGGCCCCTGGGTGGAAGATCCGCGAGAGTTGCACGAAAGGCGCGGCGGATATGGTCAATGGGATCCTAAGAATCCGCGGGATCTAAGCGGCGAAGATGAGGCGGGTTTTGTTAATCAGTTTGCATCAAGGCTGGTGCCTGGCGGATACACCGGCGCAAAGAGATATGAGCAAGGCCTCTATACCATGAATTATTATTTATGGTTAGATGCAGACACCAGACAAAAGGCGGGCCTTGACTCGGTAGTGGATCAGATCGCAAAGGGTGCTTTTCCTGATGATACTCAAAAACAGGAGGCCTATAAAGTTAGATTTGGGCAAGAGGCCTCGGATCTATGGGGATCCGGCCACCTGGCAGATGATCTGATTTTTGCCGAGGCGGAAAAACACGGCGTAATGCTCAAAGAAAGGCCCCAGGACATTTTAACCTGGTCACAACCGCCAGCGAATATTGACGAGCTCCGGAAGAAAAGCGCAAACCGAATTGAAAAAGTTGATAAGGATATTAAGCAATTCTATAAGGACAATCCGGACTATGCCCTGCCCGAAGATTGGGAGGATTTGACCGCCGAGGAACAAGAGCTAAAATATGGCGGTACCTTTTGGGGCGAGCAACTTTCAACCAACGCGATCAATTCCCTGCTATCGATCGGCACCTATCTTTCAGTACAGACCGCAACAAAGAACGCCACCTTGGCCACTTTGACCGCCGGCATGGTCTTATATCCGCAATTTGTAAAGGAAATATCAGACGAATTAAAGAACCTGGAACAAACCGAGGGCATAGTGGTGCCCGATGAGATCAAGGCCGAATTATCGTTATTAATGGCCATGCCATCATCGATGATCGAGGGCCTTTCCGAGCGTTTGGGTTTTGGTCCTGGCATTACCGGTCACTTTAAAAAGATCGGTGTAAAGGCCATGCGGCGCGAGCTCATTAAAAGATTTGTGCAATCGTCTTTGACTAAAAAGGCAGTAGCACTGGCGAGGCCTACCTTGTGGACCGTAAAACAGGCAGGCGCCGGATACATGGAAGAAGCCGGACAGCAAGTGGTATCAAATGCGGCAACGCAATTTGTCGGATCCGAGCGATCTTTATTCCAGGGAGTGCATGAGGCCGGCCGGATCGGCGCGGTATTAGAGCCAATGTTAGGCGGACCGGCCGCGGCAACTACCCACGGATATGGAAAGTTTCAAGAGCGCAAAGCAAAAAAAGAGGTTGAAAAGAAAATCTCTGCAGCCCAGGAGCAAATTGACCGGATCCTAAAAGATACTCCGGACCAGACCGCCGAAGATCTTTTATCGGATGAAGATCTGGCACCGGCAGCCGAGCGCGAAACAGAATTTATAGGCCCTGAGTCCGTCGAGGCCGAGGAAACCGCGGAAGAATTTACCGAGGAAGAATTAGAGGCGGCCAGAGCGTTAGAAGCAGAACCAGCCAGAGCGTTAGAAGTAGAACCAGCTAAACCAGCTAAACCAGCCAGGCCGGTACCGGCTGCAGCTGAAAAGGCCACCGAGCAAATAGCGCGGATATGGGCGGGCAAGAAACCGCCAGCCCCAGGTGGCATAATTGAGCAAATAAGCGCAGCGCCTACACCTAAAGCGCCCGGGCCTGGTAAGGTCCGAATAACTCCAACCAGCAAACGCAAGATGTTTCAATCCCTGGCCGATGAAATGGGAGAAACGGCCGGCGCTAAGATCCGATTTGATAGCGTAATTTACCAGGATGAGCGGCCAGTGGGCCTGCAAATGACAGTTACGGACGGACCGGCCAAAGGCGCCAGGTTTACCATTTCCGATCGAGCACACAAAACCAGAGCCGAGGCCCAAAGATTTGTTGATAGCGTTATTAAAGCGTATTCGATTAAGCCGGCGCCAGCTCCGGCAGTAAAACCAGCACCGGTAGCGGCAGCGCCAGTGCTCACCGAAAAAGAAAAAGGCTATGAAGATATAGCCAAAATTATAAAAGGTATCGGCAAGAAAACCCCGCAACAGGAATATGATGCCCTGGTGGCCGGTTTAACACCGGAGCAAAAGGCCTCTGTTTTGGATCTGATTAAGGATCCGGAAATGGAAATTGGGGAAAAATTAGGCCTTTTGCGGGCGGACCTGGCCACTTTAGAGATAGAGCTGGCAGCCAAGAAAAAGGCGCCACCTAAAGAGGAAATCGTAATACCGGAAAAACCGCCGGCAAAGGTTGAGCCAGGCGAGAAATTAGAACCTGTTTCCGAAGTACCAGCTCCGCCACCTGGCGATCGATGGACCGCGGACCGCGGCGCGATCCCGGGCGAGCCCCTTTATTTTTTGGATCAATCGCCAGAGGGGCCCGACGATAGCCAGGCCGCTATCATCGAGCATGAAGTAGAGGACGGATCCCTTTTTGAGCTGGTAGATCCGGACGGCCGCAGCCTGGGAATGTTTAAAGATCCAGGGAGTGCAGCAACCGCGGCCGAGGAAATGTTTGAAGAACCCCCCGCAAAGGCCCCACCCGAAAAGCCGGCGGTACCCCCCCCGCCGGCACCCCCCCCGCCGGCACCCACTCCGCCGGAGCTGGTAGGCGGGCCCAGGGTGGCACCGATCCGAACCGAACCGCCGATACCGATACCGGCACCCGCACCCGCACCCGCACCCGCACCGACGCCGACCGAGGCGCCAGGTCCGTCTGTTACCGATATTGTTACGCCGAAAAATCCAGAGGGCTATGAGGCCAGATATGAGCTCATCGAGGCCGATAAATTGGTAGCGAGCCATAGTCCGGAAACCTGGCAGCGTCACGCGGATTATCCGGAGGGAGTGCAGGAAAGGGCCTACCATACCGATAAGGCCGAGCAGGCTAAAGTAATTGAAAACGCGCAGAAATTAGATCCGCGGATCCTATTATCAGATGATCCGACGCCGACCAGTGGGCCCCCGATCGTGACCGAGGGCGATTATGTAATATCTGGAAATTCCAGGGCTATGAGTATTGAGCTGGCCTTTAAGGATCCTAAAAAACTAACTCGATACAAAAACCAGCTGATAGCGAAAGCCTCTAAATTTGGCCTGGCGCCTAAAGCGATCAGAACCATGGATAAACCGGTATTGATCCGCCGGATCCAGACAAAAGATGATGAACAAATGCGGGCCCTGGCGCGTGAGTTTAACGAAACCATGACGGCCGGCATGGGTGAGGCCGCGGAAATTGCCTCGATGGGCAAGTCAATATCTCCGGAAACGATGGAGAAAATAGGGATCCGGTTAGCAGACCGCGAGATCTCTTTGCGCGAGCTCTTAGGCAAGAAAGATGGCCTGGATATTATCGGATGGTTGATAAAGGATGGTGCTATATCGGCGTCACAAAAGAACCGATTTATGAACGCAGATGCCACCTTATTGAATAAAACCGGTAAGGAAACGATCGAAAGCGCCATATTTGGAAACATTATCGATGATCTGGATTTAATCAATAGCGCCCAAAAAGCCCACCTAAACAAAATCGAAAGGACACTTGCACAGCTGGCCAAAGTGAAATCACGCGGCGGCGCCTGGGATATAACGCCGGATCTCAAAGAGGGATTACGCCTGGCCACTGCAGCCCAGGCCCAGGATCTGAGCGTCAGAGATCTTTTAGCACAGCAACCCCTATTTGGTGAAGCCCCGCAATATTCAGATACCGCAAAGGGCCTGGCGGATCTCATCATTAAAGATAAGCCTAAACAATTTGCGGACCGATGGAAAGCATATAGCATCGATGCGATAGCCGATAGCAGAACACAAGCACAGATGTTTAAGCCGAAAAGCCAGGCCGAAAGCCTTAAAGAGCATTTTGACATTGAGGCAGGTCCACCGGCAGCGCCGGCGGCCGAAGTGAAAGCCGAGCCCGCCGAGGCAGATCATTATCCGGAGCGCAACGATAACAAGCATTATCCGACCGGATCCCAGGTGGTCGGCCAGCTACCCATAGCCATTTATTTTGAAAGCGAGGAACGCTTGCAAGAGGCTATGAAAATGGGATCCTATAAGGAGCTGGCACGTTTTACCCTGGATCAAATTACGGATCCGGAGGCCTGGACCGAGATAGATAAAAAGCTGGATATTTACGGTCCTAATGATTTGAGGATTATCCGATTAGAGGGCAAAAACGAATATGTATTGCAGGGCAAAAAGCGACCGGAGAAACCGGCGGCGGCAGTAGTCGGCCGCGGCGCGGAAGTTGTTAGAAACATCGAGGCCGGCAACCTGGATGCCCTGGACGGTTTTGATCTTAAAGACCTGGTAGAGGCGGCGCAATCCCTGGGGATCGGAGCCACCGGCAAAAAAGGCGCCCTGGTTGATAGACTCCGCAAAGAGGGCCCCGAGGCGGTTTTGGCTGAAAAGCCTAAAAAGGAGTTGAAACCGGCAGCCGAGCAATTAAAGCGGATTATGAGCGGCAAGGTGCCGGTGACTGAGGCCGAGCTCGACAAGCTCACAATGGAATATTTGAAATCCCTGGCGGTATCGATGGGTTTTCCGACCACTGGCAACAAAGAAACATTGATCGCTAAGATCCTCGATCTGAAAAAATTAAGGGATGAGCTCAAAGGATACGGCGAAGATTACCAGGTGCTTGTCGATAAATACGGAAAGCCAGAATTAAAGGCCATGGTGGCCAGGACCAAAGGCTGGAAGTCCGGAAACAAGATGCAGCTGGCCCAGGTGCTATTAAACTGGCGCGATCGGACCATGCACAAAGGCAAGCAGGAGATCCGGAAAGCGTTAGAGGCAGCCGGCAAGCCGATACCGGATGAATTTAAAACCCCTTTTGAATTAGAGCAAGAGGGCAAGGCGCCAGAACCCGCCGAGGAACCAGCGGGCGAGATCGAGGAAAGAGGGAAAGTAACAAACGTCATGGGCGCCGAGATGAGATTAGATGCCACCAACGAGGCCGGCGGTGTAGTGGTGCAAATGTGGCGCAATACCGGAAAAACACCGGATACACGCGATAAATCGGCCGCGGTCCGGATGGTTGATAGGGATTCTGGAAACACGATCGATATTAAGGCCTTTCCGAGCTATCCAGATGCCATTATGGATTTTCTGGAAAAGCGCAACGATAATATAAAGGCCGAGCCACCGACCAGGCCCGACGATGCCAGGACCGAAGCGATTGGCATTTTAGCCGGCAAGCTCAAACAGGCCGAGGCCAAAGGCTTTGAGTTTTATTTTCCGGAAGATGCACCGCGGGAAATGACAGCCGATGATCGCATGGAATTAGTCGGCGCGGTATCCGGCGGATATGCCGATCGTTTAATCCTTGAAAAAGACGTTATCCCATTAATGCCAGAGGCACCGGCCGTCGAGGCGCCCCCATTATCTAAGGCCAACAGGCTAAGAAAGATAAAGGGCGACGTACAGGACAGGCTAAAGGAATTAGGCTTTAAAGTTTCTGTCACTGATACGCCAGAACTTGTATTTTTCACCGATAAGCCGATCAATGATAAATCTGTCAAACATGAAAACCAATACATTACGAGTTTTGGCGAAAAGGGCGCCCTTGCTTTTTTAGAGGGGCCAGAGGCAGAGGCACCGGCGGCGCCAGCAGAGGCCGCGGATCTGGACGCATTGAGAAAGGATCTGGAAACAACAGGCGCCGGCCGCTTACTCGGTGTTGACTTTTCGATCCAGCAATTAGAGGCGGATCCGAGAGCCTTTTATTATCAATATGTGATTGAGGGCAAACGCTTTGAACATGGGAACTGGAATAGAGAAACGGCTATCAACCAGGCGGTAATTAAAGCCGAAGAAATCCAAATAGCCAGGGGAGCACCAGAGGCCGTAGCAGAAACCGCTATTTCCTATTTGCACAGTGAAGATGCAAAGAGTAAAGCGGAAAACGCATTTTCAGAACAAACCTTGAATTTACCCATTAAAAGAACGCAATCAGACAAATATGCGGCGGGAATGAGATTAGACGACGCCGATAAGCCGGTTGAAATTTTGCTAAGTGAAAAATTTGATATGACGCCGGCGCAAAGAACCTTTTTAATAGCACACGAAATGACCCATGCTGAAAGAGCGTTTAAAGGCAGACCATTTAAAAAGGATGCAACAATATCCGAATGGAATGAGCTACCTTATGAGCAAAGCGCACAAAGGGCAGCTAAACATATCTCCGGCATTGAAGTTGATCCAGGCGATTTACCTATTAGGAAAGCGGCCGAGGGCCTATCAAATAAAGAGCTCACCGAGCGCGATTATCCAGTAGGCACAACCGTAAGATTTAAAACCGGATTTGATAAGCGCCTAAAGCAGATCGAAGAAATTGACAATGACGGCAACGTACTTGTAACCGGATCCACGGTGTTTAGATCCCCGCTTGAATTTGAAATTTATACAGCGCCGGCAGAGGCACCGGCAGCGGCACCGGCAGCGATCGCACCGGCGCCAGCTGAAAAGGCAGCTCCGGAGCACGAAAAGACGGCCGGATCTACAAAGCTGGCAAATTGGATAAATACTAAGCTGGTCAAAGATGAATCAATTTCCTGGCGAGATCTCTTTAAACAGGCCGATACAGATTTTGAGGGCACCCAGGCCCAGGGTGTTTACACGCCGAAAGATGCTTACGACGCCATGGAGCAAGGCGTTAATATCTATATTCACGATCAAATGACGATGCGGGATCCGGAAGATGCGGCGGCAAATGTAGCCTGGTTAAAAGATACGATCGCAAAATTACCGACGCAAACGAAAAGAACGCGGGAACAAGGAGAGTTTCAGCAATTTAGCACACCGCCCCCACTGGCCTATGTGGCTAATTGGGTAGCGAATATCCAAAAAAATGACGCATACCTCGAACCCTCGGCTGGTGTGGGCGGACTCGCTATTTTTGGCCGAGAGGCCGTCGGTGATAATATTACGGTCAATGAGCTGGATCCGCGGCGGGCATCTATATTAGGCGAGCTCGGATTTAAAACGGTATATGTTGAGGATGCCAGCCAGCTTGATAACATATTACCCGACGATGTTAAGCCGACCGTAATTGTAATGAATCCGCCTTTTTCAGCTACCGCCGGCCGGATCAAGGGAGCTCGCGCCACCAAATTTGGAGCACAACAGATCGAGCAAGCCCTGGCCAGGTTAGAAGATGGCGGGCGCCTGGTGGCGATCGTCGGTAAGGGCATGGGCGAGCAAGAGCCAGGCTTTACGTCCTGGTGGAAGATCATCAAAAGCAAATACACTGTTTTGGCCAATGTCAGAACGTCCGGAAAGGAATATAAAAAATACGGGACCACGTTTGACAATCAGTTGATAATCATTGACAAAATAGGCCCAACAGATTATAATATAGTTAAGGGAAAAGTCGAAAAAATAGAAGATCTTATACCCAAATTGGAGGGTGTTAGAAATGATCGACAAACAATGGGAAAACCAGGCGAAGAAAGAGAACCGATTGCCGGTGAGCCAGCTGGCGAAGCGATTACTGAAACAGAACGACCAGAGGCCGGACTTGAACGGCCTGGCGGTCCTGCAGTTGGTACAGTGGGTGGTAAGCCAGGGGAAATCGGATATGAACCAGACATTGCAGGAGGTATTCCAGGAACTGAACGCATCGACACCGAGCCAGGCGAGCCAATTTCTGAATCTGAAATCGATGAGCGCGACCGCGGAGAACGCGAGGGAGCTGGTGAACGGCCTGGCGGACGAGCTGGACCTGGTGCTATCGGAGCACCTGGAGGGGTATCCCCCGCTGCCAGTGGGGAGCTATCGTTAGATGAATTATCCTCGATGATCGATGATGTTTTCGAGGAAGAAAAACCAGCCGAAAAAAAAGCGCCGCCCAAGAATTTTGATGAGGCATTAGCAGCAGGCCTGATTAAAAAAGAGGGCGCACCCACCAAGAGCGAAAAAGAGGACGGTTACGCTCAGATTGCTAACATCATTAGCAATATTCCCAAAACTACCGAGGCAAAAGAACAAGCAACAACCTACGGCACCACGCAGCCCTTAGTGCATCCGGACGCCTACGATCAGGCCAAGCCGATATTAGATCGAATGTTTTTAGAGTTTATCGACAATCCGAATCAGTGGATCCGCGACGCGAAAAAGCATCTTGGAAAATACAATATTGAACCGGCCATCATTAAAAACTGGTTAATGTATTATTATGCAAACGATCGGCCGGCCACTCCGGATCCGGTTGAGTATGACAACCCGATTGACCAGGTTAGGTTATCCCAGGAAACCGTCGAGGGTAAAAATATCCTGCCCGAATGGGAATATGGGATTTGGTACGATCGATACGAAAAACACGCCGCCGGCCTGGAACGCGATTATGGCACCAAAATTAACATTTGGCATCGAGCCCCTTTCCAGATCCAAGATATGATCCAAAAAGATGCCCGCTTTTTAGACGCGGCCCTGGCAAATGATGAACTGCAAACCGGCGAAAATGACGATCTTGCAGCCCTGGGCAATAGGCTACTACGAAATGAGGGCCAGCACATACCGGCGCGATTTGAATTTGAAAACGCGATTGTGTGGGGTAACGCCTTTGAAGTTATAAGCCTGCGCAAATTTGACAAGGGCAGCAAGGGCAAGAGCCTATGGGGCGATCTTGTCGCAGTGCATCCCCTGGCCTATGATGATCCTATTGGATCCTGGGCAAGCCCGTATATGATGAAAGCCGATAGCCCGATGATGATCCGGAGAACCACCCGCAACGAATTAAAAGGGATCCTAAAACAGGGCGGGTTTACCATGCAGACACTACCGGCCGGTAGATGGTGGCGCCTGGCCAATATAATTGAGTCGATTGAAAACAACGACGAAAAGGCGCCCGCCTATCGCTATTTGATGGACGTAACCGGCCTGGATGAAAAAGGCCTGTATCGCGCATATAGAAACGGCGATATAGCCTTAATTGAACGCCTGGGCAAAGAGGGCAAGCTCGCACCCTTTAAAAAGGTGCCAGGTGTTACCAAATACAAAGGACCGCGGGCCCCGGGTGATAAGGCCGTCAAAAAGCCAACTAAACCGGAGATTGAAAAGGCCGAGAAAAAACGAGAGGAAATAACCGCTAATCTATATGAGAAATATACCGGAGCCTTGACCGGCGCCACCAAGCATCCAAGCCCGCTTGTTGAAACCGCGGCCCTGGCCGATACCGATTTGCCGGAGCTCACCTATAAAGTGGACCTGCCCAAAATAGTTTTAAAGCCCAAAAAGGCGGGTGATGGAATATCCGATATTCAACTTGAATTTGTAACGATGGCCGGCCAGGCCCACGATCGGCACAATCCGGATGGTACGCGAATGGGCGCCTATGCCGGACACGGTACCGGAGTCGGCAAGGGGCGCCTTATCAGCGCGATCATATTAGATAATTGGAGGAAAGGCCGCAAAAAGGCGATCTGGATCACGGAGAAAGGGCCCCTGGAAACCGATGCAAAGCGGGATCTGAATAGTACAGGATGGCCAGAGGGCGCGAAAGCACTCTTTAATCTGAACAAAACAAAGCTCGGCGGTCCAATTAAAAAGCATGATACGGGCATCATGTTTACGACTTATTCAACCCTTGCAAGTAAATTCGACAAAATCGATACGAAAAAGCCAGAATCCTTTAAGGATCTAAAAGTCAGATTAAACCAAATAGTTGAATGGGTGGGCAGTGATTTTGATGGAGTTATTGCCTTTGATGAGTCGCATAATATGGGCAACTCGCGGGCGCAGCAAGGCGCAAGAGGGAAAACGACGCCAGCACAAAAGGCCCTGGCAGGCATCTTATTGCAAGATCTATTGCCGGATGCGCGGATCGTTTATGTATCGGCCACCGGTGCCACCGAAGTAGCAAACATGGCTTATTTGTCGCGCCTGGGGTTATGGGGCGAGGGCACCCCGTTTGCCAGTGTAACGCAGTTTATTAACTCTGTTTCCGGCGCAGGCCTGGGCATGATGGAAATGGTTGCCCGGGATCTAAAGGCCCAGGGCCTATATACGGCGCCGTCATTGTCCTACGATGGTGTCGACTATGACCGCCTGGAACATAAATTAACGCCGGAGCAAACCGAAATTTACAATACCATAGCGCGGGCCTGGCAGGTGATAATGAAAAACACCGAGGCCGCACTTCAAATTACCAACGGCAATATGTCCGGCCAGCAAAAGCAGGCGGCACATAGCAAGCTATGGGGCACCCAACAGCGGGTATTTAATCAGATCATTACGTCAATGTCTTTGCCGACCATGTTGGGATCGATGGACAAAGCCCTGGCCAAAGGTGACGCGATTGTTATCCAGCTGGTAAATACCAACGATGCGCAACAACAAAGGGCCCTGGCCGACAAAAAAGAGGATGAGGACATAGAAGATCTCGACTTCACCCCCAGGGCATCGATAGCAACTTACCTGCAAAACGCCTTTCCGGTTACGCAATTTGAGATCCGGACCGACTCAGAGGGCAAGCAATATGCGGTAATTGTGCGCGATGAGGACGGCAACGAGGTCGAAAACAGAGAGGCCGTCGCTATGCGCGAGCAAATGTTACGCGATCTTGGCGCCTTAAAAATACCCGATAGCCCCCTGGATCAACTTTTATGGCATTTTGGTCCGGATAAAGTTGCAGAGATAACCGGCCGCAAAAGTCGGATTATACTCGATGAAAAAACCGGCCTTAAAAAAGTACAGAAATGGAGCAAGGCCAAAGGATTAAAAGATGTTGACGCCTTTACCGATGATAAAAAACAGATCCTGGTATTCTCCGAGGCCGGCGGTACCGGAGCAAGCTATCATGCAGACCGCAACTTTAAAAACCAGCGCAAACGGCGTCATTATCTATTACAACCAGGATGGCGAGCTGATAAGGCAGTGCAGGGCATGGGGCGCAGCCACCGGACGAACCAGGCACAAGAGCCCTCTTATGATTTAGTTACCACCAACTTAAAAGCTCAAAAACGATTTATATCATCTATCGCCAGGCGCTTAGACCAGCTCGGCGCATTATCAAGGGGCCAAAGGCAAGCCGGATCCCAGGGCATATTTCAAGCCCGCGACAACCTTGAATCCGAGTATGCTGAAACTGCACTGAATAGATTTTATAATCAATTAGTAGATGGCAAGATTGAGGGCCTATCGGTTGAATCCTTTGAAGATCAAACCGGCACTCAAATTGTCGATGAACACGGCAAGATGCGGCAAGATCTACCGACCATTTTACGGACCATGAACCGCATGCTGTCAATGGAAGTTGACCAGCAGAATATTACCTTTAACGCTTTTTCAAAGAACCTGGACGAAGTAATACAGGAACACGCGGACGCCGGCACCTTAGATCTCGGCATTGAAACCATAACCGGTCTGGCGGTTGAAAAGGTATCTGAAAAGGTAGTGCGCAAGGATCAGGATACCGGCGCCGAAACCAAATATGTGCAAGTCAAGATTACTAATCCGGCCATGAAAGTGGCCTGGGAAGATGTTGCCGGCCAGCCGGTTTACCAAAATAAAAGATCCGGCGGCGTATGGGCGGCCTCGGCCACCAGGCAGCGGACCACAGCGGACGGCGCAATCGTTAATTATGTTATCCTGCAATCACCCACCAGCACAACGCAACGCCAGGACATTAGCACCTTAGAGGACGCCGAAAAGTGGACCGCACTTGATAACAAGGCCGCGGCTAATGAATGGAATACGGCCTATGCCAATATACCGGACACGGCCGATCGGACGATTGACTTAATGACCGGATCCCTATTGCCGATATGGGATCGGCTAACCGGTTTTGCTACCGTTTACCGTCTGCAGACCGATGATGGCGAGCGGCTTATAGGGCGCGTATTGCACCCGAAAGATGTTGATACCGTTCTTAAACGCCTGGGAGTGCAGGCCGAAAAAGTCGAGGTTAAGAATAATCGTTTAGGCGCTAAGATCCTGGCCGGCGGGCGGGCCACCCTGGCGAATGGATGGGAATTAAAAAAATCAATGGTATCCGGTGATGAGCGGATCGAGCTCATAGGCCCGGGCCACCAGGAAATTGACCTATTAGAAAAGCAAGGCGCGATCATTGAGGAAATCAGCTGGAAAACGCGGATCTTTATACCGACGAAAGGCAGCGGTAAGGTATTTGATCGGATCTTGCAAAATCGACCGGTAACAAAACTGGTGAGCGGTTACCAGGGGCCCAGGATCGCAGATACAGAATTAAGCGAGGCGAGCACCGCATTTGCCACGAAGATCAAAACCGAGATCGATAAGGGCGAAAAAATTACGCAGGTCGACTTATTCCAGGGCACCGCCTTTGAAAAGAAAGAACCCCTGCCAGAACCAACGCAGCTGGTTAGAGCCGAATCAACCGGCAAGATGGGATTTGAAAGCCACGTTATAGCCAATGTCGCAGACGCGGCCGCCTTTGCAGCACCCCTGGCCGATATGGCGCAGGAAAAAGCCTTTATGATCTCCACTGATAACGAGGGCAATATTTTAGAAGTGCATTTTATGAGCAAGGGCACCCGCGGCGCTACCTCAGTGGGCATAGTGGAAACGATCGGCCGGCTATTTAATACCCCTGGCGTCACTAAAGCATATTTTGTGCATAACCATCCGTCACAACTTCTTAGCCAAGATTTTCAACCCTCAGACGATGATGTTCACATAGCCCTGGGGATGCGTGAACTTTCAGCGGCCGGCGGAGTCGATATGGAATTTCTTGTTATCGGCGGCGATCGCTATTTGCAGTTTAACCCCCTGGGAACCAAGCCGACCATCATAAAAGTTGAAGAAATTAGAAAGACCACCCGCAAGATTAAGATCCCAATAGTTGAGCGATTTATTAAGCGCACCGGCCGGCCGTCAAAACTGGTCACTAATTCAGAGGTTGCCAAAAAACACATCAAAAATGTTTATGGCGATCGGCAAGGCTTTTTATTGCTTAATACCAAATTAGAGGATCTAAGTTTTTTGGAATTTACACCAGGAACGCCGGCAAGTAAGCTGGTCCGCGATCTAATAGCCGAGGGCGAGCGTGTAAATGCCAGCGTATTTGTATTTAATTCAAAAAGCGAAACAACCGAAATTCCGGCCTCACGCTTAGAATTTTTGTTTGAATGGCAAACGCAGCTCGGAGAGGGCGCTTTGCAGATGATGGAGCTCATACACAATGGAGTATCCTACGCCGATGCCGGCAAGCTGCCAAAGGCGAATTACCTCGGAAACCTTGACAGCCTATTGAGCGACAACCCTGTATTCGCCAGCAAAAAGATAGCGCCGACCACCGCACAAACGGTTGAAGAAGTCCAATTAATAGCCGATGCGGTTACGGCCCAATGGGCAAAGGGCGGGCCCGCGATCAAGATATATCGCACCCAAGAGGGATTGCAGCAAAATGTCAAAGATTACCTGGTGGCTGAAAACAGGGCAGCGGATTTAATTACCGGCGCCTATTATGACAACACAATTTTCCTGGTAGCTGAAAATCTTGAATCTCCGGAGGAAACCGTCTTAACCATCCTGCATGAGGGATTTGGCCACCATGGGATCCGCGGCACCCTGGGGCAGAAAATTTATCCGGTCCTAAGAGATCTTTATATTGCCAAGAGAAAAGATATTGATGTTATCGGATCGGAGCTCGGCTTTAATATGAAAACGGTCGAGGGCCAGGCGCGGGCGGCCGAGGAATGGTTTGCCAACCAGGCGCAGCTCGGTATCAAAAGCAAGTGGTATGATCGCCTGGTGGCAGCTATCAGAGGATGGATCCGGAGCCTGGGGATCTCGATTAAGTTTTCAGATCCGGAGATCCGAGCTCTGATTGCAGCGGCGCGACAATATGCCTTGACCGGTAAAAGGGTAACAGCTCACCCTGGGGATATGGCCGCATTTAAAAAGAAGAAATACGGAAAGGATATTGATTACCAGGGGATCCTGCCCGCCGAAGTCGAAAGGCGGCGCCAGGCAGCCAAAGGGGTAGGCAAGCGAACTTTTGTGGAAAAAACAAAAGAGCATATCGAAACATTAAAGGCCGAGCGGGCCCACTTCCCCGCCCTTGAAAAGATCGAAGATCAAAAGTTGCGAGTGCAATTAGCCGATATTCTCCGGATCCACCAGGAGATACCCGAAAACGCCAGGGCATTGACGGCGGAAGTAATGCGCGGATTTATCAAGGATCTGAGCACAGATGCCTATGAGATTTACACAATCAATATCCTGTTAGCCGATATGATGCGCGATATTGAAACCGGCCTTATAAACAATCAGATGTTGCGCGAGGGTGAAACCCTGCCATTTGGTTTTGAGTCGGTCGAAGATATTGAAAACGCCTTTGCAAAGTTTCAGCGCCTAACAGAGGTCCATCCGGAAATAGGCGAGGCCTTACGAGCTCGCAAAGAATATATCGATGGCATGGTGAGCCAGCTGGTCAAGTTTAAGATCCTTAAAAAAGAAGTGATGAAACACAAGGATTATTACCACCACCAGGTACTGCAGTATTGGGGCACCAAAGACAAGGCAAGGGAGTTGCAACCGGATCCGCGGACGTTAGGCAGCACTGGCGCCCCTGGCAGCAGGCCCGAAAAGGATCCTTGCTTGATTATAACACCGAGTATATTGAGGCCGAATTTGTGGCCTTATCGCAACAGCTCGGGCAGCTGGAAACCGCAAAAACCTTAGAGCGGATAAAACGCGAGGCGGATATATACGCGGAGCTCAAAGACGAGGCCAAAAGCCGAAACCTGGTAAATTTTTATAAGCAAGAGGCCGATAAACTTTCAAAAATGTTTAAAACACCGATCACGCCGGCGGACGTAAAGGCGGATAACAAACTGGATCCGCTTTTCCCATATCGCCAGGCAATCGCTATGGCATCGAGCCAGCTTGAAAGTATGGCACATTTTGACAAGCTCGGGGGGGATTCAGAGTTTTCCGATATTATCAATGCCCTGGCCGATAATTTCCTGGCCAAAAAGCATCCGGAAGAATACGACGGCCCGAAAGGCATACCCGACGGCAGGTATTTTGACTTTTTGGCCTACCTGGTACGGACCGGTCAACCCGGGGCATCCTGGGCGGCCACTATCTTTAAAAATATCCATAGCCGGCGGCGGCATATTCAAGATGGCCTGGGTAAAAACTTTCTAACCTGGGCGCAGCTGGTACCAGAGGGCTATCAAGTATGGAAACCGGAGCCTGGTAAGGGCTGGTTTTGGGCCAACACAATGGCCGATAACGTCCTGCAACAGGTGATTGCCGGCGAGCGGGATTTAAAAGACGATGATGTTAAACAGATCCTGGCCAAAGGCCGCGATATAATGTGGGTATTGCCGACCGGCCTGGCGGAAACCTTAGACAATTTCAAGCAACCCATAGAGCAAAGAATGATTGGCCGAATTTCAGAGGCCAGCCTAAGAATGTGGAAACAGTACATTTTAATCAATCCGATGCGCGTCTTAAAGTACAATCTCAACAATATGAGCGGCGATCTGGATATTACCCTGGCCTATAATCCTAAAATCCTGTTGGGCATGCGCAAGTCACTGAGGGATTTAAGGGCCTTTAGTAAGGGCAAGGCCAGTGCAGACATTAAAGCCGAGCTGGAATTAGCCCGCAAATTAGGAGTAACCGGATCCGGATGGAGTGTGCAAGAAGTTGAAGATATAACTAAGCAAATGGGTACTGATAAGTTTGTACGTCAAATTATCATGGGCGAAAAGCCCAACCTGGCTATGCGCTATTGGCAAACCGCAAAGGGCGCTACCACCATGCGCGAAAACATATTACGCCTGGCCGCCTTTAGGCATTTTAGAAAGGAAGTGGCAGCCGGCAAGCCCGTTTATGGCGCCAGCAAACCGGTTGAGATAGACGCGATCACGGATCCGATCGAAAAGGCAGCCAAGTTAGCCCGCGAGCTGGTGGGCGATTATGGCAATATAAGCCACTCCGGCCAGTGGATCCGCAAGCGGTTAATGCCTTTCTATTCGTGGATTGAAATTAATAGCCCCAGGTACGCCTATATGCTGCGAAACGTCAGATATGAGGGCAGGGAACCAGGCATGAGGCCTTTGACCAGGTTATCGATAAAAGCGATCGGCAAAACGGTCGCTTATACGTCCCGGGCCATGATGCTTTATGGATTAATCAACTTATGGAACCACCTGCTATTTCCGGATGAAGAAAAAGAATTCGGCGCGTCTGGCCGCCGGCAGCTGCATTTGATCCTGGGCAGGAACGCCGACGGATCTATCAGCTCAATTCGTTTTCAGGGCGCCTTGTCAGATACCCTTTCATTTTTTGCCCTGGAAGATTGGCCGAGCGATATTAAGGATCTTTACGAGGATTTTAGCGTAAAAACCGTACAAGAAAAACTGCTCGATGTACCAAAGGCATTATACACCAGGGCCTTTCACGCACTCCGGCCAGAGCCTAAGATCCTGTTTGAGGCCGTAACCGGCTATGCCACCTATCCGGATCCGATGAGTCCGCGGCCGATCCGCGACACTAAAGAGCATATTTTAAGAACCTTTAGCCTGGATGCAGTTTACCGGCGGGCCATGGGCAGGCCTGGGCGCGGCAAGAATATGGCGGAGCACTTTCTAAGCGATATTAGCCGGCTATTGGTTTACAGGTCGGATCCTGGCGAGCAATCATATTATGATGTTAGAAACCTGGTCCGTGAATGGAAAAAGGATAAGGGTATCGAGGTATCTTACGGCAAGCCCACGAATAAAGGTAACACACTGTATTACTATAAACAGGCCCTAAAGTATGGGGATTTCAAAGCGGCCGAGCGGTACCTTTATAAATATTATTATGAATTTAAAGGCACTTCAAAGGGTATAAAGCAGGCGATCAAGCAATCTCATCCCCTGGCAGGCATTAAGAAAATCGACCGGTTTAAGTTTAGACATTCCCTGGATCCTGCCAAACAAAAAACCCTGGACCGCGCCATGGAGTGGTATAAATCCACCTACAAAGGCGCGGAGCCCAGGGATATAAGATACAAGGCAAAACAGCGATACCTTAAACAGCGTCAGAAAGATCGTTAGCGATCGCGGCCGCCCTTGATTAATTGCAGCAAGGGCGGATCTGCGATCGGCGCGACGTAAGTAACGCCTTTCCAGTGATAATAGGCCAGGCCACCATCGGCACAAATCAGCTCACCCCACCGTTTAGCTCTTTCCATATCGTGAGGATCCGCGAAGTACATTTTTTTGATCTCGGTAATATCCGAAAACCTTTTTATCCATTTTTAGGCGCCCACTCCGCCGGCTTTGTTCCTTTAAGAAGTTTTCCGGTGACATACTGCTTTATTATACTAATGGCTGCGTCAGAACCCTTACAACAAAGCGCAAGGTGCCCCGCATGGTCGAGTGCCCTTAACCAGATGATCTGATCCTGAGAGGGATTAGGGCCCCCCCTGCGCTTTAATTCTATCCATAGTCCGATATATCCCCCGCGAGCGATCGGCAGGTTAATATCTGGCTTTCCTTTTTTCATGCCGGCCTTTTTCAGCTTGTTTAAGATCGCCGGCGTTAATCCGGTACCGCCCATGATTGAGCCATTTAAAAAGAACAGGTCCGGATATTTGCTTTGATACAGGGCGGCCCACTGAAAAACGGCCACCTGCTCATCGTATTCGCTCCGTGTTTCTGGCATTATATCCTCTTACCCACCCTGGCGTCAATGAGATACAGTTGTTTGCGTATTTGAAGTGCAGCAACCCCCCGCGGCATAAGATGATTATATCCCATACGACGCTCAAAGGGCCCAGGTGGCACGTTCTCCGGATACCTGGGCCCCAACGAGTATTGACCTTATCCTCGCGCAGGGTGCCGAAGTTTGTTGCTAAAAAAGTCAAAACCCGTAGCATTTCGACCACTCCGCGTTTGTAGGGGCGGGCCCAAATAGCGGGCCCGCTATCATGTTTTGTAGGTTTTTAGTCGATTTCAACGCCTTTTTCAGTAAATATCATCCGGTGATTGGCCAGACCGATGGCCTCTTGTTTATGCGATATGTAATGGCAGGTATCAAAACCGCCTATATCCATCATCGATCGATACAGGCCGATAAACTTGACCGCATTGGCCGGCGAAAGGGCGCCATCTTCCTCATCCATTAGGACCGTTTGAAAATTACGGCCGGATTTCTCTTTAGAAAGCAAGGTCAATGCCAGGCGCAACGATTTAAGAATCCATACCGCCTCACCGCCGGATTTGTTTTCAAGCATCGTTTCGGAGCCGTCCGGATCCATGACAACGATATTTAGAACCTCTTTGCCCTCATCGTCCTGTGTTTCAAACCGAATTGTATTCATGGGCCCGAATGTGGATATTAAAAGATCGTTTGCGTAGGCCTCAATAACAGGCGATACACCGTCAATTTCAAGCGCCTGCAGGCCCTTTTTGCCACAAGCCACCTTTAGGTAATCCCACTGCCCGAGCTCATAAGTGACCTGCATTTGATTGTCTATGGCCTCATTGTGCTCTATTTTTAGCTTTTCGATTTGTTGTTGCGTCCTGGTGGCATCGAGGATCTCATTTTCATTGACCTGGATCGAACGGGTTACCCGAGCATGAGTTTCTTTTGTAGATCTCAATCCAGTAACCAGCGTGTTATATTCTTCCTCGGCCTCGACATTGATCTTGATCTCACCTATTTTGGCCGCCAGGGCGAACACAATTTTATCCTGGGCCTGGGTTTTGGCGCCATATTCCTTTGCCAGCTCCATGTTTTGCCTTAACAGCTCGCCCTCTTGTTTTTCCAGGGTAGAAAGAGCGGCGGCCGCGACTATCAAATCCGGCGCCTTTTTGGCATCGGCGCTTAACCGATCGAATTCAGTTTGCAGGGTTTTCTTTTGGGCCAGTTTAAGACCGATAAAACCCTGGAAAGGCGCCATATCATCGTCAACGATTTGGATCTTGGCCTTTACGGCGCCTACATCTTTCTCGGCGTCTTTGATCTCGGCCGCGGCTTTTTCCTGCAGAGCGGTTAGGTGCTCTTTAGCCTCTTTACCTTTAACCTCGATCTCGGTTAGCGAGTCCTGCCAGTCTTTTTCCCATTGGACGATATAATCCCCCAGGGCCCCGCGTTTGATCCCTAATTCCTTTTCCGCGGTGATGGCGTCAGTGATAAGGCCGCACGTTTTAGAGATACAATCGGCGTCCTTTTGGCTTAATGCCTCGGATCGCTTGATAAGGCCCACAATTTCGGCCTGCAGGGCGATACTTCTCGGATCTGTTTCTATGGTGGTGGCCTTGACTCCGCGGTACCTTTCTTTCAGATCATCCATATTGCGCTCGGCCTTATCTACCAGCTGGCTATTTTTACATTCTTCAAGGATCCGGATCTTTTCAACCAGGTGGTGTGTTAATGTTTCTCGCTCGGTCTGCATATTGTCGCGGGCCTTGTAAGCTATATCGATCTCGTCGGACAGCTTTTTGACCTGAGTATCGACAACAAAGCATCGATCGGCAGCCTGGCGGATCCCCTCGGCGCCCTCTAACATTTCAAGAGTGGTTTTAATTTCGTCGCGTACCAGGTCAAGCGCCTGGGTTACCCTGCCCTGTTTGTCAACATTTTCATTTACCAGGGAGATTAGGCCGTCTTTAGCCAATACAAGATCCTGGCCGATTTCCTCTTTGCGGGCCTGCTTTTCTGTATTTTTGGCGATCTCGGCCTTTGCGTTTTCGATGCCTTTTTGCAGCAGGTTGATCTGCTTTTCATTATCTTCTAATTGGGCCTGGGCGATTTCAAGTTGATCTCCGGCGGTTTGAATCATTTGATCGGTATTGATACCCGCAAATTTTTGCAGCTCGCTTTCAATTCGCTCCGCGGCGGACCTGGCGCCATGCCCGATACCTTCAACCATGCCCCTGGCCTGCTTAATGGTATCCTCATAAACGGCGTACCGATCCAGGCGCAGGAATTCAGTGAACAGCTCTTTCATTTTGCCAGTGGTCAGATCCGTAAGGCGCTTGCTATTTTGGGCACAGAAGATGGACCAAAAAAACAGGTTAGAGGATCCGAAGATCTCTTTAATCATTCCATCATAGCTGGTCACTTTGCCGTCGACCATTGGCTTATCATTAATCCAGATAAAGCCCTCATCGGATCGCGTAGTTTGCGGATCCATTTTGATTAAGGTCCGGATAATATCGCCGTTATATTCAAGTGTGAGCTCTTTCTGGCTATCCTTTGCGTAGCAGTGCCGTTTTAAGCCACCTTTACGGCTGGCAAACTGGCGGAAAGGCTGCAGGTTTTCTAAGATAGTGGTCTTTCCTCTACCGTTTGGGCCATCAAAGGCCACCAGGCCGGCCAGATCGGCCAGTGGTAAGGCGATCTCATCGAGGCCCATACCTTTCTTTAGGCCAATAAAGCCCTTTAGTTTCAATTCGATTAGCTTCATTATTTGGGATCTCCTTTTTTAAATTTGTCTTTAACGATGTTTAAGACGGCCTCGGCTTTCATTGTTTCAATCAGGTCGGCTTTTTCCAATACGCCTGGATCCACTTTATCATCGGTGAGCTCGGCGCGGGCTATCAGCTTTTCACGCAGTTTTTCAACTGCCAGGATCTTGGCGCTGCGGATATTGGGGCGCGGGATCCTCTGAATAATAACGTCAACCTCTTTAGCGCCCCTGGCTATGAGCTGATCGCGGATAATATGATGATCGACTAACACGGCCTGATCGGCATAACATTTAACCTCGACTTGCATTTTGTCGGCAACGTCCGGCCAATCGGTATCAAAGCCGATTTCCTCATCTGGATCATGCTCTAAAAGATCGTAGCCGATTTTGGCCATGGTACTGGCCGGTGTTTTGATAAATTCGGATCCTACATAAAATTTGCGGTCCGCCTGGTCCTGGTCAATGGTATGCACATAAAAGCCCTTGTCTGATTCACGTTCACCAAAATCAACGCGGTAAATTGATCCGGAATAAAACATAACGGGCCCGACTTCCTGGGCATGATGGATATGCCCCAGGCACCATAAGGTATGATTTGCCAGGGCCAGCTGGTCGGCGCTCATTTCAATATCATAACCGATCATTTGTTGTTTCTCCGAGATCTTAGCTCCGCGGACCGAAAAATGCCCCAGGCAGATATGGGGCCCATCATACTTTTCTGCAGCGGATCCGAAACCGGCGCAGATCGAAGTCAAGGCGCCGACCATAGCTTGATTAACGTCCTCAATATCGCCGTCCGCCACGGATTCAAGATATTGCTTTGTCGGCTGCGGCAGGCAGGAAACTACAAATTGTTTCGGCACGTTTCCAAAACCCTCGGATCCGGTATCAAATATGATCGAATTCGGTTTATCTGCGACGATAACTTTAGGGATCCCCTCAAAGATCTTAGCGGCCAGGCCGTCATGGGATGGCGTACCGATCAAGATAACAACTCCATGTTTGGAATATTCGACCAGTTTGATAACGGTGCCCATGGCCAGGCGGGCGGCCTCAGAGTCTAAGCGAATATCGGCCGAATGAAACATATCTCCGGTAATGACGGTCAGATCCGGCTGGATAGTCGAGGCCTCATTAACCAGGTACTTTAGGCAGCGGCCAGCCTCTATGATATTGGCCTCAATGTGCCAATCTGCGGTGTGTAATACTTTCATTATTTATTTCTCCTTTTTCGTGCTCTATATCCTGCGTTTTCTGGTTTTAAGACAGGTTTTATCCTGGGTAAATAATCTTCTTCAAATTCCAACACGCGGCCACCGTCGGACTCACATACGCGGCAATACTTTTTGCGGTTGACCTTAGACAGGATCCGCGAACAATGCGGGCAATAGTCTTTCATAACCTCGGCCAGCTGGCGGAATACCACCAGGGCGGGCCCTTTAACTTGGCGCCGGTTTTGTTCCCAGGATTCAACGGTTTTTCCGGCCACTTCAAATCGAAACCCGAATATTTCAGCGTTTTCATTGTACCAGTTGCGGATCCGCTTGATCCGATCTGGCGTGAATTCTACTATTAGCTTTGCCATTAGATCCCCCTTAAAAAGGAATATCATCGTCCGGCATTTCGACCAGGGCATCATAGAAAGATACTATTTGCGGCTCGGTGAATTGATCCAGCCCCTTTTTCAGCTGCTTTTTGTCGTATGCCTTTTGAATAATAAGTTTATCGATAATTTTAATCATAGCGCCTGGGAACGGTGACCCGACAAAATCGGCGCGGGCAAGCTCGGCCGGATCCGGCGGACTATCGGCGCCGGCGGCGTTCTCATAATCGGCGTCTGAAATATCGCCGTTAGGCAAGGCGGCCGGTTCAATCTCCGTTTCCGGTATATCTGCATGTGTGATCTGCGCGGCCGGTGTAACAATCGGCGGCGGTACATGGGTGAGCTGCGGATCGATACCGAATATCTGGCCGGATGCGCTTATGGCTGCCTGGGTGAGCATCATCTTGATTTCCGGATCATTATAATCCGGCTTTAAGACAACGCGGACCACCACAAAGGGTTTTTTCAATTCTTCCGGCGAATAAAAGGTCTTTAAGCCCAAGAGATCCCTTTTCACGCGGGCCTGGGCGCCAGATTCGCAGAGCTGATCTTTATATTTCCGGCGGCGCCTTACCTCTTTACGGGATTTGTCAGTGATCCATTCCTGGCGCTGGCTTTCCGTCATGTTATTTGGCCACTGGTTAGCGCCTTTGTCCTTTACCCATTTGGCCATTTTCTCCTGGTACCCCTCTAAGACTTCTTCCTCGATAACCTCAAAATCCATGCCGTAAGTCTTGATACACATAACCACGGATCCATCGGCTTTGCGGATAAACCCGCCGGCCTGGTAGCTGATATACTGGCGGTCGTTTTGGGCGTCAGTACGCATGGTTTTAATCATTTCGATGCCGGCCAGGTTCGATAGTTTTTCCAGGCCTTGCTTGTGGATTATCATTTTGCCTTTGTCGTGAGGGTAAACGTCACCTTGTTTGGGATCCGGTGACAGCTCTAACTGTTCGACCGTGACCGCATGCAGCGGCGTCAAGCCCTCGGTAGTGATGGCCGGCGTAAGAATATTGCATTTATCCTTTTTCGCCTCGGCCAGCGCGTTCATAAGTTGAATTTTTGCATCTACCATTAGATCAATCTCCTTTCTTGTCTTTCTTTTTAAATTGTTTGGCAAGCGGGCAGGTGCCCCAATGCGGCCGGTACACCTTGACCATTTCCCCCTTACCCTCTACAAAAAAAAGATCCACTGGATACGGGGTATCGGCAATAAAGACCATGTTTTCCGGCTTTGCATCGACCGGCATTTTCTTTCCGGATACCATATTCACAAAGGCTATATCCGCCCCGCACTTGCATTTTTTAATATTCATAGTTCCCCCTCATCCATTGGCTCATAGGCGCCAGGCAGGATCTTGACCGGATCCAGGCCGTTTTTAATGCGCTGCGGATTTGCGGCCTCGATGCAGGTCTGGCAAACTGGTTGCTTTTCTCCCTGGATCCGGATAGACGGCACCTTATGAGGATTAAAACTGATAATCTGCTTGCATCCAACACAGGCAGCGGTAACGAAAACAAAACCCATAAACCCCCCCTTTAGATTTGAAAATCATCGATATGATTCTGGTTGATCTTAACCAGCCCCAGGCCGTCACACTTTGAGCAAATGGCGGCCTTTTCTTTTAGGCTGGATCCATAGCCGGCGCAGTGATCGCACTGCTTAAAACCGTACTTTTCCGGATGGCATTGAACATCTAAATTAACGTGTTTGGGTAAATTTGGCATAATCCCCCTTTAAAGCTATCATGCTATCGTCCACAAGCTCCCATTGTTCATCTGACCACGACGGACTCTGTTGATCCGGATAATAAAACTCGGCACCGACGCCACAAATGTAATCACAATTTTCTGTAACTTTGTCGATGCACTCCTGGCGGGCCTTGTCATGCGCGGTATGAAAACCGGCATTATAGGCCACCAGCACCCCTGCCAAAAAAGCTATTATGATTAATGCGTTTTTCATTAGTATTTTTCTCCTTCCACCCTGCTTATTTCATGGTAAGCGGTATCGGCGCCCATGCCTGGCTTATCGGCCTCTTTGATAATTATAATAACCTCATCCTTGAAAATCTTATTGCCACAATCACGGCACTCAAAAAAGCGACGGTAATTATCGGTTGCAAGAGCTCCATCCAGCATGGCGTTCCAATTCCCGCATTTTGGGCACTCCGGCGCGTTTCCTTTAACAGTTTCAATTATATGTTTTCCGGTATCGGCTATAAAGGAAAGGCGTTTTAGGAATTCGGGCAGGCCTGTTTCATCCAGAACCATTTTAGCGGCGTCCTGGTAGGCCAGTTTTGGATCCATATCTGTTTTGAAATGATCCTCATACATGGTTACGGCCTGGGCTAAGGTTAAAGTGACTGATTTTTCTGGCATGTTTGATCTCCTTTAAGATTTAATATATTCGATCTCGGCCTGGGCGCCTTTTAAAGTTGGGTGCTCGATAATACCCACTTTAAAATACTTGGTGCCAGCCATCCAGCCCGCGGTGACGATCCAGACCATAATCGCGTAACCTTGATAAGTAATTATTTCCTGTAATTTTGTCATTGATTCAATCTCCTTGTTTGGTAGTTAATGTTGATATTTATAATATCGGACTTTCTGCTTTTAACTTTAGCTTTTTTATCCCACTTTGACGTACTTCAATTATAAGCCTCACCCCGCAATAGAGTCAAGGCCTATTTTTCTTATTGACACAAATTATCCAGGTGTATAAACCTTATTAAACACTAATAATGGAGGTAAATAAATGAATGTTGTTAAGTTTCATAATTGGGAATTAGAAAAGGCGATCCGTGAGGCCCGCCTGGATGGTAAGGTTCTTGCAAAAAAAGCCGATATGGATCCTGGCCTTTTGTCTAACATTAAACGCGGCCGGATGCGGCCGACAGATGAGGAAGAAAAGGCGATAGCCGATGCCCTGGGCCTGCCTGTCAGAAAGTTGTTTATTAAAGTCGAAACTGCATAGCCAAGAGGCGGACCGATGGCAAAAAAAGGCGCCCCGCAAGTCGAGGATGGATATACGAGGCTGGCCAATGAATTATTAGAGGCCCTGGCCAAAACCAGGTTCACAAATTCAGAGCGCCGGTTACTCGATGCAATTTTTAGATTAACCTATGGAATTTACGGCCGGAGAAAAGCGGAAATTGAATTAAACGAACTGGTGTCTATGACCGAGATAAGTAAAGCTCATATATGCCGAGCGCGGAAAGCCTTAATGGATCGCGGCGTATTAACCATTACCACCGCGGCCAACAAAACAAACCCAACTTACCAATTTAACAAGTATTATAAGAATTGGAAACCGTTTTCGCCGGCGGTAAAGATTGTGCGCGGCGGCAAAGATGTTTCCACCGGCGGCAAAGATGTTACCACCGGCGGTAAAGATGTTGCCGCCGGCGAAAATCCTACCTCTAGTAAAGAAAATATAAAAGAAAGTATAAAAGAAACTGGCGGCGAAAAACCGCCGGATGCTCCGGATCCCCCAAAACCTAAAAAACCACCACCACCTTACAAACGAATTATTGAATATTTCAACTCTATGACCGGATCCAATTTTAAGCATGAAAATGATGCAACCCGGGCGCAGATCCGAGCGCGGTTTAAAACCGGCTTTACCGAGCAGGATTTTAAGGACGTTATCAAGATCAAAACAGATCAATGGTTAGGCAACCCTCGGATGCTGCCCTACCTGCGGCCAGGTACGTTATTTAGGCCGTCTAAATTTGAAAGCTACCTGCAGGAGGCCCAACGATCTGGAAAGATTGTAAAATCCGAAAAGCAGCGCGTTAAAGAGCGGCGTTTTAGGATAGCGGCCGGAATATTAGAGGAAAGTGGCCAGGAGGCCTGCCTAAGATATTGTCAACAGCAACGCCTGGACGGCGAGGAATTCAAAGCATGGATTTTGAAAAATACAAAGACGTAATAGGCGATTTTTACGAAACAACCGGCATAGATCGGCCACCGGATGCGGCTATCGATAGCTGGTTTTCGCATTTAAGCCACCTGGAAATAGGAACCTTATCGGCCGTTATGGAGAAAATGAAAACTGAATTAGAGCGCCGGCCCTATAATATGCTCTTTAAAATCAAAGAGGCCGCGTTAATTTATCTGCGGGAAAATCCGCGGGCCCGCAAGGATCCGGATTATGGGGATTGTGACGAGTGCCATGGTGAGGGTGTTTTCTTTGTGAAGTACGCGGCTAACGGTGACAGCGAAAAAAAGAATTCAGCTATTGTTTTATGCGGATCCTGCGAAAACTGGCGCAATAAATACGGATCCCTGGACGGTAAGCTGCGCATGAAGAAATTTGAGGCCGAATATCACGGCTATGAGGTCCAAAAATAAAAACCAAAAGGAGAGCACTAATGCCAGATAAAGGCCTGATAATGAAATACTTTGTTTTAAAACCTGGCGGACTTGGCAAAAACGCAGCGGCGAGCAGGTGGGCTATATTGGCATACGCCGACGCCATAGCCGATGATAATAAAAAATTTGCCGAGGATTTATATCTATGGGTTGAGGCCGAGCAGAAAGCGGCCGGCGAGTCGTTTCAAGGCAATTTTGCCCGGGTGACAAAAGAGAAAAAAGAAAAGGAGAATGAAAATGGAAAGCCATGAATTAATCCACCAGTTACAGCTGGCCGAGAAAGTGGCCTGGTCACTTCACGGCCTGCCTTATCGATGGGGCGGGGATGATACAATCGAGGGTTTTGATTGCAGCGGTATGGTGATCGAGATCCTAAAATCAGTGGGGATCCTGCCCAGGTCCGGACCGGTAACAGATTGGACCGCCCATGGATTATGGGATAGATTTGCCGGAAAAGAAAGGGAAAAGCCACAACTCGGATGCCTGGCTTTTTATTGGAATAACGGCAAAACTAAGATTGTCCATATTGAATTTTGCCTTGACTCTAAGCACACCATGGGCGCGTCCGGAGGCGGATATAAAACCACCAGCTTTGAGGCGGCCAGCAGGTCAAACGCCTTTATCAAGGTCCGGCCGATTAGAAAAGACCGCCTGGCCGGCTATCTGGATCCGTTTAAGTGAAGAAAAAACCACCAGACACCTACGACCAAATAATTCAACACTGCTTATTTGATCTAAATGATTTTTGTTTATCGGTCTGGATCGGCGGCGGGCAGTTGGAACTTGCATTAGGTTTGAAAAGAATGTCCGGATTATCAGAATTCCATGAAAGAAAACTGGCACTGGCCTGCTCGGTAAACGACCTGGCAATATTTAAAAAGGGGCCTCGGAGTTATGTTGTTATGAAAGAAGAAAATATTGATATTTTAGATGATTATTTTGGCGGCTGGTTTGAAAGGTGGGGCCCTAAAGGCCGGCGGATATGAAAGAATTTAGGATTGAGCTCGCAATCCGTAATAATCATATAATCGAGCGCATGAGGATGTGCGGTTATAATAATGTGGCCGAATTTAGTCGGGCAAACGGCTTAAATAATTGCATGATCGGCAACTATATAAATCTAAAAACACCGGCCGTAACCAAAACAGGCGCCTGGAAACAATCGGCCCTTAACTTGTCCGATGCCTTAAAGTGTATGCCTGGCGATTTATGGACCGATTTACAACGTGAAATGGGCCTGGCACAAAATCGGCGGGAGATCCGTGTAGATCAAGCGGATATATCGGCTGTTTTTATAGACAATCCGGACCCGATGCAACTCTTAGAGCAAAAAGAATTTAGAATTCGATTGGAGGAAACCGTTAGCGAGCTGGATGAGCGATTGCAAGATATTTTAAGGATGCGCTTTGCCCTGGCGCCCTATCATAGAGAATACACATTAAGGGAGATAGGTGAAATATACAGCATAACGAGAGAGAGGGTGCGGCAAATTGAAATACGAGCGATCCGTAAATTAAGGCAGCCCGAACTTTCAAAGAGAATAAGAGGCTATTTGTAGATGAAAGCTAATTTGCCAGCTAAATTTGAAAAGTACCGGTACGATCATCCTAATTATAAGATCGCGCCGGCCGGCAGTATCGAGGGATCCTTTTTTATCAAATATAAAAACAAAACACTGGCGGTTATTTCCGGCTGCGGGGATGGATGGGATCATGTTTCAATATCTTTACAGCACCGGATCCCCACCTGGCCGGAAATGGCTTATATCAAAGATATATTTTTTGAGCCAGACGAGCTGGTTATCCAATTTCACCCACCAAAAGAGAAATATGTCAATCTTTGCAAGCGATCTTTGCACCTATGGCGGCCCTGGGATCAAAAGATCGAGCTGCCGCCAGAGTGGATGCTAACTTATAGGCCAGGAGGCTAAAAAATGAAAGATAACGGAGAGTATTGCCCAGGGCGCAATGCGGCGATTAAAGGCGAGCAACGAGTTTTATTCAAGGCCGAAGAAATCCATCCTAATTGGGGTAAAGAGGCGCGGGAATGGTTAATAAAATATATCCGGCGATATGCGGAAATTGAATTAAACTCGGAAACGGTTAGGGATTTTGCAGAGGCGCAAGGTTTTCAACCGGCGCATAACAACAAGGCCTGGGGCCCTGTTATGCGATTGGCAAGCGAGGGGCGAACGGATAACGAAACCGGCCTTTTTACACTTTTGCCAATAACGTATTTTACCGGTAATTGGTATATTTCCACTCACAAAAAAAGCCATTGTAGCCCTAAAAGATGCTATTTCGGGATCTTAAAGAATATAGAACGAAATGGAGAATAAACGCGGACCAGGCCGGCCAAGGAAAAAGCCACCAACCTTAGATGAAATTTATAAATCGATTGTGGCGTTATGAGAAAAGAAAATCGAGCTCGCGGTCAGTGAGCACCTGGCGCGGTACCATCCTATTTGCGATCCAAAGGAGTTGGATCATGTTTTAAGACTTCTTAAAGAAGAATTTGAAAGGAGGAAAACGTGACTATCTCTAATGGGAAAATCAAGCAAGTTGTAACAGTTATTGGAGGTATTTTAGCACTCCTGGGCGGGGCCTGGGCCATTGATGAGCGGTACGCAACGCGGGAAGTGACAACCTTATGGATCTCGGACCTACAAAAGCAGATGATCCAGATCCAAAAAACACAACAGACCAGCGCGGCACAGCAACAGCTATGGTATTGGCAGCAGCAAGTTGAGCAATTAACCGGCTATTGTGCCCGCAACCCAGGCGACCAGGCGGCGCGGATCCGGCTAAACGATGCCAAAAATCAGCGGGATTATTGGCAGCGCGAAGTGCATAAACTTATGAATCAGTAACGAAAGCGAGGATATTAATGTTTGTCATGCCGGCTAATCCAGAAATGATGGCGAGCCTGGCCGAGCTCCGGCTATGGTTAGATGGCTTTTTATGTGATCGAGAGATTGATACAGATAATGCCGAAGTTTGGCCGTATGCAATCACTGGCGATCATGTGGATGCGCTGGAATTGGCAATCAATGTGTTAAATGAAATTGGAATGAACGCAAAAAACGAAAGGAGATCCTACATGATTAACGATAAACAAAAGCCGATTGAAACCACCGAGGCAGACCTGGCAGAAATGAAAGTGGCGCCGATGGAATTCTTTAGCGAGCATTGGGTAGATCCAAATCAAAATCCGGCCGGCGGAGTATCAACCGGCCTGGGCTTTACAATTTCCTGGCAAATGGGGCCCTTGGGGCGCGGCAAAGATCGGCGGATCCCAAACGGCGCCTTTGTCGAAAAGATCATCTATGCGGCTATCGACCGGATCCAGTTTTATCAGCGGTCTAAATTCAAGTGTGATGATAATGAGGACGCTATTATGCACTTACAGGATGCCCTTGTGGCACTTGAAACCAGGACCGCCGGCCGTGATGCGCGGAAAGTGGAGGGCACCCATGAGCCTTGAATTTAAGCTCGCATTTCCCTATGAAGTTCATATAATTCCCACCGTTAATGGCGGCGTAATTGCCAGATGCGGCTGCGCGGAGTTATCTTTTTCCAGTACAAATAAACTCTTGCAGGCCATGCGGGAATATTTCGCGGATCCGGAGGGGAGCGAAAAGGCCTACTATGAGGCGCGTAAAGTTTCACAACCGGCCACCCTGGCAGGTGGGGTAACAGAAGATCCCCCCGAGGAAACGGCGTCAGAGCCAGTGGATGCTGCCGGTAATCAGGAAAGGATCGATACGGAGTGAGGGCCAGGAATATTGGCAGCTGCCCGAAGTGCATGAAACGTCAACCCTTTGCAGATAACGACACAAAGATCGAAAAGGGCATCGAGTATCAATTTGAATGTCGCGGCTGCGGGCGCCTGGTCGATGTTTACGACGGCCCAAACAACACGATTGTTAGCGAGAGTAAGGATAAACAGCGGAAGTTATTTGAATAATGGCCAAAATCCAATTAACACCAAAACGAGTTTTACAGTATATCATCTTGGGGATCCGGAATGGTAATCACCAGGCGGCGATCGATATAGCCCAGGATTGCATCGATCAATTAGATTTGGCAGACGTTAATATCAATCCACTATTATTACGAAAGGAGATCATTATGCCAGAGAGAAAACTCTATATCGGATCTAAGCTGATTTTGGCCTTTCCGATGAACCAGAACGAGTTTAGAGAAAAACATCACATAGGCGCCGCATTGGTGGATCCGGACCAGGAGGGCTATTGTGTAGAATATCCGGATGGATATATCTCATGGAGTCCGAAAGTTGTTTTTGATACTGCCTACCGTGAAGTGACCGAGGCCGAGCGGGATATGAGTCCGGATAATTTTTAATTGCAGCTCTATGTTTATTATTGGGCCAATAATCCAGTACGGCGCCAGCTGAAAGGCCGGATTTGTCGGCGCCTGGCTTATGGCAAGATGAATTCTATCTTAGTGGAATTCCTTGATAATAAAGAACGATTTATAATTGACCGGCGAGCGGTTCGCCGGACGCCTGGGCGGCCGCGGTTTAAACCTACGACTGAGGACAAATGAGATCGCGGACCGCCCGGGCCTGATTTAAGGAGGGTAGCAGAATGGCAAATAAATTGAAAATGCAAAAGATTAAGGAAAATGCCCTGGCCACGATCGGTAAGTATTTCGATCAATATGTGGATGAGATCAACCAGGCTTATGAGAACGGCGATCGAGAGGTCAAGGTCGGTTTTGGTGTAACGGTGAAAATGGACAAAGGCATAATTAAGCAAAGGACCGAGATCAATTTCATCAAAACGCGGATTAAGGATGGATCGACGATCAAGTATGATCCGGACCAGATACTTTTCGATTTTGAGGGCTAATGGCCGATGAGTGATACCAGAATTTTAAAAGTCAAATACAGGGTAAAACACAAGGACGATAAAGAATTCTTATCGTCTAAATTTAGGGATATTGTTTTAGATCATTTGGCCTATATTGTTCAGCAGGGGCCCGCGGTCGGCGCCCAGGGCAAAGTGATTACAAGCAATGGATCCTTTAAATGGAAAGTCGAGGACGGATGAAAGAGCGGACTAAGCAATTTTGGGCCTGGATCCTGGTAATCGCCTGCGCGGTATTGGCCTGGAATATAACACCGGCGGTTTTAGCCTGGTGGGAAAGGCTGGTAACATGATTAAAATATTGTGGGGTAAATTGTTGTGTTTAATTGGCGATCACGATTGGACCGGCGCGGCGCGTGAGGGGATCCCGCCGAGCAAGAAAATTATAGAGCTCGCTAAAAAGGATCCCCTGGCCGGCTTTAAGAAGTATTCAACCATGTATTGTAGGCGCTGCGGGCGGGTATCGGATTATTCGCTTTAAAATCTAAACTCTGAATTGTCCGGCGCCTGGCCAAACCGCGGGCCAGACCACCGGCCATTTCAGAGTTTATATTTTACGCTTATCTCGGGGGGATTATGAATAAGGATCAAAAGGAATGGATTGATAACGCAAGCTATTATGCGCTAATGGACAGGTGGCGGTTTTCAGAGGCCGGAGATCCCATTTTCAAGGATGAGTCCGGCCAGTATTACAAAAAGGTGATGGCGGAGCTCCGGCAAAAGGTCGGAAACGCGGAGCACGTTAGAGTAAGCAAAGCCCTAACCTAAGATTTTCAACTAATTAGAAAGGGGATCTATCTATCAATGCGAGAACAATTAGCGAATCTTTGCCATAAGCAGTGGTCCGGATGGATACAGTATTTTTTTTCAAAGTGCAATCTAAATCCGAATGGAACCATGATAATACCATTATGGGCGGTAGCCAGATGGTCGCGGCAGGCTAACACGGCCTTTTGTGATTTACCAGCAGACGAGCAGGAAACCGATAGGAAAGAGGCCGACAAATTTATAAAACTAATAAGGAGGTTAAGCGAAATGGAAAAACGATTTGTACTGGAAATTAAGCCGGCTATCCCACCAACAGAGCGCCATAAAATTGAGAGCGCCCTGGAAAAATTAGGCTATAAAATTAACGGGGCAGGTCAAACATTTGATGGCGAAATATCAGATATAACCTTTAGCAAAGATGATTAAGCTGGTATTGGATTTAAGGCAAGAATCGACGCCACAGACCTATGCAGAATATGAGCCGGAGGCCAGGAAGTATTTTAACGCGCAGAAGATCTTTAAGGGCCAGGTGGTATTGATCGAGGTTAAGGTTTATGCCGGCGAGAAAGATAAATTTGATCTTGATATTATGGAGAATCATCTAAAGGCGCGAGGCGCTAAAGTGGTTGAATTCCATTATAATGAATATGAAAGGAGCGATTAAATGGGTAAAGGAAACGGTGACGATAAGGCGGTACGGGAAGTTAAGAACCAGCTGAAATTTTTAGACGAGGTTAAGGCGATCGCAAAAAAGCATGGAATTAATATCGCGCAAGCCATGGGCGCGGGGCGTGTGGCGGCGGCGCCAGGCCAAAGAAGTTTGCAGATCCAGGTCCGCGAGCAAAAAGGCCAGGTGATAATTGATTTTGGTCAATCAATTTCATGGATGGCCATGGAAGTAGCGCAGGCAACCAAATATGCGGCCACGATCATAAAAATTGTGCAAGGAATTCAAAAGGATCAAAGTATCCAGGCGGCCGGCGGGGATGATCCGGAGCATTATAAAGATCTGGTCGATGGCGGATCCGAGGACGCCGAAAAAGCCGAGGACGCCGAAAAAGCCGACGATCAAGAAAGTGTTGACAAACCAAAATAGTTGGTAATACCATATAGCCAAATTATCCGGAGTCACATTAGAACGTAAACGGACGGCTGATGGATGGATCAACCACTTTATTTAATCTTCTTTTGCAGAGAGCCCGGGGAGTGACCGCCCCTGGGCTTTTTGTATTTAAGGCAAGGTGATGATGCGAAACAGGAGAAAATGCTTTGATTATCAAAGATTTACATATCCTGATATTGATCGGGATTATTATAGTTGTGGCCGGCGGAGCAGTGTGGGGCACGATCAAATTTGCAATCCCAAACTTAAAAGAGGGCCTGGGCAAAATAAATAAAAGGCTTGTCGGGATGGAGCATAAAATGAATAAGGTCGTCACTAATCCGGCGTTTGAAAAGGAAATCAAACGCTTAGACGAGCAATTAACAACGCACCAGGGATCCTGTCAAGTTATGTTGATCGGTCGGATCGATGAGGTTAGGACCGATCTAAAAGGCATGGACCGGCTGCGGGAAAATGCGCGGCTGCAAATGGTATCGAGAGGGGATTTTGAGGAATACAAAGATTCTATTAAAGCCGATGTTAGTCTACTGGCCAAAAAGATGGATGCCGGCCAGGAGCTTTTAACCAGGCTTGATGAAAGGGTGTTAATGCTATTAAAGGCAAACGGCGTTAATGCAGCAGGATGAACCTAAAAACAGGAGGGTAACAGATGGAATTTCCAATTAATTTTGAAATGTGGCAGGGCATTATCGGTATTTTGCTGCCCCTGGTGGTTGCGTTTATGAAAAACCAAGTTTGGGAAAAGTGGATTAAATTGTCCGTGATGTTTGCACTGGCGCTCGGCGTTTCGGTGATCGAGGTTATTATCTCCGGCGCCTTTACAATGGGCGATCTTATCGGCAATTTTTTGAAGATCGCATTTTTAGCGACAACGGCGTATGCCTGGTTGTGGAATACCATCGGAGTGGATAAGTTTGTCGCAACAAATTTCGGCATTGGAAAGACGCCGAAGTAAATTCACCAAAGGAAAGGAGGGCCTTTACATGAGATTGAGGAAACAGATTAGAAATGAAGTTTTTGACAGCCTGGTGATTATCCTGGCCATTATGCTGGCGCTTATGTTTACGGGATGCGCGACCGGTCCGTTTGCGGGTAATCCCATACCGGACACCCCAAAGGGAAAATATATCACAGCTCGAAAGTTTTACAATGACCAGGTTGAAGCCTTGACGGCTTACGGACCTTTATTGACGACCGAGCAAAAGGCGGATCTTAAAAAAGATCTGGATCCCATTTTCGATAGCATCGAAACAACCCTGGATGGCTGGAAACTGGCATTGATGGATCCAACTAAAGAGGCGGCAGCGTATAATGCGGCCTGGTCAAAATTAAGGATGAAAATGCTGGTGACGATCGCTAAATACCTGGACGATGATTAAATTTAGGGCCCAATAGGGCCCAGGTCGACCAGGTTACACGATCGAATTAACCCTTAATACAGGAGTAAAGGAAAATGGGAGCAGCTGAATTAACGATTCTATTAGCATTTTTAGAGGCTGGTGTGCGGCTATGGGAGAAAACAACGGCGGGCAAAACGCCGGCGGAGCTCGACGCCATGGCCGCGAGTGAGGAACAACGAACCGTAACCGTAAGGACCGCTTTCGATAAGGAATTTGGCGGCGGCACTGAATAACTCACAGCAACCAAGAGCAGGGCCCAGGGACCAATGGCGCCCCTGGGCATCGAGGAAACAGAACATGGAATTAGATGCCCGCAAAATGACGGTTATCATTTACGGCGCGATCAAAGAATTTAAAAGGGTTACACTTCCCGATACACTGCAGGTACCTTTTGACATGCTGGAAGATGATGAAAAGGCGATTTTAGAGGATCAAACCTGCAGAATTATTGATAATCCGAGGATAAAACCGGCCGAGTTACATGACATTTGGTATGTAACCACCCAAAAAGTGATAGCCGAGGATGGCCTGGATCAAAATTCTATTGCCAGATTAAATCCTTACATGATACCGTTTAGGGAGTTGGCCACCGGAAAAAAAACCGAGATCCGGTTACACCTGCAACTGGCCAGAACACTCATAAGGCATAATCGAAATGTCGAAAGACACCAAAAACGGCAACGGCAACGGCAAGGCCTATCCAGTTGAAGTGTGGGAAGAAATACGGCAGGAATACCATTTAGGCCTACTAAGTATCGCAGCTATATCAAGGCGTTACGGACCGAGCAGGCAGGCCATTATGAAAAAGGCCGACCGGCTCGGATGGCATCGAAAGTTAGCCGAAGATGTTAGAAACGCGGTCCAAAGGAAAGGGATCGAGGCGGAGTTACAGCAAGAGGTTACAGAGGCCAACTATGACGAGGCGATCGAGGACTATGGAAAGTTAGGCGCCGGCATCATAGGAGCTCACAAGAATTTATTTAGTAGAATTCTCCAACAGGTTGATGTAACCCTATCCGATTTAACTCATTCCCAGGGCATTATGGAAAAGCTCGCAAAAGGTGATCGCGTGAAAAAGGTAACAGTTATGGCAGCCAGCCTGGCGCTCAGAGAACGCAACAATTTAATGCGGACCGTCGCTCATGTTTTAGATAGGATCATTCCCCTGCAGCGGCAAGCATTTAACTTGGATGAGTCCGGATCCGGATCTGAAACGGTAACCTATTATATCATAGGCGACTTAGACAAACCGATCGATGCGGGCATGGCCAAGCTGAAAAGCGCCTAAAACCCTGATAGTAGGGGCAGCGGTACTTGTCGATCGTTCAACCACGGCCGTCTGGCGAGGCCGGTTTTCGCGGGTTTTCACCAAAATAGCGGATAACAGGAAAATGACTGATAATTCCTTGAAAATAAGTCGGCGGCAGTTCATGGCCAGGGCCAGTGCAGGAGTACTGGCGGCATGGCTGGCGCCTGGGATGCTGGCAGCAGCCGGCCGGAATGTCGCGCCGGTTGTGCCAGGCAATCCTATATTCACTGGCGCCCTGGGCAGGTATGATGGCGTTACCCTTATCAACAGTATTCCAGCTCCACTTGATCCCGGGATAGCCTTAAAGGAATTTGAGTTTTTCACTGGCGATCAATGGAGCAAGGCGCAACACGAAATGTTTACCAGGGGCCAGGCGGCCATAAAGGTCAATACAGGAAAAAAGGCCGAATGGATCCCATATCAAAAAATTTATCCGGAAAGGATAGCCGGCAGCAAAAGGAGAGGATAATTCCATGCGGGGATTGAATTGTCTTTATCTGCGATACCAAAACCGGAGGCCGGCGAGGAACAAGTCACTTATGATGCCATACCGACAATAAGGCAATTTCATAAGTCCGGCGCCTCTATGCGGGCGGTTGTCGGTCCGGTCGGATCCGGCAAGACAACAGGCGCGGCATGGGAAGTATGCCACCTTATCCCCTGGCACCTTTACAAAATCCTAAACATCAAAGAGTGCAAATTTGTTGTTGTCCGCAATACCTATTCGGAGCTCCGAGATACCACTCAGGCCACCATTTTTGAGTGGTTTCCTTTTGGTACCTTCTAAAGCAAGAGCAGAAATACACCATCAAGCACCCCGACGGCCCCACCGTAACCCTACTGTTTAGATCCTGCGATCGAGAGCAAGACGTTAAAAAGTTTAAGTCCTTAGAGATAACCGGCTATTGGATCGATGAGTCAATCGAGGTAGCTGACTCAATCAAGAGGATGCTTAAAAATAGGATCGGCCGATTTCCGAAGATGAAAAAGGCGGTCCAATGGTATAAAGAGAAATTCGGCACTATTCCCGATGAGTGGATCTTAGGTGATGATGGCCTACCAGCTCCGAATGGAAATGAAACAGTGCCCCTGCCTCGATTTGGCATTGAAACGACGAACCCGCCAGACATTGAAATGCCCACCTATCACCAATTTGCATGGCAAACCATTGTGCCTGGGCCCATACCAGAGAAAGAACCACTGGCGAACCATGAGGGATTCTGGCAGCCCCCAAGAGAAAATGAAAAGTACCTGCGCCCTGGATATTACAACGATCTGATTCTGGATTATAAGGATACGCCAGATTGGATCGAAATGTATGTTGACGGCAAGCCAGGTGTACTGGTTAAGGGCAAATTGGTTTACTATAATTTCAGGAGGGATCTGCACCAGGCGTCAGCACCTTTGATCTGGACCGGCCCGGGCACATTGTATCGCGGGTGGGATAACTCCGGAAACGTGCCTGCCTGTATCGTAGTCTATAATCCATCGGCCCTGCAGTACCATGTATTGAGGGAATTCTGTCACGATAAGATGGGCATAATCGATTTTACTAAATGGGTGGTGGAAAAATGTAACGTGGAATTCCCTAACGCCGAGTGGGTGGATTATGGGGATCCGGCCGGCGCGGCCAAGTTTAGCAAGAAAGAGGGCGGGTTTACCAGCAACGCCATATTAATGGCCGGCGAGGGTGTAAATGTTGAGAGCTCCGAGCAAAACTTTACGGCCAGGACGCAGGCCGTCGATGGGATCCTGGCCAGGATCGATGGTTGTCTTATTAGTCCGATTTGCACCAGGTTATTAAATGGATTCTTAGGCGGTTACCACTATAAGGAAATAGCCACCAGCGGCGAGTTTTTCGATGATCCGGATAAGAACCGGCATAGCCATATCCACGATGCTTTTCAGTATGTCATGGTCCGCATGGTAGGCAATAAACCCAAACGACGCGGATCCGAGAAATGGAAACGCAGGCGCCGCACAGCTATGAGCGTCTAACAAAGGGAGGATACCCGATGCACCTGTTAAAATCGATTTTGATTGTCATTATGATTTGCCTGGTGGCCACGATTGCACCGGCAGCCGAAAAGCAACTCACTATTGAATGGCAACAGGCCGAGGACGATTTGCCGGACCTGGCCAGGTGGGAATTGTTTATGAGCCTGGATCCGGATTTACCTTTCGATCAATGGGCCTTGCAAGGGCCAGTGCCTTATGATGGCAATCCGGCCAGCTGGTATGATGCCACCTTTACAATCACGGTGCCCGACGGCCAGGAAACAAGCACCTACTTTAAAATGACGGCGATCGATACCGGCGGCCTTACGAGCGCACCCTCGGAGCTACAAGAGGGCGCCCCTACCGTTATCGATTTTAAGCCACCGGCAGCAGTGGCAGATCTCGCTGCAGTTTATGACAACCAGCCCAAAACCGTCACGCTAACCTGGTCGACGGATCCGGACGATACCGATATAGCGACGCAGGAAGTTTTCAAAGCGACTGCAGCCGGCGGGCCCTATACCTCAATAGGCCAGGGATCGAGCCCCTTTGTGTACCAGCTGCAGCCCTCGGACTCCGGCAAGTGGATCTATTTTGTGGTGGTCCTAACCGACAACGACGGCAATTTTTCACCTAACAGTAATGAGGCGGCGGTTAAATTGTCGATGGGGATCCCTTTCGGCCTAAAGGTCACTGTTTTAGCTCAGTGATCGCACAATAGCAGGAGGCTATTGAAAATGGAGATAGCAACAGAGCTCGGATATTATAAGCGGCAGCCGGTTATCCTGGTCAAGCCTGCAGTGGAAAGGAACATTCCCGTAATTGGCCAGAAAACCGTCAAACCCCGCTTTTTAGTCAGTATGGGCCAGCTGCATGAGTGGTCAGAGGACCATAACGCGACGTTTGAGCAGCACCTAATGAGGATCGGCTACCAGATCTATGCTCTTTTTGACCTGGGAGTGCCAACGTCGCGCAAACTGGCGGATATTGCCCACGCTATTCAATCGAGGATTGACGATCTATTGAAGATGCCACCCTTAGATCCGGTTTATAAGCAGGTGGGCGAGGCAACCATCACGGCAGCCGGCGAAACCTTTAAGCAGGGCATAAAGGATGAAGTAAATGGCGACGGATATAAACAATATAGCAACTGATAGGATGAACGATCCGGATTATGGCTACAACCAGGGCCTATCCAAAGAGGAAGAATTAGCACTCGCGGGTTTTTCAGATGAGGAAACGGCCAACGCGGCCGCGGTCCGCCATCCTTATGATAGTGATGAGGTAACGCTCACCAGGTACCGGCGCCTTAATGGATGGTACAAGCGCGAGCGCCAGCTGCAGGGTGATTTCCGGATCGAACAGATGAAAGACCATAAGTTCTATGATGGCGAGCAGTGGGATGAGGACGATAAGAGCGGCCTGAAAGCCAGAGGTCAAAAGGCCAGCGTTTTCAATCAGATCAAGCCGACTTGTGATTGGGTGATCGGCACCGAGAAACGAACCCGAATTGATTATTTGGTTTTACCCCGGGGTAAAGAGGACCGGCCCCTGGCGGAAACGAAAACCAAGATCCTTAAATATGTATCCGACGTTAATAAAGAGCAATTCCATAGATCCAGGGCCTTTGAGGATGCTGTTAAATCCGGCGTAGGCTGGTTAGAGGCCGGCGTTAAATCCGACATTGACGATGAGCCGGTATTCGTAAGGTGGGAAGATTGGCGAAATATCTGGTGGGATACCCTGCATGTTGAACCGGATTATTCAGACGCCAGGTATTTGTTTAGATCCAAGTGGGTTGATTTTGATATAGCGGCCTCGATGTTTCCGGATCGAGTCGATATTGTCAAGCTGGCAGTGCAAAAGGATGATCTGTACTGGCAGGAAGAAGATCAACAGATCGATGTTGATCCGGTCGAGGGTGAGGCTGGATTTGCCTTAGAGCTATCCGGAGATACAGGCATAACAACCTGGTCAAGAAACCGAGTCCGGTTGATTGAAGCCTGGTATAAAGAACCGATGCGCGGCAAGGTGATGAAAGGCCGGCAGATCGGCACCCTAAACGGCGTCATGTACGATGAGGAAAACGAAAACCATCAAATGATAGTTCAGCAGGGCCTGGCCAGCACAGTAGATGCAATCCGCATGGGTGTGAGGGTAATGATCTTTTGCAGCCGCGGCGTTTTGCATGATGGGCCCACCCCATATAATCATAATCGAATTCCTTTTGTGCCTATTTGGGCCAACCGGATGAAGGTCGACAACTCACCTTATGGCATGATCCGCCAGCTGCGCGATCCCCAGGAAGATCTTAACAAGCGCAGATCCAAAGCACTGCACATATTGAACACGCGCCAGGTGGTAGCAGATGAAAACGCCACCGACGATTGGGATGAGCTCAAAGAGGAAGTCGATCGGCCAGATGGATTGATCCGGTTAAAGCCCAACACACGCTTTGATTTCACCACCGATGTTCAACTGGCCGGCGAACACATTATGTTAATGAACCAGGACGCCGAATATATCGAGCGGACCGGCGGCGTCAATGATGAAATGATGGGCAGGCAGA
>PVMK01126731.1_pt1 | contig 62556 bp, 60 predicted proteins | sample 1853481 | NCBI WGS metagenome assembly PVMK01 (sample SAMN08533507, study PRJNA380276) | Marine sediment metagenome, whole genome shotgun sequencing project.
AACGCGAACCAGCTGCCCACGTAATTCGCGGTCATCGTCGAAAAAAACCAGCTTCCCCTGAGGAGTTCTACCGCGCCAGCGGCCCTTCCTTCTGCCTTCTACTAAGACCTCAACCGCGTTACCCATCCACTGGGCCATTTTCCTTCGCGATATCTTTTTCTGCAGATCCTCGATGGCTCGTAGGCGTCTGTTCTTCTCGACCTCGGGAACATCATCTGCCATACGCCTGGCGCTAACGGTTCCAGGACGAGGACTATATTTCGCGACGTGCACTTTTTCATGCTCGAGCTCTTCGAGGAGATCGTATGTGCGCAAAAACTGCTCATCGCTTTCCCCAGAGAAGCCGACAATAATGTCATTATGAACTGCAGAACCGGGTATTTTCTCGCGAATCTTATACACAAGATCCTTATATCGTTGAGCGGAGTAGCCGCGGTTCATCTTTCTCAATACCTCATCATCCCCAGCTTGACTCGGCATCTCTATCTGGGGCATGACTTTCGGCAACTGAGCCACGGCATCCAGGATTCTGTCAGTCATATAGTTGGGGTGGCTCGTGAGAAATCGAATCCTTTCGAGACCATCGACATGATGGACAGAAGCCAGAAGATCGGCTAAGTCTGGTCCATCAGTGACGTCTTTTCCGTAGCGATCGATTATTTGTCCTAAGAGGACGATCTCCTTTACCCCGTTCCCAACCAGGGCTCTAACCTCGGCTGTAATTTCGCCAATAGACCGGGTTCGTTCAATGCCTCTCTTCTGCGGAATGATGCAGAAAGTACAGGCATGTGAGCAGCCATAGACTGCGGCAACCGGTGCAGAGACCAGCCTGCCCTTCTGGTCGGCAGGGAGGATTAACTCCTCGTCTTGCAACGCATGTAATTCGGATGTTTCCGATGCCTCACGTTCCCTATCGTCACTCTGCAAGAGATGTGAGATCAGGGAGGAACCATCTGTGGCTGGGGGCAACCAAATGTCAACATATGGGAACCGTTGCTTTAGGGATTCGTCTCCCTTCACTCCCACAATGCAGCCCATCATGGCTAGCGTTATCTCAGGGCGCGATTCTTTGAGCGGACGTAGACTTGATAGGCGTCCAAAAGCCTTCTGTTCGGCTTTTTGTCTAACTGTGCATGTTTGCAGAACAATTACGTCTGCATCCTCTGCGCGTTGAGTTGAACGGTAACCTTGCTTCTCTAAGCGTCCAGATACCTGCCGCGCGTCGGCATAGTTCATCTGGCAGCCGGTTATCCAAAAATGGTATTTCTTCGACATTACTATTCCCACCCGCAATTCAAGATTCGCTCCCCATATGACATGCGGGTATCTCACTGTATCGGGTCTGAAGAATCGATTCTAACCTTCCTGCTATTGTGCGTCAAACGGCTGGAAAGCGGCCTATTGCGCGGTTAGCGTGCCGTTTACTGATCTTCAAGACTCCTTTAATCCAATCATCATTGTCTCGACAAGAGCAAAGGAGGCTTTGTTACCGGCGAACTGCGGTTTGATATAATCGGATACCTCGACTGGTGCTTGCCGCAACATTGCGCGAAGACGAGTAGTATCTTTTTCCGACACCTGCATCCTGGCTCCCCATTCGTCAAAATCCATACGCTTCTCAATCGTCTCCATATGAACGACACGTAATCCGCTAAGATAGAAGCATTCAGACCACTCATCTCGGCTGAGACTCCTGACATGGCTGGGGTCTCTTAGCCTCTCGAAAGCGTTCAAGTACCGGCCAACATCCCCTCCCCATTTCGCTCTCTTCCCTTTTCGTGCTGTCTTTGGAACGACATTATCAATAAGAGCTAACGATCCTCCATCCCGGAGCACTCTTGCTGCGTCAGAAACAAACGACTGAGGCTTAGAAAAATGATGCGCTGCGATGCGACAGGTAATCAGCTCGAAACTCTCGTCAGAGAACGGTAAATATTGCGCGTCGGCTGCTGAGACGGCAAGATTGGGAATAGTCTTCTGCCTCGCTAGTCGCTTCGTTAACTGCAGCATTTCAGATGTGATATCAGTGGCAATCACGGTTTCAACTTTGGGTGCGATGGCAAAAGCTGTGTGACCGGCGCCTGTAGCGATGTCAAGAACTCGCCAGCTGGGTTTCAGTTCCAGAACTTCGAGTAGGCGAATCAAACTTTTCCCTTTGGCATGAACTGAGCTGGTGGCGTAACTCTCAGCGCTTTTGCCAAACTGGCTCTGAATCATCTCATTGGCCATAGTATGAGCGGTATTGTTTAATCAGTCGAAATCGATGCCGACGATCCTAAAACCATCCAGTCAGCTTGAAAGCAGCCAGCTTGAGGCGGTTCGACAACGTATCGTTGTTCTTCGACGGTATTATAGAAATACAAGAGACCCTGTTCTACAATCAGTAACCATATTTCATCCGGCGACCATTTTGAAGAAGGGCTCTGACTTGCGATACCATTCGCACTTAGGTCTACGACTCCTATCCGACCCTCCTCAGAGCCAAGTATTGTGTATCTCCAGCGGTGAGAATTTGTATCGTAAATACGTCCAGCCAACAAATCACTGCTAGGCGAGAGGCTGATCCCATTAAGTCCTTCACTCACGGAAATAAGGGAGAGCGAATCTGAGACCATATTGTATTCAAAGAGATAAACCTTCTCACCTTCTTCTCGATAGGAGTTTCCTATCGCAGCAACCCACCATCTAGAACCTGATTCACCTCGGGGGAGAATGATGGCGATAGAAAATCGAGAAGGTCCTTCTTCACTCGCAACCAGAGACTGCAGGTCAGTTGAATCAAAGGCGGTAACCAGCGCCTCATCATTTACCTGAGTGTAAACAACTTCCCAGGAAAACCCACTGTAAAATCGAACGAAACCAAATGCAGTTGCATCGATCCAAAACGGCGCCTGCCCTTCTCCTAACTGCGTCAACTCCTGGAGTTCGGGTCCGGAAAGCATCCATAATAGGCGATAACCCCGAACGATCGCTGATCGCCCGTCTGGCGACCAAGTAGGGTATCCCTGAAGATCAATGATCGAGAAATCACAGTTCACTCCGCTACAATCATCGAGATCGTAAGTGTAGTAAGTGCCAAGGCCAAGATTCTCATTCGGAACGCGAATGATCAGCTTGTTCTCTCGTTCTGGTACAGACCAAACCACTCTTTCCGCCACTCTCTGTGAGAGAATTCTATCAAACAGGACATATTGATCGGTGTCCTGGATCCAGGATATCCGAAAATGAATCTTGTCATCAACAGGATTCAATTCCTGCAACATCGTTCCCCGACCACCTGGTACCGCCACCACCAATGAATTCTTGTCATGGGTATCTACTAGATTCCACTCGTCACTATCAGGATCTAGCCTATGCCGAATTAACCCTCGAGAAACTCCGTTGCTACAGGTCACCTCGACCGCGTATTTTCTGACCGGCAACTCTGTTGCTGAGGTAATGCCAGACGATCCTGGCCCTATCAGGAGATTCTGTTCTGCTAAATACAACTGAAGCGCTGATTCGAGAATGAAATTCGATTCGCAACATTCCGCTTCGACTGAAGCTGAGAACAGCGCACCGACCAGATAAGCCCCGTAGGCTTTTAACAGCGCTTGATAGCCCAGCTCTTCGACAGGCAGACCGATTAACGAAGGTGAGGGCAAAGTCATCTCATAGCCGGATGAGGTTGAAACCAACTTAAATCCAGCGAACCCGTCACGATAAAATCTTTCTGCGACCTCCAGTAGATCCTTCGAATTATGAGAAAAGTGAACCTTGACTTGTTGATCCTCCGCGCACAACTGGTTGTTGAGATCGATGCAAAGACTACCCAGCATTGCGTCCAAGTCGACAACGAGGCGGTTTGCAATCGCAGAATCGCGATCCGGATAGTCAATGACAAGATGCTGGCTTGTGGCGGTCACACTTATCTGTTCTCCCCAAAATGATTCCGGAGGCTGATTCCACTTCCAGCCTTCGTGCCAATGCAGAGTTTCCGAGTGTTCCAGGTGAATCGTTTGCGTACTCACTCCGAAATTGTAAATGGTGATATGTTCTTCAGACACGATTTCCGCCGACCAATTCTCGGTATCAAGGCTAACTTCTTGCACCTGATAATTGTCCTTAGAAGAGGCGAAGCCCATCAACTGGCGATCGAATATCCAACCGTAATCGAACAGCTTCCGCTGAGTCTCACTCCACTCGCTATCGGGCTCTTCCATCAAGGCGGCGAAAACTTCATGGTCACCACCTGAAACAGCACCACGAAATAGGTGATAGCTGGCAAGGATGTCCGCTTCCCTGTCTGCTTCGACTCGGGCATTTCGGGCCTGGAATTGCTGGTAGACAGCACCTGCGGCTGCGAGTAACAGAAGGGCCAATATAATTATGACGAGACGCGAACGCCGGCGAGGCTGAGGTGGCTGATCGCTTCCGCTTTCAGCCTCCCATTCCTCGTCTTCCAAGGTGCGCCAATCGAAATTTGTCGTCAAGAATTACCCCAGTCAGGTGTGATAATACACTCTGTCTACTTGCGATTTAGAACTGGCAAATCTTTGATCTCTATACAACTGCATGGCTTTATCAACCCGGATTTTCCCGCAGCACGTTCTTGTGCGCAGCTCTTTCTGATCTGTCGATATAGGAATTGGACGATTCTTGATGGCAGCAAACTGTACAAGGGTTACAGCAGCACTAGATTAGGGATTCTTAGCTTGAGTTGGTCCAGGCGGCTCCGCGGCAAGAATTCAAATCATGTATTACTAAGTGCTGATACATTTCGTCCAGAGCCGTTAGCACAATAATGCCGCCATTAAGTTGGAAAAGCCATTTGCCATCAGCCGACCAGCCAAGAGAGGGCGATACTCTGCCATCCGCTGATAACAATATCTGTGATTCTCCGGTTTCGGTGTCATAGAGAACGATGTCAATAATAGATGAAAGGTTGTCGTCAGAAAGAGCTGGACTTCCTATTAGAAGCCACCGTCCGCTCGGAGAAAACGCCACGGAGGCCAACCCGCTAGCGGAGATTTCACTTTCAAAAATCAGCGTAGACGAAGCATTTAACCAATCATAAGCAACCAGATAGACTTTGTTTCCTACTCTATTGCCCGCAGTAACAATCAGAATATTCGAATTGGACGGCTGGACCGCGGCTCTCAGAATCATGATATCTGCTTCATTTGTGCCGGTTATTGCTTCTGAAATATCGGCTGAGGTTAAGATCACCTGGGGATCGGTAAGATCGACAGAGGCGGTCACAATCTCGGGATTATCTACGGTCTGAATAAAGCCGTACAAATCGTTGCCAAGCCAGAAAGGATCTCGGCCTGTACCAACTTGAACTGGAGAACGACCCAACTTATCTCCAAGATTGATTAGCGGATTGGAAGATGCGTCAACAAATAGCGTCCGTTGTGCATCCGGCGACCATCGCAGAGCACCCGGAACCGCAATGGGTGAGCAACTTCCATCTTCACAATTACTTATGTCAAGTGCGTATTGGCCGCCCGAAAACGCCTGGCTATCATAGCCGTGAAGGCCAACGTACGTCCCTGAAGGATCGGAGCGACCGGTAAGCCGGTAAATTCGATGGCCTTCATCAATGGTAAGTTCAACTTGATCGCGCCATATAGACGTTTGAATTCTATCAGGTCGTAACAGCTGATCTGACAATAGTATGCCTTTGCTTCCAGGCACTGCGCCCATATCGACAATCTCGCGGTGAGTCAGAGCCAAAGACCACTGGTCAGTGGCAGGAGAGTAGACATAGAGATTGGACGAACCGATGATGCCTTCGTCACAAATCATCGCCACATCCTGCTCGGGGAAGGGGATTGGGGGCTCACTTTGCCACGAGGCAATACGACCATGAAGGAAGGTATCCCAACTTCGATCGATGTAGTCACTCGTGTAGCTTGCGCGATTGATTGTGTTTAACCAATCGTTAAAAGATTCAGCCGCCGGCAATTTGTTCTGCATGTCGAACGGAGAGGTGCTTATCTTAGCCGATGATAGGAACTCAACCAGGGCATAGACCATCCACCAATCTGACTCCTGGTCGAGGTCATCGATGTTCTGTTCTGTTTCCCAGACATGGGATATCCGCTCCAAAGTGAGTGGTTCTCTTAGGACGGCGGTGTAATCGCCCGGATTAGCAGGCCAAACCTGGATTCCCAGCTGAGAAAGCTGAAGATCCAGCAGCGCTCCATATACAAGTGCCTGGTCGCAGCATTCCCAATCTGATAGGTCGTTTATCATTCGAGTAACAGCTGGAACAACATAAGCCCGCTGCAAACCCCTATAATCATTCTCATCTACCGGAAGACCCATGAGAGTCGGCGTCGGAAGCGTCAGCTCGCTGCCCGCTTCGAAGCGAGCCATGGGGCGGGCAAATTCCACCATTACCTGTGGATCTGTGCTCAGAATGATGCTTAATTGATACTCTTCTGGGCAATTCAAGCCGCCAGTGGTAGTGCATGCCGATCCCAAAATAGCCTCCAGGTCGGATGCCAATCGCCTTCCAATCTCAGCATCGCGATCGGGGAACTCAACTGAAACATAGTGCCCTGCTGCAACTATTCGTTCGCCCCAGAAATCCTCGGTTGGGGGTGACAGTAGCCATCTGTCGTCGCTTGTTCGGTATACGGCCGTTTGCTGCAGCTCGATCGATTCTAACTCTTCTCCTTGAGACGCCATGGAATAGCTTAGTAAGAATCGGACTTCGGCTCGCTTTAGTTCCGGTGATACAGAGAGGTCAAGCTCAGAAGGTTGGACTTCTTTATTCCAACTTAGGCCAAACTGGCGCCGGTCAAAAAGTAGCTCCTTGTCTAGAAGCGTAATAATTGATTCGGTCCATTCTGGTTCCCGTCCTGATAAGACCGAAACCAATACTTCCGGATCGACTTTCTGCGCTGCTCTCAAAACCAGATCCTGACTTGTCAGGATATCGGTCTCCACAGATAGCGCGGTGTCGGAGACATAGTTCCGTAGTTGGCTGGCTAACAAGAGCGCGGCAGCGATGACGATGGCGATGCCCAGGATGACGATGGCGACGGTTTTCCTTACGCGTTTGTCTGGTTTCTTTGGTTCGCTGGGTTCCTTGTACTTATCCCAGCTTCGTTCGTCTTCAGCTTGCCAGTTGAAATTCGCGGGCATAGATACTCGTTGTCACCTATCAAACAGGGTAGATATATAGATTATCGCAACAACGGCTATGATAAACCGTAGGACGTATTACTTGCTATACAGATAAGAGTAAATCGATTGACCGGCGTAGATTCGTTTTATGTACTCACGAGTCTCGCCGAAATCTACTGTCTCCAGATACTCTTCTACTTCTTCATAACTGGTGTCCGACCATCGTGCTGCATTCCCGGGACCACCATTATATGCTGATAAGGCAACAGCGACGTCGCCATCGAACGTCTCTAACTGTTGGTTAAGGTAGAAGGCCCCAAAGGCAATGCCGACATGGGGTTTGTACAGGTCCTCTAACTGATAGTCGGGCCAATCAAGCTGATGGGCGATGTAATTCCCTGTATCTGGTATTACCTGGCTTAATCCACGCGCGGCAGCAAAGGAGGTTGCGAAACTTTCAAACAGACTCTCCTGGCGTACAAGGGCAAACTGAAGCAAGGGATCGTAACCATATTTCTCAGCCTCCGCTACTATCAAATCCGAGTAGTAGGTTGGATAGATGAGTGTACCCAGGAAGCGAGGTACATGGAAGATATCGGTCTCCGCTATCTTGAGAATCGAGGAAGCTGCGAGTATTGATGAACGGAAGAGACCAATATCTCTTAGATGCAACGCCAGTTGATAACTGGCAACTGGATCCTCCTTATTCGCTAACCTCAGATCTTCCAACTCGCGTTTTGCTTCAGTGTACAATCCAAGATTCCACAGTTTTTCTCCGCGAATCAACCTGCCGTCTTTAGCTAAGGCATCTGAGATTGCAGCGATCTCTGTCCCAGATTCTAAACCCGCGATCTCACGTAGCCAGAGCTCCGTTTCTAACTGCTCGATCAGATCGCTGCCGAGCTCGATCTCTTCTGGCGCTTCATAAGGCTCAGTGCCACTGACAATGTGCTGCGCTCTTATGTGGTAGAAGGAGTCTCCTGATATTTCGGCTGCACGATCTTCAAATATTTCGGAATCGTCGCCGGTAACAACCTTCAATAACCCGACTAGAGAAGCCGCTCCGAATTCCTTATCGGCATAAAAAACGGCTGCATTGCTCCAGTATGAGATCGCCTCATCAGTTAATTCTTCTTGCCAACTAATTAGTCCTGCTCTGTACATAGCTTCCGCAGCATCCTCATGATTGGGATATTCATCGGCAAGGGCGGCGTAGAGATCAATTGCCTCGTTAAATTCACCCAGTTGCTCTGTAAAGGCAGCAGCCCACCAGGCAGCAAAAGGAGCCTTCTCTCCGTCTGGAAATTGAGCAAGATAGGATTTATAGCTTTCAACTGCTCCTTCGAGATCATCCGCACGTGCCAACATCTTCGCTCTCTCAATCCTACCCCTGGAGACGGCCGCGAGATCAGCTGGATTGACCTCTTCATCGTCCAGGACCTCTGATGACGTAAAGCTGTTGATGTGCGCGTCCAGTTCATCCAGAGCCGCTGCGATATCCCCTTGTTTTTCTAGCGACCAGGCCATGTACAGATGAGCCTCTTTCGGTTGCGAGGGATTGTTTTCGATATATCTACCAAAGGCCACCAATGCTGGAGCGTAGGCCTCAGCCTCGAAGTCAACGAGGCCACGAACATAATCATCAATCTCGTAGCCACTTTCGATGAGATCTACCAGGGCCAGATAGCTTTCGAAGGCCTGCGGATATCGCTCAACCGCTTGCTGGTATCGAAGATAGCCGGATTCTGCATCACCGATCAGGATCTCAGCCCAGCCTGCTTTGTACAATGCTCGGCCTTGGAGCCTTGGGTCATCCGTTGCCTGCAATATCAGATCATATTGCTCAATGGCCTCTTGATATTGCCCTTGATCCACATAAAGCTGGGCCAGTTGCTCGCGCAGTTCCAGCCTGAACTCCTTGTGGGCATCCGCGCTTGCAGCTTTCTCATAAGCCGAGATGGCCTCAGTTTGATCATTCGTTGCTAGATGGCACTCTGCCATTCTTGGCTGGACATAGGCTTCCATATCTGGGTTACCTGAGAGGTAACTCTCATAGGCTCGCACGGCCGCTCGACACTGCCCTCTATTCACATACACTTGAGCAAGCAAAAAATAGGCATCGTAGACGAGTTGATCAGACGGAACAGATTCTGATTCGAGCTGAGACTCGATTGAGCCATCTTGTTCAGTTCCTCCGGCGATCAACTGGCTAAACGCATCAGCGGCGACCATGTCTTGGCCTAAGGCGAGAGCGGCTTTTCCCAGGCCAAACAGTGCTTCCTGTCGCTGCCGCGTACCTGATGGGTCACTAAATAGTACAGATTGAAATTGAGCGAAGGCACCCTCGTAATTCTGATTACGGAGATGGTCGATTCCAAGTTCAATCCGTTTGGCAATTTCAGGTGTTTCCGTTGGAGTCCATATCACTGACGGCGTAGGTATTGGCTCAACAGTTGGTGTACTTGTTGGAGTCGCTAAGATCCCATCCGGTTCGGGTGTCCGGTCCATATTTGGGGAGCGGAACGTACTAGTCGGCAATCCAGGAAAGAGTGTTGGCGTTGGCACATCGGTCTCTTTAAGGGTAATAGCTCGCTTTGTTGGCTGCTCATCGGCGCCGTTACAAGCAGCGAGATAAACCATGGAAAGAGCCAAAACCAACAGAACGAGCTTTGTCCCAGAAAGCCGGCTTAGTCGGAAATGTTGAGATCCGTTACATCGCATAGGAGTTACTTACATCGAATTATTCATCTTCAGATTCGCCATCGGATATCACAGATTCATCCTCCGGAGAAGTTGCGGTAACTTCCGCGATTTTTGAGTCATCATCACCCTCAGATGATTCTTCCTGGCTCCCGCTGTCGCCCGTGAAAATGTCCCAAGACAGATACAGAGGGATCAGCTGGTTAATACCTATCCAGACAAACAATAACGTCACGATGAGCTTGGCGGTCTCAAGCTGCGCATCCAGCCGTTCTTGCGACTCGACGGCGAGCTGCCTGATGTCAGATACCAGTTGGATATAGTCATCCACCAGTGGTTCGATTTGCTCGACGTTTGTACCAAGGGCATCTAAGTCGGCAGCGATAGCTCCGACAGATGAACTAATGGTCTCGAGGTTGTTATTGGCGACATCAAGATCCGTGCGAATTGCCCTTAAGCTCTCAGGCATCCCTTCTAAAGATTGCCCGATCTGCATGACGCTGTCATCCAGGTCTATCTCAGGGTCATAGTTGATTCCAAGGTCGAAACTAATAGGGATGCCAAAGATCTCCCGCTCCACCGCAAAGTCACTTAGAGTCCGCAGCGTATCGTCGATCGTCCCGGCTGCATCAGCGACACCGGGAATAGCGCCTTCGATTGCTTCCAAACTGTCAGGGATATCTCCTGACACGACACCGGTAATGCTGTCTAGAAGCGGCTGTGTATCCAAAATGGATTGGGCCACGTCGTCTGCGGTATTAGCTACCGTTTCGAGCCCGGTTGTCACCTGGTCAAATGTCGATTTGGTCAAGATAAGTGTATCACTTGCAGTATCGAGGCTATCTACTGTCCGGCTCAATGCTGTTTCCAGTGAGGTGCCTATCTCGTCCAACACTCTCCTGCCCATGAGTGCGCCTGACACGCTAAGCGCAAGACCTAGAAGGCCGATTAGCAAGAGAAGCACTGCCATTATCTTACGAAACATCCCTACCTACCCTCCTTTAAATAGCCATGATTCATTTTCATACAGAGCTTACTTTTCCCGTTCATGGCATAGTGAATTCTTTACAACGTCGATCGATCAAGGTTGGTATACACTCCCGGTGACGCCTGCGATATTAACATCCCGCAGTATATCGGCGAGCGCCGACCGGTCTAAGGATACACCATCCACATTCGCAGCCGCTATAGCCGCCAGGATCAGACGGATGGAATCGTAACCGGCTCCAGCATAAGGACCGGCAACCTCATCAAATGGCGTAAGATTGGCGTAGTCTTGTTTGAATTGCGCAGGCAGTAACTCTGGATCAAACATATCAAAAGGCAAGCCTCCTGCTTCAATGAACGGTAGGCCGGCTTCTTGGTAAAGTGGTGCAGCAACAGCCGTTGTATCAGGCAACCAATGACCGACAACCGCAATTACCGCCGGATCGATGATTAGACTGCGTGCAATTTCTTGGGCGGTATCCGGATCACCGAAATCGTCCAGGGCGACCAACGATACTCTGTAACCTTCCTCATCAAGATTTCCATTTTCTTCTCGAACCGCCAATCGGGCACTGTATATTACATCGTAGCCAATAGCACGGTGTCTACCTTCAAAAGGGCCCACAAGACCAATTTTAAGGACTCTCGGGGTCCTCTGGCAACCACTGGCCAACACTAATGTGCCGAACGCAATAGCAGCACTGGCAAGAAGAACAATGATGGGTTTTCTATTCATCCTGAGTACGGCATCGATTAACATTGGCCAGGTGTTCATCAAAGGTAAAACTAAAAATATGGGAACCCGGCTCGTTGACGTCACAGCCGGCAACAAAAAACATGAACTCAGTTTCTGCTGGCGCAGCTACAGATTGCATCGCGCCCAGCGCCGGATTAGTAATCGGTCCAGGAGGTAGCCCTGGATAGATATAGGTATTGTAAGGAGAATCGACCGACAGATCGGCCGCGTCCAACGGCGACTTCCACCAACTTCCAGATTCTTCGTCGAATCCTCGCGCGAACTGGACCGTTGGATCGGCTTGTAAAAGGGTGTCACTTTTTAAGCGATTCAGATATACGCTGGCCATAAGCGGCATTTCGCCTTCCACTGTCGTTTCCTTCTCGATTATGGAAGCCAGTGTCACGGCATCGTGGATCGTCAAACCGGACGTCTCATATGATGTCCTCAACCCCTCTGAAATTTGGCGATCAAATTCATCTAGCATCAAATCTATCAAGTAGGGAGCATCGATATCCACTGGGATACGATACCGTCCGGGAAATAGATAGCCTTCCAAGGATGCGCCAGCCGGACGTGATGAAAGAAATTCATAGTCGCTTAGCTCATGGCCCGCACGACCTTCGGCAATGAGCGCGAATTCCTGCGGATCGATATTAGCGGGTCGCGTCGCCTTCAAGTATTCGACCATCTCGGCGATCCGCCAACCATTGAGGAAACGTATCTCCACTTCCTGGATACGTGCCTCGGTGAGAACAGAGGCCAGCATACGTATGCTCATTTGAGGATTCAAGCGGTACGAGCCCGCTTCAAGTTGGTGATCTATACCGGCATACTGAACATAGCGAACAAAAAGCTCCTCGTCCTCCAATAGACCAGCTTGTTTCAGATGACCCGCGATAATGTCGGCCGTCTCCCCAGGACGGATGTCAAAAGAGAGCATCTCAGCGCTCGTGCCAGCCGGAGAATTAAGAGCATCGGCATTCAAGGCCAAATAGGACTCCAGGTACATAAGCTCGATTGGATTTAGATCGGCCGCACCACTTGCGAGCTCTTGAAAACCTCCAAGCCGGGCATCCTGCCACCTGGCATAAAGAAATACCGAGGCCAAGAGGCAAGCTGCAACAACTACAAGTAGGGCAAATAATCTGGTCACCCATTTCAGCGGGCTGGGCTTGTCTCTGGTAGGCTGGCTAATATTCCTCATCATCAAGGCCCAGTTCACTTAGTTTATTGGATTCAATGTATGATTGCAGAATAAAGGCGGCCGCTACTGCATCGACCCGCTCGCGTCTTCGATTCTTTCCATAGCCACGTTGGCGAAGACTGTCTGTAGCATCGGCCGTGGTCAGACTCTCATCCCATAGCTCAACCTTAACACCAAGGGCCCTGGATAGCGCTGAGGAATAATCCCGAGCCCAAGCAGCTCTCGTTCCTTCTTCCCCGGATGGTAAGGTTGGTAACCCGACGACGATCAGGACAACGTCATTTTCGCCGACAATCTTTCCTATGGCCTCATAATCCGCCTGTCGTGACGTTCGCTTTAAGACCTCGAATCCTGCTGCCAGGGTTTTAGTCGGATCACTGAGTGCAACACCGATACGTTTATCTCCAAGATCAAGAGCCAGAATTCTGGTTAATCGTGGCGCGCTCATGATAGGCATAGCCCATTAGATTCAATTCTCATTGATCCTGTCTCAGACACCATTTTTATCACAACTGCCCAAGTAACTCCCCTACGAGACCCCGACAGATCTTCTACCCTGTTATAGGACAAGGTCCTCATTTTCGTCCCTTTGGCGGACCAATCAAGTCTCAATCTCCGTTTGGATCCGCACGGGAAGATATGGAATACGATTAAACCAGTTCGGCCATGTTTGAATACTGGGATAATCCCGTAGGGGGAGACGTTCGTACAAATAAGCCTGAGCCTGGCCTTTTTCTCGCCCCGCAATCCGTTCGATCTCTTCGTCGAGTCCAAGTCGGGCAGCAAGCTGACCTTCCCCAATCATCTCGAACGTCACTCGTCCCTCGGTATCAACTCCCAGGACATTCCCACTTCGAAATCTCAGGCTATCTGGCACTAATTCATATCCAGTGGCTATGGCTGACCTCAGTTCATCATAGATCAATTCAACGGCTTGAGTCTCGTCGACTGCAGTTGCTTCAATTGCAGCTCGAATATCTACGGCAAGTTTCCGGGTTCTTTCTCCGGGAAAATGGGAATATGTCTCATGGAACACGTGGACAACTCGCAACGAATCCGCCGCCAGAAACTCGTTATCACCGAGCTGATCCTCCATGTCCGCTAAAGCCAGGGCTTCAATCTGATCCATAACCTGAAGTTTGAGCCGCTCAAGATCGCTTTCACTTACGGCAAGTTCTGGCCTGACGGAACCCCCTTCAATCGAATCAAGATTCCGCACCTGTAGCTGAAGAGACAGCGAACCCTCAATCCGGTTAACCAGGTTCTTGCTTACGTTACCTTCGAGGCCCGGTTCGATGGCCACAACCTCGACTTCCGCGGAGGCTCCCGGACCCTCGGGCACTTTCACAGTCTCCATGGTCTGGAAAATTACCCTCTGCCCTGCGGATGTGCTTACTCTCGTGCCGGCCGGGATTGTCACAGGCCGGTCAATTTGATTAATGAATACGACTGATCCACGCGACGGCGTGTCGGGCACTTCGATAAGCCCAGTTGTGTCCACCTCGGCCTGCCATTCCTGAACAGATCTCAGAACTCGGCCAGGCACAGATGAACCGCCAAAGCTTACGGTCTCTAACTGTGGATCAGCAACAATCTGCCGGGTCACGAAAATGGGCAGCAGTTCCGGTTTAAACGTGACTACTGCACCCGGAATGGCGTATACGGCGGCGACAAACAGAAAAGCCAGGGTAAGAATATATAGAACGATTGCCAGGTACCGCACCATCCATCGTCGCCATTTGGGCCTGGCTTGCTTACGGCGTTCGATTTCCCGGCGGTCTTCGCGTTCAATCTGGACCGGGCGAGCTATGTAATCAAGGCGACGTCTGCTCCTCCACCATCCTCGTCTACTCTTGTCACTATCCTCAACAGTTCTAAATATGGGAAAGCCCAGATGTTTTGCCTGACCACTCACTCGCGAATCGATCGTCACAAGGCCAATTTCGAGACGAAGATCGTCACCATACCGGCGAAGAAGAGTCAGATCCAGATAGTCGGTGAGTACGTCGCCCTCGTCAGGTAAGACCAGGACAACACGTTGCTCCCGAACCCAATCTAATCTGTCGCGGATCGAGACGATGTCATCATCTTCGTCAAGATATACCGTTTGGGTAGCCATTTATTGATGGTGTCAATCATGTGCTGACGAACTGAGCGCCAGTTCGACCAGCCCAGGAACCTGGTTCATGGCCTCTACGAGTCTAGTGGCGTCTTTTCCCCCCGCCTGCGCCAGCGCCGGTCGCCCGCCACCACTGCCACCAACAGTCGTAGCAATCGGCTTGATGATTGTACCGGCAGCCACACCACGCTGGACAAGATCTTCAGTTACAGCCACTATTAAGATTGGCCTTTCGTTGTCGACGGAGGCAAGCACGGCCACGCCACTGCTTACACTGTCTCGGAACCAATCGGCCATTTTACGAAGAGTATTCATATCGGCGCCTTCCACGATCCCTCTCATTAATGGCTTTCCGCCGATTTCCTCCATCGACTCGATCAGCTCCTCGAAACGCTCACGCGCTTGAATTTGTCGCGCCTGGGCCAATTCTTTCTTTAACTCCCTCGACTCCGCCAGAAGCGTCTCGACTCTCTTTTCCAATTCTGTTACTGGCGCATTAAGTTGATTCGAAATGTGGTCTAATGTTGCCATTCTTTCATGAACGAGAGCCTGAGCCCCTCTTCCGGTGACAGCTTCAACGCGCCTCAGACCGGCACCCACGGCCTCCTCCGCGGTAAAGCGAAATAGGCCGATATCACCCGTGGCCCGAACGTGTAAACCACCGCAAAGTTCAAAACTAAAAAGACCATCATCGTCGCCTATTTGGATGCTACGCACAACTTCGCCGTATTTTTCACCAAAGAGGGCCACAGCCCCGCTCTCAATCGCTTCCTTCCGAGCCATATGGAGAACCGCGACCTTTCTATTTGCCAATATGGCCGAGTTCACGGCACTCTCGATCCGATCAAGCGTATCTTTGTCCACCGCCTGGCCGTGTGAAAAATCAAACCGCAAGCGGTCTGGAGCCACTAAAGAGCCCTGCTGGGTAACATGGTTTCCTAGGGCAGTTCTCAACTCTTTGTGCAGAAGGTGAGTAGCGGTATGGTTTCGCCGGATGTCCCACCGTCGTTCGTCATCAACCTCGAGATCAGCGATAAAGCCGACAGACAATCGACCTTCCTCAACGGTTCCGGCATGGACAAGCAGCCCGGGGATCGGGACTCTGGTGTCATGAACCAGAAAAATACCGGTACCCTCACTGGTAATAATACGCCCGGTATCGCTAACTTCTCCTCCGGCTTCAGTGTAGAAAGGCGTGGCCACTGTTACAATTTCGACCTCGTCTCCTGCAAGAGCACGATCTACCCTGGTTCCATGGCTGATGATGGCTACGATTCGCGACTCCATTCGGGAACCAGAATACGGGTCGTAATCGACTCCTCCGCTGTCTAGCCAGCCATGGTTAACTAATTCGTTGAGTAATTCAGCATATAGGCTATCTTCTGTGTCATATTGGCCAAAGGCTCCTGCACCGCTTGCCTCGGCGTGGGCTATCTTAGCAACTTCAAAGCCGGATTCATCAACGTCCATGCCGCGCTCATTGGCCACATCACGCGTAATTTCCAGCGGAAGACCGTGTGTCGCGTAGAGATCAAAGGCAATTTCGCCGGGTACTATGTTCTCGTGATCATGATGCAAGTCCGAGAGGATGCTATCTAATTGATCCAAGGCAGTATCCAGGGTCTTGTCGAAACGCTCTTCCTCAAGCGTTACCGTATGTAACACGTGATCTCTATGAGTCAGTAACTCAGGGTAAAACTCGGCCATCTGCCCGATATATACTTCCGCGATCTCCGCCAGAAACGGGTTCGTGAATCCGATATCTCGACCAAAACGCGCTGCGCGTCGAATGATCATCCGCAGGACATATCCCTTCCCAACGTTACCTGGGAGTACGCCGTCGGCGATTAGAAAAGCCGCAGCCCTCCCGTGGTCCGAAATGACCCGGTAGCCAACCTCACTCCTGGTCCGTTCTTCGATGCTGTCACCCAGCAATTCCTGGATACGATCCATCGCCGGTTTGAAAAGATCCGTGTCGTAATTAACCGGTTCTTGCTCAATAACGGCGGTGATGCGCTCCAATCCCAGTCCAGTATCTACGCCAGGTTTTGGCAATGGAGTTCGATCTCCGTTTTTATCCTGGTTATATTGCATAAAGACCAGATTCCAGATCTCCAGCCACCGGCCACAGTCGTTGTCGAGCATGACGCTACAATCAGCCTCATCACAGGTGCAATGGTCGGGTCCCCAATCGTAATGCACTTCACTCGTAGGACCACACGGTCCGACATCACCCATCATCCAGAAATTGGTCGCGTCTCCCATTCGCAAGACTCGCGGGGCAGCAACGCCTATTTCGTCGATCCAGATGTTGCATGCGTCGGCATCCTCTTCGTGCACAGTGTACCAAAGTCTATCCTCAGGAATCTCGCAGACTTTGGTCAAGAAATCATAGGCGAATCGAATCGCCCGTGATTTGAAATAGTCGCCAAAAGAGAAGTTGCCAAGCATTTCGAAAAATGTATGGTGTCGATGTGATGGTCCCACATTCTCGAGATCGTTGTGTTTTCCCTGTACTCGCATGCATTTTTGTGAAGAAGCTGCCCGGCTGTACGACCGTTTTTCTCTTCCCAAGAAGGTATCGACAAATTGGTTCATACCCGCATTGGTGAATAACAGCGTTGGATTATCGTATACAGGCAATGGCGAACTCGGAACAACCTTATGCCCCATTTCCTCGAAGAAATCCAGGAAAGCCTCTCTAATCTCTGAGCTATTGGTCGGTCTCATCAAATATCTTGAAATCTCCCATTTGACTGGGTGGAATAGTTTATGTCAAGTAGCGATTGGATGCCGTATAGGCCGCGCTTTGTATTTCTTAGCCATATGTTCATGATGCTGCAATCAAGTTTGTGATTGTACGGAGAAAGCATCGCCACGTCCACAAGCGAGTCGACCTGGCATATGTCAATGATCGGCTGTCAGGATTGATCCGAATCTACTCTCCGGTCCAACCTCGTTTACATTGCTCTCCTGACACCATTCTCTGACCGATAATCTATCATTTGTCGATACCATTCGTGCCAAAAGAGGCCAGGTTACAACTTGTGATTAATGAGCCATTAGAGGAGCATCTTGACATGGCAAGCGCCAAGACATAATTCAGTCTGAAGCGACCGCTTCCTATCTAGCCGGCGGGTTGTGGGGTCATGGTTGGGGTCTTAAATGGACCGGTTGTTAGCTCGACAACAGACAGTTCTCCTGGCTCAACCACCAATTCAACTCGATAGGTCTCACCCTGGACCGTGACCAGGATCTCGTAGGCGCCGGGTTCAACGTCTCCAATTACAAAGTTCTCGGCCAATGTCTCGTCGGGATTCACTAGCAATTGGGGATCGCCCAGGTAGGTCCAGGTCGTATAATTTCCGGTATCTTCTGAACGGCTGATTGCTGTCACGACCACACCTGCCATGGCCTTCCCTCTGGATCAACCACTCGCCAACTATAACACCGCGCGACAATGGCGGCGCAATCCACAGCAACGGATTCCTAGTCGCCTCAAACACGTTTTCACCTACTCTGACCTCGAGGTGTAGGTGTGGTCGAGTCGCAGCCCCACCCATGCCGACTTCGGCAACTTCTTGCCCTCTGGAGATCCGCTGGCCCTGTTCGACACTGATATTCTGAACGTGACCATAGAGAACGTAAACCGGCATTCCCTGCCATCGATCGTCCAATTCAATTACTACAAGTTGTCCGTACCAATTACAGCGCCAACCATAAAGGGCTGAAACATCATCGCCAGAGACCACGACCGTACCATCTGCGACTGCAAGAAGCGCCGTTCCTGGGGCTCTGCCATGTCAATGCCATTATGAATCAGATATCGACCGGCAACATCATAACCATAGGGGAACCATTCGGTTATTAGTAACCGGTCGCTTCCTTGAAATGGTTTTGACAGCCACATATGCAATCCACCATCCGGTCTCGGCTCCGGCCATGGATTGCCGCTCAAATAATAATGGTAATAGTCGGGCTTGGCGGGTGAGGGTTCAGGGCAGGCGCGATCCACGGAATCGAGTTGATTCGTTTTTGTAGCAGTTGGGCTAGGTGAAGGTGATTCTTTTACATCGATTGGAGAAGGTAAAGCAATTGGTGTAAGACTTAGGCTTGAACTGGTCGTCGAAGCTGTGGGAGCGGGAGTTGACGCAAGCTCCGCTGTAGCTCCTGGGATCGTGATAGTCGTCGTCCTTATCTCGCTTGTCTCAGAACGAGTTGGAGTTTCTCCGATAATGGTTTCACTTCTCGGAGATGTGGCAAGCATTTCTGAGGCTCCATCCGCCGGCGTACCAATGTCAGGGTTAGAGTTGCCGGTCGCCGGCGACTGGTCCAACTGGTTGAACCAGAACGCCAACAGCAGTAGCGCAAGCAGTAAGAAGATTCCGGTTAGAATTTGGCGGAGATAACGCATAGGGAGCTTGTCTAGTCTAATATTGTCCGCATCAGAGTGTTAGACGTCAATAGCACAGTGATTTCTTGACAAGGTATAACCTGATCATATAATCTCGCGAACTGAATAGGAATCCCGCCGGGAGGAGTAGGCGGTAAGGACGCTAATAGAGATAGAGTAGCCACTGGCTGAAAGCTACGGTAGTTGTCCCCCTCTGAAAGTCGCCCGGCAAATATGCCGAAGAAACCGGCCAAGTATTAAACCGAGAGTAGAACGGCACGGGTAGGCCCGTTACAGCCTCGGCCCGATAGTAGTCGGGCTTGTGAGAGCGCTGGTCTGGTAACGACTGGCGAACTGAGGTGGTACCGCGGCAGGCTGCCAACACCATGTGGCCCTTTCGTCCTCATCAGGACGAAGGGGTTTTGTCGTCTATAGGCGTACCATATCAAGGAGCGAGACAAAGAAAGATGGGATTACCAAAGCGTTACAAACCAGCGATATCTGAACCGGAGCTTATGGCCAGTTGGGAAGAGGAAGGCGTCTACCACTACAACCCAAAGGCCAGTGATCCAGTCTATACGATTGACACACCCCCAGCAACAGTCTCTGGCAAATTGCATATGGGCCATGTTTACTCCTATAGCCATGCAGACTTCATGGCACGATTCTGGAGGATGAATGGCCGGAATGTCTTATATCCCATGGGCTACGACGACAATGGCTTACCAACAGAGCGACTGGTCGAACAGCAGTTAAATATCAAGGCCACAGATATCGGACGCCAAAAGTTTATCGAGAAATGCCTGGAGGTCAGTGTTGAAACGGAGAAGGAGTACGAAGCACTTTGGAAACGCCTAGGTCTTTCAATCGACTGGCGCTATACCTACCGCACGATCGACGACAACTCGAGACGTTTGTCCCAGTTGTCATTCATCGATCTGTACGAGAAAGACCTCGTCTATCGAAAAAGGTCGCCGACAATATGGTGCCCTGAATGTCGCACGGCGATTGCCCAGGCTGAGCTCAGTGACCTGGACAGATCCAGCCAATATGTGACCCTGAAGTTTATGCTCGACGACGGAATTGCGTTGCCCATCGCCACAACACGTCCGGAACTTCTTCCCGCATGCGTTGCTGTCTTCGTACACCCTGACGACAAAAGGTATGAGCATCTTGTCGGTCGTGTCGCAGAAGTACCTTTCTTTGAGCAGAAGGTACCGATACTCAATGATAGCGCAGCAGATCCCGAGAAGGGTACTGGGGCAGTGATGTGTTGCACATTTGGGGATACGACCGATGTTGCCTGGTGGTACACCCACCAGCTGGACCTGGTTGAGGCGATCAACCGGGAAGGACGAATGACCGAGGTCGCGGGTGAATTTAGCGGCCTGTCTCTTGTGTCAGCTCGTCGAGCAATCATCGAAGCCGCTGAGGAAAAAGGTCTGGTAATATCCCGGACACCCACGGAGCAATCGGTTCGAGTGCACGAGCGCTGTGATACACCGGTGGAATACGTAGTCGCCTGGCAGTGGTTTATCAGGGTGCTCGAATTTAAGGAGCAATTGATAGAGAACGCAACTCGGGTGAAGTGGTATCCGGAGCACATGCAAAGCCGATTCCAGCAGTGGGTGGAAAACTTGAATTGGGATTGGTGCATATCAAGACAACGGTATTACGGCGTCACTTTCCCTGTCTGGTATTGCCTTGATTGCGGCGAATCGTTGCTAGCACATCCAGATCAGCTTCCGATCGATCCGGCGAATTCTTCACCCGCCGGCAACTGTTCATGCGGTAGCTCATCCTTCTCACCTGAGAAGGATGTGATGGATACCTGGGCTACTTCCTCTCTAACTCCCCAATTCATCGGCTGGTGGTTGGGACAGAGCGGGTTTGATGGCCAGATATACAGACCGATCTCGATGCGCCCACAAGCGCACGAAATTATCCGGACCTGGGCTTTCTACAGTGTCGTTAAGGCCTATCACCATTTTGGAGAGCTGCCCTGGAATGATGCGGTTATCTCGGGCTGGGGACTTGCTCCTGAAGGAGGTGGAAAGATTAGCAAGAGCCGTGGAGGAGGACCGGCTCCACCCCTCGAGATGCTTGAGCGTTATTCGGCCGACGCCGTTCGCTATTGGGCGGCCAGTAGTGGCTTGGGTAAGGACGCGGTCATCAGTGACGAAAAAATCGCTGCCGGCGCCAAATTGACGACGAAACTATGGAACGTTGCTAGATTCAGCAGTCGATTTTTTGGCGAGGGAGCGCCAACGAACGAGCCGGCGGTGTTAACTGCTGCAGATCGGTGGCTATTATCCAGAGCTCAAACAGTCATCAGACAGGTGACCGAGGAATTGGTTGAATATGATTATGCCTCGGCCAAAAGTATTATCGAGATCTTTTTTTGGAACGATCTGGCAGACAATTACCTGGAGATGGCCAAACAGAGACTTTATGATGATACGATTCCGGGTGGCGATGGGGCTAAGTATACTTTGTACAATGTGATACTGACCGTTCTTAAACTGTTCGCGCCATATTTGCCTTACGTTACCGAAGAGATATATCGACATCTATATGCCGGAGATCATGGCTACGCGTCCATACATAAATCTCCTTGGCCAGTGGTCGATGCTGCCTATGTTGACGAGCATTACGAGGACATCGGGAAGACGCTGGTCCAGATTGCAACCGCAGTTCGCCGCTATAAAAGTTCAGCTGGTTTATCACTGGGCGCGGAGATTTCGGCGCTCACCATCGCCGGTGGTAGCACCAGGCAGAGGAATGATCTCAGGTCCGCGCAGAGCGACATCGTGAGCATCACGCGGGCAGTTGAACTAAGAATACAAGAACAGCTTGATCCGGAGATACCAGAGAGTGTAGCTATTGGCGATCTCCTAATAGGCATTACTCCCTGAGTTGGGCTTTTTCGGATTGAAGCCGCAAATAGAGTAACGCTTTTCGGGCAGAACTTTCCTGGGAGCTACCGCTGTGCTCTGTTGTCCTGCGGTTAAGACATAGGATATGATTATGAGGAATTGTTTTAACAAGGGATGTGGTTATCGCATCAATCGGTATTGAAAGTAAATAAGGAGTGAAAAGTGACCATAAACAAGGCCATGATTGGACCATTCAATGAGCAGATCAAGAGCGAGTTTGCCGCGTCAGCTCAATACATCGCCATCGCCGCATACTTCGACGAGATGAGCCTGATTGAACTGGCAAGGTTCTTTTATCGCCAGTCAGAAGAGGAACGTATGCATGCCATGAAGTTCATCCATTTCATGCTTGAAACTGGAGATAGGCCAACTATTCCTGGTATCCCAGAGCTGAAGAATGACTTTAGTAGTCCGGCGGATGCTGTCCAATTCGCTCTTGACCAAGAAGGCACAGTCACAGACCAGATTAACAACCTGGTAAGCCTATCGATAAACCATTCCGACCACAGCAGCAACAATTTTCTGCAATGGTTTGTAACCGAGCAGGTCGAGGAGATGGATACGATGAACACATTGCTCCAGACGATTAAACTCGCTGGAGGCAATTTGCTCCTGGTGGAAGAATTCGTACGCCGTAATCCCCAACATGCCGGTGAGGCTCTGTCAGGGGAATAATTGTAAAATATAAGGAGACAACCAGCGATCAACAGGCCGCTGGCTGTCTCATCTCTTAACCCGATATTTTTTTTAGGGTCTTCGGTTTTCCGATCAATCTGCCGGCGCCTTTCAACACGAGGATAACGAGTCTGCTTCTCGAAATCCACTCAGGCGCCCGAGAATTGTCAGTCGATGGGTGCCATCTCCAAAGTTAGATCCGCTTAGAAGAGTCCAACCACCTTTCCTTCGTCGTCGATGTCGACGTTCATAAACGCTGGTTTGCTCGGAAGACCGGGCATGGTTCGCATTTGACCGATCAGGGGATAAATAAAGCCGGCGCCAACAGAAGCGCGGACCTCTCTCACTGGTAAGGTATAGCCTGATGGAGCGCCCTTCACCTTCGGATCATGACTAATGCTGAGGTGGGTCTTGGCCATACAAATTGGCAAACCGCCGAAATTATTATCCTCGTAGGATTTGATCTGACGGTTAGCCAGCGGTTCGTAAACCACTCCATCCGCGCTGTAGATCTCCCTGGCGATGGTCTCAATCTTTTCCTTAATACTCATATCGAGCGGGTATAGGAATTTGAAATCAGACGGTTGCTCGCAGGCTTCGACGACTGCTTCGGCCAATTCCACTGCACCATCACCACCATTTGTCCAGTGATCACTCATAGCCGCGGTTTCGGCGCCTGCGGCGATAGATGCTTTCCGGACAAGCTCAATCTCGGCCGCGGTATCTGCGCTAAATTTATTAACAGCCACGACGACTGGAACGCCGAAGCGCTTGGCGTTTCGAATATGCGCCTGAAGATTTGGTAGACCCGCCTCAAGCATTTCAAGATTCTCCTCGTTGTAGGCTGAATCTAGAGCCCTGCCAGGAACAACCCTCGGTCCACCACCATGCATCTTTAAAGCCCGAATTGTAGCCACCATGACGATACAATCTGGTGTCAGTCCCGAGTATCGACACTTTATGTTAAGGAATTTCTCCATGCCGATGTCCGCTCCGAAGCCGGATTCGGTAACCACGTAATCACCCAGAGTCAACGCTACCTGGTCGGCCACAATTGAGGAGTTACCGTGAGCAATATTGGCAAAAGGACCGGCATGCACGAAGGCAGGCTGTCCTTCTAACGTCTGCATCAGATTCGGATGGATGGCATCCTTCATCAATACAGTCACAGCTCCGGCGACGCCGAGATCCTCTGTGGTGATAGGTCGTCCGGTTGTGCTCGTGCCTATGACGATCCTGCCACAGCGATCGCGCATATCCATCAACGTCGATGGATAGTCTTTTCCGCTAACCAGGGCCAAGATGGCCATGATCTCGCTGGCAACAGTGATATCAAAACCTCCTTGCCGTGGACGGCCATCCCATTTACCACCTAATCCCAAGATGATGTTTCGAAGGGCGCGCTCATTCACATCAGTAACACGGTTCCAGGTAATATTGTAGGGATCAATGTTGAGCCTTTCCAAGCCCATCTCGGCTAACTTGTCGTCGGCTAGGCGGCTCTCATGGAACCAGCGGGAGTCGATCGCGGCCGCGACGAGATTATGGGCAGCGGTGATGGCGTGGATATCCCCGGTAAGGTGAAGGTTGAAATCCTCCATCGGTATCACCTGGCTATATCCCCCGCCGGCAGCTCCTCCCTTGATGCCAAAGGTAGGTCCCTGGCTGGGCTGGCGAATACAGGCAATGGAGTTTTTGCCAATAACGCCCAAGCCCTGGACAAGGCCAATGCCAGTGGTCGTCTTCCCTTCTCCCAGAGGTGTCGGTGTTATGGCAGTAACATCGATGTATTTTCCCTTGGGCTTATCTGCAAGTTTCTTCAAGACGTCCAGGTGTACTTTGGCCTTGAATCGACCGTACATTATTAGATCTTCTTCATCCAGCCCCAGATCCCTGGCAATCTCCAGGATTGGACGTTGTTTTGCTGCTTGGGCGATATCAAGATCGGATGGAACTGGAAATTGTCGTTTCGTATTGCTCATGGTTCCTCCTTAGACAAAACCATTCTATTAAGGCTTCTATGACGATATTAAAGCACCAACCAAGTTTGACAGGGTTCAACCTTGGAAAGCATTTTTAACTAATTCTGCAATCCGGTAGTTTATTGAAAATCGATAGCGATTATGAAAGTTCTAATGTGTCTTCCCCAAAAAGTGGGCGGTAATCAACCAGTATTGAGGATACACGATTCTGTCGAAATTGATAGTGAAAAATGTCACATTAGTTACTGCTGATTCTCATGTCTGGTGGAAACGCGAGGAGCAATTTTGTAGGTTTGAGGTATTTTTGGCCGGCCCAGCCCACCTATGGCCACGATTCGAGAAACACGGAGTTCGGAACTGTGATCTTAAATCATACGTTTACAGTGTTAACTCGTTCTCTATCGAGAAAGTGTCTCCAGAGCATCGCTTGCGTCGGAGTAATTTGGGTTTATTTGGAGCGCTCTTCGATAGGCGCTTGCTGCTCCTGTGCTGTCGCCAGTCGCCAGGAGTGCATGACCGCGATAAAGGTGTGTCTCTTCCACGTCCTGGGCGGATGTTGTCAAGGCCAAGATTTCATCGGTTCTCCCGACCTCAAGATAAGCCGTGTATGGATCAAACTGATACCACAGCATCCTCCAAGGAAGTCCAATTTCCCGAGCTCGATCAAAAGCCAGAGCAGCGTTATCGTAATATTCAGATTCCGCTGTCAATACTCCCAACCTTGTTAGACTCGTACCAAGATTGAACCAGGCGAAGGCGTTCTGCGGCTCCGTCTCGGTTTCCTTCTGTGCTTTTATAGCGGCGCTCAACCACATATTGCCCGGCAATAGGTAATTGCTACCGAGTATTTCCGCTAACGTCTGCTCGTTCATCGGGTCAAAAACGACGATAAACGTATTGTTGAAATGCTGCCACATCTGTTCGATAGAATCGTAGCCTTGAGGTTTTCCACTGCTATCCCATGGACCGAGGTAAGTATCCATACTCGTGAACACCCTCTCAAAGTCATCGTAGCCAAAGAGGGTTAAATAGTGTCCCATCCAACCAATGTTTTCGCTTGGCATAAATCCCCGCTCAATAATGACCGGGAAACCACCCGCGATGAGCTGTTTGAGCAGGTCGATATCACCTCCACTGTATGTGGCAGCACGTAATGGCGTGTGATTATTTACATACGAAGCCAATTCCTCAGGCGACACATTTCTATCGTCGTAACCTGGTTTTAGGACCTCCCCGACTTCGGACTGATTAAGACCCTGGTTATAAAAGTTGAGAACGACCGTGAGGTTCGCCGGGCCACAATTATTAAATTGCTGGGCAATGATCTCAATTCCGTCTAAGAGTATTTGCGGGCTTAAGGTGGGAGTTGGCGTCGGGCTTGGTGTTTGAGTGAGTGTGGCGGTTGCTGTTGCCTCAGAGGTTGGCTTTGCCGAGGGTGTAAATGTCTGGGGCAGTAAATCCTGATGCTGACCTGTAGCCGTCGGGGAAGGCGTCGCGCTTGGCATCTGAAGCGGCGTCAGGACAAGGATGGGCAAGTTGGTTTCTGGTGCTGCCAGCGGGGGAGGTAAGGCGGTTGGAATTGGGGTTGAGATAAATGCAATTACTTCGTCTGGCAACCGGACACGAACTTGAATTGGAATATAGCTCAAGGGATCCGGTAAAATTATCCAGGCCGCTGAGCACAATACGCCAACGGTACCTATCACTAAAAGTAATGCAAGAGCGGCCCTACGTGACTTCATTTAGTCATTCTACGCATTCTTATACGGAATAGCCAGAATTCTAATCAGGCGATGTTGCGGTTGCCAGATGAGTGGCTATTATATATTTGTGTCGTCTCAACGTAGCCTTAGCGAAAATTACCCACCTCATAAAGCAGCTACTAAAGGCAGCAAGCGTCAGCCAGTTGACTATAAGCTGGTAAGTATTGCCGGAATTGTTCTTCTGGCCTGCCTTTTCTATCCCTTTGTGTACGCGATTTGGTATAGTACGCCGGGATTTACCTATAATACGCGTTGGGTTGTGATAGATATCACGCTGTGTGAGGGTGAGCCAAGCTCATGTACAGAAACCGATCTTCCTTTACTAATTGACGATCAGATCGTCAAAATTGGGGAGCTGGACTATCAAACATACGAGGAAAACAGAAATCTCGCCCCGTTTGAGGGTGTCCGTCCTGGGGAAACTGTAGCCATCGAGCTCGTCCGAAGTGGGGAACAGCTCTCCGTTGAGTGGGTGATGCCAGAGCAAAATCTTGCAAAGCGACTTGAAAGTTTGATCATTCCTCTATTGGTTTACATACCGTTCTGGCTCGCCGGAACTGTTATTTTGATATTTATGCAACCCCATTCGACACAGTGGCGGCTGCTAGTGCTGTTCAATTATCTGACCGCTTTCTGGCTAGCAGTCGGTGTAATACCAGGAGAGCCGGTTCTGTATTCCTCGGTGATTCTGCACGCTGTCAGCTGGTTGATGCTGCCAATATTTATACATTTGCATTTGGTTGTTCCCAGTCCACTTCTGAAAAGGGATTACAGAATCCCACTCCTTATTCTATACGTTTTTACCCTGCTGATGGCAGCCCTCGAACTGCTACAAATGTTGCCGCGCTTTATCTATATGATTGGCATCCTCATGGCGATCCTCGGCAGCATTGTTCTTCTCAGTTTCCGAGCTTATAGTAAGCGCACATCTCCAGCCGATAGAGTGGCCTCTCGATTAATGCTTGCCGGTGTTGCCCTGGCCTTTGGACCGGGAATATTAATCTGGCTATTGCCAACGCTTCTAGATATCCGCACTCCAGGCATCTTGGCCACCAGCCTGGCTCTTTTAGCGATACCGATGCTGCCCCTGTTCTACACGTATGCTATTTACAAGCGTAGATTGGGCGTGTTTGAGGTTCGCATCAACCGTCTTCTCAGTTTTTACGCGTTATTCATCGTCTATCTCCTGATTCTTTCAACAGCCGCCCTATTTGGTAGTGTGATTCCCACGTCAGGTGGACAGATATACGCTTTCTACTTCATGATCATTCTGTCTTTAGCCCTAGCCGGTATACCGCTCCAGGAACAATTCCGGAAGCGTTTAAGCAAGCTTGCATATGGGACCGAGTTCGATCCCAATGATCTATTCAATGTGTTCGCCAGCGAATTTCCTGCAGCGTTAGACCGTGATTCACGAGCGGACCTAATAGCCAATGAGATTATGCCGCCATTGAGCATTCGACGTTCAGCACTATTAGTCAAGCGCGAATCGAAATATCAACCATTCTATGAGCATGGGGTTGACCTGGTTGAAGAAAGAATTCCTACCAAGGAACTCGACGAATTGCTGTCAAATGCAGCGATCTACATGCCACTAGAGACAGAAGATAATATCAGTGGCCAGCAAGCTAAAGGTTGGGTCCGGCTTGCCTTGTCGCTGCAAAGGCCCTCGGGAGTCGTCGGGATCTGGTTGTTTGGAGCTCGAGATCCAGATGACTTCTACTCACAGGCAGATATCGATCTGTTAAATAGTCTGGCAAAGCTGGTGGCGATTACCCTGGAAAACATGCGTCTAATTGAGACCGTTCAGAGTGAGCTGGTCGAGCGAAAACGAGCTGAGAAGTCTTTAAAAAGTTATGCGGATCGATTGGAACTCATTCATGAAATTGACCAAGCAGTGTTGGAATCTAACTCCGCGAACGAGATCGCCAAATACACTCTCCCCCGATTAGGGGATCTCATTCCTTTCATTCGTGGCAGTGTGAGTTATTACGATTTGAAATCAGGCGAGGTCGCGCTACTCGCTGTCTATGGACGGGGTGATGAGGATCTGGGATCAGAGCTTCGGCTGCCAATAGATCTGTTTGAGATGAGGAAAGACCTTGACAAGGGCATAGTCTGGGTGCTAGAAGATATCTCCCAGCAATCTGATGAATCGTCCTTTGTAAAGAAGCTTCACGCAGAAGGCATCCGATCTGTATTAAGTGCTCCATTAATCGCCTCAGGAGAGTTAATCGGATCGCTCAACCTTGGCTCAGACAAACCAAGCGGCTTTGATCTTGAGCATCAGGTTATTGCCCTAGAGGTGGCAAATTCGTTGGCTGTAGCCATACACAGCGCATTGCTTCTTGAACAGGTAACCGGGCACAGTGATGAGCTCAAGCGGCTGTCTGCGCGTCTTATTAATTTTCAAGAAGAGGAACGGAAACAGATATCTTATGAATTGCATGATGAAATTGGACAGGTACTGACCGCCATTACCTATAATCTGGCAACCGTTCGACGCGATCTTCCCCCGGAAGTTTTGATGCAGATCGAAAATCGGCTCAGTGATACGGACGATCTTGTTCGGCAGGTGATGGATAGGGTGAGAAGCATGTCCTTACAACTCCGTCCGAGCATGCTTCAAGACTTGGGATTAGTCCCAACACTTAGATGGTATATAAATCAATACGGTAACCGATTGAACGTTGAAGTGGATTTCAAGACGGACCAGATAGATATTGATTTTCCAGATGTCATTCAAACGACACTGTATCGGTTTGTCCAGGAAGGTCTAACTAATATTACCCGCCACGCACATGCTCAGAATGTTCGCGTTCTGCTAACATCCGAAAACGGATTGGTTATAGCCGTTGTTGAAGACGACGGAATTGGTTTCAATCCCGAAGGTGTGTTTTCCCGCCACGATTCGGACTCGGGCATTGGGCTTCTTGGAATCAGAGAAAGGGTCGCATCCATAGGAGGTAATGTTGACATAACATCTGCCTTTGGACAAGGCACCAAACTCTCTGTTGAGATTCCTATGGATAATGTTGATGGCCAAGATTAAAGTTTTGCTGGCAGAGGATCACACAATCGTACGCAAGGGTCTTCGAGCTTTGCTTGATGACGCCCCGAACATCGTGGTTGTGGGTGAAGCCTCGGACGGAAGGGATGCCTTAGTGAAGGTCAAGGAATATTGCCCCAATGTCGTTCTAATGGATATTTCGATGCCTCTTCTAAGCGGGCTTGAGGCGACAAGGCAAATAACAGAGCGTTTTCCAAGTGTAAAGGTTCTCGTTCTTACTGTGCATTCGAATGAAGAGTACATTCTGCAAGCTTTGCGTTCTGGCGCCGCTGGCTATTTGTTGAAAGAGGCCGCCCCAACTGAGCTCATTCGGGCAATTGAGGTAGTGAACTACGGGGATGCCTTCCTAAGCCCAAGCATCTCAAGAAACGTTATTCGAGATTACGTGGAGAAAACGGACTTATTACATATTGAGAGCAGTTACGATAGGTTGACTAATCGTGAGCGGGAAGTTCTCCAGCTAATCGCCGAAGGCCATACTGTAAAGGAAATAGCCGTTCTTCTGTCTATCAGTGTTAAAACAACGCGCACACATCGCACCCACCTCATGGATAAGGTTGATATTCATAACACCGCTGAACTTACTCTATACGCCCTTCGGCACGGCTTGATATCACTCGATTGAATCGGCCAGGTATCTAAGCCTTTATTCCCTATAAAATCAGCCTTTCGCTCACAGCGTAAGCCAAACAAAACTGTTAGGATGTTAACCGGCGTAATAGATCAGCCAATCTGTTCGGATTAGCACACTGTTTTTCGTCTGGTTAACTGCACAGCGACCAAAAAAAACAATGCCGGGCATAACTACAATTCCCAGGCATCTCTGGACGGGCAGTAGGCTTTAAACGAGGCACGTCGCAGACCGGTAAGTGTGTGGAATTCGATTAGAATTGATGAAGGTGCAGTACCAGGAAGCGGTTAGCGAATATCTATTCGGGGGTAATGGGGGGAGCTAGTGGGAGCAGCGAGATACTCAATCACTCTGGTTTCAGTTCCACCTCTTCCTGATCCTCGAATCTAGCACACTAAATTAGTTGAAGATTGTCCTCACTAATTTCAGATCGTTCATGCATTGAGGCTATTATTTCGGCCAGGTAGTGGATCGCGTAGTGCGTGGCTGATGTCGGACGTGGAAAACCTGTCTCACGAAGAGAGATAAGGAAGATATTGTTCTTACGCTCTTTGATGGACAGCATCAGGCGTTGTTCCAGATCCCCTTCGGAAACATAGGTGTCGACGACAACCATCCCGCTTCGACTGGACCGAAAGAAGTCAATAAATCGAATGGCCATTTCACCTGAGGTAAATTGAGCCGGTTCGATTCTGCGTGTAACTTCCTCGAGATTAAGCGGTAAATAGACGGTGGCATGGGGCATATCATGCTCCTTTGGCAATGGAATCTCATTTACCCAATTGTGGTTGTTCCGTTTCCAGTCGAAATAATAACGCGGCCGATTCATTGTTTTCGCTTTTAGTTCATACTTCGTTTGGACAGTGCGCGGACTATCAATCCGGTAGACCTCACGGCGCGTGTTGTCAAAATGAGGGGATCTAACAAACTCATGGGCAATGCTGTTCGCGTAATTCGCGTCGTCAGTGGCAACATGTATCAAACCCCCTCCAATTACCCGGCTGGCCAACAGGGTCAAAAACCTGTTATTGACGAGTCGACGACTGCTGTGGGCAGCTTTCGGCCAGGGATCTGGGAAATTGATATAAACGCTGTGAACACTGGCTTTTCGGCAGAGAAGCCAAAAAAACATATGAGCTTTACCCCTGATGAGCCTGACGTTATCTACTTGGGAGCGGTCGAGCTTTCGCTGTGCCCGGATGAGTGATTGATTTGAGATTTCTAACCCTAGGACATTCGCTTCCGGCCGCTCGGTTGCCAAGGATAGTAAGTAGTTGGCGCTGCCAAAGCCAATCTCAACAATTGGTGAACCATCGCGACCGAATAGATGCGACCAGTCGGTTGGCCAAGGCATTCGCAGCGCATCTAGGATCTGTGTCGACACCGGGGTTTCACGCTGACAATATTACTGATAGACGATGAACTGTATGAAGACCCAGCCCTCAAGCCCGCTAGGTGCTCGAACTTGTTGCCACTCAGGCTGACCGGCTGGCTCACGGCCATCGAGAACAATTAGCTCGGTTCCATCAAGAACGAGTTCCAACTCCTGGCTCTCGGCATCTGGCTCTGTCCGAAGGTATAGACCGTTAAAACTTTCCACAACGGCCGTTATGGCCTGGTTTGAAGGGATAGGAGTTCCGGTAGGTCCAGGTACTCCAGTGGGCTCGTCATCTGGCGTTATTGTATCAACCGGTATAGCTGTGTTTGTCTCGCCTACAGGCAGCTGTGTAGAATCCGCTGTTTGGGTTATTGCGGTTGTAGGGGCCATGGTGGTGGAAGGGGTTTCAGTTTCGAGGAATTCAGGCTCACCATTATTGGGGAGCACGCCATAGATCGCGAACAGAATAATGGCCACAAGGAGCATCACGGCGCTACGTGAAAACGATACAAGCATCTCATGCCTGACTGCCTGTCGTTCGACGCCATAGGCGTAATCAGACAAATCTGCCCTAGCCCGCAATCCCCGTACGAGCATAAACACAAAACCAGCGATGAACACTGTTGCGACGACAAGAACGATCGTGTCAACAGGACTATTCAATGAATCTTCCCTTCCGTATTATCTGCTGGTCACAATTGAAGCACTACATCAGTGAGATCTTGGCCTCTTCCCACAGTTCGTCAAGTTCTCTCATCTTAAGATCCACTAACTTTCGATCTCGTCTTTTGGCGATGTCCTCCATCCTATTGAATCTACGTTCGAATCTAGCAATCGCCTCTCTCAGTGCAGTTTCTGCGTTGATGTCGAGCCACCTGGCCCAATTTACCAGCGCGAACAATACGTCACCCATCTCGGCAGAGATCCTTTCCTTCTGGTGTTCTTCATGCAGCTCCGACAGCTCCTCATTCACCTTGGCCACCACTCCTTCCACTGATGACCAATCAAAACCAACTGCCCGAACTCTGTTCTGAATCTCTTGAGCGCGAGCTAGCGATGGCAATGCGGAAGGTACATGCCTCAGAATTGATCCTTCACTATCTACTTCTTCGTTTTCCTTTTTCTTTAATTGCTCCCAATTATGCAATACTTCGTCAGTGCTGCTTACTTGAAGATCACCCCAGACATGGGGATGTCTTCGTCTCAGTTTCGATTCGATACCGGCAATAACATCAGCTAGAGTAAATTCACCTAATTCACTCGCAATCTGTGCCTGCATCACAAGGTGATAAAGAACATCACCCAGTTCCTCCTGGATAGCCTCAGGGAAATCATTGTCTAGAGCATCAAGAGTTTCGGCAACCTCCTCGAGAAAATCAGAACGTAGGCTTTGTCGAGTTTGTTCCTGATCCCACGGGCATCCGTCCGGACCTCGCAGGTAAGCAACAGTCTCGGCAAATGATTGCAGCGAACTGGCCTGTGGTAATGGAGGAACAAATAGGCTGGTAAGATGAGCCAATCGATCACTCCTATCTATCTCATAAAGCAGAATCTTCTCTACGGTTTGGCTCTTGGTCCCGGCAGCATGGACCAAAACTACCTCATGATCGTCAGGATACAACGCCATCAGCGAGATCTTAACTGTTCCGGCGACAAACCTGTTATAAACCTGACCAAGAAGGACCGGAACATCCGTATTTAGCGGTGGTTGATTGAAGGCTGCGATTTGAACAGCGTCAAAAATCTGAAGTCCATCCAGGGCATCTTGCTGAACCGCCGAAAGAACTGGCTCTACAAAACTCATGCCCGGTATTATCCGAACATCGATGCCTTGGACCTGGGCATGAGATAGTATCGCTGTAACCGATGATTCGCCGACCAGGGGATGACCAGGCACGGCATACACAACTCCGGCGTCGGCCTTCGCTAAAATCTCGGCAGCGATCGTTTCATATAGCTCATCAAAATTGATCGCGCTCTCGTACAGTTGGTCGAAACTTTCTACGTCTTTCAGTGAGGACAGGTCGTTGACTACCGGATGATGTTTTGTTCGCAAGTAGACATTGTCAGCGGCTGCCAATAAGTCCCAGGCCTGGCGTGTAGGTGGTCGACATCTCCTGCCCCATTCCCACGATTGTTATGCCCATGCTGGTTCCTCAATTCATCCGCGGACTGTCATAGCCCCATTATAAATGATCCGGCTGATTTCAGAGAGATCTGGTATAAACATTTGTTGCGGACTATAGATGAAAAACAAAAGGCGAGGCCATTGGTCTCGCCTTGTTATTAGCAAGTCTGTTGCTCGATTCGAAAGACGACCAGATTCTACGAAGTATTGGTCAATCCAATCGGCCCGTAGCGAACGGTATTTTGATTATCGTTTAGTGTAAGTGGGCGCCTTTCTTGCTCGCTTTAATCCGGGTTTCTTTCGTTCTTTCACTCGGGGATCGCGGCTCAAGTGCCCGCCTGATCGAAGATCATTCCGCAGATTCTCGTCGTATTTTACCAAGGCACGGGCCAATCCAAGACGTACAGCATCAGTCTGGCCAGTAATCCCGCCACCAAACACCAGAACGCTAACATCGACATTACCTTTGAGGTTTGTGTCGTCTAGAGGGCCCATTAGTACATCGACGTCACCAATTCGAGGGAAGTATTCCACTACCGTCTTCTCGTTTACAATAAATTCGCCAGAAGAGTTTTCATCCAGGTAGATCCGAACTCGAGCGGAAGATCGCTTCCTTCGCCCAATGCCCTCGTAATATTTCCTATCTTCTATCTCCATTTATTCCTTCCTTAGCTCGTACGGGACGGGTCCTTGTGCATGGTGTGGATGTTCCGGACCGGCGTAGAGTTTTAGTTTCTTGAACATATTTCTTCCAAGACTGTTTTTGGGCAACATCCCTTTGATCGCTGATTCGAGCGGTCTGGTCGGGAATCTCTTCAATTGCTCCCGCAAGGTGATCTCTGTCAAGCCACCCATGTAACCCGAGTGACGGTAGTAGATCTTTTGATCCAATCGCCGTCCAGTTACCCTAATTTTCTCGGCATTGATCACAATCACATAATCACCACAATCCACAGACGGGCTGTAGATAGGTTTATGTTTTCCTTTTAGGATTTTTGCTATCTCCGATGCCAAGCGACCTAGTGTCTGGCCCTCAGCATCCACGACAAACCACTGCCTTTCTACATCGGCTGGTTTTGTTACGTGGGTCTTATTCATTCCTCATTCTCCTGCCTAATCCGCTTCATACGACACCGACATCAGGTAAAGCCCACAAGCTGGAGCCGTCTTCCCGGAGTGGCTTCGATTACGGGCCATTAGGGCCAGCTCGAATTCCTCTGACGATCTTGAGCCATCTCCGACAGACCGCATAGTTCCGACCAGGCTTCGGACCATCCTCTTCAAGAAGGCATTAGCGGAGATTTCAAATAGCAATAAACTGCCATCTCTCCGCCAAGACGAACTGTATACCTCTCTGACCGTATCATCACCCTGGGGAGGCTGGCCGAATGTCGCGAAATCGTGTACACCGATAATTGCCTCCGCCGCCTGGTTCATGGCCTTCAAATCTAGCGGTCGGATGATATGCCAACTGTGTATTCGAAGAAGCGGGCTGCGTATGTTTGCGTTGTAAATGTGATAGTTATATGTCCGTACTCGTGCGTCAAATCGCGGGTGAAAATCATCACTCGCCGGCGACAATGCGCGAAGTACGATGTCCTCAGGAAGCTTAGCGTTTAACGCCCTATGTAGCTCGTGGAGGGAATGCTTCCACTCTAAGTTGAAAGCTATCACCTGACCGGTCGCATGAACGCCTGTATCAGTACGCCCTGCCCCGACGACAGCTACTTGTTCTCCCGAGATGACGGTTATCGATTGTTCAAGTTCTTGCTGAATCGTCGACTCTTCGCGTTGTCGCTGAAAGCCGTGGTAGTTCGTGCCGTCGTATTCAACTTCGGCACGGAATCTCATGGATAAATCTCTCTAACCAATCCTGGATGTTTACTCTGCATCCGGCACTTGGCAATAGATATGCGATGTCTACTCATCTCCTTCAACGAGCATAAGGACTGCCATCTCGGCATTATCGCCTGGTCGTTTCCCAATCTTAATCATGCGTGTATATCCCCCGGGTCGGTTAGCATATCTCGGTGCGATCTCAGAGAACAGCTTCTGTACAACATCGATATCGTAGTCGCTGCCATCTTCGTCTTCAACCGTCCGGTAACGGGCGACTCGGGTAGAGGCTAAACGCCTCGCATGGATCTCAGCAGCTGGATTTTCAACGCCAGAGGCTACACCACGTTTCGCTAAGGTTATCACTTTCTCGGCCGCAGGACGGAGCATCCTTGCTTTCGCTTGTGTCGTCACAATTTGCTCATGGGTTATAAGGTCCGAAATCATATTCTTTCGAAGCGCTTTTCGATGTGCTGAATCTCGGCTCAACCGACGGCCGTACAATCTGTGTCTCATCAATAAACCTCGTATAAAAAAGTGTCGCTTCTGTCTATTCCAGCGGTATGTTAGATTTAAGCCAGCGGAGGGGTTTTCCGCTATTCCTCTACCACTGGAGTTTCTTCAGCGATGTCAACTTCATCGTCTAGATAGCCCTTCTCGCGGAGCTGTGCTTTCAGCTCCTGCAGTGATTTTTCACCGAAATTGCGGATGGCTAACATTGTCTCTTCGCCCTTATCGAGCATGTCGAGCAATTCGCCGACTTTTGTGATCCCTGTTCTTTTTAAGGAGTTGAAAACACGTACACTGAGATCCAACTGCTCAATAGGCGTGTCGTACACCTCGTTAGGTATCGCTTCCTCTACCTCGACCGGCTCGACTGGTAACAGACTCTCTTCACTGATACCGGCGACTGGCCTAAGATGTTGCACCATAATCTGCGCTGACTGCGCTAACGCTTCCTCGGGCTTAATACTGCCATCGGTCCAGATTTCCATTACGATGCGATCGTAATCGGCGACCTGTCCAACACGGGTCTTCTCGACCTCGTATCCAACCCGCTGGATGGGGCTATATAGAGCATCGACCGGAAGCTCGCCAATTGGCAGCCGTCCGCGCTCCTCGGCTGGCGAATAACCTCTCCCTGATTCGGCTGTCATCTCAATGTCGAGCATTGCGTCATCTGAGTCAACCGTGAACAAATAGAGATCCGGGTTGATAATCTCTACATCTGAGGGTGCTATGATGTCGGCGGCTGTTATGACGCCAGCTCCACGAATTTCAATCCGCAGCCTGGCGCTATCAGTGTCATGCAGCTGAAGCCTAATTTGCTTCACCTGCAAAATGAATTCCATCATATCCTCTCGTACATGAGGAATGGCCGAGAATTCATGAGGAACATCTGTAACTCGAATCGAAGTAATCGAGGCGCCCGGTAGTGATGCCAACAAAACCCGACGCAGAGAGTTTCCAACGGTCGTTCCGTACCCTCTTTCGAGCGGCCCAATAACGAACTTGCCATACTTGCGAGACATGGCAGTACTTTCAATATTTGGTAATACAAGATTTGATATCGTCAAGGTAAAACCTCCCCAACGGAATTATGAGCTAGAATTTCCAGCAAGTTGCGATACAGCATAATATCTATTTCCATCCAAACTTTCTATCTTTATCGAGAGTAATATTCAACAACCAGCTGTTCGTTCAAAGATACGTCAATGTCTTCTCGTGCCGGTAAATGGGAGATTGTAGCTGCCATGTTGTTGGTATCAAGGCTGAGCCAACCTGGAACTCGCCTATCGTCCAACTCTTGTTTCAATGACTTAAAATAGGTTAACTTCGCGCTCTGTGGCCGAATAGTTAAGCTGTCTCCTGCAGACACTAACGCTGAGGGAATATTAGTTTTCCTTGCATTCAGCATTACATGACCGTGCAGTATAAGCTGGCGACCTTGAGCTCGCGAGTCCGCAAAACCGAGCCGATAGACCACATTGTCCAATCTGGTCTCAAGCAATATGAGCAGATTCGTACCGGTTAATCCTGCTCGCAGCTCGGCCTTTTCAAAGTAATTGCTAAACTGCCGCTCATACACGCCGTATATTCGGCGCATTTTCTGTTTCTCACGAAGCTGCAACAAATAATCCGACGGCCGTCTTCGTCGGAATTGGCTCTCTCGCCCGTGTTGCCCTGGTGGATATGCACGTCTTTCGATCGCGCACTTAGGTGTCAAACACCGTGATCCCTTAAGAAACAGCTTCTCGCCTTCTCGACGACAAAGTCTACATACTGGACCTGTATATCTTGCCAATTTATGCCTCCACTTATATCTCTAAGATTGCGAGAGGTTTACAGGCATGGCAACCCTTCATCCCTCAATCGCATAATCAATACCACTAATAATTAATCCAACGCTAGACGCGGCGCTTCTTCGGAGGACGGCAGCCGTTATGCGGTACCGTAGTCACATCACTTATCGAGCGAATGGTTAGACCCATGCCACTTAGCGCCCTTATAGCAGATTCTCGCCCGGGTCCTGGACCTTTAACGACGATATCCGCTTCCTGAAGACCATTATCCATGGCCTTGCGAACCGCATTTTGACTAGCCAAACGGGCAGCATATGGCGTACTCTTTCTCGAGCCCTTGAAACCGGTGCTACCTCCACTCGCCCAGGAGATCGTATTACCTTCTAAGTCCGTAACGGTGACTATCGTGTTGTTGAAAGTAGCATATATATGGATCACGCCACTCGGAATATTCTTCTTCGTCCGACGAGGACCGGTTCGACTTCTTCTTTGTCCCATAATCTCTCCAGATTAATTCAGATAATTGCTTACTTCTTCGCTCCACGACGTCGTCCGCGACCCGCGACCGTCTTTTTCGGTCCCTTTCGAGTGCGCGCATTTGTCTTCGTCCGCTGCCCGTGAACTGGTAAACCGCGACGATGCCGTAGACCTCTATAACAACCGATCTCAGTCAGTCGCTTGATGTTCATGTGCCGCTGCCGGCGCAATTCACCCTCGACAACTAAATCTTTGTCAATGACCTGGCGTAGTCGCGAAACTTCAGCTTCCGATAGATCTTTGACCCTCGTATCGGGGTTGATCTCGGACATCGCCAAAATACTGTTACTGGTTGAGCGACCAATCCCATAAATGTAGGTCAGACTTATTTCTATTCGTTTATCTCGAGGTATATCCACACCAGCAATACGTGCCATAGTTTCTCCCTGTTTTTCCGACCCGCCTATTAATCTATCTTCACATCCAAAGAATGTTTAAGGCGTGTTACTAATCCACTAGCCCTGGCGCTGCTTGTGATTCGAATTTTCACAAATAACGCGAACCACTCCCTTGCGTTTGACGATCTTACACTTGGGACATCTACGTTTAACCGATGATGATACCTTCATCTCAAGTACTCCATTTACAGCTAGTCCAATTCAGTGGTCAAGCCAGCATTTCCTACAACTGCTATAAGGTCTCGCTGAATCTCATCGATTGACCGTTCGCCATCTATCTCAACAAGCAACTTTTTATCTCTGTAATAGTCAAGCAACGGCGCAGTTTGCTTTGAATAAACCTCTATCCTCCGCCGGTGTGTCTCAGCTGTATCATCATCCCGTTGATAGAGCTCGCTGCCATCATGGTCGCATACGCCTGAGACCTGCGGCGGGCTAAAAAGTTCATGGAACACATGCCCATTAGCCCTACATGTCCACCTACCAGCTAATCTTTTCAGAAGAATTTCAGGATCAACATGGATGTATGGAACTACAGTGATCTGCTCATTTATATTCGCCAATAATTCGTTCAAATTCTCAGCCTGGGCGATGGTCCTGGGAAATCCATCTAAGATCGCACCAGTCGAACAATCTTCTCTGGATAGTCGTTCCTTTACCATGGCTACGGTGACTTCGTCAGGAACCAGATCACCTCTGTCAATATATGTCCTTGCCAATTTTCCTAGATTTGTGTCGTTGGAAAGGTGTTCGCGAAATAAATCTCCGCTTGCGATCTGAGGAATACCCAGAGCATCTTCCAAACGGCGTGCTTGGGTTCCTTTTCCAGCACCTGGACCACCCATCAACACGACATACAGCATCTACCTATCCTAGATAAAGCTCTCATAGTGGCGCATAAGGAGCTGTGCCTCTAACTGCCTCATAGTGTCTATTACAACACCAACAACAATAATCAGACCAGCGCCTGTGATTACCACGGCGCTTTGCTCTATGCCGGGGATTCGAAGAATCCGTCCGACAAGCTGCAATATGCCTGGCATGATCGCAATTATCCCAAGGAACAAAGCGCCTACCAGCGTAATACGCCGCACGACGCCCATAATATAATCGTTGGTCTTCTTACCAGGTCTGATGCCTGGTATAAACCCTCCTTGTCTTTGCAACGTCTCCGGTAGCCGCTGCTGCTGAACCATAACATCCGTGTAAAAGAACGTGAATCCGACAACCAGTATGAAGTATATAAACCAGTAAAGAAATGTCGTCTGCTGCCCGAATTGGGTGCTTATCCATGTTGCAGCTTGGTCGACAAAGGTCCCGCTGCCTGAGATAAAAAACTGGGCAATGAGAGCCGGAAATGTAAGAAAGGATTGGGCGAAGATAATGGGGATCATGCCCGCGGTATTAACTTTCAAGGGTATGTACGTGCTCTGACCCTGATAGACCTTTCGCCCACGCACGCGACGGCCGTACTGGACCGGAACACGCCTTTGCCCTTCCTGGACGATGACGATTACTATTACCGTAGCGACTGTGATTGCCACAAAGGCTGCAAAAGTGAATATCCGGGTCGTCTGCTCCGGTAGACTGAAAATACCAATCAGGTTCGAGGGAATCCGTGACACGATACCGCCAAAAATGATGAGCGAGATACCCTGTCCTATGCCGTCCTCGGTAATCTGTTCACCCAACCAGATGGCAAACATCGTTCCACCGGTCATGGCCAACAGCGTAGTCATGGTGGGCAGAAGATCTCCCTGTCCTAGACCGAAATGGGGTAATATAGTGTCCAATCCTTGATCTCCGAGGCTGAACCCGATCAACCTGATCTGACCGACCGCCTGCAGCATTGCTAAGGGAACCGTAATATAGTAAGTGATACGATTTAATCTGTTTCGACCCGATTCCCCTTCGGCCGCCATTTCATTGAAATAGGGAATTATTGGCGTAAGTAATTGGATGATAATCGAGGCCGTAATATACGGATAGACGCCCATGGCCATCACAGAGAAGTTGCTTACAGCACCGCCGGACAGCAGGTTGAGAACTTCTATCAACCCACCACCTTGTCCACTCTCTACAAATTGGAGCCAGGCTGCGAGATCGACACCTGGAACAGGGATGTTAGCCACCAGTCGATATATCGCTAACATGGCAATCGTAAACAGAATCTTCCGGCGAAGATCTGGCAATGACATTGCCGCGCGCACAGATTCAATCATGCAAGTTTCTCCATTGGGAAGCCGATCCGTTTTCTGGAATCAGCGTTCGTTTGTGCTTCATAGAGCCTGACTTTATCCTACCGCGACAACTTCGATCGTCCCACCAGCTTGTTCTATCTTTTGTCTGGCAGTTTCAGAGAATCGATGGGCTTTCACGTTGAGCGCAACCTTTAACTTTCCAGTGCCGAGAATGACGATCGGATCGCTTTCCTTCTTAACTATCCCGGCATTTGCCAGCACCTGAGGATCGACATCCGTACCAGCTTCAAATTGAGCCAAAGTACCAACATTAATAGGTCTGTAGTAGATCTTATGGATGTTGGTGAATCCTCGTTTTAATGGCAATCTCCGGAACAATGGCAACTGACCACCTTCGAAGTAGGGTCCTTTGCCACCACCGCTGCGTGCACCTTGTCCCTTCGTCCCACGACCAGCGGTCTTTCCTTGTCCTGCAGAAATACCACGACCTACTCGCTTCCGCTTCTTGGTTTTTCCTTTATTTGGACGCAGATCGTTCAGCTTCATATCACTCTACCTCTTCAACCGTGACAAGATGATTCACCTTATTAATCATGCCCCGAATCACGGCATTGTCGTCATGCTCGACTATCTGATTTAATTTACGAAGACCCAAGGCATACAAGGTCGCCTTCTGACTTCTCTCGTATCCAATAGAGCTCTTGGCATATTTAATTCTTAGTTTCTCGGCCATTAGGCTCAACTCCACTCTCTCCAGTATCTAACGCCTGGTCCAAAACGGCGTGACTTCCGCTAATTCTTTGTCGCGATCGGAGGCAACCTGCCTGACGTTCTTGAGTCGACGAAGACCTTCCATTGTCGCCTGAATCACGTTTAGTACATTGTTGCTGCCCAATGACTTGGTCAACATATTTCGGTATCCAGCTGCTTCGAGAACAGCACGAACACTACCACCGGCGATAATGCCAGTACCGGGTGATGCCGGTTTTAGCAATACTTTTGCCGCCCCATGTCGTCCAATTATCTCGTGGGGGATAGTACTGCCAACCATGGCTACTGGCACCATGTCTTTTCGAGCTGCTCCTAGAGCTTTTCTTATAGCATCTGGCACAGATCGAGCCTTACCCATGCCGAAGCCTACTTTGCCTTTGTTGTCGCCAACTACGACGACGACCCGAAAGCCAAATCGCCGTCCGCCCTTGATAACCTTAGCAACGCGTGTGATATCGATAATACGTTCGTCAAGCTCGTCTCGATCGCCAAAACTTTGTCGTCGTTGACCCATTATCCTCTCCAATCCTATCTAGAATTTAAGTCCGCTTTTGCGGGCACTTTCGGCTAGGTTTTTGACCCGGCCGTGGTATTGAAATCCACCCCTATCGAACACAACATTATCGATACCAGCTGCCTTTGCTCGCTCGGCAACCAGAGTGCCGACAAGGGCAGCTGCTCAGCCTTACTTTTCCCATTGACTTGAGACAGTAATTCCTTGTCAATGGTAGAGGCCGAGACCAGTGTCATACCTTGAGTATCATCGATTACTTGGGCATATATGTGCTTAGAACTGCGATATACATTTAACCTTGGTCGGTCCGATGTTCCCGAAATCTTCATCCGGACTCGGGCGTGTCTTCTCTTTCTGGCGATTCTTGTCTTTGCCGTCATAATGAAAATCCTTCTTGATTTAGCGTCTTAGTAATTGTGATGCGGAAACTCGCGTTGCGCACTTATCCCGCAGAACAAACACGACTAAATCTTGCCGGCTTTACCAGCTTTCCGGCGAACATATTCACCGTCATATCGGATGCCCTTGCCTTTGTAAGGTTCGGGTGGCCGAACTTTTCGAATAATTGCGCATATCTCACCGACTACTTGCTTATCAATACCAGTGACGATGATTTCTTTCCCTCTAGCCTCTAGAACGAACAGGACATCGACGGGCGGATCAATCGACACAAGGTGAGAATAGCCAACGTTTAGAACAAGGCTTTTGCCCTTCATTTCAGCACGATATCCGACCCCTTCTATTAGTAGCTTTCGAGTGTATCCTTCGCTAACGCCTAACACCATATTGTTGAGTAACGATCGTGTTAAACCATGAAGAGACCTGTGTTGACGAGAATCACTGGGTCGCTCTACCTGCAGCGTGCCATCGTCGAGTTTTATCAGCATATCCTGATGAAACTTCTGAGATAACTTGCCTTTATCACCGCTGACGACCACGTTATCGCCAGAGATGTCAACCTTAACACCTTTCGGTAAATTAATGGGCATACTGCCTATTCGGGACATGCCTTGCCTCCAACTACCAAACCTCGCATATTACTTCGCCGCCGACACCGGCTCTCCGGGCATCTTGTCCAGTCAGAACGCCCTTCGAAGTCGTCAAGACGCTGATTCCCATACCGCTTAGGACCCACGGAATATCGTCCTTCGTCACATATACACGGCGACCAGGTTTGCTCACTCTTTTAATTCCAGTGATAACCGAACGGCGACGTCTTCTGTCGCCCATATATTTCAGTTTAAGACGAAGCACGGCTTGCGGATGTTGAGGGATCAACTGAACATCTTCGATATAGCCTTCTTCTTTCAGAACCGCGGCGATAGCCTGCTTAATATTTGAGCTCGGCACTGAGACAGACTCATGTTCACGCATAATCGCATTTCGTACTCGGGTAAGCATATCCGCAACGGGATCACTCATTGACATAATGTTTGCACCTTTACCAGCTAGCCTTTACCACACCAGGGATATTTCCCTTTAGCGCCTGCTCTCGGAAGCAGATTCGGCAAAGTCCAAATCTTCTAATATAACCTCGTGGTCGTCCGCAAACGTTGCCCGACCGCGGATCTGTCCACTGGCATCGATTTCGAACCCGTCCCTTGTATTTACGACGTCCTTCACGAGCAACCATTGATTTCTTAGCCATACTTTTCTCCTTGCTATCGCCAGTTAACCCAGTGGCCTACGAAATGGCATGCCTAAATAGGCCAGGAGCCTCCGACCTTCTTCGTCGTTAATGGCGGAGGTGACAATACTTAATTCCATACCTCGAATCTTATCGATCTTGTCGTAGTCAACTTCCGGAAAAAGCAGTTGCTCGGTTAATCCGAGGGAGTAATTACCCCTGCCATCGAAAGAGTCCGGTGAAACACCCTGAAAATCTCGTGTTCGTGGAAGAGCGACATGGATTAAACGGGCCAGGAAGCTCCACATGCGTTCACCGCGCAGCGTCACTTTAATACCGATTGCCCTTCCTTCACGCAACTTAAATGCCGCGATCGACTTCTTTGCTCGAGTGACAACAGGTTTTTGACCGGTAATCTGCTGAATATCGTTCGAAGCAAACTCGATTACCTTTGCGTTATCAAGCGCTTCACCCAGACCTACGTTCAGAACAATTTTCTGAATTTTCGGTACCTGCATGATACTGTCATAATTAAAATCCTTCATCAATGCAGGAACGACAGTTTCCTTATATTCTTCGCTAATCATATTTAAAGCCATGATATCGATCCCTAGATCTTTAGACTACTGATGACAACGCCATGTTAATCGATGTCCTCGCCGCTTCTTTTGGAGTAACGAATTGCTATTCCATCCTCATCACGTCGAATCCCAATGCGCGTCGGTTCTCCAGTTTGAGGACAGACAAGCATAATGTTTGAAACGTGGATTGGCGCCTCAAATTCGATAATCCCACCTTGCGCCGGTGTTCTTCCGCCGGATGGACGAGGCCGTTGATGTTTTTTCACGATCTTCACCCCAGAGACGACTACCTTGTCATCCCTTGGATGAACTCGCAGGACCGTACCTCGTAGACCTCGATCATTACCTGCGACTACTTCGACTTGATCACCTTCTTTAATCCGCATAACGTCACCTGCTATAAACAAATATCTCACCTGAAATCGAGATACTCCTCTTATTAATCGCTTTTACAGAACCTCCGGCGCCAGAGACATGATTCGGGAAAATCCCCTCTCACGCAACTCTCGCGCAACAGGACCAAATACTCGTGTTCCCACAGGATTTCGTCCATCATGGTCCAGTAAGACGGCGGCATTATCGTCAAAAGCTATATAGCTACCGTCCTCTCGCTTGTATTCTTTTTTGGTGCGGACAATAACCGCCTTGACAATGCTACTCTTCTTTACCGCCGAATTCGGTACAGCTTTCTTAACAGTTCCCACAATTACATCACCTACACCGCCATATTTCCGACGTGTGCCACCTGCAACTTGAATCACAAGAAGCTCGCGCGCTCCAGAATTATCCGCAACATTAAGACGGCTTTCCGCTGGATCATCTTCCTTGCCTCTTCTTACTGAGCACTCTTGACAATTGATACAACAGCCCAACGCTTGTGCCGGCTCATCGGCTTTGACTCAATGATCTGAACACGATCACCAATCTTACAATCGTTCGTTTCATCATGGGCTTTGTATTTCTTTACTCGACGGATCACTTTGCCATATAACCTGTGTCGCTTTGTTGTTGTTACTGCAACAACTACCGTCTTGTCCATTTTATCGCTGGTAACGACGCCAATTAGACGCGTTCTTTGTTCTCTCATGGACTCTAATTCCTGCTTCTCTTTTACTTGTAAATGTCTACGCTGCCAGTTTTCGCCGCGCTTTCCGACCTCGGGCCAATTTCTTGTTTAGATTGACCTTAGTCGCAATCAGCTCTTTTTCATCGTCGTCAAGAAAGGACACTTCCCAAGCAGATTCCTCATAATTAAAGTGAACGTCAGCGTCCCATTCCTGCCCGGCTATTGCCTCGGCGATGCTAGGTTGGATTATCGCAGCTTCAATCGCCAATTCCCGCTGGTTCAAAACTGTTTCCAGCTGGGCAATCTCTCTGCGCACCTCTTGAGCTGCGATAAGTCATCAAGTCGAGCGGATGCGTGTTGGAAGCGAAGATTAAACATCTCCTCGCGGGCGTTCTCAAGTTTTTCTTCGAGTTTTTCATCGCTCAAATCTCTTAGTTCCACAATGCTAGCCATTAAAAGCCCCCTTCACGAGAAATAATCTGAGTTTTGATGGGCAACTTATAGCTAGCCCGGTCCAAGGCCTGACGGGCAATCGTTTCTGAAACACCAGACAATTCAAACATCACGCGTCCAGGCTTGACAACAGCGACCCAATGATCCACAGCTCCCTTACCTTTGCCCATGCGAGTTTCGGCTGGCTTTGCTGTCACGGGTTTGTCGGGGAAGATGCGAATCCAGTACCTTCCGCGGCGGCGCATCTGTCGCACCATCGCCCGTCGAACCGCTTCTATCTGACGGCTGGTAACCCACCGGGTTCAAGTGCCTGTAAGCCAAAATCACCTTGCAGCAGCTCAGTTCCGCCCTTGGCCATTCCTCTCATTCGACCACGAAATTGCTTGCGGTACTTTACTCTTTTCGGCATTAACATTGTTGCATCTCCAGAAACCGCTGCACTACTGTCAGCTATGGTTATCTTTCGTCCTTATCAGGATCTGCCAGGAATCTTGTTCTGATCCACAGATCTCATTTACTCACTAATATATACGTCGGTCACTTCGTTTTTTTGCGGCAGGATGTCGCCTTTGTAGATCCAAACCTTGACGCCTATGCGCCCAAATGTCGTCAGTGCCTCTGCGAAGCCGTAATCCAGGTCAGCCCGGATCGTGTTGCGCGGTACTCGACCATCCCAGGTCTTTTCAGTTCTAGCCATCTCGGCACCGGAGAGCCGGCCACCGCATTCAATTCGAATACCTTCAGCCCCTTGGCGCATGGCCTGCATCGCCGCCCTCTTCATCGCTCTGCTGTGTGAAATCCGTCGATTCAACTGGTTGGCGATATTCTCAGACACTAATTGCGCATTCAAATCCGGTTCGGCAATCTCTTCAACATCTAATTTCACGGCTTTGTCAGTCAGGATGCGCAATTTGGATCGAAGTTCCTTGACCGTACTGCCCTTCCTACCAATAACGATTCCGGGTTTCGAAGTGTGTATGACAATCTGAACCTGGTTCGGAAACCTTTCGATCTCGATGAGAGCGATTCCACCGCGTGGAAGCTCTCTCATCACAAGTCTGCGAATCGCGAAATCTTCCTGCAATAACTCGCGGTATCGATCGCCTTCAGCATACCAACGTGTGTTCCAATCTCTGATGTATTTGAGTCGAAATCCGATAGGGTGTACTTTTCGTCCCAACTTCGCTTCTCCTTAATCTATGAACTCGGTAACTTCGCGTTCAGCCAAAACGACGGTAACGTGTGATGATCGCCGCATAATTGGCTTGAATCGACCCCGTGCCCCGAATCGACCGCCGTAAGGCGCCAACCTTCTTCTTGGGCCGTCATCAGCGTAAATACTGCTAACAAACAACTCGTCTATCTCCAATCCGTAGTTCTGCTCAGCATTTGATACAGCAGACTGAATTAACTTATAAACAGGTTCAGCCGCCTTTTGGGGCATAAAACGTAACGTCTCGAGAGCCGCTTCAGCGTCTTTACCGCGGACTACGTTTACGACGAGTCTGACCTTTTGGGGCGAGATTGGGATGTGACGCGCTATCGCCCTAACCTCAAATGCTTCAGCCATGATTAACGACGTCCTTTGCGCTCGGCCCTAGAGATATGCCCGCGATAAGTTCGAGTCGGCGCGAATTCGCCCAGTTTGTGCCCGACCATGTTTTCCGTGATGTAAATTGGCACATGACGCCTACCATCGTGGACAGCAATCGTGTGACCCACCATTTGAGGAAAAATCGTGCTGGCTCTTGACCAGGTCCGTATTACCTGGCGTCCACCGGCGTTATTTAGCGCTTCGACTTTTCGAAGTAGCTTAGGGTCAATATATGGACCCTTCTTCAATGAACGTGACATAAATTGACCTCCTACCGCCGTTTCTTCGACCGTCTGCGGAAAATATACTTGTCAGTTGACTTATTTCGGCGGGTTCGCTTTCCGAGAGCTGGCTTTCCCCATGGCGTCTTTGGACCTGGCAAACCAATCGGAGAACGACCCTCACCACCGCCGTGTGGATGGTCATTTGGGTTCATTGCCGAACCACGGACCGTTGGCCTGATACCCAGGTGTCGCTTGCGTCCAGCCTTACCGAGCTTGACATGACCGTGCTCGACATTGCCAACCTGTCCAATTGTCGCCAGACAGTCCTGTTGAATCAGACGCTCCTCACCCGATGGCAGTCGGACAGTTGCATAAGCTCGATCGTCTTTCGCCAAAATCTGGGCTGATGTACCAGCAGCCCGGGCTATTTGACCGCCTTTGCCAATCTGCATCTCGATGTTGTGAATGAACGTGCCTTGGGGAATATTCCGGAGCGGCAATGTATTACCCGGCTTGATTTCTGCAGCTGCACTGCTAACGATGGAATCATCCACGTGCAAACCAAGAGGAGCGATAACGTACCTTTTCTCCCCATCCAGGTAGTGCACCAAGGCGATTCGAGCAGACCGGTTTGGATCATACTCAATTGAAGCAACCCTGCCGGGAATTTCCAACTTGTCACGCTTAAAATCGATTTGGCGATACAGGCGTTTATGTCCGCCGCCTCGGTGACGGATTGTTATCCTCCCACCCGAGTTCCTTCCTGCCCGCCGCTTTTTCCCAGCAGACAACGGCTTGAAGGCGCCTATATGTGTGATTTCCTCAAACGTCTGGCCACTCATGTCTCGTCGACCAGGCGAAGTGGGTTTAAAAACCTTTATCGGCATTGTTCCTCCAGAGACGGAAACAAGATCTCAGCCTGTATGGGAACCATCCCCATAATCAACGGCCAGATCATCATCCCTGCTCAAATAACTCCTTCAAATAGGTCGATCGAATCACCAGGAGAAAGGGTAACAATTGCTTTCTTATAACCCGGTTTTCTCGTTGTCATGCGTCTCCAGCGACGAGCCCTCTTTGCTGGCATATTGGAGACACGGACCTTCTCAACTGTTACAGTGGGCCAGGCAAGCTCAATCGCTTCCTGGATCTGCATTTTATTCGCTCTCGAATCAACCACGAACGTATATTGGTTATGGTTCGAGGCCAAGTAATTGCTTTTCTCTGTGATTACCGGTCGCCGGATAATCTCACGCCAATGCATGGGCTACTCCTCTTCGTCCGCTATGTCTTCTACTTCGACAAATTCAACCACCAGCGACTCGCCATCTTCCAGGGCAAGAGCACCTTGAATGACTTCGAGGGCAGCAAGCGGCATAAGAATCTTCTGATACCCAAGTAGATCACGGATATTAAGATAATTGGCCCGCAACGTTTTTAGATCTGGTATATTGCGCGCAGATCTCTCCAAAATGTCATCAGAATCGGCAAGTATCAGCAATGTGCTCACACCGTGCGTCAGCTGGCCAACTGTATCGGCCAGTATCTTGGTTCTTGGTGAATCGATTTCAAAATTATCTAGAAAGAGTATATCTCCGCTGACAACCTTCGCCGTCAACGCGGACCGAAGAGCGGCCCTTCGCATTTTTCTTGGCATATCCTTTCGGTAGGAACGTGGCCTGGGACCATGAGCAACACCGCCACCAACAAAAATAGGCGCTCGCCTGCTTCCATGTCTGGCCCTACCGGTACCTTTCTGCCGGTACCATTTTGCCGTTGTCCTTTTTACTTCGGACCTGGTTTTTGCTTTGTGAGTCCCAAGGCGTGCATTTGCAAGCTGCCGTACAAGAGCTTGATGCATCAAGTCTCGATTAACCCTCGCTTTGAACACGCTGGCTGGTAGTTCAACCGAGCCAATCTCTCGCCCGGCTAAGTTGAGAACGGATTCTCTCATTTCCCTGTCTCCACTATCCCTTTGCCGCATTGCGAATGGCGACAACACTGCCCTTCGCACCTGGTACGGATCCTTTGACCGCGATCAGATGGCGCTCAGGATCGATTTCTACAACTTCCAAATATTGTGAAGTGACCCGCGCGTTACCCATTCGACCAGGCATACGCGTACCTTTTATTACACGGCTCATGCCCGATGTGGCGCCAATAGAACCCGGAGCACGCTGGCGGTCGGATTGACCGTGCGTTCGTGGCCCACCGCTAAAGCCATGGCGTTTCATCACACCCGCGAATCCTCTTCCCTTTGTCTTACCTGTTACGTCAACTCTATCGCCAGCTTCAAATTGATCGACGGTCAGCAACTGGCCTATCTCATATTCCGAGGTTTTTCTCGTGCGGAATTCTCGAAGATGACGTACCGGCGGTACACCGGAAATATCCCTACGAATCGGGTGTTTCTTATCAACCTTAAGCAGGCCGAGATGGCCTTTCTGACCCCCTGTTAGGCGCTGCTCTTTCACTGCGCCAAAGCCCACCTGAATGGCATCGTAACCATCGATGCCCTTGCTTTTGATTTGAGTTATATAGCATGGACCCGCCTGGATAACGGTGACGGGTGTAACAACACCAGCATCACTTATTATCTGGGTCATGCCCACTTTTATGCCTAGTAAACCTTTCATTCACAACCTCCTAGGACTGCCAGCCACCAGGTCAGAGCTGCATCATCCGCACGCGGTTGGAAATTGGAACTCGAACCGATCGGGCCGAATTCTCAATCTCTGAATCTGCCTAGATTTGAATCTCGATGTCGACACCTGCAGGCAAATTTAGCCGCATCAGTGTATCAATCGTCTTTGAATCAGGGTTGACAACATCAATTAAGCGTTTATGCGTCCGGATCTCAAAATGCTCATGGGAGTCCTTATCGATAAAGGGACTCCGGCGAACGGTAAAACGCTCGATCCGTGTCGGCAAAGGAACTGGTCCAACAACCTGTGCCCCAGTTCTCTCTGCGGTTCCTACGATTCTTTTGGCCGACTGGTCTAGTACTCGGTGATCGTACGCTTTCAGCCGTATTCGAATTTTTTGTGCCATGCAAACCTCATAATGGCAATTGCATCTACTGACCGGACAAGCCCGGCCACCAAACGCTCAGATTAATCAAGTATTTTCGTGATGACGCCTGCACCAACGGTGAGTCCGCCTTCACGGATAGCGAATCTGCTACCTTCTTCCAGGGCTACCGGCGTAATCAACTTGACCTGCAGGTTAACACTGTCTCCAGGCATGACCATCTCCACCCCTTCGGGTAGCGTGATCGAACCTGTTACATCCATAGTCCGGATGTAGAATTGTGGACGGTAGCCAGGGAAAAATGCCTTGTGCCGGCCGCCTTCGTCTTTGCGCAGTACGTAAACCTCGCTCATAAATTCCCTGTGCGGCGTGATGCTGCCCGGCGCTGCCATAACCTGGCCTCGCTCGACCTCATCCCGGTCAATGCCTCGAAGTAACAAGCCGGCGTTGTCGCCCGCTTCCACATTCGATAAAGTCTTGTGGAACATCTCCATCGACGTAACCACGACTTTCCGAATGTCATCTCGTAGCCCGACGATCTCGATATCCTTACCCGGCGTCATCGTACCCCGCTCGACTCGACCAGTCACCACGGTGCCTCGTCCTTTAATCGAGAATACATCTTCCACCGGCATCAGGAATGGCTTATCGATCTCCCGCACGGGCTGCGGTATGTACTCATCTACCACCCGTAGCAGTTCCCAGATGCTAGCGTACTCCGGTGCGTCCACGTCTGTGCTCGTACTTTCGAGAGCCGCAAGCGCGCTGCCGCGCACGATGGGCGTCTCGTCTCCTGGAAACTCATATGAGTCCAGCAGTTCACGAAGCTCGAGCTCGACCAGCTCTAACAACTCCTCGTCGTCCATCATGTCTACTTTATTCAAGTAGATTACCATCGCCGGCACCTCTACCTGCCTTGCAAGCAGCACATGCTCTCGCGTCTGCGGCATCGGACCATCCGGCGCAGCGACCACAAGTATCGCCCCGTCCATTTGGGCCGCACCGGTGATCATGTTCTTGATGTAGTCACGATGTCCTGGGCAATCTACGTGCGCGTAGTGCCGGTTTTCGGTCTCATATTCCACATGGGCGATGGCGATGGTGATTCCTCGATCCTTCTCTTCGGGCGCGTTGTCGATGGACGAGAACGCCCGAAAATCTGCCATCCCCTTAAGGGACAGCACCTTGGTTATTGCCGCCGTCAAGGTAGTCTTGCCGTGGTCAATGTGTCCAATAGTGCCGATGTTGCAGTGCGGCTTATCTCTTACAAATATCTCCTTGGCCATACTCCTTCATCCTTTCCGTATAATGTTTCAAATCACCAAATCAAAACATGCAAATGTTGAAAGTTGCTTAATTAGATTATCAGCGACCACCTAGGGCAATCTGCTCAGCAATTTCCTTCCCTACAGGTGCGTAATGATCAAACTCCATCGTGAACGTTCCACGCCCTTGGGTCATTGACCGTAGCGAGGTCGCATAGCCGAACATCTCGGCTAACGGCGCCATCACTTTTATCGAGCGAATGCCGTTTCCGCGCATCTCCATACCTTCGATGTCGCCTCTTTTAGCCGATATATTGCCAATCACATCACCCGTATATTCATCAGGGACAACTGCCTCAACTTCCATAATTGGCTCCATTAGAACTGGAGCCCCTCTCAGCGCGCCTTCTTTGAAAGCCATAGAGGCTGCGATTTTGAAGGCCATCTCCGATGAATCAACTTCATGATATGAGCCATCATAAATTGACACCTTTATGTCAACCATTGGATAGCCAGCAAGGACACCGCCCTCCATCGCCTCGCGAATACCGTCTCTCGCCGGTTTCACAAACTCCTTAGGAATCGCTCCGCGAACGATTGCATCTTCGAAGATGAAACCGCTGCCGGGCTCCAAGGGTTCAAGTCGGAGAACGACATGTCCATACTGACCTCTGCCACCGGTCTGTCGCACATAACGACCTACAGCCTTTGGTACTTCCTTGGTAATTGTCTCCCGGTAAGCGACGCGGGGTTTGCCTACATTCGCGGCAACCTTGTACTCGCGCAACATTCGATCCACAAGTACCTCTAGATGAAGCTCGCCCATGCCGTACAAGATTGTCTGACCAGTCTGTTCGTCGTTACGAACTCGGAAAGTGGGATCTTCCTCCGACAATGTCTTCAAGGCGATGCTCATCTTATCCTGATCGAGATTGGTTTTTGGTTCGATAGCCAGCGAAATAACTGGCTCAGGAAATTCTATTGATTCTAGGACGACTGCAGAGTCCTGGGTGCTGAGCGTTTCACCGGTAAAGGTATCTTTAAGTCCAAGTGTAGCCGCGATGTCGCCAGCAAGTACATAGTCAAGGTCTTCTCTTCGATCGGCGTGCATTCGAAGCACACGGCCGATTCGTTCTTTACGATTCTTTGTGCTGTTTATGACTTTTGATCCGGCTTTTATTCTTCCTGAATAAACGCGGAAATAAGCAAGACGACCTACATATGGATCGGCGACAATTTTAAATACCAGCGCTGCCAACGGCCCGTCATCCAGAGGAGGTCTTGGTACGAGCTCACCAGTTTTTACACTCTTTCCCATTATTGGCGCGATGTCTTGCGGCGATGGCAGGTAATAGATAACCGCGTCTAGAACTCGTTGAATACCCTTGTTTTTAAGGGCGGATCCACATAAAACCGGCGTCACCGCACCGGCAATAGTTGCTTTGCGCAGTGCTGTCCGGAGTTCGTCGACCGGTATTTCCTCACCGTCCAGGTATCGAACGACCAGCTCATCGTCGGTCTCGACGATGTTTTCCAAAATGCGCTCTCGGGCTTCGAGCACGCTGGGTAAGACATCTTCAGGTATTTCGGTTGCGACCGATGTAGCACCAAGGTCTTCGTCAAGCCAGACGGCTGCTTCCATGGTTAGTAGATCGACAATTCCTCGAAAATCAGACTCGTTTCCAATCGGCCATTGAATAGGAAGTGGGTTGGCCTTTAGACGGCTACGGATCATGTCAACCGTGCGTTCGAAATCAGCACCGGTTCGATCCATTTTGTTAACAAAGCAAATACGCGGTACGCCATATTGGTCAGCCTGGCGCCATACCGTTTCCGATTGGGGTTCCACACCGGCAACTGCATCGAAGACAACGACGCCGCCATCTAAGACCCTGAGGCTTCTTTGTACCTCAGCCGTAAAATCAATATGCCCCGGGGTATCGATAATGTTAATCTGGAAATCGTTCCAGTAAGTTGTCGTCGCCGCCGAGGTAATTGTTATGCCACGTTCCTGCTCCTGGACCATATGATCCATAGTGGCAGTACCATCATGAACTTCGCCCATGCGATGGATGCGACCTGTATAAAACAGGACACGTTCTGTAGTCGTCGTCTTACCAGCATCGATATGCGCGATGATGCCGATGTTACGAACCTTGTCCAACGAATAGCGAGTCATGTCATTCAACCAAAGTCTGAGTAGTCATAAAAAACAAAATAATCAAAAGGCAAATCAATTAAATCGGTAATGCGCGAAAGCCCTGTTAGCTTCGGCCATGCGATGTGCGTCATCTTTTTTCTTCACCGCTGCACCCTGGCTGCTGGCTGCGTCCATAAACTCAGCGGCCAGCTTTTCGGCCATGGATCGGCCACCTCTGGTTCGCGCTGCCTGAAGAAGCCACCTTATGGCCAGCGAAGTCTGTCGATGTAAAGGCACCTCCATAGGTACCTGGTATGTTGCGCCGCCAACTCGCCTGGGTTTTACTTCTACCTGGGGTGTTGCATTCTTCATTGCTCGCTCAAAGACTTCCAACGGATTCTCTTTGGTCCGCTGCTCAATGAGCTCAAAACAACGGTAAATGATCCCTTGGGCAGTGCTTTTCTTTCCGCCTTTCATCATACGATTTATAAACATTTGAACGGTAACATTTTTGTATCGTAGATCAGGATGGACCGGTCTTTTTTCCGGTTTATAGCGTCTTGGCATCGTAGTTTCTCCGCTCGCCCTGCTTACTTGGGCGATTTAACTCCGTACTTAGAACGACCTTGCTTTCGGCTGCTTACACCCTCAGCGTCCAGTGTTCCACGAACGATATGGTATCGGACGCCTGGAAGATCCTTAACCCGGCCTCCACGGACCAATACGACCGAGTGATCCTGCAATGAATGGCCTTCGCCAGGAATGTAGGCAGTTACCTCAATCTGATTAGTCAACCGGACACGCGCAACTTTCCTCAAGGCTGAATTCGGTTTTTTAGGCGGCATTGTTTTAACTTGCGTACAAACACCACGTTTCTGTGGGGCGCCTTTCGGCTGTTTCGTTCGTCGCTGTTTAAACGAGTTGTAGGTGTACTGCAACGCTGGCGCCTTCGTTTTCTTGGCCTTAAGTTTTCGTCCTTTGCGTGTCAACTGATTAATTGTCGGCACTGTTGTTCTCTCCTTAAACCATCAACCATCAGGATTCGGTGATCTCGATTTTACGATCCGCACTATCCCTTTCTACCGATATCTACTCATCAATGGAGGCCATCGAATGCACTTCGATGGCCTCCGAAATAATTCTATTATCCAATTCGCGATCTAGATCGACGCTGTCGTCACCAGATCACGGTCCGGTAGTGAGTCCAAACGGCGATTCTACCAGATGGATATTCTTTGTCAACAAGCTCTTTCTGTTCTCTTATCGGTATCAAGTCGGTCTCGATAGCAAGTTACCGGCCGATTTATCGATTTCGATTTCGGGCCAGATCCATGAGTCCTGTGCCAACCCAGTGCCGGTGTCGTTTATCATCTTCTTTTCCAAAGCGCACAGTGCCGCCGCCTTCCGTAACGGCTTCAATTGATAAGCCCAGGGCCTGTAGCTCTTTGACCAATACTCTGAACGAGGCTGGGATACCCGGTTCATCTATCTTTTCGTTCTTGACGATAGCCTCGTAGGTCTTTACGCGACCCTGAACATCATCGGACTTTACTGTCAGCATCTCCTGGAGAGTGTGAGCTGCTCCATATGCTTCAAGTGCCCATACCTCCATTTCGCCAAATCGTTGTCCACCGAACTGGGCCTTCCCTCCAAGGGGTTGCTGGGTGACCAGCGAGTAGGGCCCGGTCGATCTGGCATGAACCTTATCTTCCACAAGATGGGCTAATTTGAGCATGTGAATTATCCCAACCGTAACTGGTTGGTCGAACGGGCGACCAGTTTTGCCATTGATCAACCTCTCCTTTCCTAGAATCGGTAAAGGAATACTTATATCCAGCGACAATTGGGCTGCTATTGCCAAAAGCTCGTCGTAAGGATGTGTTATAGGATCTAGTTGGTACTCATCAGACAAATCAGAGCCAGTTCCCTCCAGCATCAGGGCGTACCACTCTCTGATACACACTTCTATCGCTTTCTCATTGAGACCTGTCCACTCTGCTTTTTTCAACTCCGCCCATTCTGCCGGCAAAAGAGCCTCTGAATCCCAACCGCGTTCTTTCAGCCATTCACTGGCAACGGTCTGTCGAGCGTAGGTGTGATCTGTGGACAGACGGTCGAGGTCATAATCACTCTCAGCCAACCAGGCCGAAATGAAGAAGTTGCGCGCTTCGTCGTCATCATCCAGCGTTTCAGTATCGTACTCAACTTCATCTAGCCACTCCCAGGCCCATTCAGTGACCACATCCCAGGCCCGGTCAACAATCCATGCTCTTCCTAACTCAGCAGCGATCTCGGTCTCATTCGCACCGTCAAATACAGGCGTAACCGCCCGGAAACCCAGGCGGCTCGCGGCCCAACCTAGATGAGTCTCAAGAATCTGTCCTAAGTTCATGCGACCGGGGACACCGATTGGATTAAGAATAATGTCAACCGGCGTGCCATCCGGCAAGAATGGCAAGTCTTCAACCGGCACAATTTTTGAGATGACGCCCTTGTTTCCGTGCCTGCCGGCGACCTTGTCGCCTTCAGATATCTTCCGCCTCTGAGCCACCGATACACGCACCATCGTCTCGACCCCAGCCGGCAAGTCACGATCCTGTTGCCGGTCAAATACCTGGACGTCGACAACTTTGCCTCGTGCCCCGTTGGGTAACCGCAAACTGGAATCCTTAACCTCTCTTGCTTTATCGCCAAAGATCGCCCTCAGCAGTTTCTCTTCCGGGCTCAACTCTTTCTCACCTTTCGGCGTTATCTTCCCCACCAGGATATCGTTTTCGTTTACATAGGCTCCAACGCGAATAATACCTCGTTCGTCCAAATCTTTTAGGGCATCCTCACTGACGTTTGGAATGTCGTAGGTAATTTCCTCAGGTCCTAACTTTGTGTCGCGAGCTTCGAGCTCATGCTTTTCAATGTGAATCGAGGTGAATCTGTCTTCGCGAACCAATTTCTCGCTGACCAGTATGGCGTCTTCGAAGTTGCCTCCTTCCCATGATAGGAAGGCAACGACTACGTCTTGCCCCAAGGCTAGTTCGCCGTATTGGGTTGACGAGCTGTCCGCAAGGATGGTGCCTTTGCGAATCTTCTGGCCTTTAACCACGATTGGTCGCTGGTCAATACAGGTACTCTGATTTGAACGGTTATATTTCCGCAGATTGTATGTTCGTGGGCCATTTACAGAGGTAACCAGGATTCGATCACCTGTAACACTTATTACTTCACCGTCTTCCTCGGCGATTACTACCTGGCCCGAATTCAGAGCAGCTTGCCATTCCATCCCAGTACTGACGACCGCTACATCGGGCCTTAAAAGCGGCACTGCTTGACGCTGCATGTTGGAGCCCATCAAGGCGCGGTTTGCATCGTCATGCTCCAGGAATGGAATAAGAGCGGCCGAGATACCGACAATCTGTCGAGGTGCGACATCCATGAAATCGATTCGCCCTACCGATGCGAATCTAAATTGTTGATTTCTTCTAGCTGAAATACGAGTGCCAAGGAATTGCTTTCGTGCGTCGAGTTCCGCATTTGCCTGTGCAATGGTGTACCGGTCCTCTTCATCGGCCGACATGTAGACTATCTCTTCCGTGAGGTACGGAATAAGTTGAACAAATTCGATACCTGCCTCGCGAATCTTCTTCGCATGCGTGCGATTAATTTTCTTACCCTTCTTGACTATGATCTCGCCAGTCTCTGGATCCACGACGTTTTCATATACGTCATGACCGGCAAGCTCTTTGCTGTCACCCGGGAGAGCGTTAACGACACGCCGGTACGGTGTTTCGATGAAGCCGTAGCTGTTCACTCGCCCATATGTCGCCAACCGTCCGATAAGACCGATATTCGGTCCTTCCGGTGTTTCGATCGGGCAAATGCGTCCGTAATGACTGTGGTGAACGTCACGAACTTCGAACCCAGCTCGTTCCCGTCTCAATCCTCCTGGACCTAATGCAGACAATGTTCGCTTATGGGTTAATTCAGCCAGTGGATTGGCCTGCTCCATGAACTGGCTCAACTGAGAGCTTCCGAAGAACTCGCGAATGGCAGCGACCACAGGTCGAATATTAATAAGAGCGACCGGAGTCAATGTTTCCGAATCCCGAATCGACATTCGCTCGCGGACGACACGTTCCATTCGTCTCAATCCAACTCGTAGTTTTGCTTGCAACAACTCACCAACAGTTTTTACCCTTCGGTTGCCCAGGTGATCAATATCGTCCGGTCCCATTTGAGCATTGTTGATCAAGATCATGCGTCGGACCAGGTGAACAATATCCTGCTGAGTTAGCGTTCGATGTGTTGCTGGAATTATTTCCTCAAGATTCAGCCGCTTGCTGAGTTTGTAACGACCAACTCGAGCCAGGTCGTATCGGCGTTGATCGTACAGCTGTTCGATCAAATATTGTTTCGCGTTTTCGAGAGTCGGTGGATCGCCGGGTCTCATACGCTTATAAAACTCTATCAATGCTTGCTCGGCGATAGGTCTATCAGAATCCCAAGATGGCTCCTGATCTATACTTCCCTGAATGTAAAGGTGCTCGGGGTTCGTATCAATATCTTCGAAGAGCTTTAAGATCTCTTCGTCCGTTCCCTCTACAATTAAAGAATCGCCAAGCATATCATCAACGCTGGCAAGGGCGCGTAAAAAGAGGGTAACCGGCACAGTCCTCTTTCTGTTGAACTTAACCGTGAGGTAATCCGTCTTTCTGCTTTCAAACTCCATCCAGGCACCGCGATCGGGTATGAGTTTAGCCATGGCCAGCGGTCGTCCCGTGGTTCGCTCTTCCTTCACTTCGAAATAAACGCCAGGGGATCTAATTAACTGGCTGACTACAACACGTTCAGTACCATTAATAATAAAAGTGCCAGAGGGCGTCATTTTTGGAAAATCACCCATGAAGATATCCTGCACGATGGGCTGATCTTGGTCGGCGCTGTAGAGCATTACTTTCACATACAGCGGTGCGGCATAGCTCATATCGCGTTCGACGCACTCATCGACATTGTACTTTGGTTCTTCGAACCAATACCTTAGATCGAATCCCTCGACTTCGGGATGCTTGCTGGGGAAATACAGACTCAGATCACCATTAAAACTAACTATGGGCGAGATTTCCTCAAACAAATCGGCTAATCCTTGCTCAGTAAAGACCTCAAAGGAATTTAGCTGCACTTCGATCAAATTTGGCAATTCGAGAGGATCAGTCGTTCGTGCATAGGTTTTAATTGGACGTTTTTTCATGAAATATCACCTGCTCCCGGTATAATACGTATGAGCCCAGTTTCCATAAATAAGGGGCGCAACGGCACGCGTTGCACCCCGACTCAACCTTGTTACTGTATCGCTCACCAAATCCAATACGTTTCGATTTACTTTACTACTACCGTGGTTTCTCCCGCCCGTATTTCATCGAACAATTCGATTACTATGCAAACCGCTATTATAGCGAACACTGTCTAGCGTGTCAAACTTTCGTACAAAGACTCTATCTGCTGTCCAGCCTGTTTCCAGCTGAACGTGTCGATGGCTCTCATACGCAACGCTTGACCAAGATATCTTGCCCGATCAGGATCGTGAACCAGGCCTTCGATACACGTTGCTAATGTTGTCACGTCTGTCACAGGCGCATAGATGCCGAGATCCGCAAGATATTCCCTGTGGACCGGTGTGTCAAAGGCGACGACCGGCATCCCCATTGCCATATAGTTCAGGACTTTTCCACTGCCTTCGCTGCTAGACATCTTCACCGATGCAGCAATATCTCCAGCCGAGAGATAACGGGCCGCATTCCGGTACTGAACTTTTCCGGTGAATAGCATTCGATCGGCGACATTCAGACGCTCAGCCATTTGTCGGTAATAATCGACCTTTGGAAATCCCATTACCAGGAAAAAAACATTCTTGCCTCTTGCTTTTAGATCTGCCGCTGTTTTTATCAGATCCGGTGTACCCTGATAATCGGCAAGCAAGCCTAGATAGGCAACGACAGGCCAGCCATCTGGGATGCCCAATTGTGTCTTCAATTCCACTCTGTCAACGGTCGAGAAACGGTCAGGATCGAATCGCACGGTATCAACACAGTCCGGCAGTGGAAATATGTCCTCTGAATCTACGCCGAATTCATCGGTGAGTAGTGCCTCGGCTTGCAAAGAACTTGTTAACACGGCGTCGGGAAATCGGCAGATAGCCCTTTCTATTCTTTTCATAAACCTGAAAGCGAACGTCTCGGGCTTCAGGAATCCATGATCCACCATTTCACCGGTCAGGCTTCCTTGAAAGTCAAATACAAGAGGGACCCGTAGTATTCGGGCGAGTATGCCGCCTATCAGCGCGCCTTCATGCATATGTCCGTGGATAATATCGGGCCGCAGTTGCAGACCAATTTGAATCGTCTTTGCCAACAGATAAAGATCGAAACTTGCTTTATGGCGCGAGGAGCCAACTTCATAATCAGCGTGATAAGGCAACGACCAGGTACGTCGGATGGTTAAATCGGGCAGATCGTCGCCTATGTTATAGGTAACGATAGTGATCGTGTGCCCTGAAGCCTGGAGGGTAGTCGCCTCTTCGAGTATGCGTATATGTCCGCCGTAATCCTTGAAAAAGGAAGTTGGCGCGACCATTAATACGCTATACTTATTCTTCGGGGCTTGGGAGTTCTGGGCCATGAATGAAGCGATAATTGTTAGGAGTCGCTTTTGCTCGATTTGCGGCCGAAACCAAACAGCTGGCTTCCAACGCTAACCGTGCTCATTTCCGACATTGAATCGTCATCCATCCAGGCGTTTCGGATCCGTTCATCAAGCCAGCGCTTTCGATCTTGGTCAACGTCTTCCAGTACAAGGGATAACCGCTCCTCGTCATCGTCGGCGATCAATCTCCGCATAACCTGCAGTTCCGCAAGCGCAGCATCCAGCCACCTTAGAGTGGCATCTTTGTTGTTAAGCGCTACCCGGGAGATATCTACATTCTCCAACGGTGCCGTAGAAAACGCGAAATCGAGCCCAGCAAAACGAAGCATGTCACGCCAGCCCTTAGACTGGCTCACGGCCCGGAACATAGCCGCGCCTAGTAAGCCTGGTAGCGTTCCGACACCCTGCATAAGGCTGTCATACTCGTGTAAATCAAGAAAGTATGGGGTTGCCCCCAGGATTCGGCCAAGGTTTACGGCTGTTTCAACTGCCTTGGGATCCAATTTAGCAGATGGCATAATACAAAAAATGCTGTGTTCGAACATGTCAGCGTGGGCCGCTTCAATTCCCATCCGGCCATCGGTAAGCCATGTGGCAGCCAGAACGGGAGTAGCTCCCACATAATGACCCTGCTGAACATATTTATCCGCGAGTTTTAGCCCGACACTCTTCAAATTACTCAGGTCAAGAATCAGCGTATGATCTCGTACCTCACTCCCGACAACCTCGAGCGTGACTTCATGCTCAGAGTACGGCGTATTTAGAATGAGAATGTCGGCGACCTGAGCTGTCTTTGCAAGACTTCCAGTTGTGCTATCCACCACTCCGAGCTCCTTGGCTAGTTTTGCCTCGCCTTTGTCTCGGACATGCCCCTGAACCGACAGGCCGAGATCAGATTCTCGTAAAGCCAATCCGATGGATGCACTTATCCTATCCAGACCAATTATACCTACGGTTTCTGTCTTCATGGCTTCCTCATCGGTTTACGACTGTGCACCTGCATACACTCCAATCTGCCGGCACAACCTCTCAGCTTCTGCCATCAGCCCACTTCAGTAATACAAGCAAATTATCGACATCCTGGTTATTGTTGGCATTGTTTCCTGTGCTCTTACTGTCATCTGCGGCAGGAGTTGGATCATGATGCCGCCGTATTAGTTCAATTGTAACCTGAGATGATCCTGCCTTGGTCGCTGCCATAGCACCCCACTCCGCGTGCTTCGCTTTCACAACGAATGGCATCCGCAAACCTGTCCACACTCCATTCGCCCAGCTATCCGCCATAACCGGCGATAGCGCCTGGCCTATTACCACCGCTGGTCGGTGCCACCAGGATACCCCCACTCTTGCCTTCCCCACATCATGTAGAAGCGCGGCAGCCAATAAGTGCTCGTTTTCGCAGCCTGATTCTTTCAAGAGACGCATAACTCGATAACTGTGCTGCTGATCTGCCTTCGTCTGACTATGAAACAAGCCTGTCACGTCATTATTTAACAGTT
>PVMK01125184.1_pt1 | contig 62514 bp, 58 predicted proteins | sample 1853481 | NCBI WGS metagenome assembly PVMK01 (sample SAMN08533507, study PRJNA380276) | Marine sediment metagenome, whole genome shotgun sequencing project.
TCAGGCAAAGACCACCACAAAATGGCGGTACCGGCAGTCTTCCTCGTTCGAGACGGCAAGGTCGCCTGGGCTCACGTCGCTCGAGACTACAAGACGCGTCCAAGCGCCGAGCAGCTCCTGACGGTTGTGAAGCAATAGTGTTCGCTGCACTGCCGTTGAGTGCTGCCGCGATTCAATAGCCGTCGATGGGCTTTGGTTTGGGGCCCTCTATTGGGACGCCTTGGGGCCCTTCGATCGGAACACCGCTCGGCCCCTCGATCGGCTCAGCCGCAGGTCCCTCGATCGGCACGCCACTCGGCGCGATCGGCTTCTTCTTGGGCAGAGGCTGAACGACGTTGTCGAGCTTGGGCGGCGCGCCTCCCACATCGTACTCCTGCACTTCGGGAGGCTCATACTGGATGTCGACGTAGGTAGACACCGGCTCCGATGCTTGTCCGCTCAGCGGGGATAGGATCACGTCCCCGATCCGCTGCTCGATGCATCGACGGTCGTTAATCGAAAGACCTCGGCCGGTCGCGCTCGGCTCGATGATCATCCCGGTCGGGCGCACGACCGCGCTGATGTCGATGCGAATCAGCATCGGGCTGCTAGGTCGATAGTCGCGCACGCAGTCTGCCGGGCTTCCGACCGCAGCGCGGAGCTCGGCTGCGAGGTCACGAGCCGGTTCCACGGGTTTAGCCTCCGCGGCTTCGGTAGGTTTGGTTGGAGCGACCTCTTCGACATCCGACACCGTATCGATGGCGCCGGGTTGCGCTGGCGCCTCTGCGGTGTCGGGCGGCAGCACCTCGACCACGTTCGACGGCTGTGCAGGTTCTTCTCGGCTCTTGCACCCGAAGACGAGCAAGGAGACGGCGCAGAAAATCAAGACTTGCATCACTTGGCCAGCACCTCGACATCACGTTCCGCCGAAAGAGCTTCGATGCGCTCTCCGCGAAAGTAGGCGTGCGTCACGTCGAGAAAGGGCATCGCTTGATCAGATCTCTCACATGGAACCTGGTTCAGTCAAGATGGGCTGCCCTCACACACGGGACCATGGGGACGGTTCTCGGAAGTTCGGTTTGCCGACCCGTTCTTTGGACATCATCTCACGCTTCCACTCTGTTCTGCTTGCGAAGAGGCCCTGCCATGCGCCCAACGATCAGGCCCGCCAACGTCGCCCAGACCAAGGCGCTCGAGTAGGTACCGGGATCGGTTGCAGTGAGCGCTTGAAGCGCGACCAGCCAGCCCACTAGCATGCCCATTCGCACGCGGGCAACCGACAATGGCTCTTCGCCGATATCGCCGACCGCTACGACCGAGCGCGTGAGGGCAATGTTGACGAGCCACAAGACGCTCAGGAGAGCGACTGTCCACAAGAGTGTCGGACTTAGATCCAGAAGCCGGATACCGGCAAACGGGTCGAGCGCTAAGGCAAAGCCAGCCGCCGCTGCGGATAGACCGGCAAACGCCCATTGACGTGGCAGACCGTCTCTGAGGAGCGCATCTGAGACGAACGCAAGCGCCGCGACGAGACCGAGAAGCGGACTATGAAGGAGGTAGATCGCCCAGACCGACAGGAGCAGCACGACAACCGAATCCCCGGCTTTGGCTTTCAACCCGGTGCTGCGATTGACGATACGCACCAAGGCCAACGCGACGAACGGAAGCAGAAGGCTCGGGTCGGCCACCAGGAAGAAGGACGCGAACGCGAACGCCATGCTGATGAACGCGCCGGGATTGTCGTCAGGGGACAGCTCCCTCGCGAGCGCCCAACAGCCGAACACCAGCAACAGGCCGCCGAGCGCCGCAAAGGCAATCGCCTTCACGTCGCCGCCGCTGAGGCCCTCGACGACGCCGCCCGCCACCGCCGCGATCGGCATGAGGAACTGCACCGCTCGGTTGGTTTTGTATCGCGGGTCGAGTGGGCGCGCGATCGAAGTGATGCTGTAGAGGCGGTGTTGCGCCATGACTCCTCCTATCGAGTCCTAGATCGCTCAGTAGCCCTTGATCGAAGTTCGGTCCTCGTAGCCAGCCGGGAAAGAGTACGTGAATCCGATCGAAGGCTCTAGCCAGGAGCGGTTTCTCAAGAAGAACTGGCCTTGGAAGCTATACCCGGCGCCAAATCCGATTTCGAGGTCGGCTTGGGCTGCGACGCGAATCTGCATGCCCACGCGTCCGTGGAAGCCTGGGGTGAAGCGGTATTGCTTGTATCCGTTGCAGTACCAAGGGTCGCAGATGACTTGTGTTTCGTTCAGGTGCCACCAATTGAAGTCGAACCAGCCATCCAAGAACGGGGCGACGCGAGTCCTGTTGGGCGTGACGAAGCGCATTCCTAGCGCGAAGAAGATGTTGGTCAGGGTCTCTCTGCGTGTGCCGACGGGTGCACCCGAGACGTTTTGGAGATTGAGGCCGTTTCCGCGAAAGCCGAGCGCAAGCATCGGCACCCACCATTTGTAGTTCCACCCAATGCGTACATCGACGGTGCCACCGGGGCGGACGACGTCGCGGTTGACGCCGTTCCACAGCATGACGCCGACGTCGAAGCCGAACTCGAGGTGGGGGTAACCGATTTCCGAGGGATCGTCGTATTGCGCGCGCGCCGCGCCGGCCATCATCACGGCTCCCGTGCCGAGCATTACTGCGAGCGCTATCGTTCGCGCCTTCATCGGCCTCCGCCAAGCTTCTCGAGCTCTGCTGCGTATCGTTCCGCGGCTTTGGTTCGACCCATCTGCTGATTATAGCCTGCCATGACTCGCAGGATCTCGCGGTTGGCGGGGTAGCGCCGAAGCATCCGTCTCAGTGTTTTCAGCGACGCGTCCTGCTGCCCCTGGTCGAATTGAGCGATCGCATAGACATATCCAAAGCGAATGACTTCAGGTCGGATCTCGTGCGCCCTGCGAAAATGCTCCATCGCCTCCGCGTGGCGCTCGAGCCGAACCAAGGTCAGGCCGAGGGCAAACTCGACGGTGGCTCGATCTGCAGCGGCCTTCAGCCCTTCGCGGAGGATCGCTTCAGCCTCTTTGTCCCGCTGTTGGCTTCGGTAGAGGTCCGCAAGGTTGACATAGGCCGCGGTGAACGTCGGATCGACATCGAGCGCTTCACGGAGATTGTCCTCGGCATGCTTGAAGTCGCCGGCAAGCATCGCGACGTGCGCCAAGTCGGCTAGGCCCTCGCCACGGTCGGCGTTGAAAGCGCGTGCCTCGATGTACTCCGCGGTGGCTTTCTTCAGCGCGTCCCGATCGGGCGCGCTCCAGCCGCGCGCGTTGGTACCGAGCAACGTAGCGACCACTTCGACCCGTACGGTACGCACCGGGTCGCGGAGCATCCCGCGGACGACCTCGACGCGCTGTTCTACTGGGAGATCCCGGGCGGCGACTGCCACCGTGCGCCGGACGATGGGGCTTCGGTCGTGCGCCGCACGCATCAACAAGGCCGGCAGTGCGGGTGATGCGAGGTTGCGCAGCTCGAGGAGTGCAGTCGCGCGCACGATGTCGGGAGCAGACCCGGCAGCGACGAGCTCGACGAGCCCCGGTTCACCTTCTGGCCGCTGTGTTCTCGCAGCGTGAAGCGCCTCGGCAAAGGCATCGTCGGCACGGGTTTCAAAGCGCTCGGCAATGTGAGTTTCCGCCCACTTCGGGCTCTTGCGATCGTGACAACCCGTGCATGCGTCCGGAGCGCCGATCTGCTCGGACAGCGCCGGACGCGGCAAGCCAAAGCGGTGGTCTGCGCGCTCGTCGATCACCATGTACGTGCGCTGAGGCATGTGGCAGTCCGTGCATAGACTCCCCGCCGTTCCTGTCTCATGAAAATGATGCTGCGGGCCGTCGAAGACAGCGGCCCGATGGCAGCGTGTGCACAAGGCGTTGCCTTCCGCCGAGAGCTTCGCGCTGTGCCCGTCGTGGCAGTCGCTGCAGACCACGCCCGCCGCATGCATCTTGCTCTGTAAGAACGAACCGTAGACAAAGACCTCGTCTTTGACCTGGCCGTCATCGAAGTAGAGCAACTCGTCGAGGACCGCGAGGCGGTAGCGGTCGTGATAGCCGGCGTCGTCGCCGCCAAAGTCGGCGCGTCGTGAATGGCAGGGCGCGCAGGTCTCGGGCTCGTCACTCGGCTGGGATGTCGCGAGCACGGCGATGTCACGTCCATCTACGAACGACCACTTTCGTTTTTCGGGCGGCGGAAGGCGGCGGTCGAAGCCGTTATTGGAGGGAGCCCGTTTGGCCTTCGCCTCGACGAGCGCGACGTGCCGCGAGCCTGCCCCATGGCAAGCCTCACAACCAACGTCGATCTCGAAGTACTCGGTCGAGTAGCGCTTCGACGCGCGGTCGTAGTTCTTCTTCACCGCCGTCGAGTGGCAGTCGGCGCATGCGTAGTTCCAATTGTAGCTCGGCCCGGTCCAGTGCAGCGGATCACCGGGCTCGATGTACTCGTCGGGCTGAAGGTGGAACCAACGTTGGCCGCCCTGCCCTTTGGGACGCGTATCCCAAGCGAAGAGAAACGACTGCAGACGCCCAGGCTCGACCTCGACCAGGTATTGTTGAAGCGGTTCTACTCCAAACGTGTAGATCACCGGAAAGCGCCCGCGCTTCCCATCCGCACCCAGTGCTTCGACCGCAAACGCATCCCCGTCACGAACGAACCGCACGGTCTCCTTGTAGTACTTCGCCGTGACGTCGTTGAAGTCGCCCAGCACGGTGTCTGGCGTTGCCTTCTGCATCGCGAGGTCGTGATGCGACCCGAGCCAGCCCTGGTGCTCAGCCTCATGACAAGAGGCGCAGGTCTCCGTCCCAACATACTCGGCAGGCCCCGCCACCGAAGGCCTCACTGGAGCCGGATCCGGCTCCACGACGGTGTCATTCGCCTTCTTGCTACACGCCAAGCCGACCGCAGCAAGCACGCCCACCAAACTCCAAGCTAGCCCGCTCCGCATGACCCGCCCGGTCTAGCGCGTATCGGAAAAAGGGGACAGTCCCCCATATTCCGGCGATTAACCCTTTGAAAAAGGCGTCTGCTCCCTTTTCTGGGGATAGTATCGGGGGATGGACGTTACCAGGAGTAGCGCGGTGCGGGTCGTGCGGTTTTTGGTGGGGCTGTTCTTTCGGCGGATTGAGGTTAGCGGGGTGGAGCACGTGCCGGAGACGGGCGGGGGAATCTTGATCGCCTGGCATCCGAATGGGCTCGTCGATCCTGCGCTCATCATCAGCGCCTTCCCGAGGTCGGTCGTGTTTGGTGCGCGTCATGGCCTGTTCAAGTGGCCGCTCATCGGGCGCCTGATGCGCGCGCTCGGCACTGTGCCGATCTACCGCTCGTCCGATCTGAAAGATGCCGATGACGAGACGCGACGAAAGGCGAATCGGCAGAGCCTCGACGCGTTGGCGCAGGCGGTATGCGATGGTGGGTTTGCGGCGCTATTCCCGGAGGGGGTCAGTCACGACGATCCGTTTCTGCAAGAGCTCAAGACCGGTGCGGCGCGGCTCTACTACCGCGCTAAGCAACTCTGCGCGGAGAACGGCGTTCCGCCAGTGATCATCCCGGTCGGCCTTCACTATAACGACAAGACCTCCTTCCGCTCGAACGCCCTCGTCGAGTTCCATGCGCCGATAGAGCTTCCGCCCGAGCTCTTGGTATCAATCCCCGAAACCGACGACGAGGCGCTACGCGCTCGAAGCACCGAGCTGACCCATGTCCTCGAACCGGTCCTACAAGAAGTCACCCACGCGACCGAAAGCTGGGAGCTGAATCAGCTGATGAATCGCGTGCGGACGCTCATGCGAGCGGAGCGCGGACAAAGAGCCGGTGCAAGTCTCAAAGCACCGAGCATGGTCGAGCGCACGTTGGGGATGGCAAGGGTCTGGAAGGCGTACTACGCACGCTTGCAGGCGGATCCCGACCACGTGCAGGCGTTGCTCGATCGCGTCTCCGCCTATGATCAGGCACTCCACGAGGTGAAGCTCGAGGACCACGATCTCGACAGACCACCAGCCATCGAGTCCAAATGGCTGCCCGTCGTCTTGGTTGTTCAAGCAGCGGTGGTGTTCGTGGTCTTTCCTCCCGTTCTCGTGTTGGGCTCGTTGATCAACGCTGGGCCCTACTTTCTGACCAACCTGTTCTCCCGCATTGCATCGAAGCAGTACAAGGACACGGCCACGATCAAGCTGCTCGCCAGCCTCGTCTTGTTTCCGGCGGCGTGGTTGACGGCCGCCCTGCTCGTCGGCCTGGGCCAGATTGAGCTACACAACTCCTTCGCGGGGATTCCTCGTGCGCCATGGGCTGCCGGAATCATCACCTTCCTGATCGGCGCGTTCGGGGGCGCGCTGGCGTTGGTCTATGTGGAGCTGGTGCGACGTACCTGGACGTCCATCAAGATCCGCGTGAAGCGCCAGTGGGGATCCACGGTCATCCGCCAGCTGTCGTGTGAGCGGGCCGCGCTCTACGAGGCGATCGAAGAAATGCGCAAGGGCCTCGACTTGCCCGGCGACGTGCTCGCGGACGGCCGAGTCGGAACGCGGGAGTTCGCCCTCGACCCGGACGACATGCCCTAAGCGCCCTGCCCTTTCCAGGGGATATCCTCTACACCCGCACGGTGATTGGCGTAGCGCGCCAGGACGAAGAGCAGATCGCTCAGGCGGTTGAGGTAGCGGAACAGCTCGCCACGCAGGGTTTCCTGCGCGCCAAGAGCCACGAGCGAGCGTTCGGCGCGTCGGCAGACGCAGCGCGCGAGGTGGAAGCGGGCTGCGCCTTCGCTGCCGCCCGGCAGGACGAACGACGTGAGTGCGGGCGGGCCTTCTTCGTACTTGTCGATCGCGCGTTCGAGGGCCTCGACCTGTGGCTCGGCGATGAGTGGCAGCGCGCTCTTCTGTTTGCGGTCGTCGGTCGAGCCAAGCTCTGCACCCACTTCGAACAGGTCGTGTTGAATTTGATTGAGGAGCGTATCGAGATCTGGGTCCGAAGCCTGCAGGCGTGCCCAACCCACGGCGCTGTTCAGCTCGTCGACCTCACCGTACGCTTCGACGCGGAGCGAGGCTTTGGACACCCTGGCGCCACCAAAGAGACCGGTTTCGCCTGCATCGCCCGTCTTCGTATAGATCTTCATGCCTCGGTCCTTCCGCTCGAAAACCGGTCACCGACTGCGACCCCGCGACCGCTCGCGAAGGCACGCGCGTCGACCCGTTTCCGTCCGCTCTCCTGAAGCTCCTGAATCTCCAGTGTGCCCTCGGCGCAGGCGACGAGGATGCCTTCGGGATCGAGCGCCGTCACCTCACCGGGGGCCGCGCCCTCGGGATCGAGCGTCGACGCGATGGTGCGATGCACTTTGATGTGCCGCTGTCCGAGAACCGTATGTGCTCCGGGCCAAGGATTCATGCCGCGGATCTGATTATGCACCGCTCGAGCCGATTTGTTCCAGTCGATGCGGCCGTGCTCCTTCTTGAGAAGCGGCGCCATGGTCGCCGTGCCGTCATCTTGCGGCTGTGGTGTGAGGTCACCAGCGACATAACGCGCGAGTTGTTCGCGTAGGAGCTCCGCAGCCATTTTCGAAAGCCGGTCGCTCAGCGTCGACGCGTCGTCGTCCCGTGCAATGGGCGTCGACGCGGCCGCGAGGATCGGACCCGTGTCCATGCCCGCATCCATCTGCATGAGCGTGACGCCGGTCTCCTCGTCTCCGTGGACGATCGACCATTGAATCGGCGCCGCACCACGCCAGCGTGGAAGCAAGGACGCGTGGACGTTGACGCAGCCAGCCGCCGGCGCGTCGAGGACCGCGCGCGGGAGAATCCGGCCGTACGCCACCACGACGGCAACGTCGGCATCGAGGGCTCGAAGCTTTTCCGCAAAGTCGGCGGTTCGGACCTTCGTGGGCTGCCACACCTCCAGCCCGAGCTCGAGCGCGCGCTTCTTCACCGCGGGAGGGCGCATCGCAAGTCCGCGCCCCGCTGGGCGGTCCGGCTGCGAGATGACTACGGCGACGTCACTAATGTCGTGCAGCGCCTCGAGGCAGGGCACCGCAAAGTCTGGGCTGCCGAAAAAAATCGTCCGCACAGGCCGTCACTGCGCGGCGTCGGCCGCAGCTCGTTTGGTCATCGTGCGATGCATCAGCCGACGGCGCAGCACGCTGAGATGGTCGATCATCAACTTACCGTCGAGGTGGTCGTTTTCGTGTTGAATCACAGTCGCCAACAGACCGTCCGCCTCGAGCTCGAACGGCTTGCCGTCCTTGTCGCGCGCACGAACCGTGACTCGCTCGGAGCGGTCGATGTCTTCGCGGACACCAGGAAACGAGAGGCAGCCCTCATTGAAGGTGCGGTTACCCTCGGTGGCGATAATCTCCGGATTGATGAAGACGCGAAGGTCGCTCGGCTCGTCGTCATGGCTGGCAACGTCCACGATGAACAGGCGTTTGGAAACCCCTATCTGTGGAGCGGCCAAGCCGACGCCCGGGGCTACGTACATGGTCTCCGCCATGTCCTCGATCAATTGATGCAGCTCCGCATCGAACTCCTCGACCTCTTTGCCGGGTTCACGAAGACGTTTGTCTGGGTAAAAGAGAATGGGGCGAATCAACCTGGAACCTCCGAGCGGCTACCCGCTCAACAGCTTGGAAAGCTTTGCTTTTTTCTAGCGCTAGGCACCCCCTACCGCAAGATCCAGGCCGTTTGACAGGGCCACCCCGCTAGAACATGTTCTATTTTGCGAACCGACCCGTAACAAAGGAGCGCCGCAATGGCGGAGTGGGACCGTACAGTCGATTTACTCGTGATGGGAAGCGGCGCCGCCGGGATGGGGGCGGCAGTCCGTGCACACGACCTTGGATTGGACGTGCTCATAGTCGAAAAGAGCGAGCTCTATGGCGGTAACTCAGCAATGTCAGGCGGCGTCTGCTGGGTCGCAAACAACCCGGGGATGGCAAAAGAAGGCATCTCTGATTCGGACGAAGATGGCTTCGAGTATCTGAAGCACATCACGAAGGGTGAGGTGCCTGACAGCAAGCTAAGGCTGTACATTCGCGAGAGCAAGAGGGTGCTCGCGTACCTGCACGAAAACACACATGTCCGGTATGTCCCGCTCGCGAAGTACACCGATTACTACCCCGAGGCGCCGGGCGGGCGTCCTGGCGGGCGGTCGATGGACCCGCTACCGTTCGACGGGGCCAAGCTGCGCGAGGACTTGATTCGGCTGCGCAGGCCCCACCCGCAATCGCAGATTCTTGGAAAGTTCGGGATCACCGCGAAGGAAGCGCAAGCTGCGATCGGCGTCGGATTCCAGACCATGATGTTCATGGCGTGGCAGATGTTCTTGTACATGTTGCGCCACTTCAAACGTAAGCGCTGGGGGCGGGACACCAAGCTTTGCGCAGGCAACTCGCTGATGGGTCGGCTCCTGCTTTCACTCAAGGAACGCAAGGTGCCAGTGTGGCTCAATACCAGCGTCGAGGAGCTGGTGTTCGAGAACGGGAGGGCCGTCGGCGCGGTGCTCAACAAGGAGGGCGAAACCTTTCGCGTGAAGGCCAGCCGCGGCGTAGTTCTCGCCGCGGGAGGATTTTCGCGGAATCTCGAGATGCGGAAGAAGTATCAGCGGCATCCGATCACCACCGAATGGACGGCGGGGACCCCGTCGAACACTGGCGATGCCATTCGCATGGGGCGCGATGCCGGCGGAGCGCTCGCTCTGATGGACGAAGCCTGGTGGACGCCGGTGTCGTTGGTGCCGAAGTCGCCGTTTTCCTGGGTGTTGGTCGTGGAGAAGAGCCTACCGCACGGATTGTTCCTCAACCAAGACGGCAAGCGATTCACCAACGAGGCCGCGCCATACATCGATGTCGTCAACGGCATGTACGACGACGTGGCAAAGACCGGAGCGGCTGACCCTCGTTGGTTCCACATCTTCGACGCGACCTATCGCAAGTCGTCGATCGCCGGACCGGTTGCGCCCGGCAAGGTCATGCCCGACAAGCAGCTCCCGCGCCGCTATCGCGACGGTAAGTTTCTCTACAAGGCCAAGACCCTGGACGAGCTCTGTGAGCAACTCAAAATTCCGGCAGAGGCCGCGAAGGCCGCGATCACACGGTTCAACGAGTACGCCGTCAAAGGCGAAGACCCGGACTACAACCGCGGCTGGAGCGCGCAGGATCGCTATTACGGCGACCCGAAGGTGAAACCAAACTGCTCACTCGGCCCGATCGAAACCGGCCCCTTCTACGCCGTGCAGATCTATCCGGGAGACCTCGGAACAAAAGGTGGCCTCGTCACCGACGAGCACAGCCGCGTGCTGAAAGAAGACGGGCAGCCGATCCCAGGCCTCTACGCCGCAGGCAACTCGGCGGAATCCGTCATGGGCCGCACCTACCCAGGCGCCGGCGGCACAATAGGCCCGGCCCTAACCTCCGGCTTCCTAGCCGCCGAACACGCAGCCTAAAGGGACACTCTCCACCCCCCCAACCCCCTGAAACCACTCCCCTTCTCAGGCAAAGATCGCAGCAGCAAATCATTGCGCTTTTCCGGATGCTGCTAGGAAACCTCGGAAACAAATCGCTGCGATCTTTGGCGCAGAACGTGTTTGATTTCAGGGGGTTGGGGGGGTGGAGAGTGTCCCTATAAGGGGTCGATGTCTAGGGTGGCGTGGGCGGGGGCGAGGCCCTGGTCGATTCGGGCGGCGAGGTGGGCGGTTACGTTGCGGAGTAGTTTTCGGTCGGGGGATTTTAGGAGGAGGCGGTAGTGGTAGCGGCCTCGGAGGCGGAGGAGCGGGGCGGGGGCTGGGCCTAGGATTTGGACTGCGCCGTCTTTGACGGCCTGGTGTTGGCGGGCGGTGTCGGCAAGTAGCTGGGCGACGCTGCGCGCGTCGGCTTCGGCGCCGGCATGGACGCGCACTGTCACGAGGCGGGCGAAAGGTGGATAGCCGACTTCTTCGCGGTCGCGGATTTCTGCGGCGTAGAAGCTTTCGTAGTCGTGCTGTGCGGCAAGGCGCACCGCCGGATGATCGGGCTGAAAGGTTTGTAAAATGACTTCGCCAGGGGTGTCGGCGCGACCTGCGCGGCCGGCGACTTGGGCGAGCAGCTGAAAGGTTCGTTCGGATGCACGGAAATCCGGGAAGGCGAGGCTTTGATCGGCGAGCGCGACTCCGACCAGGGTGACCCCGGCGATGTCGTGCCCTTTGGTGACCATCTGCGTGCCCACCAGCACATCGATCTCGCCGCTGCGCAATCGATCGAGGACCGCCTCAACACCGTCACCCGACGCGGTGTCGCGGTCGAGCCGAGCGACTCGGGCCTGGGGGAAGCTCTCTTCGACGGCCTTCTCGAGTTGCTCGGTGCCGACCCCCAGCAGCTTGTACTCGGTACTCCCGCAGGAGGCACAGGGCATGGCGACCGCCCGGTGGAAATCACAGTAGTGACATCGGAGCGCGCCCTGCCCTCGATGCTCCGTCAGGGCAACGCTGCATGCAGGGCACTCGGCCACCGTGCCGCACGCCGCGCAGCGTACGCTCGGCGAAAAACCACGCCGGTTGAGGAAGATGATCGCCTGATGGCCGGTCTCTAAGCAGCGGCCGATCGAGGAATGAAGCGGCCCGGAAAGAAGAGGATGGCCCGTCGGTCCTTTTCGATGACGGCGCAGATCGACGATCTCTACATCGGGCATGGCAGCGCCGGTTGCGCGTGTAGGCAGAGAGAGCAACCGGATTCGACCCTGGTTGGCCCGATAGTACGTCTCAATCGAGGGCGTCGCGCTGCCAAGGACGCACACTGCCCCCGCGTACTGCGCCCGGAGCAACGCCATGTCCCGAGCGTGATAGCGAAAACCTTCGTCCTGCTTGAAGGAAGGGTCGTGCTCTTCATCGACGATGATCAATCCGAGATCGGCGACCGGGGCGAACAACGCCGAGCGCGCCCCGATTGCCACTTGCACCCGCCCCCTGCGGAGCGCCTGCCAGGCGTCGTCACGTTCTCGCGCGGTCAGGCCACTGTGAAGCACGGCGATGTCGTCGCCGAACCGCGCCCTGAAACGTCCGACGAGCTGCGGCGTCAGCGCAATCTCCGGCACGAGCAAGACCGCGCCACGGCCAGCTTTGCGCACTTCGTCGATCGAGCGGAGGTACACCTCGGTCTTTCCGGATCCCGTCACGCCATGGAGGAGAAACGCATCGCCGCTTCGTTTCAGGATTGCTTCGCCGATTGTGTCGATCGCGAATTGCTGGGCCGGGGTCGGCGCGTGCGGCTCGTCACGGGTCACCGGAACTCGAAAGAATGGGTCCCGGCTTGCGTCGACCTCCTCGAATTCGACCAGACCCTTGTCCACGAGCGATCGGACCACGGCGCGAGGATCATTCAGCTCGCCCCGAAGCTCCTCCAGCAAGAGCGACTCGCGATTCGCCAAGCGATCCATCAGCTTCTTCTGCCGCGTGCCTAGCCGCATGCCCGCGGCGTCCTTGCCCGTGGAGGTCACCTTCCACGTCGTGTGGTGCGCAACGCGTTGCCCGGGGAGATTCTCCGCCGCTTCGAGAAATCCGTCGGCGCGCAGCCGGCGCATCGCCCCGGCCGGCAGCGCCGGAGCAGCCGCACGAAGGACCTCACCGAGCGGGTGCATGTAGTACTTAGCCGCTTGGTCCAAGAACCGCAGTAGCTCCGGCGTGAACACCGGCTCGGACTCGAGAAGCCCCGCGACCGGAAGCGCACGCGCCACGCCTTCAGGAAGGTCTTCCCGACCGCTCACGACGAAACCCGCAAGCTTGCGGCGGCTGAAGGAGACGGCGACGCGACTCCCCGGCCGTAGAGAGCCCCGTAATGCGCTCGGTACGTCGTAGGTAAACACCTTTCGAAGAGGAACCGGTAGGGCTACTTCGACGTAGGGCGAAACAATCGACTCGGATGCGCTCTCCGGCATTGGGCGTCTATTGTGGCTTGTGCTCGACTAGGGTTCCATCGCGTCGGAACTTGCCGCGGCGCCGGTCTGGATCGCGCGAATAGACGGCGAACGAGAGGTCGTCCTGATCGCCCGCTGCCAAGCGATGCGCAGCGGCCATCGCAATCATCGCGGCGTTGTCGGTACATGAGATCGGAGGCGGAACAAAAAGTTGAATCCCATTCTCTTCGCAAACCTCCCTGGCACGAGCGCGCAGCCCGCGATTTGCGGCAACACCGCCCGTGATGACGAGCTGGTCGAGCTCCTCCTGTTTGCAGGCAAGGATTGACTTCCGGACGAGGCTCTCGACGATGACGCCCTGAAACGAGGCGCATAGATCGGCGAGCTCCTGCTCGTCGTCCGGAACCCCATGCTGCTGCACGTGGCGCGCGAGGGCCGTCTTGAGACCGGAGAAGCTGAAGTCGAGGGTCCTCCGGGACGCCATCGGAAGGGGAAACGAGAATGCGTCGGCGTTGCCGCCGGCGGCCAGCCGATCGATCACCGGCCCACCCGGATACCCGAGGCCAAGAAGCTTGCCTGCTTTGTCGAAGCACTCGCCTGCCGCGTCGTCACGCGTCTGAGCGAGGAGCACGATGTCCGCAAACCCTTCGACCCGATATAGCGCCGTATGCCCACCGCTCACGAGCAAGCCGACAAAGGGCATCGTGGGCCCCTCCTGCGGCTCGTCGTCGCCTGACCGCCGCAGATACACTGCCATGAGATGGCCATCCAAGTGATTCACGCCGACGATGGGTTTGCCAATGCTCCAGGCCAAGGCCTTCGCGACCTGCACACCCACCAGCAGCGACCCCACCAAACCCGGCCCCTGCGTGACGGCGATTGCATCGATGCCCCCGAGGCCGCCCGGCGTTTTGGCGAGAGCCTCACGAATGACGGGGATGATCGCTTGCATGTGCGCGCGTGACGCGAGCTCCGGTACGATGCCACCGTACGGACCGTGCATTGCGATCTGGCTCGCTACCACGTCCGCCAACACTTCTCCCGTCTGGGTGACCAACGCCGCGGCGGTTTCGTCACACGAGCTTTCGATCCCGAGTATGCGCATCAAAGCTGCTCCCGACGGAGCACGAACACGCCGAAGTAGTCGCACTGACCGGCATCGATCGCGGCGCAGTCTGCCGGGTCGCAAATGATCAGCCCAGGACCGGCAACCACCCGCACCTCGATATCGCCTCCGCGGATTAGCGACAGGAACACCATCGCGTCTCGCCCCGCGAGCGGGCCGGTATCAGGCCGCATGACGAACATGTAGTTCCTGATCCTGCCGCCACCCGGAAACTCGTAGAGCCCCAGCTGATCGTGCGCGAGGGGTGGAATCGGTAGTAAGGGCGTGTCGGTGAACGTGGGGCCGCAGCTCTCGCCGCTGGTCGAGATCGTGCCTGGGTTCTCGTACTGCTGCTCGGGATCGAACGTGAGGTCCAGCGTCACCCCATAGGGAAAGCCTCGTCGAATGAACGAGCAGTCGATCGCATCGGGGCAGTTGAGCGGATCATTCACACCGGCGACTTGGCCCCGGTAGATCTCCCCATCCTCCGTGGTGAACTCACCGAGCGTATCGCAGCCAAACGCAGCGATCAGAACGCAGATCCACCAGCAGCGCCGCATGCGGCCAAGCATAGCAGAGTGCTAGATGCTGGCTCGGAGCGTTTTGCTGGCCGAAAGCCAGCGGCGATAGCCGGGCGCATCGCCTGCCCGAGCAGCCAGGGAGGCGGCTTCCTCATAGCGGACCTGAGCATCGCGCGCCCGGCCCGCGAGCTCGTCGATCGAGCCAAGCATCCCGGCGGCACGGGCCATCAGGCTCGTGGCACCGCTTGCCTTGCTCTCCCGCTCGACGTTCCCGAGCTCCTGGGCGGCGCCTGCATGATCTCCCGCAGCGGTCAGCGCATCTGCGAGCTCGAGTCGGGCTCGCGCGACGGTGTCTGCCGAGGCGCCTATCTCAGCAAAGAGCTCGAGCGCACGCCGATACGCGTTGGCCGCGTGACCCGGATCGCCTTCGATCCGGCGGCTGCGTCCGATCGCGACTTGTAGATGAGACTCGACCGAGGGCTCGATCCCGGCGACGAGCTCGAGCGCCTGCCCAAAATGACGCATGGCATCTCGAGGGCGATCACGGCGTGCGGCGATTCGCCCAAGCGACAGCAACATCTTCGCTCGGTCGGCACTGTCGGGCATCGTGAGATCGATCGCTTCACGAACCACGCCGTCTGCGCCGGCCGCGTCGCCTGAACGCGCGAGCGCCTCCCCAAGCTTGCGGCTGAATGTCGCGATTGCACGATCGTAAACGGTGTCTCCACTCTCCAACGTTTCGCGCCTAGCGAGATCAAGCGCACGCCGATACTCGAGGACTGCGCCAAGGTGATCGCCCCGAGCCATCGACGCATCGCCCGCCTGTTCGAGCACGACCAGACTGGTCACCGGATCGACACCGCGGAAGGCATGCGCCGCGCGAACCTCTTGCGGCGCGCGAAGCTCGCTCAATACCTCGTATGCGCGCCGATGAAGCCCGCGACGCGCCTCGGCGGGGATCGACGCCTCCACCAGATCCGCAATGAAGGGATGGACGATGCTCACCTTCGCTCCATCGAGCTGCACGAGCGAATTCCCGGCCAGCTCATCGAGGCCCAGGAGCCCGTCGTTCCCCGAAACAGCGCGAAGCGCGTCCAAATCGCATGTCCGACCGAGAACTGCGGCGGCTTGGAGCAGACGTTGCCCGTCGACTTCGACACGTTCGATACGTTGCGCGATCGCGTCGGCCATCCGCGGCGGCAGTCCATCGTCGGGTGAGGCCCCGAGCGCCTCCAGCTGCTCTAGGTGCAACGGCAAGATGTTACCGCCCAGCGACTCGGTGAGCTTCTGCAGTCCAGACACCAAACGGAGATGGAAGGACCCCGCCAAGAACCGTTCAGCCTCTTCGGAGTCGAACCCGTCGAGACGCATCACTTCGTTGGCAAGGACGCCTCGTTCGTGATCGCCGGCAGTCACCAAGAGCACCGGCTCGGTGCCTAGCACCCGCGCCAGCTCGATGACCGCCCGCTGCGTGAGCCCGTCGCAGTATGCAAGGTCATCGACGATCAACATCACACGGCCGCTAGACGCGCGGCTACGCGCGCGGCGCACCGCGGCGACCAGAGCCTCGGCCACGGCCCCCGTTCGCGACCGGCCGTCGCCTCCGAGCAGACCCGCCGGGTTCGTTACCTCGTCAACGCCCGCCCCTGCCAGCGCCGATCCGAGCTCATCCCCGCGATCGGCCATTCGCGCCAGCTCCGAGTCATCGACTTCGAGAAGCTCGGCCAAGATGGTCCGAATCGCAGAGTACGGAACGGGTGCCCCGGTCGAATGCGCGCCGGCCCCGATGACGAGGTCTCCTTCGGCCGCGGCGATTTCGGCGATCTCGGTGAGGAATCGTGTCTTGCCCACGCCCGGCTCGCCAAACACGTGAACCCAATGCGCACCCTGCGCGGCCGCATGACGATACTCGCGAATCTGGCGGAGCTCCTCCTCGCGTCCCACGAACTCTCGCTGCGACCCGAGCGGCGGGTAGAAAGAGGGCCGAAGCGAGCGGTTGCTGCCAAGAGCCGGTTCGGCCCCGGCAAGCCGTCCGCCACACTCGCCGCAGAAGTTCTGGGCAAGGGACCCGGGCGCACCACAATTCGGACAGGGCGTGACCGACTCCCGACGAACACGTAGCTCGTCGAGGACGCCGCGCAGCGCCGCCTGCATGTCTCCCGCGACCTGGTAGCGATCGTTCGCGTCTTTCGCGAGCGCCTTCATCGTCACTTCAGCCAGGCGGTCGGGAATGTTTCGGTTTGGGCTCGCCTCGCGTGGATCGGGAATCGGATCGTTGAGGTGCCTCAGCACAACACGCGTGGGCGTGTCGTCGATATACGGCAGATGCCCAACCAAGAGCTCGAACAGAACGACGCCCAGCGCGTAGATGTCCCCCCGGCCGTCGACCCCGTCACCACGTCCCTGCTCGGGAGACATGTAATCGGGCGTTCCGCACACGAGCCCGGGCTTCGTGATCGAGCTCTCTTTACCCAGAATGGTGGCGAGCCCAAAGTCGACGACCTTGACGAGGTCGTCCCCTGAACGAAGCGGGCGAAGAATGATATTCTCCGGCTTTAGGTCTCGGTGCACGATGCCGAGCTCGTGCGCCTCTCCCAGCGCATCGAGGGTGTTGGCCAAGATACGGCACACCCGATCCACCGCCAGCGGTCCTTCCTCGTGCATCACGAGCGCCAAGTCCTTGCCGCTCAGGAATTCCATCGCGAGATAGAGGATCCCGTCGTCGGTCCGGCCGAAGTCGATGATGCTCACGCTGTTGGGGTGATTCAAGCGGCTCGAGGCCCGCGCTTCCTGATAGAACCGCGCCACGGTCTGCTCGTCGCCAAGGAGATGCGGGTGGATGACCTTGACCGCGACGGTGCGCCCTAGCGTCGATTGTTCGGCCTTGTAGACGCGGCCCATGCCCCCGACGCCAACGACCTCCTTCAACAGATAACTCCCACCGACGACGCGGCCGACGAGCGGATCCGAGGCGCCGCCTACCTCCTGCTCGTCAGACGGAGACCCGCACGCGGAACAAAAGCGCGCGGCATCCTCTACCGACGCACCACATTGATGGCACAAGCGCACCTCTGCAGCATATCCCACGCAGTGCTGTGCTCAAACTAGCGACCGCTGAACACCTGACCGGGTGTTAACGCTGCTCTTCGTCGATCCGACGCATCGCTTCGAGCAGCAGATGGTGGGTCGGAATCCCGATGACATCCTCCACCGGCTTCGTCTCGCGCTCGAGCGTGAAATCCCCCTCCACCAGACGAAGGAGCGCATACACCGCCTCCGCCCCGCCAAGGTCGCCGAACCGCGCGTCGTGAATCAAGCCGTCCTGAAACATCATCTCGCCCTGCAACATTCCGCTGCGTACCTCGAGTCGCCCGCTCTTTCGGCCGTTCGAGAGAATCTGAATCATGTCGGGGAGCGCCATCTCTTGCAGCGAGCCAGACACGCCGCGTCCGCCGGACTTCTTGGTACGATTGTCTGCGATGAGGCGGCTGGCCTTGGCCACGACCACCGCCGCCGACGCGGGCTTCACAACGTAGTCCGCTGCGCCGAGCTCGAGTCCACGGTTGACAGAAGACTGCGCCCGCTCCGACGTGACGAACATCAACGGCACCTGCGCATCGGAGCTTTCACGCATGCGCCGGAGAAGGTCGAAGCCTTGGCCGTCGGACAAATGCACCTCGCTCACGACGACGTCGTACTTCTCGATGTCGAGGCACCGAAGCGCGCCCTCGACCGAACGCTCGATCGTGATCTCGTAACCTTGCCCGGCGAACTGTACCTCGAGCACGGAGGTCTCCTCGGGGTCGGGATCGACGATCAGCGCGCGATGACGCGCGGACAGAATATGGGTCTTCATCCCCTCGTCGAGAACGATGTGTCGCAACCAGTCGACAACCGACGGATCAAAGGCCGTTCCCTTGTGAGGGTCGAGCGCGTCGCAGGCTTCCTCCGCAGGAATGCGCCGACCGAGAGCGTTGGCCTTGCTCTGTGTCAGATCGACATAGCTCTCGACCACCGCAAGCACGCGTGCTCCCAATGGAATGTCCTTGCCGCTCAAGCGCTCCGGGAAACCCTTTCCGTCGAAGCGCTCGTATCGGTGGCGAAGCGCGTCGACCGCGGTCTTCGGCAAAGCCACCGACTCCAACAGCCGGGTGGGCGCGGTATAGATTCTCCGCGCGACCTCGCGCTTAGCCTCGTCGAGCACCACATCGAAGGGCGTGACGTGCGAATCGGCTGAAACGCCGACGTCGTGCAGGTAAGCGGCGATCAAGATCCCCTGGACCTGGGGCTCGGTGAGTCGAATGCGCTCGCCGATCTGTTGGCATACGCGGGCAACGCGCATGGAGTGCCCGCCGCGGCCCTGGCCGAGTTGCTCGATCAGGGTCACGAGAACGCTCAGCGTTTCGAGGTAGATCTGCGGATCAACGGTGAGATCGTCTCCCTGTGAAGGCGCCGAAAGTTGCTCGATGAGCGTGTGACCAGCCGAAATCCTCGACTGCGTCTGTGGCGGCGGCTCTTCGGACTCGGGCTCCGACCGCTGATCGTTCGCCGCGTGCTCCATCTCGATCGACTGTGCCCCCCGGCGGCGGACCAAGACCCCGTCCTGCTCCTCGAAGACCTGGCCCCAGCCCGGCACAGGATCCGACTCACGCGATGATCGGACTTGCCGCGACGACGCGCCGCTCAGCAACATCTCGAACGCGCGACTGTCCTGGTCGTAGTGCTTGGCAATCGCCGCGCGAATGGCCGCCTCACGAGCCACGTAGACCTTCACGTCGCGCGCGCCGGTAGCAAACTGCATCTGCTGACGCACATCATCGTCGGTGACGTCTGCGGCAACGACCGACAGTGTCCGGCTCCGCTTGTCGTACAGAATCGGAAACGCGGTGAGCCGCTTGGCGAGCTTGCGCGGTACCTGCTTCAGGAGGAGCGGGTCGACGCCCGCCTTGGCAAGCCGGTCCGAACCCACGAATCGAGTCCGGTAGATGCCGGCGATGTACTTCAAGAGCTCGGCCTCGCTCATCAGCCCGAGCTGCAGGATCGCTTCTTCGGCGGTCGACTGCGTCCGCTGGGCGTGCATGAGCACCTCGTCATAGAGGCTGGGAGACACCTGTCCCTCCACGACGAGGCGATCCAAAATCGCGACGCCACGGGTCTGTGCGGACTGTTCTGGCTGAGCCCCCCGACTCACAATCCATTCAGTCTAGCCAACAGAATCGTGACCTGCCCGCTTCAGTGCCCAAAAGTTGAAATCGACAAGAAAGCCGGGCCTGCTAGAGTCTCGCCTAGTGAGGCGGCGGCTGGGAACCTGGCTCTTCTTGGGCCTGAGCACGATGGGTTGTGCCACGACTGGCGCGCTCCAAGACGGTGTCTATCACGGCGAACAGGCCTCCTATCGAATTGGCCCGGTCAGCTCGGACTGGACATCCGTCACGGTCAACAAGCAGAACGACCTGGCCTGGCACAACGAGACCAAGGGCGCGGTCATGCACCTCGACTCCGACTGTGACTCCGGCCTCGACATCCCACTGACGGCCCTCCGCAGTCACCTGATGATCGGCTTCACCGAGCGTGAGGTCATCATAGAAGAGGTCGTCCCGATGGATGGCCGTGAGGCCCTCCGCACACACTTCACGGCCAAGCTCGATGGCGTACCCCGCGACATCCTGTTGCAGATCCTGAAGAAGGACAACTGCGTCTACGACTTTGCTTTGATTGCGCCAGCCGGACCGAGCTTCGACCAGGCGGTGGCAGACTTTGACCGCATGCTCGCTGGCTTCACGACGATGACGGGTCAGCCGTGACCTCCGCTGCTCCATCCACGCGGCCTCGAAACTTCGTGAGTTGGGCCGACCATCAGATCCGGCGCCTTCTAGTGTTCGTCGAAGAGGTCGGCGACTCGACCCTTCTGGCGGGGCGCACCTTTCGCACCCTGTTCACGACGCGGTTCGACACCGCCGAGTTCATCTATCAGCTCGAGCAGCTCGGCGTGCGGAGCCTCGCGATCGCTGCAGCCACGGCGATTTTCATCGGGATCGTCATGACGATTCAATTTGCTATATCCATGGAAGCCTTCGGCGCCAAGGACACCCTCGGCCGCGTCATCGCAGTTGCCGAAGCACGTGAGCTCGCTCCATCGCTGACCGCACTGGTCGTCGGTAGCCGGATCGCGGCAGGGATTGCGGCGGAGCTCGGGTCGATGACGGTCACCGAGCAAGTGGACGCGATTCGAGCCTTGGGCGCCGACCCAATCCGCAAGCTCGTCGTGCCGCGCATGGTCGCCTGCATCATCATCATGCCCCTGCTCACCTTCATCGCGTTCCTCTTGGGGATGGTCAGCTCGATGTTCGTCGCCGCTCTGTCGTATGGGATTCCCATGGAGTTCTTTTCCTCCACGGCGCTCGACTCTCTCCGGCTCAACGACTTCATCAGTGGCGTCGCCAAGACACCGTTCTTTGGCTTCCTGATCGCCCTTCTAGGGTGCTACTTCGGCTTGCAGACCCGTGGGGGAACCGAGGGCGTCGGCCGGTCGACCACCCGCGCCGTCGTGGTCGTCTCGATCAGCATCTTGATGGCCGATGCACTCCTCACGCAGATTTTCGTGAGCTTCGGCACCCTCTAACAAGAATCAGATCCGAATGGGGGCGTCGAACGTCCTACACAACATGGCTCGCCGACTCTTCATGGGGGTGCTTCTTTGCGTCGCGGGATGCTCGTACGGGCCACCGCAGCCGGTCCGCTCGGCCAGCCACGATCTCAGCCCTTCCTTGCTGAGCTCTCCGTCTCTCGACGTGGCAAGGCTCGCCAAGACTGACGACTGCGCCGACTGCCACGCCGACGTCGCTTCCCACTGGATGCACAGCGCGCACGCGTACGCGTCGTTCGACACCCCTGGTACCGCGTGAGCATCGATCAGTTTCGCGCAGAGCGGGGCAAGGAAGAGAGTCGGTTCTGCGCCGGCTGCCACGACCCACTCCTCCTGATATCGGGAGACATCGACGAGGAGGTGAACCCTGACAGCGAGCTCGCATATGCGGGCATCACCTGCCTGGTGTGCCACAACGTCGAGTCAACGCGTCCCGACGGCAACGCGAGCTTCACGCTCAGCGACGCGCCGCTCCTGCTTCCCGATCCCGCAAGCCCTGAAGAAATCGAAGCGCACCGGGCGCGCCTCACGATGCAGCCGCTTCGGACCGCCGCGCTATGCGGCTCTTGCCATCGGTCCTTTTCTGGCCCCGCATTCGGCAACGAGAACCACTTGCCTGGCATCGACGACTTGGGCGACTGGGCATCGTCGGCGTTTGCAGGCGCCGTGCAAGATCACCTCACGTCGGTCGAGGAGAACAGCTGCCAGGGCTGCCACATGGGTACTGTGGCCGCATCCGACGCCGAGATGGCGGGCGCCGACGATGGAAGGGTGAGCAGTCACCGCTGGGCCGCGTCTCACACCGCGATGGCAGCGCAGTTGCCGGACGCCAAGCACGCCCAGCAAGCGAGCGACGAGCTCCAGGGTGCAGTGATCGTCGACATCGGTGCGGTGCGCGCGGGTCAGCGCCGCTACGTGCTGCCCGATGAGTCACGGCTTCGGGGCGGCGAGCGCTTGGTCTTCGATGTTCTGCTCGAAAACGAGGCGGTCGGGCACCGATTCCCTGGAGGGGTCCGCGACATGCACGACGTGTGGGTCGAAGTCGAGGTTCGTGATGCGGCCGGCAAGCTGCTCGGGGTGTCGCGTCCGACCGACGACGGCAACGAAGAGGTATTCCTGCTGCGTGCCACTGTCCTCGACGCCGCGGCCGATCCGGAAATTCTGCACCAGGTACACCGGTTTTCCGCGCCGGCGTTCGATCGGACGCTTCCCGCACACGACGCGCAGGCGGTTCGCTACTCGATGATGCTCCCGCACAAGCTCGAGCTCCCGCTGCGGATCAACGCGCGATTGCTTCACCGCAAGCACAGCCTGCAGTTTCAGGCGTTGGCTTGCGAAGCTAGTCGTACCGAGCGAGGTCTCGGATTCGCACTGGGCGCCGAGGCCCACGGCAAGATCGCTCTCGACCCGTGTCTGGAGCAACCCGTGACCGAAGTCGGCGCTGCCACGGTGTGGATAGGGCGTGGCGCGACCGAGCAGGAACCGACGGGAGGCGCCGCGCGGCCGGCCATCGAACGACTGCTCACACAGGCACTCGCGCTCCTTCATGCCAAGCAAGAGCACGTGCAGGTGGCCAGGCCGAGCATCGATCGCGCGCTACGTTTGGCCCGTGAAGCCGAGTCGCCCCAACGGGAGGCGCAGGCGCTGGTATTGCGCGCCCGTCTATCGTCGATGCAAGGACGACCCAACGAAACAGCTGCGTTCACTCGACAGGCCGAAACGCTGATCGGACCGAACCCGGTGCTCGATCGCGTACGGGGCGACGCGTATGCCCGGGTGTGGCGATGGAGGAGAGCTGTCGAGGCGTACCGGCGTGTCGCCGAAGCCTCGCCCCTCGACTGGCGCGCATGGCGAGACCTAGCACGGGCGTACGGAAGTCTCTCCGACGACCAGAACGCCCTGTCCGCGGCCGACGCAGGCCTCCGTCTCGCCCCGCGCGACGAGAGCTTGCTGAGAAGCCGAGCCCTGGCACTCGAGAGCCTCGGCCGGCCCGACGCGGCGCGTGCCAAGGACCAATGGCTCGCCCACCGGACCCCCGACGCCCAGCCGCAACTCCTCGCGGCTTGTGAGAAAGCACACCAGAGGTGCCGCCGAGACAGGCAGCCGATACCGCACTACACCCTCTTACCTCCGCGAAAAGCGATTCACGCGAGCGTCGATCCCGGATAAGATGGTTGGAATGTCGAAGCGGTATCAAAAGAAGAGTTCCAGCACCAAGAAGCGGGACAAGAAGTCCCACACTCCCACCAGCACGCTGGGCGGCGGACAAACGACCGGTGTCATGGGCAACATGATCCATGGCTTTCGTCGGGCCGTGGGTTCCGACGAATCCAAAGACACCAAAGGCGGCAACCTTCTCTGGGCCGCCGTTCTCGTCACGGCCGCCATCGCGATCGTCGCTTGGAACTTCGCGCGCTAGTCGCGAATCGCCCGCCAGCGCAACCAATGGTCGGCAAGCACTAGCGCGACCATCGCTTCGCCCATCGGAATGAACCGCGGCAGCAAGCACGGGTCATGGCGGCCCGTCGTGCGGATCGTAGTCGCGTCCCCACTCGAAGTGACGGTGTCTTGGCTGCGTGGAAGGCTGCTGGTCGGCTTTACCGCAGCGCGTAGCACGATCGGCATCCCGCTCGAGATCCCGCCCAGCATGCCCCCGTGACGATTGGAACGCGTACGAATGCGGCCCTCGGCATCGGTCTCGAAGGCATCGTTGTTTTCGCTACCGCGCGCTGTGGCGACCGCGAAACCTGCGCCGTACTCGACGCCCAACACGGCGGGAAGGCTGAACAACGCCTTGCCAAGGTCGGCCTTGAGCTTGTCGAACACGGGCTCGCCCAAGCCCGCCGGCACGTTGCGCGCGACGATCTCGGCGGTGCCTCCGATCGAGTCCTGATCTTTTCGCATCCTCTCGATGAGCGCGACCATTCGTGCGGCCGCAGCCGGATCGGGGCACCGGACGATGTTTGGCTCGCCATCGGGGAGCGTTTCGACCTGTTCCAGGGTGACCCCAGTGGGAATCGTCGCTTCGATGTCCCCGACCCGCGTCACGTAGCCGAGCACCTCACCGCCAAACGCGTGCGAAAGGAGCTTCTTCGCGACTGCACCCGCCGCGACGCGCGCTACGGTCTCGCGGGCACTACTTCGGCCGCCCCCACGGTAGTCGCGTTGACCGAACTTCGCGTCGAACGTGTAGTCGGCGTGCCCGGGCCGGTACACGTCCTTGATGCTGGAGTAGTCGCGCGAGCGCTGGTCTTGATTGCGAACGAGGATCGCGATCGGCGTACCGGTCGTCTCACCTTCGAACACACCGGAGAGGATCTCCGGTGCATCGGGTTCTTTTCGCTGCGTGACGATCTTGCTCTGCCCGGGACGACGTCGCTCGAGATCCGGAATGATGTCTTCCTCCGAAAGCGGAAGGCCCGGAGGACAGCCGTCGATGATCACCACGTTGGCCGGACCGTGGCTTTCGCCCGCGGTGGTTACGCGGAAGGCTTGGCCGAACGTGTTACCAGGCATCGGATCTCACTTCTGAGGGCCTGGGTGCCGGCCGATCGCGCGCCCGACGAAGAATGGCCCCATCTGCTGAATGTACTGCGATGTCTGCACCGTGCCACGCATCGACTGCACGACGTGCGACAGCGGGTGGAGCTCCGCGCCGATCAATCCAATCAAGAACTCGTTGTCATTGGCATCGAGGCCATGGCAGGCGAGGCGCACGTCGTGTGCGAGGTCCTGCTCGCCGTAGGCCCGCCCAATGGTGGCGTGCTCTCGGAGGATGCCGCCCTTCTCTCTTCCTTCGAGCTGTTCAAACGCGCCGGTACGGCGCAGCGGGTACCACACCGCCCAGTTCCACTTGGGGTTCAGCACCGTCTGCCGCGGGCGATCGAGGAGCCAGAACTCGAGGTCTTGCTCGTAGCCACTGCTGTACGTCCGGCCGATCATCGTGAGCTCGGGGCGCAGCGTCCAGTCGCGCAGGGGCTCCGCCTCGAACAGTGGGCGAACCGAGTCGACGAAAAGCGCCGGATCCTCGCTGAAGGTCAGGAGAGCGACCCCGCGCGGATCGTTGGCATCCGCATAGACGACCGCTGGAATGTCCGCTGCTTTCAGCGCGGAGAGCAAGGCCTCCTGGTTGGAGGCGACCGAAGCCCCGGTAGGAACCTGAAAAACCAGCAGCTGCATGAACAGCCGGCGATCCATGAGCTGCGGCTCCCCATCCCTGGGAGCGCCCCGCTCACGGGTGTCGATCGTAGGCAAACCGGCCGGCGCGCCGCTCTGATGTCCTGGCGAATGACCCATGGGGGCACTCATAGCGCTTTTGCGGCCCTTCTGCACAGTGTAGGCTCGCTGGCCTCCTCATGATGCGCGCGTTCAAGATCCTGGCGGCAATCCTCATTCTGGGGCTCGTGGCTCTCATCGTGGTGGGCTACTCGTTGAACGACCCACGGCCCAACGGCCAGCCGGGTCCCGAAGCCGACGCGCTCGCGCAGTCGATGATGGCCGCAGTCAACAAGGACGCCTGGGACCGGACGGGCGCGGTTCGTTGGTCGTTCTTCGAGCGACACCATTACGTCTGGGACAGAGAACGTGGCTTGGTCGAGCTCCAGTGGGGCGACTCGCGCGCCCTCTTCCACACCGCAGACCAAACCGGCCGCGCGTGGAGCAAGGGCACGGAGCAAACCGGCGCCGACGCCGAGCAGGCTCTGCGCGCGGCATACGCGTATTGGATCAACGACTCGTTCTGGCTCAACCCCGTCGTAAAGTTCTTCGACCCGGGCGTCGAACGTTCGCTCGTGAAGTTGGATGATGGCCGCGACGCGCTCCTGATCAGCTACACCTCTGGCGGCGTGACACCAGGCGACGCGTATCTATGGATCCCAGGTCCCGACGGGATGCCAGCGAGCTGGCGCATGTGGGCCCAGATCATCCCGATTGGCGGCATCGAAACGACCTGGGAAGGTTGGGCAGAGCTCAGCACGGGCGCGAAGGTGGCCACTCAGCACGAAGGCTGGGGCCGCATGATGACCTTCATCAGCAATGTGGAGGGCGCCGAGAATCTAGACGCACTCGGTGTGGAGCCTGGGTTATTTGATCCCTTGTTTCAGGATTGAGCGCGCCGGGTCATGCCGAAGACGCCGACGACGACGAGGAGCGCGCCCACGATGCTGAGCGCGTTGGGGTACTCGCCGAAGAGGAGGACGCCCCAGGTGTAGGCGAGGACGATTTGGAGATAGGTGACTGAGGACGCGCGGCCAGCAGTTTCCAGCTTGAAGCCTTTGGTAATTTGAATCTGGCCGAGTTGGGCGGCGACTCCGATGCCGAGCAAGAGGAGCCACTCGAAGCCTTGCGGAAGGACGAGGCCCTCGAGGGCCAGGAACGGCAAAGACGCTGGACCCGTGACGAGCGGAAAGTAAAACACGACGACTATGTGATGCTCGGTGGAGCCGAGGCGGCGGATGACGACGTAGGCAATCGCCGAGAAGATCGCGCCGACCACGCCGATCACGACCGCGAGCGGATCCAGGGGCATTCCCCCGGCAAATAGGAAGGTGGGCTGCGCGACGAGAACTACGCCGGCCATGCTACAAACGGTCGCAATCACGTCGACCCCGCGTAGTGGCTCTTTGAGCGCGAAGACCGCAATCAGCGCGGCGAGCATCGGGTTGCAGAACTGGATCACCGTGGCGTCGGCGAGTGGCAGATGCGTGATCGCGTAGAAGTAGCAACTGAGCCCCATGAAGCCGGCAAAGCCGCGCATCAGCAGGAGCTTTCTGTTGTTACCCCAGGGATAGATAGCGAGGCGCTTGAGCACCCAGCAGCTCATGATGAGGGTGACGACCACACGCGCGAGCACGAGCTCCATCGTCGGCAGCCGCTCGCCCGCAAGCTTCGCGAACACGCTCATTGCGCTGAAAAAGAGGGTCCCCACCAACATGTGGCGAATCCCGGGCGTCAGGCGATGCCAAGGTGGGAAGAGGGCCGGCACGCCGCGCGTTCTGTCTGCAAATGCGCAGGGTGCAACCTGGTGATAGGAGAATCGCATGAAAACGCTGACGAGAAGCTTCGCGCAGGGGCTCTTGGTCCTTGCACCGGTCGCCATCACCACGTGGGTCGTGTGGTACACGGTCACCACGCTCGATCGATGGCTCGACACGTCGATCCCGGGGCTCGGCATCGTGATCGCCGCGGCCGGCATCACGCTGATCGGTTACCTCGCGGGCAATGTGGTCGGGACCAAGCTTCTGTCGTTGTTGGAGTCGGGTATGCAACGCGTCCCGATCATCAAGCTCCTCTACAACTCGCTGAGTGACTTGTTGGGCGCCTTCGTCGGAACGAAGCGGAAGTTCGACAAGCCGGTCGCCGTCGAGCTCAACAAGCACGGTCTCAAGGTGCTCGGCTTCCTAACCAGCGAGGGTTTCGACGACCCCCAACTCGCGGGTCACGTCTCGGTCTACTTGCCCGAATCGTACAACTTCGCTGGCAATCTGATTATCGTCCCCCGCGAGCGTGTGCACCCGCTAGACGCCGATGGAGCAGAGTTCATGGCGTTCATCATGTCGGGGGGCGTAACCGACATGAACGCGGCAAAGACGGTGTTGGACGTGAAGCTGCCGTAGACCCTGCTGGCGCCCTATGCCCACGCGGGCGCCGACAGGAGCGAGATCATCCCACACAGGACGAGTGCGACTAGGGGACCAGTGAGTTTCATTGGTCTGTCCAGCCTGGGTGACAGTCGGTGTTCGAACAGCACGGTGTCGTCGACGCCGATTGACATCGGCGGGCTGCCGTCGAGCTGCACTTCGTAACCGTCAGGATCAACGTCGGTCCCAGTGGTTTGTGTCACCACTTCGACGGCGCCCGTCCCCTCGACGGTGCCTCCACCGCCACAGGCAGCGATACTCAGGAAAAACAAAACGCTCATGCAGAAGCGCGCGAGTGCGCTGCAACGAGATGCCATGGGTACCTCCTGTGCTGAAGTCCGAGGTTCTAGACTACCGCTTCGCGCGCGTTCTGCCCTACGGCTGTTAGCCCTGTGGACGATGCACTGCATCGACTTTACAGGGTGGCGCTAACCCGTAATCTCGCTATCTTCTCCGCATGGCAGCAGTAGTTTTTGAATCGCCCCATGACCTCAAGGAGGCCGTCGGCAAGCACCTCGGGTACAGCAAGTGGCTCACGATGGAGCAGGATCGGGTCGACAAGTTCGCCGATGCGACCAACGACCATCAGTGGATTCACGTCGACGTGGAACGGGCCAAGGCTGGGCCGTTTGGTGCGACCATTGCGCACGGCTACCTCACGCTGTCGCTCGTGAGCTCCTTCATGCCTCAGATCTTCGAAGTGCGGGGCTTCGAGTTCGCGGTGAACTACGGCACCGACAAGGTTCGCTTTCCAGCTCCGGTGAAGGTCGGCGCTCGGATCCGTGGCGGCGCCGAGGTCCTCTCCGTCGAAGAGGCAAAGGGCGGCATCCTTTCGGTCGTCCGAGTCACCGTAGAGGTTGAAGGCGAAGACCGCCCCGCATGCATCGCGGAAACGGTCAGCCTCTACTTCCCAAAGAAGTAGTGCTCCGACACCAGGCGCCGGCCTTGTGAAACCTACTCGGGATCGCTCTCGAGTAAGAGATCGATCTTGACGGATACCAGCACGGCGAGCACCAACGCTGACACCACACTAGCGCTGACACCGGTGCTGGCACTGACGCTGGCACGGCGAGATGAGCCCCTGGAGAAGTCGACGTACGGAGGGGCACGGTTCGCGTGCGCTAAGTAGCCGCCGACTTCGCTGGCTCGCTCACCAACGAGAACGAATCCGCGTAGGTGCGTAACAGGTCGAGTGCCCGATCCATGTCCTCATAGGTGTGCCCCCGCGTGACGTTGAGACGGAGTCGCTCTTGTCCCTCTTTTACGGCGGGATACATGATCGGAACCATCAATACGCCGTGTTCGAACAGAGCCACGTGCGTGAACATGGCCTTGGTCTCGTCGCGGATCATGATCGGCATGATGTGCGAATTGCTGTCGCCGAGGTCGAATCCGATCTCGGTGAGGCCGTTGCGCATGTAGGCCGACTTCTCGTGGAGCTCGTTGACCAACGCCTCGCCGTCGGCCTCGAGCATATCGAGAATCGTGCTGGCCACTGCCACGATAGGCACCGGCAACGATGCGCTGAACAGAAACGAACGCGCGCTGTGCTTGATGAAGTCGACCACGTCGGCGCCACCGAGGAGGATCCCTCCGATGCCGCCGAACGTCTTCGAGAACGTGCTAATGACGACCGGAACCTTCCCCTCGAGGCCGTACTTCTCGATGATGCCTCGGCCCCCGGCACCAAGAGTGCCCGTCCCGTGCGCGTCGTCGCACACGATGGCGACGTTCTCGTGCTGGGCGCAGACCTCGATGAACTCCCTGATGTTGCCCTCATCGCCATCGAGCGAGTAGATGCCCTCGATCATCACCAACGCGTTCTTCCGATCTCGCTTCTTCAGCACCCGATCGAGCGCTTTGGCGCTGTTGTGATTGAAAAAGCGAACCTCGGGCGCGCGCATGGGCGTCCCCGCAGCCAAGAACGTGCCATCGAGAATGCAGGCGTGGCTCAAGTTATCGAGGACGATCGTGGTGTCCTTGTCGGCTAGCGACATGATCGTACCGACCATCGCCTGATAGCCGGTCGTGAAGATCAAGGCTTTCTCGAAGCAGAACCAGGCCGCCAGGCGCTCCTCGAGCTCGACGTGCAGGGTCGCAGTGGCCTGAACGCGCGACGAGCTTAGGCCACAGGAGAACTGATCCACCGCCGCTTTGGCCGCCTCTTTGACCTTCGGATGGTTGGTCAGACCGAGGTAATCGTTCGAGCTGAAGTTGACGATCGGCTTGCCGCCGACGGTCGTATGCAGCCCGCCTGACTCGAACTGGCGGAAATAGGGATAGATCTGTTTGGCTTGCGCATCGCGCACCCGCTGTAGCTCTGCGTGCGCCTTTTCGGAAATCCAGCTCATATCTGTAGGGGCCTAAGGTACCGTAATTTCCGGTCTATACCACATTCGAAACAGGCCAAGCGGCCAGTTTTCAAATGCTTGACGCTGATCATGAACGCAAGCATATACGGGCGGCATGTCGGACGCATTGAAGGACGAGCTGAGGCAGATCATCGCCGAGGTGACGGAAGTCGAAGATATCCCCGAGGACACGCCGTTCGGGGACCTGGGAATCGACAGCATGATGGCGATCGAGATCATCGCCGACGTCGAGAAGAAGTACGACGTCTCTATCTCCGAGGACGAGCTCAGCGAGCTGACCAACCTCAAGGCTGTCTTCGACAAGGTCCAGGAGAAGCTAGGCGAAGCCGGCTAATCGGTCGGAGGCGCTATTTGGCGCGGCCGAAGATTTTGGAGCCGGGCGGCACGGACTTGGTGAGCCAGACGTTGCCCCCGATGACCGAGCCCTTGCCGATGACGGTGTCGCCGCCATGAATCGACGCGCCGGCGTAGATCGTGACGTCGTCCTCAATCGTGGGGTGCCGCTTCGTGCCGTGGCATCCGCGCGCCTCGTGCCAAGAGACACTCAGGGCGCCCAGGGTAACACCCTGGTAGAGCTTCACGTTGCTGCCGATGACGCACGTCGCACCAATGACCACCCCGGTGCCGTGGTCGATGAAGAAGCTTTCGCCGATCTGTGCACAGGGGTTGATGTCGATGCCGGATTTGCTGTGCGCATACTCGGTGATGATGCGCGGGATCATGGGGACGTCGGCCAGGCAGAGCTCGTGGGCGATCCGATACGCTGAAATCGCCTGCACGCTCGGGTAGCTGAAGATGACCTCTTCGATGCTCGCGGCCGCCGGGTCTCCATCATACGCGGCACGGACGTCTGCGTTGAGAAGGCGCCGAAGCTCGGGAATCTTTTCGAGTAGGCGCAGCACGACGTCTTCGCTCCAACCCTCGGGCTTCTTGTCGGCGGGACGTCCCATGCGCTCCTGGTAGCGAACGGCGCGCTCGATCTGCTCGACCAAGATGTCCTGCGCGGGATACAGGTGCTCGCTGATCGCATAGCGGAGGTTTGTCCGATTGAGGGCGCGAGTGCTGAAGAAGCCCATGTAGAGGACGGGCAGGATGTGATTGAACGCAGTGGTGACCGCGCGCTTGTTCGGAAGGGCCGCGCTGTCGAGGTTGTTGATCTCGGCGTCACTGTCATACGACGCAGCGATGACGTCGATCACATCCTCGAGATCCTGATGACGCTTTGGCTCTCTTCCGCTCATGGATGCTTTATGTGTAGCACGGGCCGCACGTCAACCTCGAAAACGCGGGTCAGGCACTGAGCCAGCCGCGCTCCCGATACCAGTCAACCGCATCGGTGAGCGACTCGCGGAGCGTGCGGATTGTATAGCCGAGCTCGCGGTGGGCCTTGTCGTGCGAAACCACTTCGTTGGACACGCTGGCGCGGAGCATGTCCGCCGTGATGAACGGCTCCTTCTTGGTCACAGCGCTCCCCGCCAAAGCAAACGGCAACAAAACCCAGCCCACCCAGAGCGGCAATGCTCGCGTAGGGACCTTGGCCCCGCTGATCTCTCCGTAGAGAGACACCATCTCCATGGTCGGAATGACGTCACCGGTGAGGAAATAGCGCTCGCCACACCGGCCCTTCTCGGAAGCGGCGATCATGCCGTCCGCAACATCCCGAACGTCGACGTAGTCACTCAGCATCTGGAGCAGCACCGGGATTCGACCGTAGTACATGTCGATCAACACAGCGCCAAGTATCGAGGGCTCGAAGTCGTAGGGCCCGATCATCGAGCCCGGATTGACGATGACGGCGTCGAGTCCGCGCTCACAGGCATCGAGGACAATCGTTTCGCCGATCGCTTTGGATCGGTGGTACTCGCACTTCTCATTGAGTGCGAGCGGCTTGTCTTCGGTCAAAGGCTCGTCGAGAGGCTCACGCACGACCGCGTGATGGGAGCTCGTATGTACCAACCGCAGGCCACGGGAAAGACAGGCGTCGACGACCTTTCGGCTTCCCTCGACGTTGAGGGTGTACATCATCGGGTCTTTTTTTGGGCTGAGGTCGATCTTGGCGGCGAGGTGATACACGACGTCTGCGCCATCCGTGGCCCGACCGACATCTCCGGCATCGAGGACCGAGCCCGACATGAACTCGATGTCGAGACCGGCAAGAGACTCCGGCAAGCTTCCAGGCTCCAACACGCGCACCTTTTGGCCGTTCTCGACGAGTTGCCGAACGAGAACGTTGCCAAGACGGCCACCACCACCAGTTACGAGCGCTAACACGCGGCAGAGTGAAACACGATTGGGCCAGCCCCTCAAGCCGTCGCGCTCTTGTCGAATACGCGGCCGATCAGGTCTTGGGCTTCGCGTTGAATCAACGACAGGTGCTCGCGGCCAACGAAGCTTTCTGCATAGATCTTGTAAACGTCTTCGGTGCCGGAAGGACGGGCGGCGAACCAACCGTTTTCTGTCGTGACCTTGAGCCCACCAATTGGCGCGTCGTTGTCGGGCGCTTTGGTGAGCACCTGCTGGATCGGCTCGCCAGCAAGATCCGATGCATCGAGATCCGACCCGCTCATCTCCTTGAGGGCAGCCTTCTGCTCAGGGGTCGCAGGCGCGGCGATGCGCTCGTAGACCGGAGTGCCGAACTGTTTGGTGAGCTTCTGGTAACACTCACCAGGATCTCTCCCGGTCGTCGCGGTAATCTCCGCCGCGAGGAGGTTTAGGAGGATGCCGTCTTTGTCGGTCGTCCAAACGCTCCCGTCTTTGCGTAGGAACGAAGCGCCCGCGCTCTCCTCTCCGCCGAAGCCGTACGAACCGTCGATCAGCCCTTGCACGAACCACTTGAAGCCTACGGGCACCTCAGCGAGGCGGCGGCGAAGGTCCTTGGCCACGCGGTCGATCATCGCGCTGCTCACGAGCGTCTTGCCGACCGCCGCGCGCTCGTCCCAGCCGCGCTCGGTGAACAGGTAGCTGATCGCCACGCTGAGGTAATGATTCGGGTTGAGAAGCCCCCAACTGCTGGTGACGATGCCGTGCCGATCGAAATCCGTATCGTTTCCGAACGCGATGTCGTATTGGTTTCGGAGATCGACCAAGCGAGCCATCGCGTACGGGGAAGAGCAATCCATTCGGATTTTCCCATCGTGATCGAGCGTCATGAACGAAAACGTCGGGTCAATGACCTCGTTGACGATGTCGAGGTGGAGGCCGTAGCGAGCGGCGATCCGAGGCCAGTACTCGATGCCGGCCCCGCCCATCGGGTCGACGCCAATTCGAAGGCCTGCGTTCGAAATTGCCTGCATGTCGAGGACGGCATCGAGACCTTCGACGTAGGGCGTGATGAAATCGTGAATGTGGGTCGTGTCGGCGCCAAGCGCAGCGTCGTACGCGGTGCGCCGGATGTGTTCAAGACCGGCGGCCAACAACTGATTCGCGCGCCGCTCGATCCACGATGTGACTTCCGTGTCCGCGGGACCGCCGTTCGGGGGGTTGTACTTGAAGCCACCATCTTCGGGGGGATTGTGGGAGGGCGTCACGATGATGCCGTCGGCGTCGCTCGCGTTGTTTCGGTTGTGCTCGAGAATGGCAAACGAGACAGCCGGAGTCGGCGTGAAGTGCCCTTCCGGCGCGATGCACGTTTCGACACCGTTCGCTGCAAGAACCTCGAGCGCGGTCTTCGTGGCCGGCTCGGATAGCGCATGCGTATCTACACCGATGTAAAGCGGGCCATCGATCCCCTCGGCAACGCGGTAGTCACAGATCGCCTGCGTCGTCGCAAGGATGTGTTCCTCGTTGAAGCTGAGGCGAAAGGACGACCCTCGGTGGCCGGAGGTTCCAAAGCTCACGCGGTGACTCGGCTCGCTCGGATCGGGCTTGCCGTCGTAGTACGCGGCAATGAGCTTGGCGACGTCGACCAGGGTGTCGGACGGCGCAGGCTGACCAGCGAGCGGGTGCAGGTTCATCGCCAGATCTGTAGCAGCCAACCGCGCGAGAGCTAGTTCCCGGCGTTGCCTATCTGCTCGGTCAGGTAGCGCTCCTGACCGATGGCGTCGACCAGGTGGAGCTGCTCTTCGAGCCAGCCAATGCCCTCTTCCTCCTGCCGGAGAATTGCCTGGAGGAGCTCGCGCGTTCCGTTGTCGCCCTTGTCGGCACACAGGGAGATGCCAGCATTCAGGCGCTTGACGGCATCGTACTCGACTTCGAGGTCGAGGCGGTGCTGCTCCACCGCATCCTCACCAACCTTGACGGGGAAGTAGCGCTGCATGTTGGGCACGCCCTCGAGGAAGAGAATACGCGCGATGATCATGTCTGCGTGCTTCATCTCTTCGACCGACTCCCCGTGCTTCTTCGCGGCAAGCTTTTGGAGGCCCCAGTCCTCACACATTTTCGAATGAATGAAGTACTGGTTGATAGCGGTGAGCTCCGAGGTGAGCACCTCGTTGAGCAGATCGATCACTTCGTCGTTGCCCTTCATGAATCTTCCTTCAAGCGAACATAGAGACCAGCGATGGGCGTGGCAATCCGCCGAGTGTGAAGTTGAAAGGCGTTATCAGCTACAGCGTCAGCCCTGCGTGCCGCTTGATTCGATCGCGTTGTGCCCGTCGTGGTGCAAGTCGATCAAACGATCGATCACCGGCCGACAACTGCCGCAAGAGGCGCCTGCACCGCAGGCCTCCCGGATATCGTTCCTGCTCCGCGCGCCGTCATTGACGCACTGGCGAATCATCTGGTCGTTGACTGCATGGCAGTGACAAACGAGCATGATTTATTTATAGCCGCTAGAAGTTGCAAATCAAATTCAATAACCTCGAACCGGAAAAATCCAATGGTTTCATGCGTGAGGCCTATTCCGCAGCGTCTGGAGCCGTCGCGGCGCGCGCCGCATGGTGGGTATGGCCGCCCTCGGCGTGGTCTGGCTCGAGCGGAGACAGCCCCGCATCGCGTAGCAGCTCGAGGTCCGCGTCGTGGTCCGGGTTCCCGGTTGTGAGGAGCTTGTCACCGAAGAAGACGCTGTTCGCGCCCGCCATGAAGCAGAGAAGCTGGGCCTCACGGCTCAGCGAGGCGCGCCCGGCCGAAAGCCTCACACGCGCGCCGGGCATCATGATGCGCGCGGTGGCGCACATGCGAACGATCTCGATCGAGTCGACGGGCTTCTGATCAGCGAGGGGGGTGCCGGGCACCGCCACCAAGGCGTTGACAGGCACGCTCTCCGGCTGCGGGGAAAGGTTGGAAAGCGTCACGAGCATGCCCATGCGGTCGTCGATGCTCTCCCCCATCCCGATGATGCCCCCGGCGCAGACGGAAATGCCCGCGCTCGCCACGCGTGCGATCGTGTCGAGGCGGTCTTGATACGTTCGGGTCGTGATGATCTCCCCGTAATACTCCTCGGAGGTGTCGAGGTTGTGATTGTACGCGGTGAGCCCGGCATCCTTGAGCTCCTGGGTTTGCTCGTCGTCGAGCATCCCAAGCGTTGCGCACGATTCGAGACCGAGCTCACGGACCCCACGGACCATTTCCAACACCTGCTGGAACTGCCGGCTCCCCTTCTTCGGGCTCCGCCACGCTGCGCCCATGCAAAACCGGCTCGCGCCGGCCTCCTTTGCCTGTCGCGCCTTTTCGAGCACGTCATCGACATCCATTAGACGCTCGGCCTCGACGCCGGTGTCGTACTTCGAGCTCTGTGGGCAGTAGGAGCAGTCTTCTTGGCACGCGCCGGTTTTGATCGACAACAGCGAGCATAGCTGAACCGCGTTGCGTGGCTGTGTGACGCGATGCACTTCTTGGGCCCGAAACAACAGGTCGATCAGGGGCAGGTCGTGAAGCGCACGGGCCTCTTGCTTAGTCCAGTCGTTGCGGACGTCGATCATCTGGACGGTCTTAGCAGAGTGCCTTGAATACGCTAGATTGCCCGCGTAGGGTCCGAGCACCTTGACTGAGGGCATCGACTCATCCTTAGCCTCCGTGGCCGCTGTCACCGCCATAGAGGACGGACGTTCACCCTACTTCGCCGCGGTCCCTCCGCTCGCGTGGATGGCCGGAGCAGCGGCCCTGGCAGACCTCATCATCAATCGCATCTTGATTCTGTTGGGGAGCGACGCCTGGTCGCACGACACGCTCGTTCAGCTCGACAGCTGGGGTGGTTTTGCGCGTAACCTGAGTGTCGTCAGTGCCTTGGTCGCGTTGTCGTTTTGCCTCGTGTCGCTCTCATCTCGAGGGGGCGGCCTTCCGCTCTCCGCTCGTGTCGGCCTCGCGAGCTTCGGCTGGGTCTTGGTTCCCATCGTCACCCTGATGACGTTCCTGCCCCGCGAGTGGAGCAGAGTCGAGCTCGTCCTTGCGGTCGCGGGGCTCGCCCACGCATTGATCCTGCTCCTGGTCCTCGCCGGCATTCATTGGCGCTCTACCCGCCCCACCTCGGCGGCGTTGGTGTTGACGCTGATCGCAGCGCTCAGCGGCATCGCCTCGATGATGGTCAGTTTGGTCGGCGGACGGGCGTACTGGGAGCACACCGAGCGGCTCTCGAACGCCTTCCGATGGTCCGGCGAGCTCGCGTACCTGGCAGTGCCCCTTGCAATCGGTTTAGCGATCGCGATTCCGTGGCGAGAGGCGCGTGGCAAGGCAGTGCTCATATTGTCGGGGCTGGCAGCTGGCTTGGTCACCGCCGGGATGGCGTTTTGGAAGCGCGCGGTCGGGCGGGACCTGCCGGACCTCCTGTACGGCGCGGTGCGACTGGACTTCTTACCGGAGGATGACTTCATCCTCTACGCCATCCCACTCGGCATTGGCTCGGCGGTTACCCTCGCAGCCATGCTGTCAAAGGATCCCGTCAGCCGGCAGATGGGCGTGGCCCTCTTACTGCTTCTCAGCGCCGGCTATGCGCCCCGCACCCCGAGCACCCTCATAGTGACGGTCCTCGGCGTGGCCTTACTCGCCCGAGCAGGCATCGCATTGGCGCAGCGCCGCCAAGAGCACTGACATGTGACACTGCCGCTGTCCCTGCCACTGCCACTGCCACTGTCCCCGCCGCCGCCTACCCCAGCTTCCCCACCGCTTCACCAATCCGACTGAGCCCTTCGCGGAGCATGTCGTTTGACGCTGCGTACGAGACGCGCACGAACCCCGGCGCCCCAAACGCAGTGCCCGGTACCACCGCACAGCGCGCTTCTTCCAAGAGGTAGCTCGCAACGTCGATGTCGGTTTCGAGCTTCTTGCCGCCGCCCTGTTTGCCGATCAGCGACTGCACGTTCGCAAAAGCGTAGAATGCACCTTCTGGTACCCCGCAGCTGATGCCTTCTATCGCGTTGAGCCCGTCGATGATGATGCTGCGGCGCGCCTCGAATGCTTGGCGCATCTCTTCGATGGGCTCCCAAGGGCCACGGAGCGCTGCGATCGCCGCGTGCTGAGCGACCGAGCTCGGGTTGGTCGTCGACTGGCCCTGAATCTTGTCACACGCCTTCGCCACGTATGCGGGTGCGAGCATCCAACCGATGCGCCAGCCGGTCATCGCGAACGTCTTGCTGACGCCGTCGACGATGATGATGCGATCCTTCAGATCGGGTGCGACCTCGACAATCGATTTCTGATCGAAGCCGCCGTACACCAGCTGTCCGTAAATCTCGTCGACGATGACCCAGAACTCGTGCTCGGCAGCCACGTCGGCCAGCGCGCGAAGCTGCTCACCAGTGTACGCCGCACCGGTGGGGTTGGAGGGAGAGCACAAGATGAGCGCTTTGGTCTTGGGTGTGATCGCAGCACGCAGCGCCTCCGGCGTCATGCGGAACCCTTCCTCTTCAGAGGTCTCCACGATCACCGGGTTCGCGCCTGCTAGACGAACCTGCTCCGGGTAGCTCACCCAGTATGGCGCCGGGATCAAGACCTCGTCCCCTTCGTCGTACAGCGCCAACGCCAGGTTGAAGAGGGTGTGCTTTGCGCCAACCGACACGACGACCTGCGACGGATCGTACGTGACCCCCGCGCGCCGCTTTGCGGACGCCTCGCAGATTGCTTCCCGGAGCTCTACGATTCCACGCGCTGCGGTGTACCGGGTAGCCCCTGAGTCGATCGCCTTCTTGGCGGCCTCGCGAATGTGCACCGGAGTGTCGAAGTCCGGCTCACCTACGCTAAAGGACAGCACATCGATGCCTTGCGCTTTCAGCTCACGCGCCCGCTGGGCGACCGCGACCGTGGCGGAAGGTTTGACGGCACTGAGCCGCTGCGCGACTGGGATGCTCTCACTCATGCCGCGGGCTTAACACCGAAGCGCAAAGCTATCAACGCTTGGTAGGCACGGCGGCTGCCAAAGCGCGCAGATCCCGCTCGAGGTCAGCGATACCGTCGTTGTTGGCCCGGTAGTAGCCCCGGACCTGCACCTTGTCGTCGACCAGCACGAAGGAGTTCGAGTGCATGATGTCGTCGGCGCCGGCTGCTTTGCTGTCCTCGTCCCCGAGCCCCACCCGGAAGCCATCGACCACCACGTGCCGAATCGCTTCCTCTTCGCCGGTTACGAAGCGCCAGTTGCTCTCATCCAGGCTGTTCTTGGTCATGTAGGCCTTGATGACCTCGGGAGTATCGTTGCGGGGGTCGACGCTGACCGAAACGAAGTGGACGCTCGGAACGTCGGAAAGCCGGGACTGGAGCCCCTTCATGTGGGCGGTGATTCTGGGACAGGTGGAACGGCAATGGGTGAAAACGAAAGCCGACACCCAAAGCTTTCCGGCCATCGATTCACGGACGAAGGCCTGCTGGTCCTGATCGACCAACGAAAACTCGGGAAGCTGACCGAGGATCGGAACATCCTCGGCGCTCTTCTTGGAACAGCCCAAGGCGATCAGGGCCAAGAACACCAAACCGAGGGTCTTAGAGCGCATCGATGATGAGAGCCGCGAACAGCGCCGTGAGATAGATTAAGGACGCGACGAAGAACTTCTTGGCCCAGACCTTCGAGTCTGCCGCCTTGAAGCCGCGGAGCGCCATCCAGAAGAAGTAGCCGCCAAGGATCACGGCGGTTGTGAGGTAGATCGTGCCGGCCAGCCCGTAAGGCACGAGAAGGAGCGAAACCATCCACAAGGCGGCCGTGTAGACGGCAGATTGGATCTTGGCCGACCGGATGCCGAGAACCGAGGGCAAAACCTTGAGGCCGGCGCGCTCGTACTCCTCCTGCCGGAAAATCGAAATCGCGATGAAGTGCGGGATCTGCCAGAAGAACAGCACCCCGAACAGCACCAGTCCGGGCGCATCGATAGTGCCGGTCACGGCAGTCCAGCCCATGAGCGGTGGCAGTGCGCCCGGCAGCGCGCCGACGAAGAGCGCTGCGGGCGTGTACTGCTTCATCGGTGTGTAAATCGCGACGTAGCTAACCAGTGCAATGAAGCCGAGCAAGCCTGTCATCGGGTTGACGGCGATAGTGAGGGTCGGGACGGCGAAGAGCCCCATGAGAACGCCGAGGGTTAGCGCCCAGGAGGGTTCGAGCCGGCGATCGGGGAGTGGTCGGTTGGCGGTGCGCGCCATCAGGCGATCACTGTCTCGCTCGAGGTAGCAGTTCAGAGTATTGGAGGCACCGACGACCATCCCGGTCGTGAGAAGCATGATCGCCATCGAGGCAACATCGAGCGAGCCGGGCGCCAGCCACATGCCCCCCGCAGCCGTCATGAGGACCATCAGCGTGATCCGCGGCTTGGTCAGGGCGATGAGGTCGCGCACGGTCAGCATCATCGTGGCTGGTCGAGTCGCTACGGTCATGGTGGTCCCTACTAGCTGGAACCGGGGCCGAAGGCTACAAGAAGCGCTATCACGCCTGCCACGGCAAGGACGATACCCACGGCCAGCATGATCCATGACCTTTTGGGTTTTTCGAGGCCGCGAAGGGGTTCAATCTGCGGGGCGGGGTCGGGGACCGGCGGTAGGGGAATCGGCGCTGGCAAGCTGATCGACCCTCCCCCTCCGGTCTCGGCCTGGAGGACGCTCTCGAGCGCCGCAGCAAACTCGGCGGCCGAGGCGAAGCGCTCCTCAGGCTGTTTGGCCAATGCCGCCATGACCACGTCTTCGAGACCCGGCGGGAACGTCGCTTTCGGGCGCCGCTCCGACAGCGGGATGGGCGTCGCGTTGACGTGGAGCTGGATGTATTCGATCGGCTGCTTTGCATCGAAAGGCAGCTTCCCGGTGAGAAGCTCGTAGAGGATGACGCCCAGCGAATAGATGTCCGACCGAGCGTCGAGGGTCTTCCCGTGGGCCTGCTCAGGGCTCATGAACTCGGGTGTGCCGAAGACCATGCCCTGCTGAGTGAGCACCATGGAGCCAGGTCTCATCTGCCGCTCGGTGACCTTGGCGAGACCAAAGTCCAGCACCTTGGGGAAGTCCGGGATGCCGCCCTGGGTGGTCACGAAGATGTTCTCTGGCTTGAGGTCGCGGTGAACGATGCCCGCCTGGTGCGCTTCTTCGAGCGCACCGCAGACCTGGACCATGATGCGCATCGCGCGCTCGGGTTCCATTGCGCCTTCGGCCCGAACGAGCTGAGCTAGGTTTTGGCCAACGAGGTGCTCCATCACGAAGTAGCAGGCGCCGTCGTCGAGCTGTCCGTAGAGAAATACGCGGGCGGTGTTCGGATGCGAGAGCTGGCTCATCGCGCGTGCTTCGCGTCGGAAACGGGACACCAAGTCGGCACGAGAGAGATAGCGCGAATGAAGAATCTTGATCGCAACGTAGCGATTCATATCGGGCTGCTCGGCTTTGTAAACCGCTCCCATTCCGCCCTTGCCGATCTTCTCGACGATGCGAAACTGCCCGGCCACCTCTTGATCGAGATAGGGATCGCTCACGGAATCAGACTAGCACCCGCGATGGGAGGCGGTGAGGAAAGTTGGCATCAAGCTCAACCCTCATCAACGATCGTGAAGCGCAACGCATGCTCCTCGCCGTCGCGCCTATATTCGACCACCAGATTCGAAGCGGTTCGAAGACTTTCCCAGACAGCGGCGGCCTGCTCGGGTCGCTCGATGGGCTTGCCATTGATGCGCGTCACCGTATCGCCGGGGCGAAGGTCGAGCGATGCAAAGGCCGGCTCCCCAGGGAACAGGCTCACGATGCGAAAGCCCACGAAGGCGCCCTGTGGCAAGCAGGCCGGCCTCCACATTTTGTAAGAACCGACCGAGGCCCCCGTCTCGCACAGGTCGGAGCTCATCGCGTGAAATGACACACGTCGAAACCCGCGGGTACGGCTGATCCAGGCTACTCTCGGGCTTCTGCTCCTCGGCGGGCGGCGCACCCTCCATGGGAGCGTTCTCTTCCTCCCACTTGTCGTTGCGCCTGGGCGGCTGGTCTGCGGCTTCCCACTTCTCCTCCCCGGCGGAGCTCTCCCAGGTCGAGTCCCCCATCATGTCCTCTCGGAGTTTGCTCTTTTCGCACCCGATCGCGCTTGCGATCACGAGGGCGGCCAACGGTACAGTCAGATAACGGCTCATACGGACTCTCCTCGGAATGCAATGACCTCGGACCAAATCGCCGTGGTCACTGCTTCGACGCCATAGTTCGCATCGATATGGCGAATGGTATCATTTGGGAAAAGTTCGTCGATTTTCGCGTAGAACTTCGCGAGCTTGACCTGCATCTCGTCGACTTCATACAGCTCAGGGCCGCCGGATCGCATGCCTCGGCGGCTCGCAGCCACTTCGGGGTCGACGTCGAGCACGAGCGTCAGGTCGGGGCGCCTCGCATGCCGGTTGAGCTCGCGCAGCCAGGTGGAAACGTCGTCGCCACCGCCGCTACTCACCGTCTGATACGCGATCGAAGAGTGGTCGTAGCGATCGCAGATGACCGTAACCCCGTCGATCAGGTTGGGGATGACCTCCGCTTCCAGATGATCGAGGCGGTCGGAGGCAAACAAGGTAGCCATCGTCGCCCAACCGGGCGGGCGGGAGCCATGGCGACCAGAGACCACCACTCTTCCGGTCAGAATCTGACGAATCAAGACGCCGATCGGGCCGTCGCTCGGCTCACGCGTCGTGTGGGCGGGCAGCCCCTCGTCGACGAGGCGCTCTGCGAGGATCGAGCACTGCGTCGTCGTGCCCGATCCGTCGATGCCTTCGATCACGATGAAGTGACCCTCGATCACGAGCCCTCCTTTGCGCCGCCAAACTTGAACGTCGCCCCGAACTGCCCATAGACAAGTGAGTCATCATGGCCTCCGCCAAAGATGTCTCCGAGGACGCGCCGGCGGTCCCCTGCAACGATGCCTTCTACTTCAAGCCACACATTCCACTTCCGCGTCACGACGATTTCCAGTGAGCCACCGAGCCGGGCGCGCACGATGTTCTGACGGGAGGTTGTCACATTGATGCGGCTGTTGCGACCGTCGAAATCCCAGCGGTCGCTGTTGAAGTCGCCAGCGATCCAGATCGAAAAAGCACCACGCGGTGGGAAGTGCACGCTGAAGATCGCGTCAAGGCTCATGAAGAAATTGTTCGTCGGGTGGCTTGCTTCATCCATATCGCGTTGTGCGGGCCCTACGCCACCGCCGATCTGGAGATCTCCACCCAGGGAGAAGTTGCGAGACACACGCCAGCCGGCCTTCGTACTGACTGCAAAGTCCGTGAGGCGCCCAAACGTGGTGACGTAGATGCCGACGTCGAGGAACTTCGTGAGCCCAGCACGCATGCCGAGCGAGGCCAACCACGGCCAACCGGTCGAAAAATCGAGGGTCGCCACACCGACGGGATTGGGCGCGCCCGCGTGCGTCACTGTATTGCGAAGCGGATCAGTGCGCTCTGCTTCTTTGTCGCGCTGCTGTGAGTCGACCGGCACGACAGCGGTGCTCATGATCACCTGAATCAGACGGACACGCGGGGATTTCTGGAGGCGGATCTGCTCGGTGTGGTTTCCATAGCCCTCGGCTCTCACCTCCAATTGATGGGTGCCGGCAGACAAATCCCCTTCCCAGGGCACGGGACCGCGCGCCTCGCCGTCAATGAAGAGCTGAGCACCCGATACGTTGGCCTCGACCCGAACGGGCACGCCGAGCGCGTTGAGCTCGGCGTAGACCCGCAGTTGCGGCCGGGGCCGACCGAACATGTGCGGCGCACCTCGCGATAGCCCGGCGCGCGCACGACGACCGAATGTGTTCCAAACTCTGCAGGCTCGATTGTGATGGGCGGGTTGCCGTAATCCTCGCCGTCGATTGTAACGGTCGCTTCGAGAACACTCGCGCGAACCAAGATGCGCGCGAGGTCCGTGCTCGCGGTCGTGAACCTCACCGAGACGACGCGCTCGCGTCCGGCGATCACCGTCACCGTTTGTTCGACGCTCTCGTAACCGATCGCCCGGGCCATGACGATGTGCTCTCCGGGCGTCAGCGCACCTTTGGCTGCAGGGGCAACGCCGATATCGACGCCGTCTAGGCTGATGATCGAGCCCGGCACGCTCGCGATGACCCGCAAGCTACCGAGATTTGGAGCCACACGAATTGTCGCCTCGACCGTCGTTCGCTCGTTTGCCTTGATCGTCACTGACTTCGAAAAGGGTCGATAGCCCTCTCCTGGGCTTCGAATCTCGACGACGTGTTCGCCCTCGGTTAGGCCGTCGACGACCAGAGGGGTCCCTCCGCGTCGCTGTCCGTCGATTAACACGGGCATCCCAGTCACGTCGGCCGTGATCAGGAGTGAACCGGTCTTGGCCGTTTGAGGCCGCAACGCAACGGGAACGGTCAACACCTGACCGCCAACCAAGTCCACCCATTTCGAAAAGGTCGCGAACCCGCGCTTCCCGACCTGCAGCAGGTGCCGGCCGGGGGCAAGTGTTTGGCGCAACGGGACATTGCCCGAGGGTTCGCCATCGATGCGAACCGCCGCACCGGTAGTGGCGTCATTGCTCGCCGTAATCACAACGACCCCTGGAGACGCTTCCTGCGCCAGCGCCTCGGACGAGACGACGAGCAAACCAAGCACGAACACCGCCCGCACGAACCCATCAACGCCAAGCAACCCTTGCATAATCCCTCAGACGCACCGAAACAGGGCCGATTCACTCACGCCCCCAGCGCCTCGTTCGTGTTTACCCCCAGCCCTGAGGTCGGCCCAATAAATGACCGGCGTGCCTCCGGTGAGGCAAGAATTTTCGAACGAGGACATGCCTAAGGCGCGACGAACGTGGCCTCGAACGGATCGAGCGTTTCCAGATCGGGTATCTCGGGCGCTCCGAGAGGAGGCAGCACCCGAAGAACCGGGACAGGGTCTCCTTCGCGGCGGAAGCGGAAGTCATCGAGCTCCGCCAGCCCATACGCGAGCGCTTCGGGACCGATGCGTTCGCGCTTCGCCATGTGCTCGAGTAACCGCCGCATGCTGCTTTTCATGAAGCGGGTTAGCGCGCCGCGCTCGTACGAGACGTGGTAGCGCTTCGGCGACGGCAGCACGCACGCGAGGAAGGCAGACTCGGCGGGGCTCAGCTCGATAGGCTCCCTGCCGAAGTAATAAGCTGCCGCATGCCGGAGACCGTAGACGCTCGGTCCGTACTCGATCACGTTGAGATAGAGCTCGAGGATCTCGTCTTTGTCGAGAGCGTTCTCGAGCCACCACGTGAGAATGACCTCTTGGACCTTCCGGGCGATGGTTTTCTCACGCTGCAGATAGAGGTTCTTGGCGAGCTGCATCGAAATCGTGCTCGCGCCAACGACGTAGCGGCCCTCCTGGAGGTTGCGCACCAACGCATCGCGAATCGCCCAGGGCGCGAAACCGCCGTGCTCGTAGAAGGCTCCGTCTTCGTGACTGATGACCGCTGCGGGCATGAACGGGCTGATGTCTGCGAAAGCGACCCAGTACGCTGTGCCAGGCCCGGTACGCATCTCGAAGACCGTCTCGTCCGGCTCGACCACGCGGTGACGAAACGGCTCCTGAAATCGCTCTACGCGAACCCACTGGGGCGTACGTTCGAATTGACAGAGGTTGCGCACGCGAATCGAGAGCTCGGTCGCTTCGAGCTCGCGGGAGTCCAGAGAGATGTGAGTCAGGGCGCTCCAGTTACCCGACCATTCAAACTGAGCAAGTGAGCCGAGGACGTCCTCGGGGATGGCCCCGACCACGTCGTTGCAACTGGTGGGCGGAAGCTTCACTGTGAGGTCGACGCGATAGTGCTCGGTGGTCCGCTCTAGCTCGCCCTCAATCAGCACGCGGGTCTTGCCCATCCGGACCTGGCCGTATTCGATTTGAAGCAGGCGCTCGTCAGGGTGCCAAATGCCCTTCCCTCCGACGTCGATGTTGATGTGCTCGACGGGCTCGGGCGCGAGCCGATCGGAGGCCAGCGCGAGCTCGCGCAGCCGCAAGCTCCCCTCGATGCTGACTTGATCGGAAGAGCTCGCGCCGAACTCGAGCTCGGCGCTCAGGGTGCTTACCTTCGTGTTGTAGAGCGGGAGCTCCGGTGCAAACGGGGCGATGAGCGCGAGTGAGATTCGGCGCAGCCTGATGCTTCCGTCGGCGCGCGCCTCGCTTGGCATGACGCTGAGGTCGACTTGCAATGTTCCCTTGTTGGAGGTCTGACCGCCGACCATGATGCGGTACCAACCGTTATTTCCTCCCTGCAGAGCCCACTCGAAGTCCTGAATGCGTTCGACGTGACCCTCGGAAATTCGGCTTTCGATCTGCACGCCGGACACCGCGATGCGGGCGTCCGGAGTCAGACGGTTGAAGAGGGCGGGTTCAGGGTCAGTGGCAACGTCAGTGGCAGCGTCAGTAGCAGTGCCAGTGGCAGTACCAGCGTCAGTGCCAGCGTCAGTAGCAGTGCCAGTGGCGGTGCTAGTGGCGGTGTTGGGGGCTGGGGGGCGCAGCCGGGAGATCGCGTCTCGAATCCGCGATACCAGCGGCCTTCGTTCCCCCTCCCCGTTGCGAAGAGAGCGTGCGCGCGCGCCTTCGATGTCGAGCTCGCGAAGCTTCCATACACCTTCGGCGCGGCGCAATACGACCTTCAACGGTCCAACAGCTGCGTGGTCCGCGGTCTGCTCGCCAAGCAGAGTTTCCCCAACACTCGAACGCAAGACGTTGCCCTGCTTGTGGAGGCTCACGTGCTTCATCGCGACCAACGGCCCGTCTGCGTCGACTACGCGAACCGTGAGATTTTTGATCGCGTACGTCCTCCCATCACCATTCGCACTGGTAGGCGCGGACGCTGACGTACCGCCGGAGACCTTACTCCGCAACTCCGCAAGCGAGTCGCCAAACCCTTCGTCTGTGAGATCGATCGTCACTTCGATGCCCTCGGCCGACACACCGCGCACGGAGCTGGATCCTTTGAAGACAGCACCGAGAAGGCTCATCCGCGCGTGAACCTTGTCGATGCGTACGACCAAGCCTCCGTGGCGACCGCGCATCTCGACGCCGAGAAGATCGACGCCCCCTAGGGAGAGATGCGCTTCTTCGATCTGTGCATCTACGCCCAGGCGATCGCCGATGAGCTTGGACGCACGCGCCGTGGCGCGCGGCGCGCCCCACATCCAAAGGCCGATCACGAGCATCAGGGCGACGAAGGCCGCGAGCACCCATGCGCGCCGCTCGCTGAGGAACCGGAGCATCGAGGCGAGAGTATGCCGCGTCTAAAACGCGAAGCCTAATAAAGCTTTCGGCTATCGATTTGGATCGTCACCGGCCCGTCCACAGCGCATTGAACGAGCATCATCGCGCGAAAGGTGCCCGTTTCCACGGGTAGGCCTTTGCGGCGCACCCCTTCGACCACCTCTAAGTAGAGACGCTGTGCGTCTTCGGGGTCCGCTGCACCGTCGAACGAGGGGCGCCTGCCTCGCCGCACGTCCCCGAATAGCGTGAACTGGGACACGACCAAGACCGCGCCACCGATGTCGGTGACGGACAACGACATGCGTCCGTCGTCGTTTGGGAACACACGCAGGCCCGCAATCTTATCGACAATGTATTGAACGTCCTTGGCGTCATCACCCTGCGCTGCGCCCAGGTATACCAGCAAGCCTCGCTGGATCGCGCCGACCACTTCGCCGTCGACCGTGACACTTGCTTGGTGGACCCGCTGTACGACCGCGCGCATGCGGAGTTGCGTAGCACAGGCCGAATCGTCTTGCCCGAGCAAGGCGATGTTCAATACTCCCGTCGATGAAACCGGTTGTGGGTCTGACGGGTGGGATCGCGTGCGGAAAGACCACCGTGGCGAAGATGTTTGGCGACCTCGGTATCCCGGTGATCGACGCCGACGAGCTGGCACGCGAGGTGGTGGAACCTGGCGCGCCAGGCCTGCAGCAAGTCGTCAACCAGTTTGGCCAAGGAGTGCTCGACGAAACCGGACACCTCGATCGAAAGAAGGTCGCTGACCTGGTGTTTGGTGACAAGGACGCGCGCGAAACGCTCAACGCGATCATGCACCCACTCATCGGGGCCGCGGGAGCCAAGCGCATGATGACGCATCAAGACGACCCGGCACCTTACTTGCTCTACGAGGCGGCACTGCTGGTGGAAACCAACTCTTACAAGGCGTTTTCGGCACTCATCGTCGTGAGCGCAGAGGAATCTTTACAGCGACTTCGGTTGATCGCGCGTGACGGCTTCACGGTCACGGAGGCCAACTCCCGGATCGCTTCGCAACTGCCTCTCGCCCGGAAAGTCGCCGTTGCAGATCATGTCGTGACCAACAATGGCGACCTGGACGCGACGCGACGGCAAGTCGCCGAAATTCACGAGAAGCTGGTTGCGCAGTTCACATTGAAGGAGTCGAAGTAGTGGGCACTCTAGTACGATCGGTATTGGTGACGGGCTTCCCCGGGCGACAGCCGGCAGTGCACTTGGTTCGAGAGATCGCAACTCATGACGAGCGGTCGGTATGTTGCCTGGTGACCGAGAGCAGCCAGGAGCGCGCGCTCGAGTTGCTGGACGCGCTTCCTGCATCGGCGCGCGAGCGCGTGTCGCTTTGGGTCGGGGACCCGCGCTCGATGGATCTCGGGCTGAGCGGCGAAGAGTTCGCCATGCTTGCCGAACGTATCGAGGTCATTCACCACTGCGCGTCGATTACGGATCCGGCTGGCACCAAGGAAGAAGCCGCCGGCAACGTTCGCGCGGCAGCTGAGATTTTGGAGCTCGCAGAGGCGGCACCGCATTTGAAGCGGCTCGTCTGCTGGTCGAGCGCCGCCGTGTCGGGCAACCGCGAAGGCTTCGTCAAGGAGACCGATCTCGATGACGAGATGGGGTTTCGCAATCCCATCGAAGAGTCTCTCTATCGAGTCGAGCGCATGCTCGGCGAGTCGGCCGATGAGCTGCCGATCGTCGTGCTGCGGCCTGCGCTCATGGTGGGCGATTCGGTCACGGGCGAAGCCGAAGAGCTGAACGGGATGTACCTGCTGATCCGCTTCCTGCTAAGCGCCCCGAACGACTACCGGATCCCGACACCGAGCCGAACCGGCGTCCGAATCAGCGCAGTCCCGGTCGACTACGCGGTGAGGGCCGGCCTCCACATCTCAGCGGACGATCGCTCGATCGGTCGCACGTTCCATGTCGTCGACCCGAAGCCCGTCACCGTGCAGCACGCTCTCCAGCTCTTTGCCGAGGCGACCGGCCGCCCCGCCCCACGCGAGCACGACCCACTCAACCTCGCCACAGCGCTGATGCGAGCTCCAGGCTTGCAGCGCTTCCGGAACACGACCCGCGCGTTCCTCGACCACTTGAAGACCGACGTGATCTACGACGACCGCAACACCCGCGAGCTACTGGCCAACGCCAACATTTCGTGCCCGGACTTGGAGAGCTACGTCGACGCCATGGTCGCCAGAGCGCGACAGCCATAGCTCCCCGCTGACGCCGCAATGGCGCTGCAACTGCATTGCCGGAGGACGACTCGGGACGGACATGCTCGCGAGCGGGTCCCGCTCGCCCGTCTCCCTAAGACGACACAAGTCTAGGCTCCCGCCCACTCACTGTGCTGCCCATCCCGAGCCGTCCTCCTCCGTAGAAGTCGACGTAGGAAAGGGCAACGTGTGTGACGTACTCGGAGTTAACCCTTTGAAAAAGGGGACTGTCCCCTTTTTGTCGATGTCTACGTATGGAGGGGTACGGGACGACGCGACATGGGGATGGGGCGACGTAGCGAGTGACGATCGGCACGCGAGCAACCGCCGCCGATTGGGCGCGAGCGCCGAGGCGAGGCTTGCGTGGCCTAAGCTCCCCAGTGAATCCGGCCACCTTTGCAAGCCGAGCCGTTCGTCACATCCCCGTGTCGTGTCGCCCCGTGCCCCGGTGTGCCGCTAGCTCCCGGCCAGCGTCATCGACGAGACGCGAAAGGTCGGCGATGCAACCGCTGTTCGCTGATCCAGATCATCCGCGACGGCGTCGATCCGTTGTAGCAACTCATCGAGGTTGAGCGAGATCGTGACCTCCGACACCGGGTGAGACAGCTCGCCGTCTTGGATCAGGAAGCCCGAGGCGCCTCGGCTGAAGTCGCCGGTGACGGCGTTGAAGCCGAAACCCATCATGCCGGTGACGTAGAGGCCGTGTTTGGTATCGGCGATGAGCTCGTCACGCGATTGGGAGCTGGCTTTCAAGATCAGGTTGCTGCTGGAGGGTGAGATTCCGCCGGCAGGTGAACGAGAAGCGCTGCCGGTGCTTTTTAGGCCGAGCTTTCGCGCGCTGTAGGTGTCCATCAAGTAGGTCTGGAGCACCCCGCCCTCGACGACGATGTTCCGGCGCGATAGCAAGCCCTCGCCGTCGAAGGCCCGGGAGCCCGGAGCTCTCGGCAGCAGTGGGTCGTCGACGATGTCGACGAGGTCGCTTGCAACTCGGGTGCCGACTCGGTCGATCAAGTAGGAACTCTTCCGCCAAATGGCACCGCCGAGAACGCAGCCACCAAAGAGGCCGAGGATCGAACGTGCAGCATCTTTGTCGAAGATGACCGGCAACTCTTGGGTGGGAAGCTTCTTCGCTCCGAGCTGGGCAATCGTGCGACGGGCCGCTTCCTCGCCCACAGCTTGGCTGTCTTCGACGTCCGCGTAGTGCCGGGCGGCCGACCAGTGGTAGCCGCTTCGTTTCTTGCCACCCTCGTCGTCGGCGATTGGATTGACGACGATCGAAGCGTAGGTTCCGTAATCGCTACCTGCGAACCCGCCACTCGTCACCAGCGCACTCACGCCTCTGGCACGGGTGAACGAGGCGCCCTCGCTGTTGGTGATGCGCGAGTCGAAATCAAACGCCGCCCGCTCACCACGCAGCGCGCGGTCCAGCGCTTCGTCGGCCGAAATCCGGCTAACGCCCTCGTCGAAGGTGTCCAAGTCTTCCCACTGCGACTGCAACGAGAGCTCCGACGCATCGGGTGGCCCTGCAAACTCGTCCGATTCGCTGAGCCGCGCGAGCTCGACCGCATCTTCGATCAGTGTCCGCTGCCCCGCCTCGCTCAAGTCGCTCGTGTACGTCGACGCCACACGCTGGCCGACCATCACCCTCAATCCGAGCGCCCGCGAGCCTGCTTCCTCGACCAGCTCGGGCTCACTCATGCGAACCTTCACGGAAAGATGAGAGCCGCTGTGCACGCCAGCCTCCGCGACATCGGCGCCTGCCGCGAGGGCGCGCTCCACCACCGAGCGCCCCAGGTCTACCAATGCTTTGGACTCTTCCTCTACCTTGCTCATCCGCCCGCCACCTGCGTCCCGCCGACGGTCATCGAGGCGATCTTGATGGTCGGGCAACCGACGCCGACTGGAACGGATTGCCCCTCCTTGCCGCAGGTCCAAATCCCGTCCGACACCTGGAAGTCGTGGCCCAGCATGACCACGTTACGCATCGCCTCCGGTCCATTGCCGATGAGGTTCACCCCCTTGAGCGGCGCGGTGATCTTGCCGTCTTCGATCAGGTATCCCTCGGTCAATGAGAAGACGAAATCTCCATTGGCGATGTCGACCTGACCGCCACCGAACTTCTTGGCGTAGACGCCGCGGCTGACGCTGCGAATGATGTCCTCGGGCGCGTCTTGTCCGCCAAGGAGCATCGTGTTGGTCATCCGCGGCATCGGATGGGAACGAAAACTCTGCCTGCGGCCGTGCCCGTCCGGGCTCGTCCCGAAAAAGTCCGCGCTGTGACGATCCTGCATGTAACCCTTCAAGACGCCGGCCTCGATGAGCACCGAGCGAGTCGGGAGCTGCCCCTCGTCGTCGACGTTGATGGAGCCGCGCGAACCTTGCAGCGATGCGTCGTCGACGACGGTGCACAGCGAACTTGCGACCTCCTCACCGATTCGGTCCGAGTAGTTACTCGTCTTCTTGCGATTGAAGTCGGCCTCGAGACCGTGACCAACCGCCTCATGCAACAGGATGCCACTGTCACCGGGCGCCAAGACCACGTCCATTTCACCAGCCGGTGCTTCGCGGGCGTCGAGCATCACTAGCGCTTGCTGCACCGCCTGCTCGGCGTGCCATTCCGGCGTGTGGTCGTCGAAATACTCGAGCCCCATCCGGCCACCACCACCCGAGGAACCCGACTGACGGTTCCCGCCATCTTCCGCAATCACGTGAACGCCGAACCGGATCAACGGCTGACGATCGTGCGCCATGTGCCCAAGACTGTTGGCGATGAGAATCTCGCGAACGCTTTCTGCGAATGACGCATCAACTCGAACCACGCGCGGATCGGAGGCCCGCGCCGCCCGGTCGGCGCGCTCGAGAATCACTTTTTTGGCCTCGCCGTCCACGTCGAGCGACTCAACCGAGACCGGGTAGCGGCTGGGCGCGTCACGCATCACCACCGCAAGCGGAGCGACTGGCTGGCCCCCCGCTGCGATTTGCGCCGCGGTGTCGGCCGCCTGCTTCATGGCCTCGAACGAGAAATCTTCGCAATAGGCGTACCCGGTGGCGTCACCCTTCATGACGCGGACCCCCAGGCCCATCGACACGGCGCGCCTCGCGGATTTCAGAATCTGCTCGTCGTAAAAGTAGCTTCCACTAACCGAGTATTCGAAGAACAAGTCGGCGTAGTCACCGCCTTTGTCGAGTGCGATTCTCAGGAGGCGATCGGCGATCTGCGCGTCCACGGTATGCGATCCGTGCTCGGCAAACGGGGCATGGTAACGGCCTGTCATGAACTGGGGCGCACTCTAGGGCGCAGCTGCGGCGATGGCCACTTCTATTGGCTCAAGAAGCCAATTACGGTGTCGATGATGCGCTTCTGACGCGCTTGCCCGAGGCCCGCAAAGATAGGCAGCGCCAGGACTTCGCGACTGGCCTCCTCCGCCACCGGAAGCGAGCCCTCTCGATAGCCGAGATGTGCGAAGCACTCCTGGCGATGGAGAGGCACTGGGTAGTAGATCGCCGTCGCGATTCTCTGGACCTGGAGGTGCGCTTGCAGCTCGTTTCGGCGCGAAGTGCGGATGACATATTGATTGTAGATGTGCCCCTCGAAACGTCGCGGCGGGGGTCGCAGCAGGCTCTCGGTCAAGCCAGAAGTGGAGAACGCCACGTCGTAGCGCGACGCGTTCTCTCGGCGGCGTGCCGTCCATGCCTCGAGCTCTGGAAGCTTCACGCGCAAGAGCGCGGCCTGCAGGGTGTCGAGCCGAAAATTCCCGCCAATCACCGAATGGGAATACTTGGGACTGCTCCCGTGCGCACGCATGACTCGAGCCTTGTCGGCAAGGGCCGAGTCCTGACTGGTCACGAGCCCGCCATCCCCGAAGCCGCCGAGGTTCTTCGATGGGAAAAAGGAGAAGCAACCGTACGCGCCCAGACTGCCTACAGGGCCTAGCGGGCTCTTGGTCCCGATGGCCTGCGCGGCGTCCTCGATGATCAGCAGGTCGTTCTTCGCTGCGATCCCCAACAGCCCGTCCATGTCGCACGCCTGACCAAACAGATGGACGGGAAGAATCGCGCGGGTGCGATCTGTGAGTGCGGCAGCGACCTGCTCGACATCCAGGTTGAACGTGTCGGGCAGAATGTCGACGAAGACCGGAACCGCGCCTACGCGCGTGATGCATCCCGCCGTCGCGAAAAAGGTAAACGGTGTGGTGATGACCTCGTCGCCTGGACCAATGCCAAGCGCCATCAACGCGACCATCAGCGCGTCGGTCCCGCTCGAAACGCCGATCGCGTGCTCCACGCCGATGTAGTCGGCTACCTCGCGCTCGAACGCCGCGACTTCCGGACCGAGGATGTAGCGTCCCGACCTAATGACGTCCGCGGCCTTCTCGGTCAGCCGATCGATCAATGGCCCGTTTTGAGCCACGACGTCTAGCATTGGGATTGCTTCTTCACTCACGACTTCTCACCCATCGGCAGCTCTGTGCCGTCAGCTCGTACTCATCGCCACATCTGGCGCAGACACCGTCGTCGGGCAACACTTCCCCGCACCGGCACGCCCAGGCAGTGCGGTGGGCGGGGTTGCCCACCATCACCGCATGGGCTGGGACGTTTTTGGTGACCACGCTGCCAGCTCCGATCAGCGCATACTCTCCGAGCGAATGTCCGCACACGATCGTCGCGTTGGCGCCAACGGTGACACCTCGCCCCACAGGCGTACGCGCGAACTTTTCCTTGCGCTCGACGTGCGCGCGTGGTGTCAGCACATTGGTAAATACGCAGCTCGGTCCTAGGAAAACGTCGTCTGCGATCGTCACACCCTCATACACGGACACGTTGTTTTGGATCTTCACGCCGTCGCCGATCGTGACACCCGGTCCGACGAAGACGTTTTGTCCGAGGACGCAGGCCGTGCCTATCGTCGACCCACTGGACACGTGGGTGAAATGCCAAATGCGCGTACCGGCGCTGACTCGTGCCCCCTCGTCGACGACCGCCGTTTTGTGAATGAAGGGCCCGCTCATGCAGCGAGCTTAGCAGGGCCCGAGGTCCGCCTCGAAACTTGTGCGGGAAGCACGCCGTCAGCGCAGCATTGCGCGGCATTCCGATACGTATCGGCCCTTGCCGAGCTTCGCGCAGTTTTGGTACGCCTGGCGCGCGCCCTGCCGATCGCCGCGCGCCTGTCGAGCAGCACCTAGTGTGACCCAGGCGAGCGCGTTCGTGGGGTCAATCGCTGTCGCGCGCTCTGCCAGCTCAGCCGCTTCACGCGTATGGTTTCGCGCCAACATCAGACGAGCGAGCTCGGCCAACGCAGCGCCGCCTTCCGGATTGAGCTCAATCGCCCGCCGATAGGCGGCGGAAGCGCGCGCACCTCGCTTCAACCGACGAGCCAGAGCGAGCTGCGCTTCGTACGTGTCGGCCGCTCCGGTCGCCGGGAAGATCGGAGGCGGACTCGCGCCGCCAGCTGAGTCCGACGCCGCCACTGGCGCCGGCGCTGGGACTGGCGCTGGCACCGCCACTGGCACCGGCGCTGGCGCTGACACCGCCGCTGGCACTGGCGCTGACACTGGCGCTGACACCGCCACTGGCACTGGCGCTGGCGCTGGCGCTGGCGACATCAAGTACACGACTGCCGCAACGCCGCAGCCGATCGCTAACACCAGCAGCGCCCATGGCAACATCGTTGGCTTGGCGGGATGCCTGGGAACGATGGAGCTCGGCTGGACCGCGCGTGGCTCGCGGATGCTCGCCTCGCCTGCGTCATCGTCGAACACCTGTGCGTACTGGAGCGGGGGTGGATCGACGTCGGGAGGCTCGTGGTAGTCGATCACGGCATCTCGGTGTTGCTCTTCGTCTCGCTCCACCGCCTCGTCGATCACGCGATCAGTCGGAGGCGTCGAGCGCACAAACGGACCCGGAGGCGGGTCGGAATCGATCGCTACGATCGCCTCCTCGACCTCGGGATCGTCGCGTAGCTCGTCGAGCGTGCTATCCCACTGTCCGACTTCGACCGTCTCACGAGTCGACACGTCTTCGACCTTGTTGGTCGCGGGAACGCGGCCTGCCCAATTCAGGATCGTCCCACCCGCATACATCGAACTCTCGGGTCGCGCCGCTTGAAAACCAGTTGGCGTCTTCTGACGTGGACGGGCGGGCGGCGGCGCAGGCTGCCACCCTAATTCGGCCTCAGAGGGCGAGTCGTTCGGTGGCGCAAGGGCGGTCGGCGAACCGGACGGCGTAGTGATCGCATCCTCCAAGACGAGATCGTCCGCGGTTGCGGGTGAAGGAAGCGACACCGGCGTCGACATCGTCTCCGAAGGAGGCGCCGACGCCCCGCCCCGTTGAGGATGCGAAGCGTCCTCTTTACGGGGTGGCACTGCCTGCATCTCTGGCGCCGTCACCGACGTCGATGTCGACGGCGCCTCCATCTTCGGCAGCCGCGGCGCGCCGGGCACCGCAACACCGGGGGTCGGCAACCCGGCGGGGCCAGGAATGGTGTTGATGCCCTCCTTGAAACGCGGAGCCGAAGACCGAACTGAGACCTCCGTCAGGATCGGAATGCTCTCCAGGATTCGGCCGACCTCACGAACTGTCCCCTCGAAGTAGAGGTCCACGACTTTGCGAAGGGCCTCGACGTGGTCTCCCCCATGCGCGCGAAGCACCTCGCCGACCGTCCGCTGACCGTCAATTAGCCGGAGCGTTTCGTTCTGCTCGTCCGGCATTTCCCGAAGTCGCTCGCGAAGCATGTCCGCGTCGACTTCGAGCGCCGTATCGAACGACGGCAGCAGCTCGGACAAACGGCTCCACTCGTCGAGCCTCCGCATCCCTTCCATGAGGAGCGCTTGCGTCGTCCGGTGGACGGTGCGCTCGCTCAAGGTCACACGCCTAAACTCGAGATCGAATGTCCCGTCTCGCCAGAGCAACTGCCGATAGACCGCATCCTCGCCGACTAGGTCCTCGACGGTAGCGTTGATCACCGCGCCGGAATCAAAGGAGATCATGCCCGCCTGTCCATCGACGGAGACGAGAGTGAGCACCCCCGACTTTCGGCTCACATCGATCGTCTGCAACAGGTCGACGACACTCATCTCGGAAAGTGAACCGCTGAACCGCGTCCTGGCGTTACTGCTCTGGTGCGCGAGCCCCGCACGCGTCTGCCGCGCGAGCTCGATGCCAACCCGTGCGACCACCTCGCGGATGTATATCGGCTTGGTGAGATAGTCCTCGACGCCGAGCTCCAGCCCGCGGATCTTGCTTTCGATCGACTCGTCGCTCGACAGGAACATGAACGGGATGTGTGACCATTCCGAGTTCTGCCGCAGCTGCTCGACGAACTCGAAGCCGTTCAGGTCACTGAAGGTTGTGTCGGAGATGATCAGGTCCGGCTTGTTGACGTGCAGGATTTCCAGCGCCTTCCCCACACTGGGACATCCGGCCACGTTATAGCCCGCGTTCCGGAGGCTCACTTCGAGCACGCGGAGACTGCGGGGATCGGCATCGACGACGAGGAGGTTCTGCTTGGTCACTGCAACCTTTTGTCAGCGGGAGTGTGCGAATGAGCACACTGCGATGTCAAGCATGCCTTCCCATCGTCAACGTGATAACTTGACATAGTGGGATGAAAAAGCTCGGGGGCATCCTAGGTGTGATCATCGGCGCAGTACTCGTACTGGCAGCCTGTGAGAAGCCGCGCGCCGACATGGCCTTCCATGAGCTCGACCCAGACTTCGGAGGCCTGCAGGGTGGCAAGACCGTCCGGGTCGTTGGCCAGAGCGTTCGGTTGGACATCGGGTACGCCGTCTACTTTGGCCAGCTTCGGTCCTCGCAGGTATCGATTCAGAACGAGAAAGCCCTGCTGACGGTCACCCCGCGACAAACGACCCCCGGGGTAGTGGATGTGACCATTCGCGCGGACAACGGGTCCGTGTTCGTGATCAAACGAGGCTTCGAGTACATCAACCAAGGAGGCAACCTCCTGGACGAACGCGAGGCGCCCTAACCCTCACGAGCCGGCATCGGCTCCGCCGGCCACTCCCGCGTCGGGGTCAGGATCAGGCGCGGGCCAGCACACGCCGGAAAGGCAGGCCAAGCCACTGGCGCATTGCGCGGTCCGCGTGCACGGTTCGTCCAACTGCTTCGGGCTGATGCTGCGGCCACAACCGAACAACACCAGGCAGAGCGACAGCCACAAGAGTCGGCGAGTCATTGCCACGACCATAGCGCAGCCGAGGATCCAAGACCACGCCCCATGCCGTAAACGCTGCTAGGCTCCGGCCGTGGACATCCGGCTCCTGATCCCGGAGCTCTTCGAGAAGCTCAGCCTCATCGCGACCGCGGGCCTTCTCGGCGTGCTCGTGCCACCACTGCGCAACCGTCTGCTGGGGGTAGGCCGGCCACGAGACATCGGGGTTGCGGTCATCTTTGGGTTCTTGCTGTCTTTGTGGGGCTCCACGATGGGCACCGATTGGCTTGGCCACCATCTCAACCTTCGCGCGGTTGGGATCATAATCGCTGGCATTTTAGGCGGTCCTCGCGCCGGCGCCTTGACCGGGCTCCTCGGAGGCGGGTTCTACGTGACGCGGGTAATCCCGGAGGCCTTTCCTTGGGCCGTCATCTCCTCGGTCCTCGACGGGTGGCTTGCGGGAAGGATGTCGGTACGGCGGGAGCAGATGTTCGCGGGTTGGCGCGTACTCGCAGCAGCCGGCGCCGTCCAACTCGCCGGCCTGATCGTCACTGCTGCGGGCATGGCCTTCTCCGGTGTGAACCCCATGGGCGCACTGCCTTCACTTGCCGTCCAGCTCGCGGGCGTCGCGGCGGGCGTCGCGCTCTTCGTCAACGTCGCGTTGGTCGTGATATCTCGCCAGGAGCAAGCCGTCGCATTGGTCGAGGCCCAGGCCGCAGCGAACGCGCTTTCGCTGACGGCACTGCGAAGCCGCCTCGAACCACACTTCCTGTTCAATGCGCTCAATACGTTGCGGGCTACCATTCGGCGTGACCCCGAGCAGGCCCGCGCGCTAGTGTCAGACCTGGCAGACCTCTACCGCTACCTCTTGCACCACCCGCACGATGCATCACTGATCAACGAGGTCGACCACGCATGCGCGTACCTCGCAATCGAGAAGGCTCGGCTCGGCGATGAGCGTCTCACCGTACAAACCTCGATCGACGATAGTGTCCGCGACGCCCGCGTCCCCGCGTTACTCCTTCAGCCGATCGTCGAAAACGCCGTCAAGCACGGAATCATTCCCAAGCAAGGGCCGGGCACGATCACGATTCGGGCGTCGGACCTGGGCGAACGGCTGCGAATCGAGGTCGAGGACGAAGCCGACGGACCGCATCATGGGCTATCTACCAAGGGCTCGGGCCTAGCACTGCAAACCCTGCGGAAGCGACTCGCCCAACAATACGACGGGCGAGCCAACCTCCGGCTTTCTTCGCTCGAACGCGGTACCCTGGTGACCGTGGAGCTTCCCAAGCAGGCCAACATCACAGGAGTGGAGTCATGAGCATTCGCGCAATCGTGGTCGATGACGAGCCCCTCGCCCGCGACGAGCTTCGATTCATGCTCGGGCAATGTGAGGACGTCGAGGTCGTCGGGGAGGCGCGCAACGCGCACGAGGCCCAAGGGCTCTGCGACGAAGAGCAGCCCGACGTCGCGTTTCTCGATCTGCGGATGCCCGGCCCGGACGGTGTCGCTCTGGCCGAGACGCTGATGGCCAACCACCCCGATGTCAAAGTCGTGATCGTGTCCGCGCACGACGAAGGCGCGCTCCGGGCATTCGAGGCACGCGTCGCCGACTACCTGCTGAAGCCCGTCCGGCTCGAGCGACTACGCCAAGCCGTCGAGCGCATTCGAAGCGCGTCGCCGGGCGCCACGAGCGGCCACGAGCGGCTCGTGCGAATCGCAGTGCGCCGCAAGGACGCCTACGTGGTGCTGGAGCTCAGCGACGTGGTCTACTTCGAAGTCAAAGATGAGCTCGTGTGGGCCGTCACCGAGAACGATCGATTTGCGATCGACAAGACGCTCACGAATTTGGAAGACCAGGTCGACCCCGAAGCGTTCTTCCGCTCGCATCGTGGATTTATCGTTCGCTACGATCGCATCCGCGCCATCGAGCCGACAGGGGCCGGCACCTATCAACTCCTGCTCGACCATCCGGAGGAGCCGAAGATTCCCTTGGCCCGGGAGCGAGCGAAGAAGCTCCGAGAACGCATCCCGTTTTCGGGCTGAGCGGACGAAAAGCTTTAGCGATCGCGCTCCGAGGTGGTAAACCCCGTCGCATGAGGGGGACACGGATCACTCAACTGCTTGCGCTCGGCGTTCTCGCTGGGTTACTTGCGCTATCGGGTTGCAAGAAGGGCAAGGACAGCTCCACGGCTGCTGACGAAAAGCGCGAGCCACCACCACCATCGGGCACGATGAGCCTACAGGGCACGTACTCGTACATGGCGGACGCGGGGTTCTTCGTGGACTGTGCGACGCAGGAACAGTGGCCAGTCGCCACCGAAGGGGACAACGCAACATTGGAGCGCGCGTACCGAAAAGCCAAGATAGCGCCCGGCACGCCGTTGCTCGTCACCGTGGAAGGCGGCTTGGACTCGCGCCCCAGAGTCGACGGCCGGGGCACAGAAACCACGCTCATCATCCAGCGCTTCGTGCGCACATGGCCTAGAGAAACCTGTGGAAGCATGCAACACGTAACCCTGGAGGACACGACCTGGGCGTTGCTCGAGCTCAACGGCAAAACGATCACCGTCAAGGTAAACGACAAGGCGCCCTACCTCGAGCTCAACTCCAATAAGGCGAGCGCATATGGCTTCGGGGGCTGCAATCGCTTCTTTGGTTCGTACGAGACCGCTGGGTCTTCGCTCACGTTAGGTGCGCTGGGTGCGACCCGCATGGCGTGCCCCGAAGGAATGGATCAGGAGCAGGAGCTCTTCACCGCGCTTGGCTCGATCACTCGATACGAGATTCACGGATCCAAGCTCATGCTCTTTGCGGACAAGGCACTGGTCGCACGGTTCGAGGCACGAGCCCCGGCTGAGTGACCTCAGCTACAGGCACCACAGGCTCCCACTGGGCTGAACCCGAGCAAGCAACTCAGTCCCCGGAGAAGTCGACGTACGAGGGACTAAGTCACCGGAGAACGGCTCGCGACGGGCGTGACGTATTCGGAGTTAACCCTTTGAAAAAGCGGACTGTCCCCTTTTTCGTAGATGTTTACGTATGGAGGGGCATGGCGGAGCGTGATGTGGGGGTTCGGCGGCGTGTGAGTGCCAATCGCCACGACAGCAACCATCGGCGATTGGCGCGAGCTCCGAGGGGCGCCTTGCGTGGGCCCACTTACCAAGTCCATCCGCCCACGATTGCAAGGCGACCCGTCCGCCGAACCCGCGTGTCGCGCTCCGCCGTGCCCCGGGACTTTCGGCTATCGACAGGATGCACCTCGGGCTGTACGAACGGTACGATGAAAATCGGAATTGTTTCAATCAACGTCGGCGGACCCGCGACCGGCGAAAAGATGATCGATGTGGTGCAGCATGCCGAGGCGGCTGGGGTCGAATCGGTGTGGACCTTTGAGCATGTGATCGTGCCGACCGACTACGAGTCGAAGTATCCGTATGACCGCTCAGGGAAGATGCCGGCTGCGCCGGAGACCTGCTTTTTCGATCCGTTGATCTCGCTTGCGCACGTGGCTGCCGCAACGAAGACGATTCGACTGGGCACTGGGGTCAACATTTTTCCGCAGACGAACCCGATGCTTTTCGCCAAGCAAACGGGCTCGCTCGATGCACTCAGTGGCGGGCGCTTGACGCTGGGCCTCGGCATTGGTTGGCTTGCCGAAGAGTACCAGGCGATGGGAACGCCGTTCGAACGACGCGGTGCGCGCTTCGACGACTACCTCGAAGCGGTAAAGAAGGTTTGGAGCGGCGAGGTGGTAGAGCACGAAAGCGACTTCCTCTCCTGGCACGGCTTCAAGAGCTATCCGACTCCCGCGCAGAAACCACACCCGCCAATCCTGATCGGCGGTACGACCACCAAGACCCTGCAGCGCGTCGTAAACGCCGCAGACGGTTGGTACGCGCCAAGCGACTCACAGCGAGAGCTCACCGAGAAGATCGCTCAGCTCAAAGTAATGGCCGCCCAAGCGGAGCGGCCATTCGAGTCGATCGACATCACGACGAACTGGCAGATCGCGAAGCATCCAGACGCATTGCATGAGCTCGAGGATCTCGGGATCACACGCGCCGTCGTTCTACTCGGTGCGACCGGCGAGTCGGACCCTAAGAAAGCAATCGACCTGATCGCCTCCCGGGCCGGCCTGTAGCGCCGACCTCGGCTCGTCACTCACAGGCCTGCCAGGCGTCGAACTCAGCTCCGCACGAGGGGTTTGGGTCGATATTGCAGTCGCCGCCTTGAGCTTGCTCGGCGCAGGCCACTAATGCTGTCGTCTCAGGGACACAGCCGTCCCAGTCTTTCGCCATGCAATCGGCAAGGCATGTCGAGCTACCGGGGTCGACGCCGGCAAATAATTGGCAGGGGGTATCGCACATAATCTGGCACGAACCGTTCGCCATGCCTCCGCCAGAGCCACCCGTGCCGCCTGAACCGCCTGAACCGCCTGAACCGCCTGAACCGCCTGAACCAGAGCCGCTATCTCCGCAACCCGTGACCGCCAGCATAGAACCAAACATGATCGCCCATAGGATCTGTCGCGTCTTCATGGTGCAAGCTCCTCCGGCACCATGTGCGACGGCGCCTAGACTGTGGGTACCAGAACGCTACTGGTTTGTACAAGGGCGAGTCGGACCTACGGGAGGCGATCGGCCTGATCGCCTCCCGGGCCCGACTGTGATGCGCCGCTAAGAACAAGCCCTATAGGAAAACGCCCGCAAGGCAGCTGCCCCAGGCGATGGCCTCGTTCTGACACTCGGTGGCCTCTCGATCGCAGTTGTTACTTTCCATGCAGGACAAAAAGGCATCCGCCTGGGAGCCACAGTCGTCATTGAAGTCGGGGAATCCTTGCGTACAGCCCGCTACGCATTCATCAAAGCTCGGGTCAGAGGCGACGTCTCCGAGAACGCAATCGCTTGCGCAAATCGCCTCGCAGGTGCTGTTCGAAGGACCGCCGTTCGAGCCGCCGGTCCCCGAGCCACCGGTCCCCGAGCCGCCGGTCCCCGAGCCACCGGTTCCCGAGCCACCGGTCCCCGAGCCACCGGTTCCCGAGCCACCATCGCCACCATTACCGTCGTCTCCGCAACCGGTGATCGCCAGCATCGAACCAAACACGATCGCCCACAAAATCTGTCGCTTCTTCATCGCCCAACCTCCTCCGCCATCCTGTGCGGTGGCGTCCGTGAATGTGGGTATCAGAATACTGCGGGTTTGTTCAAGAACTTCGTTGCACCCGTGCCAGCGTCAGTGACACGGCAGGGTCAGCGCCAGCGACGGTGGCAGCGTCGGTCACACGTGCATGCGGATCCACTGCATCAACTGGGGCAGATTCATTGCCCCGGGTTGCCGGGCCACCTCGTCCCCGCCCTTGAACACGACCGTGGTTGGGATGCTGCTGATTTGATACCTCTGACCAAGCCCCGGGCTCTCGTCGGTGTTGACCTTGGCAAGCCGGACGTGCGGCTCGAGCTCTGCGGC
>PVMK01126655.1_pt1 | contig 62484 bp, 60 predicted proteins | sample 1853481 | NCBI WGS metagenome assembly PVMK01 (sample SAMN08533507, study PRJNA380276) | Marine sediment metagenome, whole genome shotgun sequencing project.
ATGGCTGACGACTTTCTCAACTACCGGGAGATGCAGGGTTTTGATCACAATATGGGCCTGGCTGAAGCTTATCGCTGGCAGGACGAGATTGTCGTGCTGATGGAGCCAGCACTTGGTGGGGTTGTAGGCTACAAAACCGGCGGACACGATTCAGGACCTGGATTTCCGGTCTTTCCACCCGGGGGGATCAGGGGCGTCATGCTTGCGGGGATGTTTCGTACCAGTGGTACTGCGGTGAAGCTCACAGAGTTCAGGCGCGGCTTCCTGGAGGCGGATTTTGCTTTTCGGGTCGGCGACTCTTCTATCAACGTTGCAGAAACGGATCTCGAAATTCTTGCCGGGCTGGATGCCATTATTCCTTTCGCTGAAATTCCCGATCCCTATTACGACCCGGACACCCGCAGTATCACTGGGACGATTGTCGCCAATATGGGCAGCCGTATGAGCTTCCTCGGTGAGCCTGTAATCCTCGAACCGACAGAGGAATGGCTGCACAGGATCAATACATTCACTTTTGCGGTAGTCGATGAAAACGGCGTTGAGATCGACTCCGGTGCCATGCAGGGATGGTATGAGCCCATGAAGGTTGTTCGGTGGTTGCGTGACCAGCTGCATGAATCCGGCAAGGAACTTATGCCTGGACAAATACTCTCACTGGGAAACATCGGCATCATTCGGCAACTGCACGAAAATTCTCCCAGGGGGCCGGCCTACGAGAGCAATCAGTTTCGACTCGAATACTATGGCCTGACGGACGGCGAGCCGGCGACAGTAACGATCAACATCGAGAGATAATTATGCGCAAATTCATTCTGGTCGCCGCTGTATCAGGCGGCCTGCTATTGATTTCGACCGCGTTCGCCCACCATGGCTGGGGTGGCTATACGCAATCACTGGAAAAAACGTTCACGATCAAAACGCTCAAATTGGGCAATCCGCACGATAGGCTCCTGGTAACCGACAGCGATGGCCAGGAGTGGAACCTGTTGCTGGCGCCACCGGCGCGCAACCGCCGTTTTGGATTCAACGAGGACTCCCTGAGTGTCGGAGATGTCGTAGAGGTTGTCGGCCAAAAGCACCCGAAACGTCTGGAAGTCAAAGTACATTGCCTGAATTTCGAAGGTGAAAATCTCTATACCTACCGCTACGACAATGGCGCGACGAGCCTGGAAAGACAACGGAGCAGCCGCGAGTCCTGCTAGCCGGGAAATATCATGGATCCCGGGTTTGGTGCGCAACGGCAGGCAGCATATACTTCGGTGACAATCATCGACCGGGCAGTGAGACGTCATGAGAAAGTTGCTACTTGTTCTGTGTATCTGTTCTGTACCGGCATTCGCCGAGATTCAGCCTGAAACGATCGGTGTAGTTCAGAGACTCCCGGCAACCTATCCGGCGCACTGGATTATTGCTCAGGATGCCTCGTTCTTTCACATGAACGATGGCAAGTTCATCGTCCTTGATGCGGACTCCGACGATCCGAGTGCCCGTTACAAGGGAATGTTCAACGGGTCATTTATCGGGCAATTTTATCAGGCAAAAACCAGGCCCGAGATGTACGTTGCGGAGACCTTTCATTCCCGCGGTAATCGTGGTGAGCGAACCGATGTACTGACGATTTATGACAAAAGAACGCTTGCGCCGATCGGTGAAGTCGTCATTCCATCAAAACGTGCCAGCGAAATGCCATTGCACTACAACCTGCAGCTCGTGGACAACGAATCGATAGCCCTTATTTATAACTTTACACCTGCGACATCTGTTTCGGTGGTTGATCTCGCCGCTCGTGACTTCGTCGCGGAAATTCCTATCCCCGGATGCTCGCTGGTCTATCCAATGAGCGGAAGATCATTTGCGTCATTGTGTGCGGATGGTTCAATACTAAGCGTTACGCTCGATGACAATGGTGAGCAAGCCTCTTCAGTCCGCAGCGAAAGGTTTTTTGACGTTAATGATGATCCTTTGATTGAGAAGGCGGCAATCATTAACGGTGTCGGCTATTTTCCGACTTTTCAGGGCGATGTTTATCCAATCGATTTTCGTGGATCTACGGCCGTCATTGGGGAGCCCTGGTCGCTCGTGGATGGCGAAAAAAACGGCTGGCGACCCGGGCGGGTTTGCAATTGACGGCAAGCGATTCGAAAGGCCGCTTATATGTATTAATGCACAAGGATAGCTACGATGGTTCGCATAAAGACCCGGGTATCGAGGTCTGGGTCTTCGATACGGATGCCCGGCGCCGAATTGATCGCATCAAGCTGCAGCACCCTGCAATTTCAATCGAGGTGACACGTGATGATGACCCATTACTCGTCACGACCAACATAAACATGGAAGTAGACGTCTATAACGCCGGCGATGGTGAGCACCTGAGAACCATTGGTAATTTTGGTCAGGAGACGCCGCTGCTTTTGCACGGCGCCAGATAACGGCAACGGCTGCGAGGATTCAGATTAATGAAATGGCTCAATGGATGGCTAGATGGCGTGACCGAGAATTCGACGCGTGGCATTGCGCAAAAAACGTCGCGACGAGGATTTATCGGCAAGCTTGCCGGTGTCGTGGCGGGCGGCGCAGTAGCGATTCCCTTGTTGCCCATTGCCCGGGGGCAGGAGGCGGCCAACGCTTTTCCCGGCGAGGAGGGTGATCGAACCAGCTGTGACTACTGGCGTTATTGCGCAATCGATGGCTTCCTGTGCAGTTGTTGCGGCGGCTCCATGAACTCATGCCCGCCCGGTACAGAGATGTCGCCGATTACCTGGATCGGCACCTGCGAAAATCCCGGTTGATGGCGTTAACTACATCATTTCCTACAATGATTGCTGCGGAAAATCATCCTGTGGCAATTGCCTTTGCCAGCGCAACGAGGGCGATCGTCCTGTTTACAACCCACGGGCCGCGAACGACCTGAACTGGTGCCTTGGCACACAAAGCAATGCCTATCATTGTTCAACAGCCATCGTGATTGGCACCGCGATTGGCGAATGAGGTTCATAAGCCTCGTATTACTGTTCGCCTGGCTCACTACCTCGACGATTGATCGAATTGCCAGTGCACAGGATGATGAATCGCAAACAGGTGATGTTAATTACAGTGCCGCTGCGTTCGGCACCTGTTCTGCGTGTCATCTCGCGGATGGTGCAGGCATCCCCGGTGCGTTTCCGCCACTGCGAAACCGTGTCACAGCCATAGCAAGCCTGGAGGGCGGTCGTGAATACCTGGCTACCGTGGTTTCGTTCGGCCTGATGGGGACGATTGAAGTTGGCGGAATGCAATATTTCGGTGTGATGGCAGGCAATAATGGTGCGATGACTGCCGACGAAATCGCAGCTGCACTGAACTACGCAGTTTTTGAACTTACCGACGACAAAGACGCGGCCAGTTCGGTTCCGGCGTTCTCTGCTGAAGAGGTCAGTCGCTCACAGTCAAGGGCGACTGCCGCCAGCCCGGCTGTTGCCGGAAAACTCCGCGAGAAAATGCTCGAACAGCATGCTGACCAGTGGCCGAAGTGATCCGGGCTGGTTTTTTGCTCGGAGTATTGTTGCTATCTCCATTGGCTGTAGCGGATGACCATCGGGCGCAGGTAAATTACATGATTCATTGTCAGGGATGTCATTTGCCGGACGCTGTTGGGTTCGACGGCAGAGTGCCGCGCATGAAAGGTTTCGCCGGTTATTTTTTGCACTCTGAGGAAGGACGTGAGTTCCTGATTCGCGTGCCTGGCGTATCGAGCGCGTCATTACCTGATGACGAGATCGCTGAACTGATTAACTGGTTGCTGATTACTTACAGCGCCGCGCAATTGCCAACAGACTTCGCGCCATTTACAAAAACAGAGGTCGCACGCCTGCGTAGCAGGCCGGAAAGTGACCCGGAGGCGACACGCAAAATTATTCTCGACCGGATTGCAGCGGATTCACCAGTGCTGGCACGACAAATGGCAGCGGCTATTGACTGACACAAACTGCAGCACCCGGCTAAACAGATCGGCACACATCATTGAGAGGAGAGACGCGTGGTACGTCGAGTTCCCGACCCGGACGAACTGGATCCAATAGAGACGGCAAGTGTCGACGAACTGCGCAGCCTGCAGTTCGACCGATTGCAGTGGACACTGCAACATACCTACAAGAATGTAGCCCCGTATCGCAGGAAGTGCGAAAAGGCGGGTGTTGAGCCGGGCGACCTGAAGTCGCTTGAAGACCTGTCGTTATTCCCGTGCACGACGAAAGAAGATTTGCGAAGAAGCTACCCGTTTCGGCCTGTTCGCGGTTCCACAGGAAGATGTCGTGCGCGTGCATGCCTCCAGCGCACCACCGGCAAGCCGACCGTCGTTGGGTACACAAAAAACGATATCGACATGTGGGCAGACGTCGTCGCCCGCTCAATTCGTGCAAGTGGCGGCGAGCGTAGCGACAAAATTCATATTGCGTATGGTTACGGGTTGTTTACCGGCGGACTCGGTGCGCACTACGGCGCGGAAAAACTGGGGGCGACGGTGATCCCGATGTCCGGCGGGCAAACTCCGAAACAGGTGCAACTCATTCAGGATTTCGAACCGGACATCATCATGTGTACTCCTTCATACATGTTGAATATCGCCGATGAATTCGAGAGGCAGGGCCTCGATCCTGCTACATCGTCGCTAAAGGTTGGCATATTTCGGCGCCGAACCGTGGGGCGAGCCGATGCGCAAAGAGCTCGAGCGGCGCTGCGGCCTGGATGCGGTCGATATTTACGGATTGTCCGAGGTGATCGGCCCGGGCGTTGCCAACGAGTGCATTGAAACGAAGGACGGGCCAACCATCTGGGAGGATCATTTCTACCCGGAGATCGTCGATCCGGAAACCGGTGCACCAATGCCTGACGGCGAAATCGGCGAACTCATGTTTACGTCGTTGACCAAGGAGGCGCTGCCGATCATTCGTTACCGCACGCGCGACCTGACCCGGCTCCTGCCCGGCACGGCGCGGACTATGCGCCGTATGGAAAAAATCACCGGGCGCACCGATGACATGTTGATCATTCGCGGCGTCAATGTGTTTCCGACACAGATTGAGGAGCGTGTACTAAGGCAGCCAGGCTTGTCGCCACATTATCAGTTACATATTTCCCGGCAGGGACAGCTGGATGTACTCAGAGTAGCCGTCGAGTTGGCCGTCGATGCGGCGGCATCGGATGCTGATGGCATCGCCAACCTGCTGAAGAAAGACATCAAGGATTTTGTCGGTGTCAGCGCGACGATTAATGTCTGCAGCCCGGGCGAGGTGCCACGTTCAGAGGGTAAAGCCGTACGAGTGATTGACGAGCGATAGTTGTATGGGCGATCGGGAATCCTTTGCCGCTCTTCCCTCAACCAATTTGCCGATCGGTTGGTCAAATTGGCTGTCCGGCGATACAGTCGGTAATATTTGCTGAAGTCGATTCGACAAGACCGAAATATCGGGCCGGAGTGAAATAATGAAGCCAGACTGGACGACGCAGACACTTTTTATCGCGATTTCACTATGTCTTTGGTTGTCCGCGGGAAGTGCGTCTGAGACGGGTGACGGCGGCGGCACGCGCTACACTGGCGATGGCTATGCCAGTCGAAGTCCGGCATTGGGTGTAAATGGCATGGCTGCAACATCGCACCCGGTTGCGTCGTCTATTGCGATCGATATCCTGAAGAAGGGTGGTAGCGCGATAGATGCTGCAATTGCGGCAAACGCGATGCTGGCCCTGGTCGAGCCGCACATGTGCGGTATCGGTGGCGATCTTTTCGCGATTGTCTGGGACCCGAAGAGCGGCGAATTACACGGTTACAATGGTAGCGGCCGTACGCCACGCGGTTATACCTACGAAGCGATGCGCGCGGCGCTTGGTGACGAAGAACGAATTCCGCTGTTTGGCCCATTGTCCGTGAGTGTTCCGGGTGCGATTGACGGCTGGTATGCGCTGCACGAGCGCTTCGGTAAACTGCCGATGTCGGAGTTGCTGCAGCCAACCATTGATTACGCAAAAGCCGGAATACCGATCACTGAGGTCGATGCAGCATTGTGGGCGGACGCACTTGCTGATTTTGAGAATAGTGATTTGCCTGCACAAATGCTGGCGGAGTTGTATAGAACCTATCTAATAGACGGTGAACCGCCGCGCGCCGGGCAGGTTTTCAAAAACCCGGATCTTGCACGTAGTTATGAACGTCTTGCCGCGGGTGGGCGCGAAAGTTTTTATCAGGGCGAGACGGCAAGACGAATCGCAGCTGCGGTGCAGAAGGCTGGTGGAGCGCTGCAGTTGAGCGACATTAGTGCGCACGCGGGCGAATGGGTGACGCCGGTGTCTGTCAGTTATCGTGGCTACGACGTCTACGAGTTGCCGCCGAACGGTCAGGGCATTGCTGCGCTGCAGATGCTGACAATCCTCGAGGGTTATCCGCTCGGCGAAATGGGGCGCGATAATGCGGACTTCTGGCACCTGATGGTTGAAGCGACGAAGCTCGCTTACGAAGATCGGGCGAAATACTATGCGGATCCCGCGTTTGACCGGTCTGACGTCGAATGGCTGTTATCTAGGGAATATGCGAGCGAACGTCGGCAACTTATCAACATGCAAAAAGCGGCCCTGGATCAGTCAGCAGGATCGCCACCACCACATGGCGACACGACCTATCTTTCCGTTGCGGACAGTGATGGCATGATGGTGTCGTTTATCCAGAGTAACTATTGGGAGTTCGGCAGTGGCATTGTTCCCGAGGGGCTGGGCTTTTCGTTACAGAATCGGGGCTCTGCATTCACGATGGAGGAGGGGCACGCGAACGTTTATGCGCCAGGAAAACGACCGTTCCACACCATCATTCCCGGCATGCTGATGAAAGACGAACAACCGGTTATGTCTTTCGGCGTCATGGGCGGATTTTTGCAACCGCAGGGACACGTACAGATACTGGTAAATATCATTGACCTTGAAATGAACGTGCAGGAAGCAGGCGATGCCGCACGCTTTATTCATTCTGGCGATTCGCAACCCATCGGTACGACAATGACGGACGGTGGACGGTTACTGCTGGAGTCAGGCGTTAGTCCTGATGTGGTCGCAGAGCTCCGTCGGCGCGGTCACGTCGTCGATTATGGCGCCAGGCCCTACATCGGTTCGGTTGGTGGCTACCAGGCCGTGTGGCGCGATCCCGACACCGGCGTTTACCACGGCGCGACAGAAATGCGCTTCGATGGAGCGGCGCTGGGCTACTAATCATGTCGACGCAGGTATATAAAACGACTTCCATCTCTCGCTTGCAACGCCGATCGCTGCGCACGAGTTAACTTGTCCTTTTGACTAACGGATCAAAAGTACTCGTTGATTAACAGGATATAACCACTCGACACCGCGCTCGGTGACGATGGCGTCATCTTCGAGCGGAATGCGTAATTTCTTGCCGCCCCATTCGGGAATGGCTGTGTAGGCGAACAACTCTATCGAAAAAAGATTGGTCGGTTGAATCATGTAAGTCATTCGTTCGGGATTGAACCAGGCGATTGATGGTCCTGTACCGTGGCCGAGATTGCCGACGGAGTGGCAACCGATGATTACATCGACGATCTCAGGGTCATCGGTCGGCGAGTTAAAAGTCTCCATTATTTTGAAGCCGGCAGCATTAATTTTCTGATTCAGGATGGTGTAGGTTTCACCAGCCGTGCGACCCGCTTTTATGTGGTTTTTCAGTATGTTGCGGACTGCAAGACCGTTGTCGAAGGCCTTCTGGATACTGTCCGGGAGATGTGTTTCACCTTCCTTTAGAACATAGGCGTGACGTTTCATGTCAGTGTAGAAATTGAGATAGCCGACGCCCCAGTCGATCGCCAGGAAATCACCGCGTTGAATGACGTGGTCATTCGACAACGCAACGAAACCATCCGGTCCTGTGATGTAGACCGACGGCATGCCAAATGATGTGCCAAGGTTGATTTCAAATTGTTGCTCACGCATCCACCAGGCGACGTCTGCCAGGGTTGTCTTGCCCGGTGTGATGACCTCATTTGAGAAAGCACGTTCTGCAATATTGCGCGACATCTCACCGGCCCACGCGAACGCAGCAATCTCGGACGCGACGCGCCGCGAACGAAAGTCCGAGGTGAGTTTCTCGGCAGAAACGAATCGGTCGGCGTATTTTTTCCCGAGGTCTCTGGCCAGCTTTTGATAACTGGTATGGCTGAGCCCATCAGCAGCGCCAATATGTTCAGCATAATTTAGTGCAATAAACTGCGGATCGCGTTCTTCAACAAATTCCCTGAGGTCGAAACTTTCAGTCATGATGTCGTAAGCACCATTGTCTTCAACTAACGCTGTACCGATCCCGAGCACTGCCCGTTCTATACGCTCTTCGCCACGATCAGTAAAAATGTAATAGCCATACGAACCAACGTACCCCTTGCCGAAATCCTCGGTTAACGGGTCATCATGACCTTCACGACTAACCGTGATCCACATATCAACTTTGTTTTCGCGCATTACTTCGGGCAGGACGAGATCGAATTTCTCCTGCCGGATCTGATTCATTCTTTCCCAGCGGCGCTGAGCTTCGCCGGCAGCATTTGCGACGCCGCTAACGAGAATCACGAAGGCAAGTGCGGCCAGAAATTTCACGACGGCATTCTTCATGTTGCAGACCTTCTTGTCAGAACAGGCCCGTTATTCGCCTGTTTTCGTCAACACCTATATTTTCGGACGCTGGTTTTCGCGGCAAGCCCGGCATGGTCATTATTGCTCCGCAAATCACGACGATAAATTCTGCGCCTGTCGCGAGCCTGACTTCTCTGATCGGTACATCGTGACCGGATGGTGCTCCGAGCAGGTTTGGGTCAGTTGAGAAACTGTACTGCGTCTTGGCCATGCAGATTGGATAGTGTCCGTAGCCCTGCGCTTCAAGATCCGTAAACTGCTGGCGAATCTTTTTGTCTGCAAGGATGTCATCGGCGCCATATATCGAACGTGCTATGCGCCGTACTTTCTCCCATAAAGGCAGTTCGTCTTTGTACAAAGGACGGAATTGGGATGTGTGACCATTTATCATGTCGACAACGGTTTCAGCCAGCGGCACCGCACCTTCGCCGCCGTGCTCCCAGTGCGATGACACGGTGCAGGAAACGTTGAATTCTGCACAATAGTCCTTGATCACCTGGTGTTCCGCATCAGTGTCTGTCACGTAGTGGTTGATTGCCACGGTAACCGGAACGCCGAACTGTCCAATGTTGCGAATGTGCCGGCCGAGGTTGGCGCAACCTTTCTTGACCGCATCGACGTTTTCGCCCACAAGATCGCTCTTCGCAACGCCGCCATGCATTTTCAGCGCCTTGGTGGTCGCTACCAAAACGACCGCATCCGGATGCAGGCCCGCCTTGCGGCACTTGATGTTGAAGAATTTTTCCGCACCGAGATCGGCACCAAAACCTGCTTCAGTGACAACGTAGTCAGCAAGTTTCAGGCCGGCCTTGGTTGCAATGACCGAGTTGCAGCCATGTGCGATGTTGGCGAAAGGTCCGCCATGCATCAATGCAGGATTGTTTTCCAGTGTTTGTACCAGGTTCGGTTGCAGCGCATCGCGAAGGAGGGCGGTCAACGCACCTTCTGCCTGCAGTGCTCTTGCTTGAACGGGTTTTACATCGCGGGTATGGCCAATGGTTATGTTGCCAATGCGTTCGCGCAGATCTTCAAGATCGTTGGCCAGGCAGAATATGGCCATGATCTCGGAGGCTACTGTAATATCGAAACCGGCCTCGCGCACGACACCATTGTGAAAACCACCCAGACCGGAGGTAATTGTACGCAGGGCGCGGTCGTTCATATCGACGACGCGACGCCAGCTTACACGGCGTGGGTCAATGTTGAGCTGGTTCTCCCAGTGCATATGGTTATCGATAACCGCCGAGAGGAGATTATGCGCTGCGCCAATCGCGTGAAAGTCGCCGGTAAAATGCAGGTTGATGTCGGTCATTGGAACAACCTGGGCATAGCCGCCGCCCGCAGCTCCGCCTTTCATTCCAAAGCATGGCCCGAGGCTGGGCTCACGCAGGCATATAACCGCGTTCTTGCCGAGTTTGTTAAGACCATCCCCCAGGCCTACCGTCGTTGTCGTTTTTCCTTCACCGGCCGGCGTTGGCGATATCGCCGTGACCAGAATTAGTTTGCCGTCGGGTTTGTCCTCTATGGACTCAAGGAAGTCATAGGTAATTTTCGCCTTGTCGTGGCCGAAAGGAATAATGCTGTCCGCAGGAATATCCAGCTTCGCTGCAATGTCGGCTATGGGCTTCTTGCTCGCAGCCTGCGCAATTTCTATATCGGAGGGTACTTTGGTCATATCATTATTCTGCTTATTTTGACGGTGGACAGTATACGTATACTGTCCACAAATTATCAGGGCGAAGCAAGCTGCAGTTGCGGTCGCAAGGAATCAGGGGTCGTGAGTATTCTGGCTAAATCGCTTTTGAAAAACGATTGCTGTCATCGTCCGCATTCAGGTAACGGTCAAATACCATCGCAATACTGCGCAGGAGCAGGCGGCCTTTTGCGGTAATCGATATCTGCTCGTCGTCAATCTGCACCAGCCCGTCTTTTGCAAGTGGTTCCAGCCTCTCGAGTTCATGTAGAAAGTATGACCTGAAATCAATGTCATGCTCTTCATCAAAATCACTAAAAGTCAGGCGGTCATAGCACATTAACTCCTGAATAACTTTGCCGCGCAGTGTGTCGTCCTGATCAATTTCGATGCCGCGTTTCACTGGGAGTGAATCGCCCGACAATAACGCTTCGTATTCTTTCGTTGAGGTCGAGTTCTGGCTGTAAGCGTTGCCAATACTGCCTATCGCGCTGACACCCAGACCGATCAGGTCGCACTCACCGTGCGTCGAATAGCCCTGGAAATTCCGCTGCAGCGTTCCGTTTTCCTGCGCAATGACCAGGTCGTCGTCGGGCAGGGCGAAATGATCCATGCCAATGTAGATGTAATCCGAGTCACCCAGTTTTTCGATGGTATGACGAAGAATACCCAGCTTGGTGGCCGGCAACGGAATGTCATGATCGTTGATCATGCGCTGTCCTTTGAAACGAGCGGGCAGGTGTGCGTAATTGTAGATTGCCAGTCGGTCAGGGCGCATATCAAGCACCCGGTCGAGCGTGCGATCAAACGTTGCGACGTTCTGATGCGGCAATCCATAAATCAGATCAAACGAAACTGACTTGAAATGGTTTCGCCGCGCGTCTTCCATCAGGCTGGCAACATCGTCGGCCGATTGAATGCGATTTACTGCGGTTTGCACCTGCAAATCGAAGTCCTGCACACCGAGGCTAAGGCGATTAAATCCCAGTTCCGCCAGCAACGACATTGATTCTGAATTAACTGTGCGAGGATCGACTTCTATCGAAAATTCCCGCTGTTCGCTGTCATCAAATTTGAAAGCATTCCGCAAATGTGCAAACAGCGAACACATCTGGCCGCTATCAAGATAAGTAGGCGTGCCACCGCCAAAATGCAGTTGTTTGACCAGGCGATTGCTGTCGAACAGCTCAGACTGCATGGTGATTTCCTGGTAAAGGTGCCCCAGGTAGCTTTCTACTCGTTCTGCATTGCGTGTCACGATCTTGTTACATGCGCAGTAGTAACAAAGCGATTCGCAGAATGGAATGTGCACGTAAAGGGATAGCGGCCGACTATCCGCATTGCTGTTTTTTGCATGCCGTGCGTAATCAGCGGCGGTGAAGGACTCAGCGAATTGCAATGCTGTCGGATAGGACGTGTAGCGTGGTCCGCGGCCACCGTAGCGTTCTATAAGGTCCTGATCGAAGCAGATGCTGTGATCCAACATGCCAGGTGAATTGTGATTGTCGATACTCATGAGGTGTGCATCGTGGCCGATAACGCAGTCATCGAAAATGGGTATTAACCGAAATTTAAACCGATCTTATCTATAGCAATCGTAGCGCGCTATGGTAAATAGTAGCATGGCGACGCACCGGTGGGTCGTGACCAGGAAAGTGGGCATAGTAGTCGGGTCACTGGAAACTGCCACATAGCCGAATCACTCGCGTCGACCCGTGGAACCGCTGTTTTTCCTGCTTCGCAGGAGAGCCACGATTAGCAGCCCAACAACCATAAGTACGCAAGCTGCTAATGCTGTTCTGATTATCCCTGCCACAGTTGCACCGTCAACTGCAGCAGCAGTCAACCCAATCGACACGCATACAGCGACCCATATCGAGAATTTCGAAACATTAGATAATTCCAGGTTCATCAGCTACAAACTCCCGTTTGTCTTCCTGCAGAGGCCATATTGGCTCCGTTTCTCCGTTGCGGCAAATTCCTACAGGAGACAGCTCGATTCAGGCTGCTGGCAATCGAGCCGCCCCCCTACACGCTAACCTCCCAAGTACTCGGCCGCAGCATATGTTGCACCGATCAACCCAACTGAAGCAAATGCCCAGCTGGCTAGTCCCCCTGCAGTGAGTTTCGATCCTATCGCGATTCCAAACATTAGCAATGGAAGTATTCCTCCATCTACTTGCTCGATTTCGTTTGCTGTTAATTCCCTTATTGACGCTGTTGATTGCATTACAATTCTCCTTTTGCTCATTAGCGCTGATACCGTATGGTATGCAGAATGTTTATGCGACAGGCATTATTAGCCTGCAATTGGAGTTTTGCAGCTTGATCGATAGAATGCCGGGTGCTTCGATTGATGCACCGGTTATGGGAAAACTAATGGACAACAAGAGATCAATTTTTGCGATTCTTTTTGGTAGCATCCTCACGATTCTGTATACGTATCAAATCGCGGGCGCATGGGTAAACGCCGAACCGATAAATCCACTTTGGATTATTGGCCTGGCCTGTGGACTGGGTCTCGCCTTAGCGGAAGCGCCTGGTATAAGGAAGAAAGAATAGGTAACACTGGCTGCTGGCCGGAATGGTTGGTTGACACTCCAAAAAATTGCAAGGGGGAGCGGATCCAATTCATGTAGTGAAAATTGGATCGGGCCCCTTTTTCCAATCAGGGCAAGTTGGTGTGCCGCTGCCGAAAAGCAGTCGTTTGACCAGGCGAGTGCCGTCGAACATTTCAGACTGCATGATAAATTCCTGGTGAACGTCCCCCAGGTAGCTATCTACTCGTTAAGTATTGTGTGTAATGATTTTATTGCACGCACACTAGTAGCCAAGCGATTTGCAAAATGGAATGTGCACGTAAAGCGACCGTGTCCGATAGCGCAGTCGCTGAGAACGGGTATTGATCGAAATTAAACCCGGCGTAATCCATGGCAAAGGTAGAGCGCTACGGTAAATAGCAGCATGGCGACGCCCTGGTGGGTCGCAGCCAGGAACGTAGGCACGAAGTAAAGCAATGTCGCAATGCCCAGCGATACCTGCAAAATAGCAGTGTGCAGTAATGCGTTAATCCCCTTGCGGATGCGTTCAGGTAGTTCTGTCTTACGGATACGACTCCAGAAGATAACGATTAATGCGAAAGTGGAAATGGCGAGCACGCGATGATCAAACTGCACCGTCGCCATATTGTCGAAAAAGTTGCTCCACCACGGATCGAGGGCGAACATGCCCGGTGGTGCCCAGTACTCACCCATCATTGGAAAGGTGTTGTATATCTTGCCGGCTTTTAGTCCTGCGACAAAACCGCCGGAAATAACAGTAACAGCAATCAAAGTGGTGAGTGCCAGCGTCTTGCGGTACCACGGATGCGCAGTAACGCTTGTCGTTGGGAAAAGAAGCGAAAGGGCGACCCAAAACATATAGGCGTATATAAGGAATGCGGCAACCAGGTGTGCAGTCAACCTGTATTGACTGACATGTGGATTGTCGACCAGGCCACTCTTGACCATGTACCAGCCAAGTACGCCCTGCATGCCACCGAGGCCAAACATGAGTAAATATTTAGGCAGCTCCGCTACCTTGATATAGCCGCGACGGAGAAATAGCAGGAACGGGAAGAGGAAAACGATACCGATCGTGCGACCCAGCAAACGATGCAGATATTCCAGCCAGAAAATTCCCTTGTAGTCGTGCACATCCATCTGTGGATTAACTTTCTGAAACTCGGGGGAGAGCTGGTACATCTCGAAACTTTGCTGCCAGGCCTCGTCAGTCAGTGGCGGTAATACGCCGGTCACGGGTCGCCAGTCGACCATGGAAAGACCAGAGCCGGTCAGGCGGGTTACGCCGCCAAGAACGACCATCACGAAGACCAGCCCACAGCAGATTAATAGCCAGGTTGCGACTTTGCGGTTATTGCTGAGAGTGGTTTCCAGCATATTTTTTCCGTTGGCGTTTGTGGGTCGATCAGGGCGTGTAATAGTAACAGCGAATTTGGCTAAAACTGACTCTCGGTCATTACAAAACTCTTTCGCGATGTGAAGAATTCGCGGCGTCTTCGCTCTCGTATTCTTCTGCACGCTGCAACCTATCACAACAGTTTAGACAGCCGCTCCTACAGTTTGCTACAGACTTTGGGATTACTACAGACTGTAGGAGCGGCTTTAGCCGCGAATGCTCAACACCGCGACACGACTTTCAGCCAGCAATTTCAACAGCCCCAGCAGCAGCAACGCCGCTATCCAGTTATGTGCAACAGCAATACCAATCGGCAAGCCGGTTAGTATCGCAGACACGCCCAGCGCGAATTCGGTCACGACCAGCAACATCACTGCACCACCCACTATCTTGAGATCCGCACCTGATCTTATGGCTACCGTTCCGGCAATCAGCACAATAACTGCCGTCAGCACCGCAACGAGGCGATGCAACTTGTGGATCGCTGCACGTTCAGCGCCACCAAGAACCATTCCAGCATCGCTTATTGTGTGTGTGCCAGAGAGGTCAAAAGCAGCTGCGATTTCCGTACCGGGAAGCCAGCTGCCATGACAATCCGGGATAGTCTGGCAAGCGGACGCAGCAAAGTTTGCGCTGGTCAGGCCGCCCAGCAATATCTGCAGGCAGAGCACGACGAGTGCTGCGCCGATCCACTTTTGTAACGAAGAACTGTTTCCGTTTGGTGGCTGTGGCTTCCTTAGCACCATCCAGCCGAGCAAGCCGAGCATTGCAAAACCGCCGGCGAGATTTCCCATCACCACCGCCGGACTGTTGAGTCCTTCAGAATAAATTCCGAGCCAGGCAAGGAATACGGTTAGCGCGAGCAGTCCAAGTGACAGCAGCCGGTCTTTCTTGCGATTCAAAGAGAGCAGGCAAAGCCCAAGAATGGCAAGGCCGAGAACACTGGCGACAAAACGGTGCAGTGGTCTTGCCCAGGACAGCGGCTGACTTGCTTCCTCGAGTAGTCGCTCATAGGCGCTGGCTGCCGTCGGGCTCTCATCAACTATGCCGATGTTTCCGTAGCAAGCTGGCCATGGCTCGCATCCAATTCCCGAATGGTCCAGCCGCAGATACGCACTCAACGTCACCAGGACCAGGACCAGTAGCAACGACGTTTTTGCGAGTGCCTGCATCTAGCCTGGACACTTCATAAATGCACTCGCGCCCTTGCTCGATCTTTGTTTATACCCCAAGGGCACTTCCTTCGTGGCGCACACGGAATTTTCCTCTCTCGGGAATACACACTGGTATTCCGCTCGGCCGGCAAATCCCGTGTGTAAACCAATCTCTACCCAATCATCGCGGCGATTCATGAAGTGTCCAGGCTAGGTATTTGCCGCTTACTCTTTTACCGATTCCAGTTCACCTGCCGTGCCGCGAACCAGTCGAACAAATTTTGGATTTTTCTTCCAGTCCACCCGGTCATGGCCATAAAAGAAATTCCATGCCCACGCCGACTGGTACTGAGTACTGTAGTCGAATCCCGTCCAGTATTCCGCTGGCTGCATGTAGGGGAAAAATTTCATGTTGGCGGTAGGCGGATTTTCCGCTTTGCGCAGGTCACTGATGGACATCAGCTCGTCGCGAGAGGGCATGCGCCAGTCGAAGTAACCACAATGTCCGGCGCCATTGACGGCCAGCACAAATTCCCAGGTATCGCATTCTGAACCCGCGCAAACCCCACCGTCCTGGATGCCGCGATAATCGAGTTCGCCGGTTGCCTCGTCCGGATTGAACCAGGTGTAGGTATTGCGCCAGTCGTGCAGTCCGGCAGCGTCCGATTTGGACTCCCACATCAGTCCGGTGAGGCTGTCCGCAATACAAGCGCCAGGCCCTGAGTCCAGCTTCTGGCCATCAGGCCCGAGTGCGATGTACTTCGTGTCGTGAGCTTCGAGGCCGGGGCCGCTTTCTTTGCCGCAACCATAGAGCGTCAGCAGCGCCGGCAGCAGGTATTTCCAGTGATTTTTCATGTCGTGCAGCTTACCTTTTTTTCCTCGTCTCGTGATCCGCAACTAGCCAACCAGACTACGTACTTTCCCCAGTGTTACACCACCCTCAAGCAGATTACCGTTGGTGCCTGTGGTTTGGGGCTCATTGTATTACCTATGCGCTGTCGTGCGGTCGCCGGGGAGCCTCCAAAAATAACAATCGTCTGCCTAAGGAAACTGGCTATGAGTGAAGAAGATACCGGATCGCAAGGCTTTGTCCGCATCCCGGCCTTTCAAAAAGTCCTCGATAACCCATTTTTGTTGCTGTTTATTGGCGTGGTCATGCCGACCGTGTTTTACATCATCTGGGGAATCATGGAGATCGTGACAATTCCGCTTGCTCCATAGGAGTTGTCGGACCGGCAATACAAGCATTTAAAGGGGTGACACTGTGAGTGCCATTGAACCGCCTGCTGAGATTGTCTGGTGGAAAGAGCCACTGGATAAAGTTGAAGGAACCTGGATAGCGATTGCGCTGGTCTGGTCCCTATTCATGTTCATAATGATGCCGCTCTGGCATATCTACGGGAAGCAAAACCTGTCCAACGAAGCCTATCGCACGACGCCGCAGGCGTTCCTGGCTAAAACCCAGGCGATGGTTGACCAATACACGGTACGCACCGAGACGGCAGCAAATCTGCCGGTAGTGCGTCCGCCGCCGGGCAGCGATGTCTACCTGGTGGGACGTTTATGGCAATGGTGGCCGCTGCTTGAGTTCGAGCGCGGACAGACCTACCGCCTGCATATTTCTTCGATGGACTGGCAACACGGCTTCTCGTTGCAACCAGTCAACATCAACACACAAATTCTCCCTGGCTATGAAATGGTTCTGACAGTCACCCCGGATACGGCGGACGAACAGACGATTATCTGTAACGAGTACTGCGGCCTCGGACATCACAACATGACCGGCAAGATCTACATTACGGAGGGCGGAAAATGAGCGCTGAACTTTTCAGAACCTGTCCCGAATCCGGTCTGCAGTTTCACAAACCCGCCGAGAATCTGATGCGGGCAAATGCGGTCATGGCGATCGTCATATTGCTTTTCGGTGGCATCACCGCGCTGCTGGTCGCACTGACGCGCTGGCCGGCCGTACATTTGCTGCCTGCGGATCGCTTTTATCAGCTATTGACGTTGCATGGCGTCAACATGCTGATCTTCTGGATGATCACCTTTGAAATAGCAATCCTGTATTTCTGTTCGTCCACTTTGCTGCGCTGTCGCCTGGCGATGCCACGTGTCGCCTGGCTTGGTTTTGCGTTGATGTTGATCGGTATTGTTGTCAACAACATGGCAGTTTTCAACGGTGATGCATCGGTCATGATGACCTCGTATGTACCAATGCCAGCCAATCCCAATTTCTATCTCGGACTCATTTTGTTTGCCGTTGGTGCCCTGCTGGGTTGTTTCGTTTTCCTTGGCACCCTCGTCGTCGCTAAAGAGGAGAAGACCTACGAAGGTTCAATTCCTCTTGTCACTTTCGGTGCGCTGACTGCGTGCATCATCGCTGTGTTTACGATTGCGTCAGGTGCAATCATCCTGGTACCAACCTACCTCTGGTCCCTCGGATATATAACCAATATCGATGCTGCCATGTACCGACTAATCTGGTGGGCACTCGGGCACTCTTCGCAACAGATTAACGTTGCTGCCCATGTGGCCGTCTGGTATGCCATTGCTGCGATTGTCTTTGGCGCCAGGCCCCTGTCGGAAAAAGTCAGTCGCACCGCTTTCTTCCTGTATATCGCCTTCCTGCAACTTGCCAGCGCGCACCATTTGCTGGTAGATCCGGGTTTAAGCTCGGAATGGAAGATCTTTAATACGAGTTATGCGATGTATCTCGCGGTTCTTGCCAGTATGGTGCACGGCCTGACAGTGCCAGGCTCAATTGAGGTCGCACAGCGTGCGAAAGGCTACACCAAGGGCCTCTTTGAGTGGCTGCGCAAGGCGCCGTGGGGCAATCCTGTATTTTCCGGGATGTTCATCTCGCTCATCGGATTTGGCTTTATCGGCGGCATTTCAGGCGTCGTCATGGGCACCGAGCAGATCAATATCATTATTCACAACACCATCTACGTGCCGGGGCATTTCCACGCCACGGTGGTGATCGGCTCGACGCTCGCTTTTATGGCGCTGACGTACTTCCTGATTCCAACACTGTTCCGCCGCCAGGTCGTGATGCCCGGGCTGGCGAAATGGCAGCCGTATTTATTCGGCATTGGCATGATGGTCTTTACGCTGTCAATGATGGGCGCGGGCACGCTCGGTGTACAACGCCGGCATTGGGATATGGCATTTACCAACGCGACGATCGGCTTTGATTATCCGGCCAGCGCCTATACCTTGATGGGTATCGTCGGCATATCAGGTGTGGTGGCGGTTGTCGGTGGCGCGATATTTGTGTTGATAACCGTACTATCAGTATTTTTCGGCAAACGGGTCGAATCGGAATCCAGCTACGGCTTCACAACCACTGTTCTTCCCCGAGCTAAACCGATCGTGGTGCCGGAGGGTGGTCACGAAGGTGTCGGCAAATGGGGATTCGCGGCGCCGGGTACCTTCCTGCTGGCGATTTTTTTCCTGGCGGTTTTCGTGCTCTACTACGCGGTCAACTGGAAGTATCTGGCTTCCGTCTGGCCGATGAGCTGATTAGTTCAGCGTAGCTGTTATGCAACAGCAAGGGCGGGCGAAGTTGCCCGCCCTTTTCTTATCTGAAGGTTATGAAATCGATGCTTCGATATTTGCTGATAACTGTCCTGATGATTGCACCGTCTGTTTTTGCAGAGACGGACGCGGTTGATCAATACGATCCGGATCGTGCGTTGGAAATATCCCAGTCGGCGATCGGCCGGACACTAGGCAATTATCAATTTGTCGACCGTTTGAACCGCAACGTAAATTTGCACGACTATGCGGGCAAACCGCTGGTCATCAGCATGATTTTTACGTCCTGCCACCACGTTTGCCCAATGACGACCAAACACCTCGCCGAAACAACCCGGGCAGCTCGTGATGTATTAGGTGACGAGAGTTTTGAGATAATCACCATCGGCTTCGACACGGCACGCGACACGCCGGACACAATGCGTGCTTTCGCGCGGGAGCAGGGCGTTGATGATGCCGGCTGGCGTTTCTTAAGCGGTTCGAAAGAGACGATTGAAGCACTTAGCGAGGAGTTGGGATTTATTTTCTTTACGTCACCGCGCGGTTACGACCATATCAACCAGGTCACGATTGTCGGTCGTGACAGCACCGTCTATCGTCAGGTGTACGGCATCACTTTCGCATTGCCGGCTTTGGTCGAGCCGCTCAAACAGCTCGTTTTCGATCGTCCCGAGTCGGCTGGTCATTTCGTATCCAGCCTGATTGACCGGTATCGATTGTTCTGCACGGTTTACAATCCGGCCAGCGGTCGTTATGAAATTGACAACTCCCTGTTCATCCAGATCGCTATTGGCTTCATGGTCGTGGTTTCTGCCGCAGTCTTTTTGTGGCGTGGCCTGCGGCCGACACGGCGCACATAAAGCATTGCTGGAATTCCTGCAAAAGGCCGTCAGGGCCGCATTCGGAACAGTGCAGCGGCCACTCGCCAGGGCATTCGGCTCGGCTGAGAACCCGCTCAATCACCTTGGTGCGCTGACGATCTTTTTTTGCTGGATCGTGCTGATCAGCGGTATCTGGCTACTCATATTCTTTCGCACCAGTGTGTCGGATGCATTCGCGTCGGTCGAATACCTGACCCACGAGCAATGGTACCTGGGCGGCATCATGCGCAGTCTGCATCGTTACGCATCAGACGCTGCAATCCTGACAATACTGCTGCACCTGTTGAAGGAATTCGCTTTTGATACCTATCGATTGAAGCGCTGGTTCAGCTGGGTCACGGGTATTCCGCTGGTGTGGATGGTTTTTGTGTTGGGCATCTCCGGCTACTGGCTGGTTTGGGATGAGCTGGCGCAATATGTCGCGATCACCTCAGCAGAGCTGCTGGACAGCCTGCCGATTTTCACCGATTCGATGGCTGGCAATTTTATGACGGCCGCGGCAGTCAGCAATCGCTTTTTTACGCTAATGGCGTTTCTTCACCTGATTGGCCTGCCGATTTTTCTCGTATTTGGCATCTGGTTACACGTATTTCGTTTGACTCGCCCGAGTATCAATCCACCAAGGAGGTTGATGGCCGGGACGCTGCTGAGCATGCTGATTTTGTCGCTGGTCTTTCCGGCGGTCAGCCAGGATGAAGCCAACCTTGCACTTGCACCGCAGACTATCGAGCTCGACTGGTTTTATTTGCACATTTACCCACTGGTGCAGATCTGGTCGCCTGGCATCGTGTGGATTGTATTGGTTGGCATTAGCAGCCTGATTACGATCGCGCCGTGGTTGCCACCGGGTAAGGAAACGAAGGCGGCCCTGGTTGATCTGGACAATTGTAATGGTTGTGAGCGTTGTGCAGATGATTGTCCGTTTGGCGCCATTGAGATGCTGCCACGCAGTGATGGCCTTAACTATGAATATGAGGCGGTCGTTGATGCGGATCTTTGCACACGTTGTGGAATTTGTGTCGGCTCTTGTCCCACCGCCACGCCATTTCGTTCGAAAGGCACACTGATTCCAGGAATCGATTTGCCCGAGTTGCCCGTTGCTCATATGCGTGAGCTGATCAGGACGGCAGCAGAACCGCTAAGCGGCGACAAGCGTATCCTGACATTCAGCTGTGCTGGCAGCACGACGGCCGGGAAGCTCAGGAAAGCGGGTGAAGCGGTAGTTACTGTAAAATGCATGGGCCAGATTCCACCACCGTTTTTGGACTACGTATTGAGTCGCGATTTCGCCGATGCGATCCTGCTGACCGGTTGCTCGGATGGTCGTTGTCGCTATCGTTTTGGTGCCGAGTGGTCGAGTCAGCGTGTTGAACGAAAACGCGATCCGCGTCTGAGAAAACGCGTAGATGATTCCCGGATAGCCAGGGCCTGGCAGGACTTCCCGCAGCATCAGGGTAATGTGCTCAAACAATTGGCGGCGTTGCGTATGACTTTGCCGGAATCCAGGGCCAGGAACGAAGGCGAGGCGAGCTGATGAAATATGTCGGACAGTCTCTTTTCTACGCGGCCTTCGCTGCTATCGTGGGTCTTCTGTCGATCTGGCCGAGCTACCATGTACTGGGCTCGCAAGAGGCGCTGGTGTCGGTAACATTTTCGCACGCCGGTGAACGCGTCGGCGAATGTCGGACGCTGACCCAGGAGGAGCTCAATAAACTGGCGCCGAACATGCGTAAGCCGAATGAATGTCCGCGCGAGCGGCACCCGGTTTACATCGAATTGCGTACCAATGAGCAACTCGTTTTTGCGCAGACGTTGGCTCCCAGTGGCCTGTGGAACGATGGCAAGTCCAATATTTATCAGCGAACCAAAGTCGATGCCGGCGATTACCTGATCTTCATTGGCATGAATGATTCGGGGTCGAAAGACAGCTTCGACTACGAGCTATCGAGGAATTTGACGATCAATCCTGGCCATAATGTCGTTATCAGATTCGACGATCTGCACGACACATTTGTAATCGAGTAGGACTGAAGATGACACTACTTAACTGGAAACCAGAATATTCCGTTGGCGTCGAGTCGGTTGATTTCGAACACCAGGAAATGATTGAGCTGATCAACAAGATTTACGATGCAATTGAAGATAAGAAGAATCCAGAATCGATCGAACACTTTCTGGGCGAAGTCCATGCCACGATCTCGGCGCACTTCGCACTTGAAGAGCGGGTCATGCGGCGTGCGAACTATGATGAATTCGAAGCTCACAAGGATGATCACGAAGAGTTACTGGACGTGATTCGCGACCTGATGGATGAGTTTTTTGAAGAACCCGAAAAAGGTCTGCAATCGTTGCAGGAAAACCTGTCCGACTGGTTTGCGGGACATTTCTCGACCTTTGATTCAAGGCTGCACGGCAAGCTGGACATGCCGCATCACTAGCTGCCGTTCAAACCATCAATAAAATGTTATTTTGCTTGCCGGGAATCGGCCACGAGGAGACATTAGCCTTTCTCTGCGGCCTGTATTTCAATGACCAGGAGCGTCAAAGCCAGACCCAATCCGAGCAACGTTAGCCACTTCATTTCGGTGCCACTGACAGCGGCTGCCGCAACATCGTACGAGTACAGGATTACGAGCCCCGCGGCACACAGCATCGCTACTTTTTGACGGGTCATAATGCTACCTCCAGCATCGAAATGAATGTCGCCTGAGAGTCAACTCCAGACTGTCGTCATCGTATCATGTGAACTTCTGCTTTCGTCTGGAAGCAGGCGGCCTGTCACAAGTCCTGCGCTGCGAAGGCAGGTGGCGCAGGATCGATCGGAGGTGTCCGCAGCGCGCCGCGCCGGGGTGAGGGTCACAGGCCCGAAACAATCCATTCGGGTGCGCCAGAAAACAAGAAGGCCCCTTGCGGGGCCTTCGTCGTTTTCAGCTGCCCTGCCTGAGGCTCGAAACTGTGGTTCGATCTGAGAAGCGCGGCGTCAGACACCGCAGTAGCCAGGCTGCCAGCTATCTCAAAGCCGATTTATCCGATCGGACCTTTAACAGGAACGTAAACACGCAGCTCTGAAGAAGCGGTCAATTCGCGCAATGGAACTTCGCGACCGTCGTCAACGGTAAATGAATAGTCCGTTCCCGGGTGTAAGCGTGACTGGATTCGTAAGGCCGCCTTCACGCTCGAATTTTACGGTGAGATTTGGCGGTGAAACCCGTACTACTACAGCGATTAGCTTGGCATGTGGCTCGCCATTGCGCTCGACGATTTCCATGCATGAATAGCGGACACCCGCGAATTGTTCCATGACTTCTGTCGAAAAATTTGCGTTTTCGCAGGTCACTTCCTCGGCGCTCGCTGCTGGAATGGCTGCAAACGATGCAGCTGCCGCCAGAACTGCGACTATGTTGATTTTTTTCATCTTTTGGACCTCAGTTGTTGATTGGTTTTCATTGGTCAAATTAACGCGATTCGAGGCGCGCAACAAGAGCAAGGGCGGGCATTAAAGCAGACTGCTTGATCCGGGGCAATAAGTAGAGATAGCGAGCTCCGTGAAACGTGTATCGGGTGGTCCGGGGAAAAGGGCCCGGATCCACTGCTGTCCCACTTATTTCAGTTGCGGGCCGGCTGCACGACGCCATGGACTGTCATCCAGGGCCCATTCGCCTATCACCGGCTTGAATCTGGCGACGGTAGTGAGCAGCGCCTCCCGTAGTGGCCAGGTAATCTCAATCGCGGCTGGAAGCTGTTGGGGTCGGACCTCAGTAGGTTATTGAAACTAAATATTATTGACTCGCACTGCGCCCTAAATTTCGCCTTAATGCGCCCATGTTGCCGTGCAAAAGAGGATTTAGGCAGGCCGACTTACACGGACGTATTGGGCCGGTTACTAATTCACGTTTTCGGTACCAAAATACCCCGATTAACAGTCGTGACTCGTCTATATTCCACGGATTGGTTTTTTGTTTCAATGACTAATGATGGTCCGACCCCAATCTGGCTGCGAGAACGCGAACGCAAACAACATCATGTTAAATGCACGCGCAGGCTTCGATGTAGCACCGAGGCTGGCGACGGCAACGGCGGTATAGATGCCGCTGCCAAAGCCAGCCATCAATCGCAGCCAAAGTACCTGGTCATAATCAACCATGACTATGCAAAGGCCATTAGCGACTACTGCGATAACGATTGCCAGCAGGACCAGCAGGCGCCGATTTACTTTCGCAATGAAAAAAGAAGCCATCACTGCACCGAGTGACAGGCCGCCGAGATCTGCGCCAGCTACTCGCCCGACTTCAATTTCTGAAAAACCCAGCAGGGTGACCCAGGCCGTACTGATAACCGGAACGCCAACCAGTACGCCATAACCGACAAGTGACATGTACAAAGCAATGGATATTGATCGCCAACCGTCAAAAATGTTGCGGTGATGCTGCGGCGCATCCGCTTCGGATGTCACCGTTAGCCCGGACTATTCATGAATGCGCTCGCGCCCTTACTTGATCCTTGTCCGCACACGAGATTTTCCTCTCTCGGGAATACACGCTGGTATTCCGCTCGGTCGGAAAACCCCGTGTGCGGACAATGCTCTGCGCGCCGTGAGGGTTGTCGCCAGACAAGCCGAGGAAGTACTCTTGGGGTGTAATCATCGCGGCGATTCATGAATAGTCCGGGCTAGGTTGCTGCGAGTACGCTTTTCATGAACTGAAAAGTCAGCATGACCAGCACGAGGAAAACAACGAAAAAGACAAGCTGGCGATATCTCAGAGCAGCACCGCGTTTTTCTTCCAGCTTGCGAATAATCCAGTCTGAAAACAGGTAGACGAAAATAGCGTTAAGCGAAAATACCAGTATCTCCATCAGCCCTGTCTCCGCCCGCCGCGCAGTGATTTCCAGGCAACGATGAGAAACAGTAGTCCGCCGATTACAGATATGAGGCCGCCCAATCCCATCAGTCCCATGCCAGCGACTTCACCGAGTCGGTCAACTCCCTGCGCCAGGCCCGCTGTCTTTCGTTGTACGCCGTAGCCGCCGGTCCAGGCAAGACCGATTATGTGCATCAGTTGTCCGGCGCCATATAACAAAGGTTGCCAGAACGCCATTCGCGCTGGTAGTGCGGCAAAGCCCAGGCGTGGCAGTAAATAATACGTGAGGCCCATGAACGCGATGGTCACGCCGACAGTTGCACCGTGGTAGTGAGCGGGAATGACAATATCCAGGCCGGAAATCATAAAGCCGAGTACGCCGCCAGCCGCAAAAAGCAGGATTGAACTGATCAATGCCGAGCGCAGATAGCTGGCTTCACCCAGTGCCTTGTCTGCGTTGAACAAACTCGCGACGACAGCCAGACCCAGAGGAAGGCAGGACAGGCCGCCGTATTTCATCAACTCGGTAAACGCGATACGAAATCCGGGTGAGATAATTTCATGGGCAAGGTAGAGAAAAGGAACAACAATGATCGGCAACGCCAGGAAGACCAGAAAGACCAGTGTCAGTCTTGGCGTTAATTCGAACTTGCAGCCACTCGCAAAAGCAAGGACAACCCAGCACACCATCATAAGCAGCGTATAGCTGAACTGAATGACGTGGCCGCCACCCCAAAAGAGGAATTCGAAATAGATCTGGCCGTCCATCTCAGTCGGTATGCCGGCATAGGATGCCGCGATGCAGATGATGGCAAGGCCTGTAACTACAGCCGAGAACGTAATGCCAGCCTGCAAGGCCCCGGTGCCCGTTAATACCGTGCCAATGCGCCGCCAGGTGAGCAATGAACGCGTCAGATGGCTGGTTATGCCGAGCGCAAACAGACCGAGGCCCGCAAAAAACAACGGATGCTGCAATACCGGTACGTAATTACTCATCAGCGGATTACCCGCACCGACAAAGGGCGCGACGATAATGATCGCTGTGCCCAGAGCAGCCAGCAGGAACGACGCCTTGTCCCAAAAAGGCTTATCGGCGTTGGAACTGAGGCTCCACATGGCAGCCGATATAGAGAGCAACCATATGAGCACCGATAGCGTCACATGGACTACCAGGGCAACGTGGAAAAAACCCAGGAACGGTATCCAGCCCTGCACAACCGGCGTGCGGGCGAGGACCAGTAGCAGGGAGAAAAATCCGGCGAAAATCAGGGATACGAGGCCCAGTATCAGCCAGGCTGAAGTAATGCGCCGTGAATGTTCGCTGCCCGGAGGTAAACCGGGAGATAAATGATAGTCAGCTTGCATTGGTCACCAGGATTCCATGCAATTCGCACCGTAATGCGCACCGGCCTGCAGCGTCAACAGAATTCGTGAAAATTATCGCAACCGGTCCAGGGATGCTGGCCCTGCACGGAATTAATCGAGTGTGACGTATTGTTCGAGGCGGGCGACTTCCTGTTCGTCGACATATTTGCCAATTTCACGGCGGAATTGCTCGATGTTCGAATACGGCCGGTATTCCTCAAACTCGTGGGCCATTTTTTTGCCGACACCGGGAATCAAAAGAATGTCGGAGCGCTTGGCGTCATTCAGGTTGATCGCTACAAAAAGCCGGCCATACAGCGTTTCGAGCTGATCGTCGTCCAGGTCGGAGCTAAGCAGGTGGTTCAACTCGCCAATGTTGACATAGGGTTGGTTGTTAACAATGACGCCAGCCAGAACGTCATCCATGTGCGGCAGCGCCGACATGTCTTCTGCGGTCGCCGTATTGGCATCCAGTACGACGTCCGCGGCTCGTGTCACTGACACTAAAGCCAAAAGCGCAATAACAAGCGTAAGAATCCGGGTCTTCATTGTTCTCATTCTTAAATTCCTTCGTGGTCTGTGATCAGTCCTGGCGGAGATCACGAATACTAGCGATCAGTGCTACAGATAACAAACAACTTTGCTTTCCTTTACAGTTGCGAAAGTCGATATTGAAAGGCCGTAAAAGTTCCGTTTCCAGATGATGATGAGGCTGGCTAAAACCACACTAAATTCACGTTACTTCCTGTGGGTCATTTTGGCGCTGCCGTTCGTGTGGCTGGTCAATGCGTATCGTATGGGGGACCTGTTTTATGGTGAAGTTATCCACGTATCCGGGGAATTATCTGCGCGCCTGCTAATTCTTACGCTGGCCGTTACTCCCTTGCGACTCATGTTTGGCAATGCCCGCTGGCCGACCTGGCTATTGCATCGGCGCCGCTATTTCGGTGTCGCGTCATTCCTCTACGCACTGTTACACACGACCGTGTACCTGCAGAAGAAGGCCAGCCTGGCGCTGGTCTGGCAGGAGGGCGCAAGTTTTGATATGTGGAGTGGCTGGCTCGCTTTCTGTATTTTTCTGGCGCTTGCGATTACCAGCAATGACGCATCGGTCAGGCGTCTGCAGCGAGCATGGAAAAAATTGCACCGCTGGGTGTATCTGGCCGCACTGCTTAGCTTCATGCACTGGATTTTCATCGCTTTCGATTTTGTGCCCGGCCTCATTCATTTCCTTATCCTGCTTGCGCTGGAAACCTATCGCCTGTGGAAACGCAGGCAGCTCAGGCGTTTGCCTGTTGCGACGGGATCGCAGTAATGAGAGCTGCTAGTCCGGACCTGGTGCTGAATATGTCGTGTTAGGCTTTCCTCATGAAATTATCTAACTGCAACAATATTGCCGATCTGCGCAAAATGGCGAAGCGCAACCTGCCATCGCCTGTCTTTAACTACATGGATGGCGGTGCCGACGATGAGTTGACGCTGGCGCGAAATACTGACGCGTTCAACGACTATGAGTTGTTGCCAACACAACTGTCCGATATCAGCAATATTGAACTTGGCACGACGGTATTGGGGCAGAAAATCGACTGGCCGGTCATCATTGCGCCAACCGGGGCATCAAGACTATTTCATCACGAAGCTGAGCGCGCGGTGGTCCAGGCAGCGCAGAACTTCGGCACGATATACAGCCTCTCGACACTTGGCACGGCGACTATCGAGGACGTTGCCGCGATGACCGACGGGCCAAAAATGTACCAGGTTTATATGTTCAAGGATCGGGGCCTGACGGAGGACTTTGTAAAGCGCTGCAAGGAACAGAAATTCAATGCGTTATGCCTGACGGTCGACACGCCGATTGCCGGCAATCGCGAAAGAGATCTGGTCACCGGCTTCGGTATGCCGCCCAAACTCAAATTTCGCAGCATGCTGAGTTATGCCTGGCATTTTCCCTGGACGATACGAGCACTACTCAATCCAGGATTCGACATGGTTAATGTCACCAGTAGTCCGAGTGCGGCCAGCGAAATCAGTAAAGGAGTGATGGAATACATCAATAGCCAGTTCGACCGGTCCATCAACTGGAAGGACGTCGAATGGCTGGCCAGCCTCTGGGATGGTCCGCTGGTTATCAAAGGCATTCAAACGGTTGGTGATGCAAGAAAAGCAGTCGATTCAGGCGCAACCGCAGTCATGCTCTCAAATCACGGCGGACGCCAGCTTGAAACTGCGCCAGCACCGGTGGATTGCATTGCACCAATTGCGGACGCGTTACGCGACAAGCTGGAAATTATTTGTGACGGTGGCGTACGGCGTGGCACGCACGTCATCAAGGCGCTCGCGCTCGGGGCTAATGCCTGCAGTATTGGTCGCGGCTATTTGTTCGGGCTTGCTGCCGGTGGACAAAAAGGTGTTGAACGCGCGCTGCATCTTCTGAAAACAGAACTGGAAAGAAGCATGGCGCTGCTCGGTTGTAATTCCGTACACAAACTTGGCAAACATTACGTAAACAAACGCTGAACAAAAACGCAAAATAGATTCAGTCTTAATTCACAACAGCGAAATCTGCGGATTTTTGTAGTGCAACAGTCTGTTTTTGCAATATGTCCGAAACGGGAAAAAAACACTAAATGATACGTTCGGGCACTATTTTGAGACGAACTTAAGGGTCTTAAGCGTGTTTTATTGACGCTACCTGACTTCGCCCGGGAAAAAAAACGGGCCTCATGCGAATTTTATTAGTACTATGGCGGTTGCCTCGACTACGAGGGGGCTTAGTAATCGCAAGCCTTGGCTTGCGAGTTTTTTTTTAAGAGGTTGATATGTCAGGCGAAAGAGTTACAGGAACCGTTAAATGGTTCAACGACGATAAGGGATTTGGATTCATCGAGCGAGAAGGTGGTCAGGACGTATTCGTTCACCACAGTGCTATCACGATGGAAGGATTCAAGAGTCTCAAAGAAGGACAGAAAGTGTCCATGGAAGTGACGCAGGGCCAGAAAGGTCCGCAGGCGGAAAACGTTACCGCCGAGTAGGGAAACCCCGTACGGGCTGGCTGTGAGGATTCATGCTTTGCTGGCCAGCCCGAACGACAGCATCAGTTTCTGAATAGAAATTGTGAAAGTATCCGCGAGGAACCAGCTGTCGATGAGTTTCACTATGTTTGTGTCAGATGTTGCATTTGTAGGGGTGCAACAGCGCTCGCGCAATAACTATAAATCGATGCGCGAATTTTCCCGCTACGTATTGTCTGTCGCCATTTGTATGGCGCTGGCTTCGTGCGGTCCGGAGAAAGAGGTCGCTGCGCCTGCCGCTCCGCTCACATTGAGTTATGTTGGCGCGGAATCCTGTAGCGGTTGCCACGAGGAACAATATCGCGCCTGGCGTGGTTCACACCACGAGCTGGCCATGCAACACGCGACGCCTGCAGCGGTGCTCGGAGATTTCTCCGGGGTCGAATTTCAAAACTACGGTGTAACCAGCACATTTCTTGAGCGCAATGGCACCTATTTCGTGCGCACGGACAGTGCGAGCGGCGAGCTCGAAGAATACCCGGTCAAATTCGTATTCGGCCTTACACCTTTGCAGCAGTACCTGATCGAATTTCCTGGCGGGCGGCTGCAGCCTTTGCCAATTGCGTGGGATACACGGGACGCAGAAGAAGGCGGCCAGCGCTGGTTTCACTTGTACGCTGACGAATTTATCGGCCACTCAGATTTGCTGCACTGGACCGGGCGCGAGCAAAACTGGAATTACATGTGTGCTGAATGTCATTCCACGAATCTGGAAAAGAATTACAGCGTCGACAGCGATTCATTTGACACGACCTGGTCTGAAATAAACGTTGCTTGCGAGGCGTGTCACGGCCCGGGGTCGCGACACGTGCAGCAGGCGAAAGACGGCACACTTGGCGGACTTGCAGGATTGGTCGTTGATCTGGACGATGCGGGCCGTGCTGTCTGGCAAATGAATTCCAACACGGGAATTGCCGAGCGCAGCGAACTGCGGATGCGTCCCCCGGCACAGCCGGAGGCGTGCGGGCGCTGCCACTCAAGACGATCTGTCGCAATGTCGGAGTATGAATTTGGCAAGACATTGCTCGATACGCATTCAGTGGCGCTACTTGAGGAGAATCTTTACTTCCCGGACGGCCAGATTCGTGACGAGGTCTACGTTTACGGATCATTCATTCAAAGCCGCATGTACCAGGCCGGTGTTACCTGTGGCGACTGTCACGATCCGCATACAGCGCAACTGCGTAGTGGCAATGAGCCAAGCGATATCTGCAGTACCTGTCATTTGCCGACACGTTTTGCGAGTACTGAACATCACCGGCACCAGGTTGCGGACGTCGCCTGCGTCGATTGCCACATGCCATCGCGCATTTACATGGGTAATGACGGTCGCCGGGATCACAGTTTTCGCATTCCAAGACCGGACGTATCTGTGCTGACAGGCTCACCCAATGCGTGCAATCAATGTCACAGTGATGAGGATGCGCAATGGGCACAGGCGCAAGTGAGCGAATGGTACGGCGATTCACAAGATCCGCATTACGGCCAGGCACTATACGCCGCTCAATCTGCAATGCCCGGAGCCAATCTGCTGTTGCTCGCGGCAATCAGTAACAACGGTTACCCTGGAATTGCGCGGGCTACGGCATTGACGCTCCTGCGCGCGCCATATTCGGCGCAGGTTGCAAAGGCCATTCAGGATGCATTGTTAAGCCCCGACGCATTTGTTCGCATTGGAGCATTGCGAACGCTGCCTGCGGTAGAGCCGGAGTTACGCGCGCGCCTGGCGGGGCCATTGCTTGCCGATCCGGTTCGCTCGGTGCGCATCGAAGCGGTGAACATTGTTTCTCCTGTGCGATCGGCTTTGCATCTGCAGTACAGCGAAGTATTCCGCCTGGCCGAGCGTGAGTTGATCGACTCTTTGCAGGCCATAGCCGAGAGGCCGGAAGCACATAGCAATCTGGCCAACCTGTACGCCGCGGCGGGCAATGCCCCACATGCTGAGGCAGCTTTACGCACCGCGATACGAATCTCGCCGCGAGCTGTTGGCTCGCGTGTGAATCTCGCCGACCTCTATCGGCGCATGGAAAGAGAGCAGGATGCGGAACAGGTGTTGCGCGAAGGTCTTGCTATCGATACGGATGCGGCCGCTTTGCGTCACTCGCTGGGTTTGTTGCTGGTGCGTGGTAATTCGCAGGACGAAGCATTGGCAGAGCTGAAGTTGGCGACAACGCTGGCACCTGAAAATGCGCGCTTTGCCTATGTATATGCGGTAGCGCTGAATTCGATGGGCATGGCCGATCGTGCCGTTGTCGCCATGCAGGATGCTGCCAATCGTTTCCCCGCAGATTTTGATGTCCGCTGGGCTTTGGTCTCGTTGTTACGTGAACAGGGACAACTGGATGCGGCAAGAACAGCGGCAGAGGAAATGTCAGAGCAATTCCCGGAAGTGGAAAGCGTGCAGGTGCTGCTGCGGTCGTTGTAGTTGCTGGCAACGCTGCTAATCGTACAATTTCGTGCTTAAATCAGGTTTCCCAAAACAAAAACAGTACCCGCCTTGAAACTCCGTATTCGTGACAACTCTATTCGACTGCGCCTCACTCAGACTGAGGTTGAAACAGTGCGTGCAGATGCGCTTGTCCGGGGCCGGGTAATTTTTGGCGGCGGTAACACGTTCGAATACGTACTCGAGAGTTCACCCGCGACTGTCAAACCGGAGGCGCATATTTCCAACAACGTGCTGACGATACGCGTTCCGGAAAACGACATACAGCAATGGTCGACGAGTGAGCAGGTGGCGATATCTGCCGAACAGGATCTGGATGGTGGCGGGCACCTGAAAATTTTGATTGAGAAGGATTTCACTTGTCTTGCGCCACGCGATGGCGAGGATGAGTCCGATATGTTCCCGAACCCGATGCAGGAAGACTGAAATGGCGGCGCCGCGCTATGCCACCTTCAATGAAGAGACGATCGCGTTCTTGCGTGAACTCAAAGCAAACAACAATCGGGACTGGTTCAAGGAAAACAAATCACGATACGAAGAACTGGTCCTCGATGTTGCCCTGAATTTCATTCAGTCAATGCACGACCCGCTTTTGAAGTTTGCACCACATTTCACTGCAGTGCCGAAACGCATGGGTGGATCTTTAATGCGCGTCTATCGGGATACGCGATTTTCGAAAAACAAAACGCCGTACAAGACTAACATTGGCATCCAGTTTCGCCACGAGCAGGCGAAAGATGTACATGCACCAGGGTTCTATGTGCACATCGATCCTGATTCCGTATTCCTGGGTGCCGGAATGTGGCGACCAGCGCGTGAGGCATTGCTGGGGATACGGGAGAGAATTACACACAAACAGGCAGAATGGTTACGCGTCTGTGCCGAGCCGAAATTCAAAAGACAATTTAGCCTCGGCGGCGAAAAACTGACCCGTCCGCCACGCGGCTTCGACAAGGATCACCCGTTGATTGAAGACATCAAGCGCAAGGACTTCATCGCGGTCAAAAACCTGACGCTCGAGCATGCCCTGCAACCGAAATTCCAACAACAGGTGGAAACAGCATTCAAGGCAGCCACACCCTATATGCGATTCCTCTGCAAAGCAGTCGGCGTCCCATACTGATCAAGTGCGGCATTGCCCTGCTCCGTCTCAATCGCCCAGCGGGCGACAGATGTATTGCCCCATATCCTGAGGGTAGCGATCTACAGGCACGGACGATCGCCAATATAGGTGTAATTCCATATGAACTGACTCTTTGTCAGTGCTAGAATCCGCGCGCCACTGACCGACCTGCGACAAAGCTGGTCAAATCATCGGGCAAATTTGTACACCCACTTCCGGATTAAAGGGATTTCATGGCTGCTTTTGACGATTCCGCGTTTGATAATCATGAACGCGTAATATTTTGCTGCGACGCGGCAACCGGGCTCAAGGCGATAATCGCCATTCATTCGACAGTACTTGGTCCTGCAGCCGGCGGCACGCGACTCTGGGCTTACGAGTCCGATGAAGCGGCGCTGCATGATGTGTTGCGCCTGTCGCAGGGTATGAGTTACAAAAACGCGATGGCCGGCCTGAAGTTCGGTGGTGGCAAGGCCGTTATTATCAAGACTCCCGACTTCAATGGCTCTGAGTCGCTGTACGAGAAGTTCGGTGAAAATGTCGACCAGTTGAGCGGCAGCTATGTCACCGCGGAAGACGTCGGCATGAGCGTGGACATCATGGAGATTGTCTCGCGTAAAACGAAATACGTATCCGGCTTGTCCAAGAAAGAAGGTCATGCAGGCGGCGACCCGTCGCCAAAAACTTCATACGGTATTTTCAAGGGAATTGAGGCGGCGGTTAAATTTCAACTCGGCAATGAGTCTGTTGACGGTCTTTCGGTAGCAGTGCAGGGCGCCGGCCATGTTGGTTACTACCTTTGCAAATACCTTACGGAAGCAGGGGCAAAAGTTCTCGTTGCAGATATAGACGACGCGCGCGTAAAACGTGTGGCCGATGAATTCGGTGCCATTGGTGTCGCACTCGACGAAATCCTGACGCAAGACGCAGATGTCGTTGCACCATGTGCGCTTGGTGCGATTATCAATGAGCGGTCAATCCCTGAGTTACGCACTACAATCATCGCTGGCGGGGCGAACAACCAGCTTGAAACGGGAGCTGACGGACAACGCCTTTGTGATGCGGGAATTCTTTTTGCACCGGACTACGTAATCAACGCCGGCGGCATCATCAATGTTGCCAGCGAATACTATGACGACATGGACGAAGACGAAGTAATGCAGCAGGTCACTGCTATCGGTCCGCGCCTGGCAGGAATTTTCGCTGCGGCCAGGGATTCAGGCAAACCAACGAACGTCGTCGCCGATGAACAGGCCAGAAAAATTATTTCGGACGCGAAAGGTTAGCCCTTACGTTTTAACCACGAATGTGGCTATAGTCTACCTGGAGATTTGAGAATCACGGCAGGGTCGCTCACGGACATCCATGTCCTACGCGACATAAGTACGTCCTGAACAAAATGCCGCTCCTACGAGATGTTCGTAGGAGCGGCATCCTGCCGCGATTGCTTGTCGCTCCCATCACAAATCCTGTGGCAGGATTATCCCAAGTTTCTTCCTTTGCACACGCCACAAGGCAATCATTTCAGCAAGCTTCTCCGGCTCGGCTTCCGCAAGATTGTTTGACTCGCCCGGATCATTCCCGAGATCAAAGAGTTCAAAGCCAGACTCATCGAACGGTGGCTCCAGGTTCGAAATTTTCCAATTGCCCTGTCGCACGAACGCATGACCGTCGTGATACTGCGTCGATACGTAGTTGTCGTCATGGATTGAATCGGTTTCACCTGCCAGGAATCGATTGATACTTTCGCCCAACATCGGCTGCACCGATCCGTCATCCGGATATTTTGCGCTGGCGATTTCGAGGAAAGTCGGCGCGAGATCCATCACGGTTAGATAGGTCGAGTCGATTATGCCGTGCGCTGCGACGCCGGCGCCTGCAATGATCATTGGTGCGACAATGCCGCCTTCGCGTGAATATGTTTTGAAGCGTTGAAATGGCGCCGAGCCCGCTTCCGCCCATTGTGGACCGTAGGAGATAAACGAGTCCGCGGTGCCCATTTTGTCGTACGAATTGTCAAAAGTTTCCTGCAGGTATTCGACGTAACCTGCATAGCCGATTCCGTTGTAAAAATCTTCCCCTGCTGCGCCATTATCGCTCATAAAAATAATCAGAGTGTTGTCATACAGGCCGGAATCCTGCAGATAAGCGATAAGGCGACCAACATGGTCATCAAGGTTGTCGACCATTGCGGCGTACAGTTCCATTTTTCGCGATTCATAGCGCTGTTGGTCACTGCTCAATTCTTCCCAGCGTGTAATTGCGTCATTGCGCGGTGGCAGTTCCGATGCCAACGGAACGATGCCCGCTTCCTGAAGTGAGTCGAAGCGTCGTTCGCGCAGCGCGTCATAGCCGTCATCATACTGACCGGCGTAAATATGCAGATACTCTTCCGGCACCTGCAACGGCCAATGCGGCGACGTATACGCGGCATAGGCGAAAAACGGTTTGCCGCTATCTTTGTTTGACTCGATAAACTCGATCAGCCGGTCGGTGTGCAGGTCTGTGGAATAACGACCAACGGGATATTCCACCAGGTCATCATCCAAACGATATTTGGATCCCCCAACCATGTAGCCTTTGGCGTCATAATGAGTGCCGGCGCCTTTGAGCATATTGAATGCCCGACTGAAGCCTGCGGCGCGGGGACTGTGCTCGGCTGCCATCCCCAGGTGCCACTTGCCAACCGTATACGTGTGATAGCCGGATTCCTGCAAAAGCCTGGGGAATGGCACGATGCGATCTGAAAGATGGTTTTCGTAGCCGCGTACCGGCCAGCCCGCCACCCCCGTCGTATTCTGTTTCGCCGTGCCAGCAACATGGTTGTTGTTGCCACTAAGAAGCATGGCTCGGGTCGGTCCGCAACTTGGTGATGTGTGAAACTGCGTCAGTATCATACCCCGTGCCGCGAGCTCATCAATGTTAGGCGTGTTGATGTCGCTGCCAAAAATACCTAAATCTGCGTAGCCGAGATCATCGGCAACGATAAGCAAAATATTGGGTCGATTATCGTCACCGGCGCCCGACTGGCCCCAGGCTGAAGAAAACGACAACAGAGCAATCAGGAATACGGTTCTGCGTAAATTCAACAATGGTTCTCCGCTAACAGGCTCAGGCGACTCTACAAGCTTTTTACGACACTGAGTAATTTTTCCGGATTCGGCCGATCGACAATGAATCTTGAAATGCCGCTATAGCGAATAATACCCTTGGCATCGATCACCAGCGACGCTGGCCAGATCGTGTCTTCCCCGTATTCCTTGCGGTAGTCGTCCGGTACGCCGGCAGGTAGTAGCAGGCCCAACTGCTTCGTGACGTGCAATGACTCGTCGAGCCAGAATTCAAAATCAACCTCGAAAAAATCGGCGACCCGACGTGTAGTTTCAAGCGGCTGCGGTGTCAGCAAAATGAGCCTGGCGCCAGATTCGGATATTTCCTTGTAGTGTTTGGTCAGGTTTTCAACTTGCCTGGTGCAAAAGGGGCACCAGGTGCCGCGGACAAATAACAGGACTACAGGCGTGCCAATCAGCTGGGATGAGTGAACCTGGTTGCCCTGTTCATCCTCGGCCGTAAATTCCGGTAGCGGCTGACCCGTTTGCAGGGCTGCGGGTGCCGGCCTGCCCTTTGACATGCTGCGTAATTTCCACCCAATACCGGCCACGAGCAAAACAATGGCGGCAATAATCCAGGCAAGTGTGTTTTCCACAAGTAATCTCCGAGTGTCAGACTTCCAGCACAATTTTCCCCATATGCTCGCTGCTCTCCATCAGTGCATGAGCACGTCCGGCTTCGGCAAGGGGAAATGTGGCGTGAATGATGGGTCTGACCTTTCCTGATTCAAGTAAGGGCAATACTTTTTCTTCGAGTTCGGCTGCGATCGCCGCTTTTTCAGCAGTAGTTTGCGGCCTGAGTGTCGAGCCGGTAATCGTAAGGCGCTTGCCAAGCACTGCACGCATATTTAGCTCCGCAGTGGGCCCCTGCAGGAATGCGATGATGACGTAACGGCCATCCCGACCGAGCACATTGATGTTTTTCTGCATGTACGGGCCTGCCACCATATCGAGTACGACATCGACGCCCTTGCCATCCGTCAGTTCTCCGACCAGTGATTCCCAGTCGCTGTCCTTGTAGTTGATCGTGTGGTCAGCGCCCAGGCCTTTGCAAAAATCACATTTCTCGTTGCTGCCGGCAGTCGTTATCACAGAGGCGCCATATGCCTTTGCCAACTGTATTGCTGTCGTGCCTATGCCGCTTGAGCCGCCATGAATCAATATCGTTTCACCAGCTTGCAGTTTCGCGCGCATGAAAACGTTGTACCAGACAGTAAAAAATGTCTCCGGAACAGCAGCGGCTTCAACCATCGACATCGAGGATGGTGCAGGCAGGCAATGTGATTCGTTGACACAACAGTATTCTGCATAGCCACCGCCATGGGTCAGCGCCATGACTTTGTCGCCAATCTTCCAGCGACCGGCGCTCTCCCCGTTAGCGACGACTTCACCGGCGATCTCCAGCCCGGGAAGTGGATTTGCATCGGCGGGCACAGCATAAAGCCCTAGTCGCTGCAAAACGTCCGGACGATTGACGCCGGCAGCATTTACCCTGACCAGCACTTCGGATTTTCCGGGTACAGGAACCGGAACCGTAATCTCAACGAGAACATCCGGGCCACCTGGCTCCCTGATCGCGACTGCCTGCATCTCATTGGACATTAGAACGGCACCGCCACACCGAACAAGGATGCATGGTAGTAACGTACCAGCCAGAACGCTACAAGGCTTGTGACTATCACCAGGCCATCGAGATAGGCCGGCTTTTTGGCCGGTACCGCGGGTGCCGATCTTCTGTTTACAGAAATAATGTCCACAACCGAAAAAATACCAAAGCTGCCGAATAGCAGTATCGAGGCAACGTCGCCGTTGCTCACGAGGTGTGCGAGCGACCACAGCAGGACCCCTGACAGCATTGGATTACGTATGATTCGTCGAAAATTGCTCGGGATATATGCGGCAACCAGCAGGCAGAAAGCAACTGGCATGGCCAGGTTGGTCACATTGTGGGACCAGGAAGGCGGCGTCCATAAAGGTCGAAATGGCGCCTCGTCCATACCAAAAATTATTGCCACAAAACCTGCCATTGCGAACAGGGAGAAGAGGCCTTTGAAGCGATTCTCTCCCAATCTGGCCAGCAACGCCGTTTTGACGTTTGGCAGTATAGGTATCGCGTGCACAGCAAAAAACAGAACAATACCGATGAGCAAAGTAGTCATTACAAGAGCCTACTAATTATGCAGACACAAGTCATCGGTCCTGAGATAATTATGCGCATAACAAGAGATCAATAAATGACAGACAACCCCGTAATCTGGTCCCCTGCTAAAGACAGGCTGGAAAACAGTGCCATGTTCCGTTTCATGACGGAACAAGGCTTCGAGTCTTACGAAGATTTGTATCAATGGTCAATAAACAACCTGGCCGACTACTGGGAAGCGCAATGTCGCTTCAGTGACGTCAAATTTTCGAAGCCGGCTTTGTCTACGTTCGAGCAACCTGGCGACATGACCACAGCAAAGTGGTTCAGCGGAGCGGAACTTAGTTTTCCAGAGCACCTGTTACGCTACAGCGGGAGTCGTGCGGCGATAATTTTTCGCGGCGAGAACGGAGACCGAAGTGAAATCAGTTTTGACGAACTGAAAGACCAGGTAGCTGCCGCTGCAGCGGGTCTCAGGTCCGCGGGGGTCGTGAAAGGAGATCGGGTTGCGGCATTCCTGCCCAACTGCCCCGAGGCAATCATCGCGATGCTTGGCGCGACCAGTATCGGCGCCATCTGGTCATCGTGCTCGCCCGACTTCGGCATCAACGGCGTTGTCGATCGCTTCGGACAGATTGAACCAAAAATTCTTATTTGCGCCGATGGTTATTTTTACAACGGCAAGCGATTTGATTCGTTGCAGGCTGTGCGCGGTGTACTCGAAAAAATTTCGAGTATCGAGAAAACTGTCGTCGTGCCCTTCACGGGCGATGCTGTTGAACTGGACGACGTTGCAAACGCAGTAATGTGGCAGGACTTCGTTGAGGACGGTGCCGAACTCGATTGCGTGCCGATGGAGTTTGATCATCCGCTATACATCATGTACTCATCCGGTACGACCGGTGTGCCAAAGTGTATCGTCCATGGTGTTGGTGGCACGTTGCTGCAGCACCTGAAGGAGTACATGCTTCATTGCGACATCGGTCCGGAGGACCGCATGTTCTTTTTCACCACCTGCGGCTGGATGATGTGGAACTGGCTGGCGAGCGGGCTCGCATCGGGCGCAACGATCGTCTTGTTCGACGGTTCGCCGTTTTATGACGATGGTCGCGTCCTGTGGAAAATGGCGGAAGAAGAAAAACTCACCGTTTTCGGTTCTGGAGCGAAATACATGTCGTCCCTTGAAAAAGCGGGTGTCAGGCCAGCCGATGAATTTGACCTGAGTTCACTCAAGTCTGTACTCACAACCGGGTCACCCCTGGCTCCCGAAAGTTTTGACTTTATCTATGACGCCATCGCTCCTGACATACAACTGGCATCGATATCGGGTGGCACCGACATTATCAGTTGTTTCGCCGGGGGCAATCCGCTTTTCCCCGTGCGTCGTGGCGAATTGCAGTGCCTCGCGCTGGGCATGGCTGTCGAAATTTACACTGACGAGGGCGAGTCCGTCATCGGACAAAATGGCGAGCTGGTGTGCACAAAAGCGTTTCCCTCAATGCCTGTCTGTTTCTGGCAGGACGAGGGCGACAAAAAGTATCACGCTGCCTATTTCGAGAAGTTTCCTGGTATTTGGGCACATGGCGACTATGCAGAGATAACAACACACGGTGGCATGGTTATTCACGGCAGATCGGATGCCGTGTTGAATCCGGGCGGCGTGCGTATTGGTACGGCTGAAATATATCGCCAGGTAGAAAAGCTGGATGAAGTGCTAGAGAGCATCGCAATCGGCCAGAACTGGGAAGACGATGTGCGGGTTGTGCTGTTCGTTGTCTTGCGCGACGGAGTAACCCTGGACGACGAGCTTAAAGCGAAGATTCGTAAAATGATTCGTGACAATACGACACCACGCCACGTGCCGGCCAAAATAGTTTCGGTCGCCGAAATTCCGCGCACAATCAGCGGTAAAATTGTCGAACTTGCAGTTCGTTCCGTGGTGCACGGAGAATTAGTCAAAAATACCGACGCACTGGCTAACCCGCAGGCGCTGGATTATTTTCGTGACTTGCCGGAACTTGCAGCAGAATGAGCGATGTGAGCATAGATGGTACTTCCATTGCAAAAGGCAAGGTTAAACTTGAGTGGATAGACGTCAACGGCCATATGAACGTCGCCTGGTATGTCCTCATCTTTGACCTGGCCGTCGATGAGCTTTGGGCTGAATTTGGCATTACCGACGAGTACATTAAGGAAACGAATGGCTCTACATTTGCGGTCGAATGCCATATCACTTACCAGACCGAACTTCTCGAGGACGATCCGTATATCGTGACGTCGCAGATTCTCGCCTACGACGAAAAACGCATTCATCATTTTCAACGGCTCTATCATGCAGAGACGCAGGTTTTGGCAGCTACTGCCGAATGGATGAACCTGTATATCGACCTGGGGACACGCAAAGTCAGCGTATGGCCGGAATTCATATTGGCGAATCTCGCGCAAATTACGAGCAGGCAAACGGAATTAACGGTGCCCGTTGAAGTCGGCAAAAGAATGAATATCAGGAAGCCTCTTTACAATATGTACGAGCAGCGATAGACGATGGGCGCAGACAAACAATTTCTGATGGCGATCGACCAGGGAACGAGCAGCAGTCGTACCGTCATATTCGATCAGCACGCTAACGTAGTCGCCAGCGCGCAGCAGGAATTTCCCCAGGAGTACCCGCAGCCCGGCTGGGTCGAGCACGACCCGGAAGCAATCTGGCAGTCAGTACTCGATGTCACGCAAAAAGCGCTGGCTGAAAGTGGCGCTGAGCAGATTGCAGGCCTGGGCATCACTAATCAACGCGAGACAACACTGCTCTGGAATCGAGAGACCGGCAAGTGCATACACCACGCGATAGTCTGGCAGGACCGGCGTACGGCAGATTATTGCCAGAGCCTGAAAGAGCAGGGCGCCGAAGCATCCGTCATCGAAAAAACCGGACTACGACTGGACCCTTATTTCTCCGCTACCAAGGTCGCCTGGATTCTTGAGCATACGCCGGGCGCTCGACGGCTTGCGGAACAAGGGAAGCTCGCTTTTGGCACCATCGATTGTTTTCTGTTGTGGCGACTGACCGGCGGGCGCGTGCATGCGACCGATGCGAGCAACGCATCGCGAACGCTGTTGTTCAACATTCATACCCAGGAATGGGATAAAGACTTACTGCAGTTATTCGCTGTTCCCGAATCCCTGCTACCCGATGTAAGAGATTGTGCAGCGGATTTTGGCGTTACGGATGAATCTGTTATCGGGGCGGCGATTCCAATCTGTGGAATGGCTGGAGACCAGCAGGCTGCCCTGATTGGCCAGGCCGGATTCGTGACAGGTACGACTAAATCAACCTATGGCACTGGCTGCTTTGTCATTGCCAATACCGGCGCAAAAGCGCTGCGCTCACAAAACAACCTGCTGACTACCGTCGCGTATCGCCTGGACGGTAATGTGACCTACGGTCTCGAGGGCAGCATTTTTGTTGCCGGATCAGCTATCCAATGGCTCCGGGATCAACTTAAAGTCATTAAAACGGCTGCGGAATGTGAGCTGATTGCGAAGGCAACAGGAGTCGTCGAGCACGTACACGTTGTGCCGGCGTTTGCCGGTCTTGGTGCGCCTTACTGGGATCCAAACGCACGCGCAGCTATCCTCGGCCTGTCACGGGATAGTGGCGCCGAAGAAATTGTCACCGCGACCCTGCAGTCGGTCGCCTATCAGACTAAAGACCTTGTCAACGCCATGTCGGATGACGGCATTGTGCCCGGTATTATTCGCGTCGATGGTGGCATGGTGGCGAATAACTGGTTTCTGCAATTCCTCGCTGACATGTTGAATATTCCCGTTGAACGGCCAAAGAATGTTGAATCCACCGTTCTTGGCGCCGCCTACCTGGCCGGGCTGCAATGTGGCGTCTTCTCATCGATAGAACAGATTGCGGATCTCTGGTCACGCGAGGCAGTTTTTGCGCCGCAAATGGACGCTTCTGACCGTGCCGGCTTGTATGCCGGCTGGCAGGATGCGGTGCAGCGAGTGCGCACGAATTCCGCATAAATTAACCGACCCATATTTTGTTCGTGCCTGCTATTCCGCAACTGCCTGTCAACCCGGTACACTTGCAGGTTCGGGCCAACTTGCTGGATCAAAAATAATGCTCAAAGTACCAAGTGAAGAGTTAAAGAATTACATCGATAAGCCAATGGATCCTTCCGCTTGGATAACCATTGATCAGGATCGAATTAACGCGTTTGCGGATGCGACGATGGACCATCAGTTCATTCACGTCGACGAGGACAGGGCGGCACAGACACCGTTCGGTTCAACAATAGCGCACGGCTACCTGACGATGTCATTGATATCGCATTTCCTGGGCGAATGCGCGGTAGGACCGGACAACGCTGTCATGGCGATCAACTACGGCTCGGATAAGGTCCGCTACCTGCAACCGGTCAAGGTGAACAGTGAAATCCGCGCCCAGTCCACATTAATAGAAGTATCTGACAAGGCACCGGGTCAGTTGTTGACCAAGTCTCGTATTACCATTGAAATAAAAGGTCAGGAGAAACCGGCACTGGTTGCTGAAATCCTCGGCCTGTTTATTCTCCAGTAACTTTCAGCAAATAAAAAGGACAAGCTATTGAGCATTCGATTTGACGATCAGGTTGTGATCGTTACCGGTTCCGGCAACGGCCTCGGTAAATCTCACGCACTCGAATTTGCCCGCCGCGGAGCACGGGTCGTGGTTAACGATCTCGGCGGCGCACGCGACGGTTCTGGCGGTGGCAGTGCTGCGGCAGAGGAAGTCGTCGCGCAGATCAGGGAAGAAGGCGGCAATGCTATCGCGAATGGCGCCAATGTCGCAGACTTTGCGCAGGTTGAGTCCATGGTGTCGCAGGCGATGGACAAATGGGGACGCATAGACGTTTTGGTCAATAATGCCGGTATTCTTCGCGACAAGACGTTTGCGAAAATGGACCTGGCAGATTTTCAAATGGTTGTGGACGTGCACCTTACCGGTTCAGTAAATTGCACCAAAGCAGTGTGGGAACAAATGCGCGAGCAGCAATATGGTCGCATCGTTATGACTTCGTCATCCAGCGGCATCTACGGTAATTTCGGTCAATCAAACTACGGTGCCGCGAAAATGGGCGTGGTCGGTTTTATGAACACCCTGGCGATTGAGGGCCAGAAATATGGCATCAAGGTGAATTCTCTGGCGCCTGTCGCCGCAACCCGCATGACTGAGGACCTGATGCCGGAAAACGTGTTGTCATTATTGCAACCGGAAGCGGTAACGCCCGCAGTAATATTCATGGCGAGCGAAGACGCACCAACGCGGCAGATTATTGCCGCAGGTGCCGGAGTTTTCGCAAAAGTCGTCATTCAGGAAACACCGGGCGTGTTTCTGGCGGAGTCTGATCGCGATGCCGAACACGTGGCCTCGGCCTGGGAGCAAATATCCGCAACCGAAGGGCAGGTGGAACTGCAGGCGGGTGGCGAACAAACCGTTAAATTTATGACTAAAGCAGCAAAAGAACTTGGCATTGATTTGTCTTAGTGGTCCAACAAGGGGACAAAAGTGAAAGAAGCAGTCATCGTATCAACCGCGCGTACTCCGATTGGCAAGGCGTATCGCGGAGCATTTAATAATATGGAAGCGCCGACACTGGCGGCGCATGCCATTCGACACGCCGTTGAGAAGTCAGGCGTAGCGGTCGACGAAGTTGACGACGTCGTCATGGGTTGCGCCATGCAGCAGGGATCGAGCGGGCAAAACATCGCTCGTCAGTCGCTGCTTGCCGCGGGCCTGCCGGTCACAGTGGCAGGCATGAGTGTTGATCGTCAGTGCTCGTCCGGCATGATGGCAATTGCTATTGCCGCCAAACAGGTGCTGGAAGACAACATGCAGGTAGTGATTGGCGGCGGTGTCGAGTCAGTCAGCCTGGTGCAGAACGAGCACATGAATCGCTATCGTGCGACAGACCCGAATGTCCTGGCGGCCGCTCCGGACCTTTATATGAGCATGCTCGAGACGGCTGAGGTCGTCGCCAACCGATACGGCATTACGCGTGAGCAAATGGACGAGTTCGGCCTGCAAAGCCAGCAACGTACTGCAGCTGCACAGGAAGCCGGTGCATTCGACGACGAGATCGTGCCGATTACCGCAAATATGGGTGTTATGGACAAGGAGACCAAAGAAATCTCCTTCCGCGAAGTGACGCTCGACAAAGATGAAGGTAACCGTCCCGAGACGACCATGGAGGGCCTGAGCGGTCTGAAAGTCGTTCTTGAAAACGGTAACGTTACTGCCGGTAATGCGAGTCAGTTGTCGGATGGCGCGTCCGCGGCGGTTGTAATGAATAGCAAGCTCGCTGAAAAACGCGGTCTGGAGCCGCTTGGCATTTATCGTGGCATTGCGGTCGCCGGAACGGAGCCTGATGAAATGGGCATTGGTCCGGTTTATGCGGTACCAAAACTGCTGGAGCGGGCGGGCCTGTCCATGGATGACATCGGGCTCTGGGAGCTTAATGAGGCATTCGCCGTGCAGGTTCTATATTGTCGCGACAAGCTCGGCATTCCGGATGAACTCCTGAACGTCAACGGTGGTGCAATATCAATAGGACATCCGTACGGCATGTCCGGCGCCCGTCTGGTCGGTCACGCATTGATAGAAGGCAAACGACGCAATGCGAAGTATGTTGTTTGCACGATGTGTATAGGCGGCGGCATGGGTGCTGCTGGTCTTTTCGAGGTCGTCTGACCATTTATTCATTCAGGACTTAATTCCCTTGTTACGGGCGCGGCAGAAACTTGGTAAATATCGCATTCTTGGACGAATTGCGTCAGGCCCGCTTGCGGACGTATACAAAGCGGCGGATACCATTCATAAAACGCGCGTTGCGCTGAAAATTCCAAAGACGGCGCATGGCGCCAGCCACGAGGATTTTCTGCATGAGGTGCAGGTTGCGACCCGGCTGCAGCATCCCAACATTCTCACGGTGCAGGATGCGAGTTTTATCGACGGACATTTCGTTATCGCGATGGAACTGGGGACGGAGTCGCTCGCTGATCGCATTGCACGTCGCATTTCAACAACGCATGCACTGGACCTCGCGGACCAGGCGCTTGCAGGGCTCGCTTATGCGCACGAAAAAAAGATCATCCATTGCGATATAAAACCGGAAAACTACATATTGTTTCCCGGCAACCGGCTGAAGCTGGCAGATTTTGGTTTTGCCAAGTTAAGTTTACGTACTCTCAAAGCATCCGGCTCCGGAACGATTGACTACATCGCGCCGGAACAGGCGATGGGCCGGCCAAAATTCCAGTCAGATGTATTTTCTGCCGGCTTGGTTTTGTACCGCCTGTTTTCCGGGAAGTTACCGGAGTGGCCGTTTAAATGGCCGATGGTTGGCCACGATAAATTGCAGGAACGCGTACGTCCTGAAGTCGCCGAGATGTTGCGTAAGGCGATTCAGCTTGATCCCGCTGATCGTTATAAGAATGCGATCGAAATGTATGCTGCATTCGAGAAGTTACGAAGTCGTGCGCGAAAGCAAAGACGGGCATCGAAACGCAATGGCAGCAAGAAAACGACGAAACCCGGGTCGTCCTGGCGGCAATTGCAGTGGCGCGAATTTCAACGCCAGTTTCGTACCGAACTGGATACCCGGCACCAGTGCCGGCGTTGCGAGGGACCGGTTGCCGAGAGTATGAAGGCTTGCCCCTGGTGCGGCTTCGACAATCCGGCGCGCGGAGCGACGACACGAATGCCGGCGCATTGCCCGCGCTGTGAACGCGGCGTCAAGATTGACTGGAATTATTGCGCCTGGTGTTACGGACCGGGTTTCGAAGCTGAAACGACACGGCGCTATTCGGACAAACGCTATGTAAGCAAATGTTCCAATACCCGTTGTAAACAACCGCTGATGCCCTTTATGCGTTATTGCCCATGGTGTCGCAGCAAAGTTAAACGACCCTGGAAAATTCCCGGTAGCAAGCATAAGTGCAAGGCGTGTAACTGGGGCATCGTTAAAGAGTACTGGAATTTCTGTGCCTGGTGCAGAGAACCGGTAAGGCGCACCTAAAGGATTTACGAAAGAAGCAAACATATGGACGGACTGGTCGACGACATCATCCTGCTCGACGGCGCGACAGCGCCGCAGCAGCTTGATGTGCAGGTCGGTGGCGGTTCAATGATTGCCTATACCTGTCCTGCGCCTGACAAAGAATCCGAAAACGAGGATAGCGTTGCCGCAATTCCGTACGGTCCCGATGCTGTCGTCCTGGTTGTTGCAGACGGAGCAGGCGGCCTCCCTGCCGGTCGGCGCGCATCGCAAACGGCTATTCACGCGTTGCGAGACTCATTGAACAACGCAATGGAAGAAACGATGCTGTTGCGTACTGCTATTCTGAACGGCATCGACGCGGCGAACCAGGCAGTCCTGGCCCTGGCGAATGGATCAGCGACAACGATGACCGTCGTCACGATAGAAGCGCTGATTCTGCGCACCTATCAGATCGGGGATTCGGAAGCGATGGTTGTCGGCCAGCGCGGGCGCATCAAATCACAAACAATGGCGCACTCACCGACAGGGTTTGCCGTTGAAGCAGGCTTTCTTGATCAACGGGCTGCCTTGCACCATGAGGAGCGCCACCTCGTATCCAATTTCATCGGCACGATCGACATGCGCATCGATTTAGCCGCAGAAATCAAACTCAGCCCGCGCGATACGGTCCTGCTTGCGAGTGACGGGCTCACGGACAACATCCACATCCATGAGATCACCGAAATAATTCGCAAAGGACCCCTGTCCAAAGCTATCGATACAATGACGAGCCTGGCGAAAAGAAGAATGACGATAGAAACCATGCATCAGCCAAGCAAACCGGATGACCTGTCGGTCATTCTGTACCGCAAGCCCTATCGGAAAATTCGCGGCAACTTCGCTCCTGTACGTTCCTAAGCTCTGGAACATAAGTGCATCCATTGAGACAGCCGCTCCCACAGATTTGCGCGTATTCGTAGGAGCGGCTGTCTAAACTATTGTGATAAGTTGCAGTGTGCAGAAAAATACGAGAGCGAAGACGCCGCGAATGCTATGCCCCACGATAATTCATGGATTGCCCCCGTCTCAAGACGACAAACCCTTTTGCACCGGCAAAAATATCCGCACAATCAACCCACCGCCCACACGATTCTCAGCACCTATTCGTCCACCATTCATGCGTACCGCACGCTCGGCAATGGCCAACCCCAGACCGGTGCCGTGATCGCGACCTGACTCCGCAGATTTTCTCGTCCTGAAAAACGGTTTGAAAAGTTCCGGGAGATCATCTTCGTCGACACCCGGGCCGTGATCTGCGACTTTTACTATTGCTTTACCGTCTTTCTGCTCCAGGCTAATGGTAACGTCACTGTTTGGTGGACTGTGCCTGACTGCATTTCGCAATATATTTTCAATTGCGCTGACCAGCGCGCCGGGGTAACCGCAAATCGATGGTGATGAGACAATCTCTGAAGATACAGACACTCCCGAGATACCCTCAGCCTTGCATTCATAGTTGACGTTTTCAACGACCTCGCTAATCAGGTCATCCAGTTTGACCGGCTCCGGCTCCTGGTTCGGGGCGACGTCAAGTTTCGTATAACTCAGGATTTGGCCGATCAGGCTGTCCAGTCGCTCTGCTTCAACATCCAGTCTGTCGAATTCCGGCAGCTCCCCGGCCTGCCTTTTTGCAAGTTCAACGGCGACCCGCATGCGCGCAAGCGGGGAACGAAGTTCATGCGATATGTTTCTCGAAAGCTCAGTTTGTTGCAGGGCGGCACGCTGCAGCTTCTCAGCCATCGAGTCAAACTCACGACCGAGCATGCCGACTTCATCGCGACGCTTGCCGATCGAATCTGCCACGCGCACATTGAGATCGCCGTCCGCAAGCGCAACCGTTGCATCGCGAAGTTTGCGCACCGGTCTGGAAATGGCGCTCGCCAATGCGTAGGACACCAGGCCGCTGGCCAGCAATGCGAAGATCAGCAGCAACAAACGGGCATCCGTGCTGCCAAGGACCGCGTCCGGGATTCGTGAAGGCATTACAAAAAAAGTGTAGGTATCGCCGCTCGCCGTAACCAATTGTGGAGCCGGCCGTGCACGGCGCAGATTTACCGGTTCATCGAGGTTACGTCGATAGTCGTGATCGTGTTGTCTGTGGCGTCGAAACACTCTTGATATCCATGGTGGAACACGTCGTTCAAGAATATCGTGACCGCGTTGGTCAAGGACAAAAATAGTTACGGCCTGGGATTGCGGGAAATCTTTCAGCCAACTGGCGAGTCCTTCACGTCCGCCAGCGTCGAGCGCTGCGCTTGCATCGAGCATGGAATCACCAAGCTCAAAACTTTCCATGGCGTCGCGCATACGCTCCGCGTACCAGAAACCACCGATCGCGGCGGCACCGATCGTGATGCCGATGATTAACCAGAAAGACAAAAAGAATCGTACAAAAAGACTTTTCATGATCAATATTGCCTTGGTTGCCAGCCCGGACTAGCCTGGACTATTCATGAATCGCCGCGATGATTGCACCCCAAGAGTACTTCCTCGGCTTGTCTGGCGACAATCGTCACGGCGGGCAGAGATTTGTTTACACACGGGATTTTCCGACCGAGCGGAATACCAGTGTGTATTCCCGAGAGAGGAAAATCCCGTGTGCGCCCCGAAGGAAGTGCCCTTGGGGTATGAACAAAGATCAAGCAAGGGCGCGAGCGCATTCATGAATAGTCCGGGCTAGGTTCCGGGGACCAGCAAATAGCCGATGCCACGTTGATTCTGAATCGTGTCGTTCCTGTTGCCGGCGCGTTCCAGCTTGCCGCGCAAATTGCTGATGTGGGTGTCGATGCTGCGATCATAGGGCAGTAGCCGACGACCAAGCGCACGCTCACTGAGTTGTTCCTTGCTGACAACTTCACCCGGCACTTCAAGCAGGAATTTCAGAATTTCAAATTCCGTACCGGTCAATGTCAATTCCCTGCCGTCGACCGTCGCAACCCTTGTGCGAACATTCAGGTCGATACCACCCAGCGACAGTTGCTGAACATTGCTGTGGTCGTTCCTGGCCCGGCGCAGGATTGCTTTGATGCGGGCGACCAACTCTCTTGGGTTAAACGGTTTGGCGAGGTAGTCATCGGCGCCAAACTCCAGCCCGATGATGCGATCAATATCGTCGCCACGCGCCGTAAGCATGATCACGGGAACATTACTTTTTTGCCGGATCTTCTTCAGTACATCAAGGCCGCTGATGCCCGGCAGCATGATGTCGAGAATCAACAGATCAAACCCGCCCTTCTCAAACGCTGCTAGCCCGTTCTCACCCGTATGACTGGCAGACAATGTCAGGTGATCAGCTGCAAGAAAGTCCTGCAGCATCGCGCCCAGCTCCTGATCGTCGTCGATCAGAAGGATGTTGGTGGTTTTTGTGTTGCCGGTCATCGTATTTAATGTCGATCTCGTGGTGCCGGATTACATCGTCCGCCAAAGCACCAGGCCGCGCAACGGCAGGCGTGTGTTCCTTGACAATTCTTGGCAGTGCCCGTGCCTAAGCTGACGTTTGTAGTCAACCGAAGCAGTATTCTTTTGCCATGACAACTACAACCACTTCGCAACTACCAGGGCAAACAGAGGTAACAACATGACCAGTAAATTAGTAACGACTTTGACGATATTGGCGATTTTCGCCGGCGCAACCGCCGTCATCGCAAAACAACACCCGGATTCAGGTGGCGATCGCGACCGGCATCGTAGCCACGAGGGTATGCGGCCTGACTTTTCCGGCAATCCCGAGCGCATGGTGGAGATGATGGGGCGTCATCTTGATCTCGATGAAACGCAATCGCAGACCATCAGCAACCTATTGCTGGTAGCGAAGCCTGAAGCTGACTCGTTGCGTGAACGCAGCCGGGCGAATCACGAAGCATTGCGCGCGCTTGATGTGAATGACGCAAATTACAACGCAGCCTTGCAGGATCTGTCGGCGGAAAGTGGCCAGCTGGAGGCAGAAAGGACGCTCTTGCGTGGCAGGGTTCGCGGCGAAATTCATGCTGTCCTGACAGCTGAACAACAGCAAAAAATGGCCGACCGTATTGGCAGGAAAGGATCGCATCGCCGACACCGGGGAGGCGATGAATTGTCCAACTAGGAGACTAGACAAGCCGCTAAAAAACCGATCCGGCAGATGGTTCTGATCTGCCCCCGAACAGGGCTGTTCTGTCGGGTCGGTTGCTGCTATGTAAAGCCGGCTGGCGGTGCTGGCGTACGGCACCGGCCCGCTTCGTTTGCGGGCGATTTCAGATTGATATTTCGATTCGCAACATAATTAATAAAAACAAATAGATAGACACGATTTCTCCATGGCCAATCAAGCCTGAAAAAGCGAATCACCGACAGCTCATTTAAGCTGTTGCGGCAGTGGCCCTGCCGTATTATGGTCATACTCATTCCGGTCGCAGGTGATAGGCGCAAACTGTGGTAACTCAGATGGAACTTAACGTTACCAATGCTTATCCAATCAAACATAAGGTGGCCGCGACCCGGCATTCTGTAGCTTTGCGCCGGCGTCGATTTTGGATGAACAAGCAGTTAATGAAGGCGGTAAGTCGATGAACGCAAGAGGCCGAAATGGCTCAATCCCTGTTAAATATTTCGCTGGTGGTGCCGCACTTGCGGTGATGCTGGTTTTGGTTGGTTGTTCTGTGACTATCCCGGGCCCCTCAGGCGGCGGTTCATCGGGCGGTAGTTCCGGTGGCAGCATGCCTGGCGGCATGTCCGGTGGATCTTCTGGTGGATCCCAGGGTGGTTCCGAGGGTGGTTCCCAAGGTGGTTCCCAAGGCGGTTCCCAAGGCGGTTCTCAAGGCGGTTCTCAAGGTGGATCCCAGGGCGGTTCTCAAGGCGGTTCTCAAGGTGGATCCCAGGGCGGTTCTCAAGGTGGATCCCAGGGCGGTTCTCAAGGCGGTTCACAAGGCGGTTCACAGGGCGGATCATCGGGTGGTTCTTCTGGCGGCATGTCAGGCGGGTCATCGGGTGGCGCTGCAGGCGGTGGCGGCGGAGGTGGCGGTGGCCAGATCCGCGGCGTAAGCGGTCCTGTGCCTGGTCCGGATTCCATGGGTGGCGGTGCAGGTGGAACGGGTGGTACATCCGGAAACGGAATGGGCGAGGGCAACTGCGGCCAGAATGGTGGTGTTGAGAACGGTACCGGCGGCTGGGGCGGACCCGACGAGGGCGGCAATTGCGATGGCGACGGTCAGGGTGCTGGCGGCGTCGGACAGTATCCGGGAGAGAGCGCCGAAGAAAGGAAGGCGCGGCTCGAAAAAACACTTGAAGAGTCGGTTGGTGGCTTCGATGAAGTACTGGCTGAAGAGCAGCGGGAGATTTCCACAGTTGGCCGCAATACAGAAGGCTTTGGCGGTTCCGGAGGTGGTGGCGGTGGTTCCGGCCGGGTCGGGCTGGGCAAACAGGCTACTGGCGGCGACGTTGAAGGCGCAGGTCAGGTCGCGACCGTTGAACGACCAAATTCGCGACCGGAAGCTTCCGTCGCTGGCATGAGTGAAGAAGATATTCGCTCACGCACGCCTGAAGATATCCCTGATCTCGTTGCCGAAGATATTGTTGCCAAGCAACTGCGCGAGGCCGCGCTGAGTGAGGACGATCCGGCGTTGCGTGAACGGCTCTGGGAAGAATATCGTCTTTATAACGATTTGTGAGTTCTGGCTGGACAGGTTTAATGGGGTCAAACAATAAAAAAATGAAAGTATATATTCGTCTGCTGGTGATTTTTCTGCTGCCCCTGTTTCTCAGCACAGGTTGCACCGTATCTGAAGTCATCCACGCGGAGACCAGTGAACTGGATGTAGCCTCGCTGCAGGTATCTGAAAGCATGCTGCTCGATGTTGGCATTCTTAATTTCGACACCGGCGTCCCGGAAAAAAACGATATTGAAAAAACCGGCATTTACCCGGAAGTTCGCATGGCGGAGGCTCGCTATCTGCCCTATCACATCAAGACCACTTTGCAAGGCACCGGATTCTGGGGAGCGGTGCGCGTAATTCCGTCAAGGGACGTTTTCACCGACGTCATGATCAGCGGCGAGATTAAAAAATCAGATGGTGAATATGTCACGTTGCGAATAACAGTCGAAGACGTTATGGGCAATGAATGGTTCGAGAATTCATATTCGATGCAAACCGGTATTTCGTCGTATGCGGAATATCGCGATCGCACCAACGATCCTTATCAGAAAGTATTCAACGACATCGCGAATGATCTGCACACCTTTTTGCTGAGCATGACGCCGCAGGATGTCGCCCGGCTTCGGCAGGTATCCGAGCTCAAGTTTTTTGCCGATATGGCGCCGGATGTATACGGCGAACACCTGGCCGTAAATGACGAGGGTATGACCTCACTGGTCAGATTACCGGCCGACAACGATCCAATGGTTGATCGTTTGCGGCAAATTCGTGAACGTGACCGTCTCGTTATCGATACGCTGAATGAACACTATGCCAATTTCTATTATGGAATTGCACTGCCTTATGAGGGCTGGCGCAAGAGAACCCGGGAGCAGTCAGTTGCTTACCGACAAACCAAAAGGTCCGCTACGATGCGCGCCTTACTGGGTGCTGCAGTCGTTGCCGGCTCATTAAGCTTCGATGCAAACAGCTCGAGTTACTCGCGTTACCGGGCACAACGCATTGCGCAGTCTGTGGCGATTAACAGGGGCATGCGCACCATTATGGACGCGTTGAAACAGCGCTCCGCAGCAAATGGTCATCGCGAGGAAATTAAAGAGCTATCGGAATCATTTGTTGCTGAAGCGGCGCCAATGGTGGTGCAGGTTCAGGGAGAGTCGATGCGCCTGACCGGAACGGCGGAAGCACAATACGAAAGCTGGCGAAAACTTATAAAAGAAATCCACGAGACGGAGACCGGCTTTTCCGAGCCCGTTGAGGTGGGCAGCCCAGCCCGAGCCCCGCAACCAACCGGGTGACGCGCCTGGCCGTTAAACATTCATGCGGGTCCTGAAAGAAGGTACGCAGCTAGCGGGCCGGTATACGCTTATTCGACGGCTCGGCGCTGGCGGTATGGCGGATATCTGGCTGGCCAGCGATCGCCTTGCCGATACCCGGATTGCGCTTAAATTCCTCTCTGCCAAATTAGCGGCTGATCCGGCCTACCGGGACCTCCTGCACAAAGAATGGCGGCTTAGCAGCCGGTTGATGCATGCAAATATTGTGCGTGTGTTTGAGTTTCATGACGATCCGGACGGCGCCTTCTACGGTCTGCAATACATTGGCGATTCGAGTATTGCGGTTGTCTCCTGCAAGAATCCCGATGATGCACTGCGGCCTGTCGGGCTGATCGCCGATGCATTGCGCTACGCACATGCCAAAGGCGTGGTTCACCGGGACATAAAAGCCGCCAACATACTCCTGGATAGCAGAGGAGCGCCTTACCTCGTCGATTTCGGTGTTGCCACGGCGCCCGGTAATGACAGTCCCCCCGGAGGCGGATCCACCGTCGCGAGCAGCCCGCAACAGCTGGCAGGGAAAGCGGCCGCCGTTGAGGATGATATTTACGCACTTGGCGTATTAATAGTTGAGCTACTTAGCGGTAAGCCACCAGCGTCAAACAGCAGTGAGTTAACCATTCCCATGTCGGACGGCAGTAAAATGCCGACCGCGCTGCATGGCCTTGTGAGCGACATGCTCGCCACGGATCCAGCGCGACGGCCACAGGCGGAAGCGGTCAGGAGTCGGCTGGAAGAAGCAGGTTTTCCCGCCGGCCCAGTTCCAGCACATTACCTTGCTGGCTCAGCGGACTTTGATCAGCCCGTGGAGACAGTTGAATCCATTCAGCCAGTGCGGCGAAAAACCAGCCCGGAGACGGGTCCAGTCGTCGCGCAAACGGAATCCAGCGGTATGTCTCCGAAGCTTCTGTACGGAAGTCTTGGTGGCGTGCTGGTTATTTTGCTGGCTGTCATTTTCCTGTTGCCGAATGTCGTACAAAAGAAGCCGTCCGGCACAGATTCGGTTAACGATGTCAGCGGACGATCCGCGGCTGAAACGCAGTCTGAAGAGTTGAATGGCACGGACGAGGAATCTGAGCAGGCGCGAGGCGAGCGGACTGATGACACGTCATTCGATCAAAATGCTGGTAGGGGGGATCCAGCGAAGATCAAAGCAGCAACCGATGAGGCCCTCGGCGACCTGTTATCACAGCTCGAGCGATTGCGTTATCGCGCAATAGATCGCTGGGGCGGCCAGCCATACCTGGATGCGGTCGACGTTTACGAAACGGGCGATGAGGCATACGTTAGAAAGAACTATCAGCTGGCGGGCGATCGGTATCGTGAAGCAAGCGTGCTTCTGGAGCCGTTCTTCGATCGTATTGACGAAGTATTTGCCGAGACACTTGCCGCGGCTAAAGAGGCTTTTGCGGCGAGCGATCACTCCGAAGCAGTACGGTTGTTCGACCTTGCGGTAGCGATTACACCGGGCAATCGGGAAGCAGAGGCGGGACTTGCCCGGGCACAAAACCTCGAAGCGGTATTGACGCTAACTGCGCAGGGCATTCAGTTCGAAGCAGATCTCGAACTGGTTGCCGCAAAACTTGCGTTCGAAAAAGCGTTGCAGCTCGATGCTATATGGGAACCGGCACTGGCCGGTCTGGCCAGAGTCGGGGTTGCCGTCAATGAAATGTCCTTTGGACAACGCATGACCGAAGGTCTGGATGCGCTCGCGGCCGGCGAATTCGAAAGCGCGCGCGCGGCATTCAACGCGGCGAAATTGCTTGACCCTAAATCGAGGCAGCCGAGAGATGGATTGCTGCAGGTTGACCAGGAGATAAAGCTGGCCGATATCCGCAATCTTGAATCCGAAGCAGCATCTCTGGACGCGGCAGAGCAGTGGGAATCGTCTGCAAACGTCTATTCAGAGATCCTGAAAATTGATCCCGATTTGCAATTTGCCCAGGATGGGCTAAGACAGGCTATGGCCCGCAGCGCGCTGCATGTCCGACTCGAAGGCTACATCGCCGATCCGGATAAATTGAGCGACCAGGTAAACGTGCAAAACGCGACCAAATTACTGCTCGACGTAACACGAATGTCGCCGCTGGGTCCCAGACTTGAAGATCAGAAAAATCAGTTGGCACGCCTGTTGAAAAGAGCTGCGACGCCATTACCGGTACAATTGATCTCGGACAATGCAACCAATGTTGCTATTTTCAAGATCGGCAAACTGGGCATGTTCAGCGCGCAGGAAATCAGCCTGCGACCAGGCAAGTATGTGGCCGTTGGCAATCGGGCGGGATATCGCGATGTCCGTATCGAGTTCCGGGTTGCGCCAGAGGATGACATGCAACCGATAGTGATCCAATGCGAGGAACAGATTTGAAATTCAGCTCTGTCATTTTGCGCGACAGTGAAGGCGAGCAGCGCTTCGATGCCGCGCGGTTGCCGCTGCGGCTGGGCACCGGAACGGACTGTGAGATCAGGCTGCCGGGACCGGGCAGTAGTGCAGTTGCCTTGCTGGATGAGCTGGACGGCGAACCATTTGTACAACCTGTCGGACGAGGCAGCAGTGTCACCATAAATGGTGAGCCGCTGGTAGCGTCGCGAAAATTATCTGTTGACGACGAGCTTGGCTTTTTCGGCTCGCGTATCGTCATCGGGCAGATCGATGACGCGATGCTACTAAATGTGCGCCTGGAGGACAGTGCCTACATAACCAAACCGCCGGAGCTCGCTGCTGCAGGCACCGACCTCGATGAAGAAAAAATAGCGCCAACGGCGTTTCGCCGCGCCGCGGATGCGGCGCCGAAAGATGTGCAGGAACGGGGCCATCGTTGGCAAACCTGGGTGGGTGCCGCGATCGGTGTATTGCTCCTTCTGTCCTGGCTCCTGTTTACTTCGAAGTCGATTCAGATCGACGTGCAACCGGGAAATCCGGATCACCTTTCTGTCTCCGGTGGCTGGTTCCACGTTTCGCTTGGTGATCGCATAATAATGCGCGAAGGTAGTTACGTCGTACACGTCAAGAAAGAAGGCTATTACGATGTGTCGCAGAGCATCAGGGTAGACGAAAGGCCAAGCCGTACGATTGTAGTCGAGCTCAGGAAGTTGCCTGGCCAGCTGACCATCAGTACGGATCCGGCGGTCGATGCGATCATAACGGTTGATGACAGCAGCGTCGGTCGAGCGCCATACGGGCCGCTCGAACTCGAACCGGGCACGCACTCGGTTACAGTCACTGCCGATCGATATCTGCCGTATGCACAGCGGCTGACAGTGCCGGGTCTTGGCAAATACCAGCATTTGAACGTACAGCTCGTGCCGCAATGGGCGAATGTCCAGGTTTCTTCGAACCCATCGGGGGCAGCGATTTACCAGGGCACCACACAAATCGGCGAGACGCCGATGCAACTGGAGTTGCTGGAAGGTTCGCACTCATTGAGCCTGTTCAAGGACGGCTTCAAAGCCTGGGATGGCACCGTGGTCACTGCGGCGAATGAAGACCAGGTGCTGCCAACAGTTCAGTTGGAGCCGGCGAACGCACAACTACTGGTCAATACCATTCCACGCGGCGCAAACGTAACGGTAAATGGTCGCTATCGCGGCCAGTCACCGGTCACGCTGCCTTTGTCACCCGGTATCAACTACGTCATTGGCCTGTCGAAAGCCGGCTATGGCACTGCCGAACGGAAGGTGCGCCTGCAAGCCGCAGATTCTGAAGAAATCACTGTCGATCTGACGGCACGATTTGGTGAGTTGAAGATTAGCGCGTTGCCTGGTGAGGCGACGATTTACATAGATGGCCAGGCGCGTGGTACCGGGACGATGACGCTGAGACTTTCCTCGGCACCACACCGCCTTGAAGTGAAAATGGATGGTTACGCATCCTTTAGCCGTGAAATAACGCCCCGACCCGGGTATTCGCAGAACGTTACGGTACGCCTGTTGTCGGAGGCCGAGATTGTGGCCAGGGGAACATCGACGACCTACGCCAATTCCCAGGGCCAGGTATTACGACGAGTTGAACCGAACGGCTTCACCATGGGCACATCGCGGCGTGAACAAGGCCGGCGTGCGAATGAAGTGCTGGTGCCGGTTATGCTGACCAAGCCATTCTTCATAGGAGTTAAAGAAGTAACCAACCGGGAGTTTCGCAGATTCAGGCAGAACCATGACACCGGTGGTGCGTTACATGCCTCGCTTGCGGGCGACCTGAATCCCGTCGTCAATGTAAGTTGGGTAGATGCTGTGGAATATTGCAACTGGCTCAGCGCCCAGGAAGGACTGACGCCGGTCTATGAAACGAAATTCCAGAGATGGCAGCAGGTTAAGCCAACGCCGGACGGTTATCGATTGCCGACAGAAGCCGAGTGGGCCTGGGCTATTCGCTACCAGGGTCGAGCGGCCGCGATGACCTTCCCGTGGGGCGACAGAATGCCGCCACGCCGGGACAGCGGCAACTTCGCCGGTAAATCGGCAAATGCGCTGGTGCCATCCATCCTGCCGGGATACGACGACGGCTTCGCGTCAACCGCGCCGGCGGGCACATTTACGGCCAATGCGCTGGGGATATTTGATGGTGGCGGCAATGTTGCCGAATGGGTCCAGGATTACTATTCTGTGCCGACGCCGGGAAAAACGGAGCCGATTATCGATCCACAGGGCCCTGTGCGCGGCTCAAATCGCGTAATCAGAGGGTCAAGCTGGATGGATTCAGGGATAATGCAGCTCAGGCTGGGTTACCGGGATTTTGGCAATGGCCCGCGCCCGGATGTTGGCTTTCGCATAGCCAGAAATATAGAGTGATTCTGATTGGACCTTTGCGGTTAGCGGCGGTCCAATAATAAATATGCCTTTTTATAAGAGATGCTTGTGCCCAGATTTTTCATAGCCATTTTGCTGGCCCTTTTTCTGGTCGGTTCCGCTGCGGCCCAGGAGGACGGAGCTGTGGCTGAAGATCAGGCTGCAGCGCCTGAGGTCGAGGAAACTGACGACGAGGAAGAAGTCGACGATTCAGACCTGGATGAGCAAACCTATGAAGAAGACGAAGATGATTTTATCCCGACCGAAGAAATTCCTGCGGACGAGCCCATCCCGTTTCCATCGAATATCTGAGTTGCCGGAAGTAATTCGACATTTTCTGGCCTGGCAATCTGAGAGACCCAGTACATGAAGAAAAAGAACATTCCCGTTGAGTTTGTTTTTCAACTTTTCGCGCTGATCATTGCGATCATTGTCGTGCACGCATTCTACGTTTCAATCGTGCGTCCGAACGCGGCTGAGATAGTTGCCGCACAGAACATCGAAGCGGCAAGCAACCCGGCCTATGTCAGGGAGCGGTCCACCTGGGTGCTGATCAAGGACATGGAGCAGGAAGCCTGTTTTATCCTGATGTTCTGGGCGTTGGCGATTATGGGTTACAAGGGGCGGGAAATTCTGCATGAACGTCAATTGCTCGAGGTTGATCTTGTGCCCATTGCAGACGGGATGCGCATATTGCCCGAGGATACGCGCGAGTTTGCGCGACAGGTGCAGGCACTGCCCGAGGACCGGCAAAGAATGTTGTTGCCACGAGCTTTGTTGAGTGCGTTACGCCGGTTTGATACCACGAGAAGCATTGCAGATGTTTCTAACAGCACGAATACGATTTTTGAATCGGAAGCGGATCGACTGGAATCCGAACTGTCGATGATTCGTTATATTTCCTGGGCCATACCCTCAATCGGATTTATTGGCACGGTTCGCGGAATCGGCGAGGCGCTTGCGCAGGCAGACAAGGCCGTGCAAGGAGACATCGCCGGCGTAACGCAAAGCCTTGGCGTTGCGTTCAACTCGACATTCATTGCGCTTCTCATCAGTATTTTTCTCATGTTTCTTGTCTATCAACTGCAGCTCTTGCAGGAACGGCTGGTTTTCGACGGGCAAAATTATGTCGAGGACAAGCTGGTCCGGCACATGAAATCGGATTGATAAAATAATCTGCGTAACATTGTGACTCGTCTCGCCATACATATTAGTGACGCCGGCATTACGCTGCTGAACAACGAACAGATCACCTATCGCGAGCCGGGGTTTGCGTTACTGGGTGACGGCAGTCTGACCACTGGCAATGAAGCTTTCAGTAACTCCAGGATTCACCCGCGTGGGATCCACCATGGTTACTGGTCTAATCTCGATACAACCCCGCTGGCAGACCGACGTTTCAGCCATCTGAGTGCTGCAGACCTGGTCAGTCGGCAACTCGAGGAAATCTGGCAAAAAGCAGGTGCGGGCGCTACTGAACTCGTGGTTGCTGTGCCGGAGTATATGTCGGCGCAAAACCTTGGTTTGTTTCTGGGTATTACGAACGAACTGAAATTGCCAGTAATCGGGCTTGTTGATGCTGCCGTTGCGGCAACGCGCCGTGAATACAAGAACGCAGTTCCCGTGCACATCGATTTGAGTTTGCACACGGCCATGCTAACCAGGCTTGCACAGCCGGGAATGGTGCAGACCGAGCGCACCGAATTACTAGAGTCCTGTGGCATAGTTGCCCTGTACGACGCCTGGTTGAATACTATAGCCAATGCATTCGTGCAGCAGTCACGGTTTGATCCCTTGCACACAGCCGAATCAGAGCAAATGCTGCTGAACAGGCTCGGTGGCTGGCTCAGGGAGGCGTCAAGACAGGAACACGTGGAAATGGAGCTGGAATTCGCCGGCACCTCCTACCAGGCAGGTATCGAGTCGCTGGCGTTAATTGGCACTGCCGCGCCTATTTATCAGCAAATTGCCAACAAATTGCGCGCGCTATTTCGCGCAGAGGACATACCGGCCATCCAGGTGACGGACCGCATTGCGCGTTTACCAGGTCTTGCTGACATGCTTAAAGCAAGAGTTGGTGGTGAAGTTTTCGTGCTTGAGCCGGGTGCTACGGCGCGTGGCGCACTGGCTCGTTGCAGGGGACATAGTGGTGCTGAAAGCGGTATAAGCCTGATTCGGAAACTGCCCTGGGATCAGTCTGCGGTGGATATCGCACAGCACACCGACGGGCAATCCGCAGCCGGTATGCCGACACACCTGCTATTCGGCCATACAGCCTACGCTATCGGGAATTCACCGCTCGTTTTGGGGTCAGATGACAGTGACAGTGAGCGAGTTATCGAATTGACCGCGGAGATGCCTGGTGTATCCCGTCGCCACTGTTCGTTGAGTCGCAAGAACGGTCAATGCGTGCTTGAGGACCACAGCCGTTACGGAACGTTTCTCAATGGCAATCGAATTGATGGCTCGTCGGTGATGCAGGTTGGTGACTCGCTACGTATCGGCTCACCTGGATTTGAATTTCAGTTAATTACAACGGACGAGCAAAATGGCTAGAAAACGCCGCCCAATGGAAGTCTTCAGCATGTCATTTCTTGACTGCATGAGCTGCGGATTTGGTGCGGTGATTCTCTTTTTCATGATCATCAACTCGCAGGTGATTCACAAGTCAGAGAATCCGCCGGAGCAATTGCAAGGCGAGACCACCAAACTTGAATTCGAAATTCTGGATCAGCGCAAAAACCTGGTGCTGGCGAAGAATACGATGGAACGCCTGGAAGACGAGAAGGTAACCGCTGAGAAGCAGATCGCCCAGATCATCGCGCTCATCGAAAAACTGAAAAAGGAGCTCGAAAAAGAGGACTCGGAGACCCTGGCGAAAATCGAGCGGGTCGAGAAGCTGCAGTCTGATATTGAGTCTCTGGAAGAGGAAAAGAAACGGCTGCTTGCATTGGCGGAAAAAGAAGGCGAAGGAGAGCGTGTTCGGTCATTCACGGGCGACGGCGATCGCCAGTATCTGACCGGGCTCAGGGTTGGTGGCGATCGCATCCTGGTCCTTGTAGACGCGTCGGCCAGCATGCTGGATCGCAAAATCATTAACATACTGCGGCGTCGCAATATGTCTGATGATGTCAAACTCCGCTCGCTCAAGTGGCGCCAGGCCGTTGCCAGTGTTGACTGGCTCTCTGCACAATTTCCGCCGACCAGCAAGTTTCAGATTTACACTTTCAACAAGGAAGCAAAACCCGTACTGGACGGCAGCGAGGGAGTCTGGCTGGAGGTCGGTGAGGGCGAGCAGCTCGATGAAGCGATTCGTATCCTGCGCCGAACGGTGCCGCAGGAAGGCACCAATATGAAATCGGCGTACGAGGTCATAAACAGCCTGAACCCGCTCCCTGACAACGTTATCATTCTTGTTGATGGGTTGCCGACAATGAATTCACCAGAAGCGGCACGCGGCATGGTGACCGGTGCCGAAAGACTGAAATATCATTATGAAGCGATTGATGTTGTGCCCTCCGGCGTGACTGTAAATATTCTGTTGTATCCAATGGAAGGTGATTACTACGCGTCCATCGCCTATTGGCTACTCGCCTATCAAACCGGCGGCGCTTTCATGAGCATCAGCAAGGACTGGCCATAGCCAGCGGCTTAAGTTATGGCAAGGAAAAAAAATCGAAATATTGAAGCATTCAGTTTGTCGTTCCTCGACTGCATTTGTTGTGGTTTTGGCGCGATCATCCTGTTGCTCGTTCTTAGCAAAATATATGAGCCGGTTATTCTCGAGAAAACCGAAGAGGATTTGCAGGCGCTGATTGCCCTGTTACAGGAAGAACTTTTCATCATCAGGGGTGAGACGACCGAGATGACACGCGCGCTCGGTCGAGTGCGCATGGATACGTCAGAGACGAAAATGACGCTCACCACTTTGCAGAGAGAGCTCAACAAAATTCAGGGTCAGTTCGAACTGATTGACAGCGACAATCCAGCAATGAACCTGGACGAGGGCGAGCTAAAAGCGGCGCGTCAGCGTCTGTCAGAAGAAATGCAGAGGCTGCGGCCCTTCCGGCGCGCGGCCGATGATGCAGTTGGCGGCATTCCTGTTGACAGCGAATACATCATTTTCGTCATCGATACGTCGGGCAGCATGCAGGCGAAATGGGGCTGGGTCGAACAGAAACTCTCAGAGGTACTCAACGTCTACCCGCAGGTGAAAGGCCTGCAGATCATGAACGACAACGGTAGTTATATGTTCGGACAATATGGTGGCACGTGGATAGCTGACACGCCGCAGATTCGCCAGGAAATCCGGACGCGTATGCGCCAGTGGGCACCGTTCAGCGATAGTGACCCCTCAGATGGAATTATTTTCGCCATCGAGACATTTTGGTCGCCGGACAAGAAAATCAGTATTTATGTTTTTGGTGACGAGTTCCAGGGAGACACCATGGAACAGGTGCTGCGCCAGATCGACAGAATTAACATTGAGGACGAGAATGGCGATCGTCGCGTTCGCATTCATGCAATTGGTTTTCCCGTATAATTTTTCCGGAACGCCGCCACGCAGTTCACAGCGTTTCGCCGGTCTCATGCGAGTATTGTGCGATCGCAATGGTGGCACTTTTGTCGCGCTTACCGAGCG